>Ga0105248_10004554_pt1 | contig 15343 bp, 11 predicted proteins | sample KBSS34metaG_FD_81524 | JGI IMG/M metagenome (GOLD analysis project Ga0105248, IMG submission 81524) | Switchgrass rhizosphere microbial communities from Kellogg Biological Station, Michigan, USA - KBS S3-4 metaG | ecosystem: Host-associated > Plants > Roots > Rhizosphere > Soil | place...
GCCGCGTCGCGCATGACGCGGACCGATTCGACCGTTCCCGCTTTGCTGAAGAGCTCCTGCAGCTCCGCTTCCCCGGTCGTGTACGGAAGATTCCCGACGTAAAGCCTTCGACCCATCACACTCTCCTCTTGCACCAGCCGCTAACGTGCGTCGATGCCAATCCTCGGTGGCTGCACGTCGGCTGCACTATCACGGGGAGGGAGCGAGTCGAAACAGAGGCTCGATCGGCTCTCGGCGCGGGCGAAGCAGGCGGGGCTGACCACCAAACGCCGCGTAGTCTATCAACGCGTCCGCGTCAGACGCAAGACAGGACACATATAATCGCGAAATGCCTGTAATTCCGGGATCCGAGCGCCTGCTGGCCTCGGGTCGCCTGTCGGGCCGGCGTGTGGGTATCGTCTGTAACCCGGCTTCCGTCGACCGCCAGCTCCAGCACATCGTCGACCGGATCGGCGCATCGAACGCGACCCTGGCGGCCATCTTCGGCCCGCAGCACGGGTTCCGATCGGACGTCCAGGACAACATGATCGAGACGCGGCATGGGCACGACGAGGTACGCCGCGTTCCGATCTACTCGCTCTATAGCGAGACGCGCGAGCCAACGGCTGAGATGCTGAAGGGCCTGGATCTGATGGTCATCGACCTCCAGGACGTCGGCGTCCGAATCTACACCTACATCTATACGCTGGCCAACTGCCTGAAGGCGGCGCGTGCGCACGGGTTGCCGGTGATCGTCTGCGATCGCCCGAATCCCATCGGCGGCGCGCAGGTCGAAGGCATGGTGCTCGTGCCCGGCTTCGAGTCGTTCGTCGGCATGTTCCCGATCCCGATGCGGCACGGCATGACGATCGGCGAGATCGCCCGGCTGTTCAACGACCACTTCGGCATCGGCGCCGAGCTCGAGGTGATCCCGATGGACGGCTGGCGGCGCGACATGTACTTCGACGCGACCGGCCTGACGTGGATCATTTCCTCGCCGAACATCCCGACATTCGATACGACCACCGTGTATCCCGGCGGCGTCCTGTTCGAAGGGACGAACGTCTCGGAAGGCCGCGGCACGACACGGCCGTTCGAATTGATCGGCGCACCGTGGGTGATCGCCGAACGATTCGCGGAGGGCATGAACCGCCGCGCGATGCCGGGCGTGTTCTTCCGCCCGGCATTGTTCGAGCCGACGTTTCACAAGCACGCCGGCAAGGGCTGCGCCGGCTGCCAGGTCCACGTGCTCGATCGCCGGACGTTCCAGGCGGTCGAAGCCGGCGTCGCGCTGATTGAAGCGTTCCGGGCCGCGGATCCGGAGGTGTTTCGCTGGAAAGATCCGCCCTACGAGTATGAGTTCGACAAGATGCCGATTGACTGCCTGGCGGGATCGTCGCAGTTGCGCGAGCAGATTGACGCCGGCGTGCCGGCGCGCGACATCGCCCGGTCGTGGGAGGCGGACATCGCCTCATTCCTCAAGATCCGCGCGCACTTCCTCCTGTACACATGAAGCGGCGGCTGCGATCTGGTGATTGGGTGATTTGGTGACTTGGTGATTCTCCCCTTTCCCTGCGGAAATCGGCGATAATCCTGCCTCTCACTTTAAAAGGAGCCTCGATGTCGAAATACGCCGCGCTGGCGGTGGCCGTGGTGGGATTGTGCCTCGCGCCCGAGACGGCCTTGCAGTCGGCGGCGCCGCCGAGCGACGACGTCTACGCGGCGGTGCGCGCGAACGATCTGGCCCGCTTGAGGACCCTGATCGCCTCGCCCGCGGACGCGAATGCCAGGGACGGTCAGGGCGACACGCCGCTGCTCTACGCGGCCGCCGTCGGCTCGCTCGAGGCGATGAAGCTTGTCCTGGACAAAGGCGCGGACGTCAACGCGCAGAACGCGTTCGGAACCACGGCGCTGATGATCTCCGCCGTGGACATCGCAAAGGTCCATCTGCTGGTCGAGCGCGGCGCCAACGTGAACCTCGCGAGCAAGCAAGGACGCACTGCCCTGTTCGTCGCCGCCATGAGCGACCAGTCCGCTGACATCGTGCGCTACCTGGTCGCGAAGGGCGCCGATCTCAAGGCACGCGACGCCTTCGGAAACACCATCGTGACCGCCGCGGCAGTAGGGAACGATCTCGGCACGATCCGCATCGCGCTGGACGCGGGCGTGGACGTCAATGCCGTGGGCGCAACCGGCATGACGCCGCTGCTGCTCTCCGCTGGCTACGCGAACGTCGCCGCGACGAAGCTGCTGCTGAGCAAGGGCGCGAACGTGAATGCCGTGACAGAAACCCCCGGATTGTTTCCGGGGGAGGATCCGAAAAGCGGGCCTGTCGCACTCCACAACTTCACACCGCTCCTGATGGCGATGCCTCTCTCGTCGCCGGAGGTGGTGCAGACGCTGCTCGAGGCGGGCGCCGACGTGAACGCGAAGGACTCGCGCAACATGACGCCGCTGATGTTGGCGGTGGCGACCAACCACCAGAATCCCGGCGTCATCCGGATGCTGCTCGACCACGGCGCGAACCTCGAGGTCCACAGCAATGCCGGCGAAACCGCCGCCGATTGGGCGCGCAAGGTCGGTGCGCCGGCCGGTCTGCAGCTGCTGAAGGTCGCTCGGACCACGGAGACCGCCACCACACCGCCCGCGCCGCGCGCGATCGACGTCAAAGCCGCGACCGAGCGCAGTATGGCGCTGCTCGAATCGTCGAGCCAGAAGTTCTTCGAGACGAGCGGCTGCATCTCGTGCCATCACCAGAACATCGCCGATTTCGCCGCGGCCGAAATGCGCACCAAGGGGCTGCGGTTCGATCCGAAGGCGGCCGTCGAACGCGTCAAGATGCTCGGAAGCGGACCGCCGCCAGCGCTGTTGTATGAACGGATGGACATCGGCGTCCCGGAGATTTTCGCCTCGTCGCTCGCCGCGCTTGCGGCGATGGGTTATCCGGCCAATCGAGCGACCGACGCTCTCGTCGCCGATATCGCCGCGTCGCAGATGGCCGACGGATCATGGTATTTGGTCAGCGGTATCCAAAGCCGACCTCCCGCCGAAGACGGGTTCATCACGCGCACGGCATTGTGCGTGCGATCGCTGAAAGCCTTCGGCCCGCCAGGACGCGCGGCCGAGATGAACGCACGCATCGCGAAAGCCCGGCAATGGCTGCTAGCGGCGACGCCTGTCACAGCCGAAGAGCGCAACATGCGCCTTCTGGGCCTCTATTGGGCCGGCGCCGACGCTGCGACGCTGAAGCCGCTGGCCGCCGCGATCGCCGCGGCCCAGCAGGGCGATGGCGGCTGGCGCCAGATCGACGCGCTGCGGTCGGATGCGTATGCCACCGGGCAGTCGCTGTACGCGCTCGCCAAAGCGGGCATGTCCGCCAGCGATCCGGTGTACGCCAAGGGCGTGGCGTTCCTGCTGGCGACGCAGGCCGAGAACGGATCGTGGCGGGTCACGAGCCGCTCGCCGAAGTTCCAGGCCTACTTCAACAGCGGCTTCCCATACGCGGGCGACCAATGGATCAGCGCCTGGGCCACCGGCTGGGCGACGATGGCGCTGGCGCAGGCGGCACCGGCAACCGGCACACGCGTGAGTCAGTGAGTGTGAACCGCAGAGCGCGCTGAGCTCGCAGAGAAAATTCTTTTTCTTTGCGTTCTTTGCGTTCTCAGCGGTTTAGGTCTTGTTTCTCCGTGCGGCGTCACGGGCGATCAGAATCTGCTGCGCGTGCTGATGCGCGTGATCGGCGTAGATCTCGAGCCACCGCGGCAGCGTGTAGCGTCCGTGCTCGCTATGCGTGCCTTCGCGCGACCATTCGTCTTCGGTCATCCGCTCCATCAGTTCCGCGGTGGCGCGGCGCGCGGCCTTGAACAGCTCCAGCGACGCTTCGGTCGGCCGATCGTAGTGCAGCCGGCGCGCGAACTCGTCCTGGTCGTAGCCTTGAATTCGGGGGGAGTCGGTGGCGACCACGAACCGCAAGCGGACGGCCGCTGTCATCTCGCTGTCGGCGAGGTGGTGCACGATCTCACGCGCCGACCACTTGCCCGGCGCCGGCCGCCCATCCAGTTCTTGGTCGGTGGCGCCGACCAGTGCTTCGGCGACCACCCGATAGCCGTCCTTGTATCGATCGATGAGCTGCTTTCGCGTCTCTGTGTCCATACCTGAATACGGTTTATCACGAAGGCACGAAGAATACGAAGATCGCGAAGAGTCTTTTTTTAAACGCGGGGTTCAGCCGCGCGTGATCGCCAGACCTGGCGCCTTGGCCGGCTTGTCCGGCTCGATGTGGTGCGCCTCGAGATGCCGGCGCAGCTGATTGAAGGCGTCGGCCGGGGTGTCGGCGTAGTGCAGCAGCTCGATGTCCTTGTCGGCGATGGCGCCCCACTCGGCCATCGGCTTCACATTGAGCACCTGGTCCCAGTACTCCCGGCCGTAGAGGATGACGCCAATCTTCTTGGAGAGCTTGTCGGTCTGCACGAGCGTGAGGATTTCAAAGAGCTCGTCGCACGTCCCGAAGCCGCCGGGAAAAATCACCAGTGCCTTGGAGAGGTACGCGAACCAGAACTTGCGCATGAAGAAATAATGGAACTCGAAGTGCAGGCCTTCAGTGATGAACGGATTCGCCCCCTGCTCGAACGGCAGCCGGATGTTGAGGCCGATGGTCTTGCCGCCGGCCTCGCGGGCGCCGCGATTGGCGGCTTCCATGATGCCCGGGCCGCCGCCCGACGTGACGACGAACCGGTGGTTTTCGAAAGGGAGCGTCAGGCTCCAGGCGGTCAGCATCGCGGCGAGCTCGCGCGCCTCCTCGTAGTACTTGGCCCACTCGACTGCCTTGCGGCTCTTCAGCAGCTCTTTTTGGTACTGTTCGTCGGCGTCGCGTTCGCCGCGTGCGCGCAGCGTCGACAGCGCCCGCTCCGCGCGTTCGCGGCTGTCGACTCTCGCTGACCCGAAGAAGACCACCGTGTCCTGGATCTTCTGCTGCTTGAAGCGGCGGAGCGGCTCGAGGTACTCGGCCAGAATGCGAATCGGACGTGCGTCACCGCTTTCGAGAAACGCCTGGTTCAAGTACGCTAACGGCTGCGACATATAGGCACTTTACCATCACACGTCGGCCCGAGCCCGGAGGAGCTGCCGCTCTCATGAAGGTCTTCGCTGCAGGACTCGCACTCGTCACACTGGCGACTCTCGGATCCACTGCCGCCCAGCAGGTCCCGTCGACGCCGTCGATTCACGCACGAACGGCGCGTCGTCTCGTCATCAGGAACGCGATGGTCATCTACGGCAACGCCAAGCCGCCGTACGGACCGGTGGACATCGTCGTACAGAATGGGCTGATCACGTCCATCACCGGGTCGCCCGACTCGCCCCCGCTGTCGGCGGCGTCGGACGCGGTGATCGACGCCGCCGGCAAGTACGTGATGCCCGGCATCGTCAACGCCCACATGCACTGGCATGAAGAGCGTCAGCCCGGCATGCCGCAGCCGATTCAGTACGAGCGCAACTTGTACCTCGCCGCCGGGGTGACCACGGCGCGTGAAGTCGGCGGCGATTTCGAGAAGTCGAAGAAGTGGCAGGCGGAAAGCAACGCGCACACGATCATCGCGCCCCGGATTCTGGTCTACCCGTTCGTCAGCAAGGGTCGCACCGGAGCGCCCGCCGAGATCCGTGCGTGGATCCGCGAGATGAAGCAGAAGGGTGCCGACGGCCTGAAGATCATCGGCATGGATCGCGATCAGCTCGAAGCGATCATGGACGAGGCCCATACCCTCGGGCTGCGCACGGCGACGCACATCGCGGTCGAAGAGACCACCGCCGACGACTACATCGACCTGGGCGTCAACTCGATCGAACATTTCTACGGTGTCGCCGACGCGGCGCTGCCGGGCATCCAGGCGTTCCCGCCGGAGATGAACTACTCGAACGAGATCCACCGCTTCGGCCGCGCTGGCGAGCTGTACGCGCAGGCCGACCCGGCGAAGCTGCACAAGGTCATCGACCGGATGGTGGAGCGCCACGTCGCGTGGGATCCGACGTTCTCGATCTACGAGGCCAGCCGCGACCTGATGCGCGCGCAGAACCAGCCGTGGTTCCGCGACTACCTCCACCCGTCGATGCAGAAGTACTTCGAGGGCTCGGTCGAAAACCACGGGTCGTACTTCTTCGGCTGGACGAGCACCCAGGAGTCGCGCTGGAAACAGCAGTACCGCATCTGGATGGACGCGGTGCGCGAGTTCGGACGGAAGGGCGGCCTCGTCACGACCGGAGACGATGCCGGCTACATCTACTCGATGTACGGCTTCGGCATCTCGCGGGAGCTCGAACTGCACGAGGAGGCCGGATTCCAGCCGCTCGAAGTGATCGAGCATGCGACCTGGAACGGCGCGAAGCTGATTGGCATGGAGGATCGGCTCGGCAAGGTGCGCGAAGGCTTCATCGCCGATCTCCTCGTCGTCAACGGCAACCCGCTCGAGAACCTGAAGCTGCTCAGCCCGTACGGCGCCGATGTCATGCTGCTCAACGGCAAGCCGGCGCCCAACTACGCGCCGATCGGCCGGGGCGACAAGGCCCAGAACGCCCACGGCGGCGGCATCGAGTGGACGATCAAGGACGGTATCCCGTATCACGTGCCGACGCTGATGCGGGAAGTGAAAGAGATGGTGTCGCGCGCGCGCGCGGAGCATCAGCGCTCCACGGCGCCGGGGCTTCGATAACAGCAACCGCAGGGAACGCCGAGCACGCAAAAGAAACCAAAGGTCTTTTGGCTCTGCGATATCTGCGGGCTTTGCGGTTAGACATTGATGGCGCCAGCCAAGCTTGACGTGGCCGCGGTCATCGCCGCCCCTCCCGGCCGGGTCATGAAAGCGTTCTTCGACCACGAGACGCTTCACGCCTGGTGGCAGGCGTCGCATTCGGTGACGACGCCGCGGGCGCTCGGCGTCTACGCGATTGAGTGGCCACCGACCGATTTCCACGACGACATCCTCGGCCGCCTCGGCGGCGTCTTCCGGGGCACGGTCGTGAAATGTCAGGTCGGTGAGGGCTTTTTCGTCGCCGACGCGTTCTGGCTGCCGCCGGACGGCGATCCCATCGGACCGATGGCGCTGGAGGTCTCCCTGAGAGTGGAGCCGGACGGTGCCACGCACGTGCACGTCGTGCAGAGCGGTTTCGAGGAGACGCCGCGCTGGCGGCGCTATTACGAAGTGATTGGCGTCGGCTGGGAACGCGCGCTCGCGTCGCTGAAGGCGCTGCTCGAGCACTAACCAGGCCATGACGCGAGACACACTGGCGGCCACGAAGACGCGAAAACACCCTTCGACGAGCTCAGGGCAGGCGCCTGCGGTGAGCCTGTCGAACCGTGCGTTCGTGCTTCCGTGGCGATGACTCGTCGCCACACCGCGGCGGCATTCGCCTTCTTTGTCGGGGTGGCCCTGATGGCCACCTATCCGCTGCTGCGACACCCCACGCGCACGATTGCCGGCGGCCTCGGCGACCCGATCATTCTGACCACGGTTCTGGCGTGGGACGCGGACCGGATGCTGCACGGCTTGCAGCGCCTCTGGGATCCGCCATTCCTCTATCCGCATCATTGGACGCTCGCCTACTCGGAGCACATGCTCGGCGTCGCGATTTTCACCGCACCGATCCAGTGGATCTTTGGAAACGCCGTGCTCACGTACAACGTGGCCTATATCGGCTCGTACGCGCTGGCGGGATTCGGGATGTTTCTGTTGACGCGCGCGCTCTGGGGGCGTGCCGATGCCGCGGTGCTGGCAGGACTGGCCTTTGCGCTGACCCCGTACCGGCTGGCGCAGTCGACGCACCTCCAAGTCCTGATGAACGGATGGATGCCAATCGGTCTGCTGGGGCTGCATCGCTACTTTGCCAGCGGATCGCCCCGTTGGCTCGCCGTGTTCGCCGTCGCGTACCTGCTGACGGCACTGTCGAACGGGTACTACCTCTATTTTTTTCTGCTGCCGGTCGGCGTGGTGATAGGCATGGAGCTGCTGCGGCCCCGAATGCCCAGGACGCGTATCTTGCGGGACCTTTCGGTCGCCGGCGCGGCGATTCTGCTGGCGCTGGCGCCGATTGTGTACGTGTACTTCCGCCTTCAGCGGGAAATGCACTTCATGCGCGATCCGGGCATGCTGCCGGGCTTGAGCGCCAGGCTGGCGGATTACTTCAGAGTTGCCTCAGGTGCGTGGAACTGGGGAGGCCTCCTGGCCGATGGCGGCGGCGAACGGCAGCTGTTTCACGGCTTCGCGGTCATCGCCTTCGCGGTGGTCGGTCTCTGCACTGTGGCAGCACGTGATCGCGACGACGGATCGGTCGACGCATCGGTCGATGGATCGCGTGCCAGGCAGCGTCGCGCGGTGATCACCTACGCACTGATCGCCGCGCTCGGCGTGTGGCTCTCGATGGGGCCTGGACCGTGGCGACCCTACGGCTGGCTGTTCCGCTTGGTACCCGGATTCAACGGGATGCGCGTTCCGGCGCGGCTGGCGTCGGTCGTGATCCTTGCGCTCGCGGTGCTCGCGGCCGCCGGTCTGGCGTGGCTGTTCGATCACCTATCGAGACGCTGGGCGGCGGTTGTGGCGATGGCAGTCGGCACCGTGATCGTGTTCGAGGGTCAGCGTGGCATCGGCGTCCAGGACGTGCCCGGCTGGCGCGAAAACAACTGGGACCGCGTCGCCTATTCCTGGCTGCAAAATAGCCCTCCCGGCGCGACGCTCGAACTGGACATCACCGAGTTGAACTATTTTCGAACCGCCACGACGCTGTTTCAGCTCTATGCGCTCGACCATCGACATCCGATTGTCAACGGCTACTCGGGATGGGGGACGCAGCTTCAGGAGATGCTGGGCTCGCGAATCGGACCGCTGCACGAGCCGGGACACATGGCCCAGGTCGTGCGCGGTCTTCGGCGCGCTGGCATCCGCTACATCCTCCTCCACCAGGCGACGTTCGTCGAACCGGAAATGGCGCGTCAGATTGTCGACGAGCTGCAGGCCGTCACGGATCAGATCGCAGAAGCTCACGTGTGGCCAGGCACCTGGGCGTGGCGGCTGAAAGACATCGATCCGCGTCCACCGGCACCGGCAGGCCTGACTCTGGTCGATCGCAGGGCGTTGGTGGCGAGCGCCTCGCATCAGGCGCCACGACTGCCGTTGATCTTCGACGGCAACCTGGACACGCGGTGGATGACGGGGGAGCGGCAGAACGGCGGCGAGTGGGTTGCGGTGCGCCTGCCGCAGCCGGCCGATGTGCGCCGCCTCGAGATCGTCGGCGGCGGCCGCACTATTCTCGATTATCCTCAGCGCCTCAGAATCGACTCGATCGACCCGGCCGGCGTCTCGCAGTCACTGTTCGATGACGGCGTCGTCGACCTGTACGTGGAGGCCGTGGCGTTGAACGACCTGCATCCGTCAATCACGCTCGATCTGCCGCGAAACCGCACGGTCACGCTGCGTCTCCAACAGACGGGGCGAGGCGCAAGCTGGTGGTCGATTCACGAACTGAAGATCTGGGAGCAGAAGGAATGATGACGAACACCTCGACGGCGGCGCTGGCGATTCTCCTGCTGGCCACGGCGGCAACCGAGGCACAACAACACCAACACGCGGCAGCCACCGCTCCGCCCGCGACGCTCGTCGCCGGCATGGGGCGCCTGCACCATGCGATTGCAACGACGAACGCTGACGCGCAACGGTTCTTCAATCAAGGGTTGACATACGTCTACGGCTTCAACCACGACGAAGCCATCCGGTCGTTTCGCCGCGCCGCGGAGCTGGACCCAGCGTCGCCAATGCCGCACTGGGGCATCGCGCTGGCGCTTGGACCCAACATCAACCTCGACGTCGATCCCGAGCGTGAGAAGGCGGCCTACGCCGAGGCGCAACAGGCGAAGGCACTCCTGGGCGGTGCACCCGCCAACGAGCGCGCGTATGTGGAGGCGCTCGCCGTGCGGTATTCAGACGATCCGAAGGCCGATCTGAAAGCGCTGGCTGTGAAGTACAAGGACGCCATGCGGAACGTCATGCGTCGGTATCCCGACGACCTCGACGCCGCAACGCTCTACGCGGAAAGCCTGATGGACCTGAACCCGTGGCAGCTCTGGTCGCCCGCCGGCACACCAGCAGCGGGCACCGCAGAGATCGTCTCCCTCCTCGAGAGCGTTCTGCGCCGCGATCCCCAGCACATTGGCGCCAATCATTACTACATCCACGCCGTCGAGGCGTCGAAGACGCCTGAGCGCGCGCTCCAGAGCGCGAAGCGGCTGGACACGCTGGTGCCGGCGGCCGGCCATCTGGTCCACATGCCGGCGCACATCTACATGCGAACCGGCGATTACCTCTCGGCCGTCTCGAGCAATGCCAAGGCGGCGGAGGTCGATCGCGCCTACATCGCCGCCAACAAACCAGCCGGCATCTACCCGGCGATGTACTACAACCACAACCTCGACTTCCTGGCATCCGCCGCCATGATGTCGGGACAGTTCGCGACGGCGAAGAAGGCGGCGGACGAGCTGACCACGAACGTGACGCCTGCGCTCGCGGAGATGGCCATGCTCGAACCGTTCGCCGCGAAGACGCTGTTCGTGCTGCTGCGGTTCGCGCGGTGGGACGATGTCCTGAAGTTGCCGGAAGCGGATGCGAAGTTTCCCCTGCTGGCCACGCTTTCGCATTTCGGCCGCGGCATCGCGCACGCGGCCCGCGGCAATCTTGCCGAGGCCGAGCGGGAGCGCGGCGCGTACGCCGAAGCGCGGAAGGCAATCAAGCCGGAGAGCGATTGGGGGTTCAACAAGGCCAAGAACATGCTCGAGGTCACCGACGCCGTGCTTGACGCGTGGATCGCGCGCGCGCGCCGCGACGACGCCGCGGCGATCGATGCGTGGCGGATCGCCGTCATCAAGGAAGACATGCTCAATTACAACGAGCCGCCCGATTGGTTCTATCCGTCGCGCGAGTCGCTCGGCGCCGCGCTGCTGCGCGCGAAGCGTTTCCCGGAAGCCGACCAGGCCTTCCGCGACGATCTCACTCGCAACCCCAAGAACGGCCGGTCGCTCTACGGACTGTGGCAGACGATGCTGGCGTCGCGGAAGGCGCAGGAGCAACCGGCCGTCGAGGCGGCGGAGAAGCAGTTCCGCGAAGCCTGGAAGCACGCGGACGTGATGCTGAAGATTGAAGAAATGTAGGGCGGGCCTTTTAGGCCCGCCGACGCGGCCCTGAAAGGGCCGCGCTACTCAGCGGGACCGACGCCGCGCGCGGATGATCAGATACGCCAGCCCCGCGCCGATCGCGGCGGCCCCCGCGAGCAGCGCAACGCCCGCATAGGTGACCGGCCCGGGCGGCGGCGGCACGCGGACACGGGCAGCGTCCGATGATGCGCGGCGCCGCAGCAGCTCGAGCTTCAGGCTCTCTTCGCCCTGGGCCATCGCCCAGCGGTGGTTCGCCTCGAACAGCGGCTTCAGCAGAAACGACAGATTGCGGAGGAGCGGCTTCTCCGCGCGGAGCCGCCAGTCGTACTTCACGTCGACAGCAGGGCCATCCTGCTCGAAAGTCCAGACGCCGCGTCCCTCGAACCCGCCGTTCGCCACGATCGTGAAGCCGTGCGGATAACGCGATTCGACGATCTCCGATTCCCAGAGAATCGTGTACGGGAGCCAGCCTTTCGTATGGAACCGCACGCGCCGGCCCAGACCGCGCGCGTCCGGCGGCCGCATCTCGACGACGTCGAGATAGACCGACGGCCACCACCGCGCGAAGGCCAGCGGGTCGGCCAGGATGTCGGCCACCTCGCCGCACGTTCCCTCGACGCGCCAGTGCGAGACGAACTCGTACTGGTTACTCACCCGACTACTGCGGCGGCGACGTCTTTTTTCCTTCGACGTCGACGAACGTGATGTCCTTGAATCCGGTGAGCTGATCTTTCACCTTCGCGTAGTCGCCGACGACGACGACGACCGAGTTCTCGGAGCCGAGCAGCGTATTGGCGCCGCTCTTGACCTGCTCCGGCGTGAGGGCGGAAATCTTGCCGACGAACGTCTCGGGATAGTCCTTGGGCAGGCCGAAGACATACACCGTATTCAAGACCTGCGCGAGACCGCCCTGGGTCGCGGTCTGAATCGGGAAGATGCCGCGCAGGTATGATTTGGCGCCCTGCAGCTCCGCCCCGCTGCTGCCTTCCGCCCGCAGCTTGTCGATTTCCTTGAACACCTCTGTGAGCGTGGCCCCGGTCACGTCGTTGCGCACGTCCGCGGCAAATCGATAGAAGCCTGCGTCGGCGAAGCCGGTCATGATGGAGGCGGGCGAGTAGGTGTAGCCCTTCTCTTCGCGGATGTTCCGCACGATGCGCGAGTTGAACGCGCCGCCGTAGACCGTGTTGGCGAGCGTCAGCTCGTACCAGCGCGGATCGCCGCGCTTGATCGCGACGTTGCCGAGCGAGATGGACGACTGCACGCTGTTGGGCCGCTGGACAAAATAGAGGCGGCGGCCCGAGAGCGCCGGTGCTGCAGTGAACGACGGCTTGGGGACATCGCCTCGTCCCCACGCGCCGAAGCTCTTCTCGACCGCGGCGAACGTCGCGGCCGGATCGACGTCACCGACCACTAGCAAAAACGCGTTGTTCGGCTTGTAGTGCGCGGCATGAAACGCGGCGACCTTCGCGCGATCGAGCAGCTTCAATGAGGCTTCCGTCTCGGCAGTGCGCGCGTACGGGTGATCACCGAACAGCGCCTGCCGGAACGTGCGGTTCGCGACCGCCTGCGGCGATGCCTTCTGCTGCTGAACGCCCTGCAGGTGCTGCTGTTTCAGAATCGCGAGTTCGTCCTCCGGCAAGGTCGGATTCATCGCGACGTCGGCGACGAGATCGATCAGCCGCGGCGCGAATTCGGCGAGGCCACGCGCCGAGACCGTCGTGAAGTCCTGCGACGCCGCGGCGGTAACCGAGCCGCCCATCCCGAACGCATCCCGGCGGATCTGGCGGCTGTTCTTCGTCTTCGTCCCCTCCTGGATCAGGTCCGCGGTCATCGCCGCGAGCCCGGTCTGATCGGCCGGATCGCTCGAGTAACCGGACAGTACGCTGAGGAGAACGGACACCTTGGGGACCGCCGTCTGGCGCGTGACGATGACGCGAAGCCCGTTGGGCAGCGTCCGCTCCTGCCGCGGCGCCAGTTGGAACGGGCGCTCGGGGCCGACCGCTGGCCGTTCCGTCTGGGCGCTCGCGGGAATGGAAACCAGCGCGAGCGCCACAAAGGACACAGAGGAAACAAAGGACACAGAGGACCTCAGCGTCACTTCGCACCCCCTTCGGGGCGCCGATCGATCGAGGTGCGGTTGGATGGGACGAGGTATTTCTTCGCCGCTGCCTGTACCTCGGCGGTCGTCACCTTCTCCAGGTCGGCGAGGATCGTGTTGATGCGGTTCGGGTCGTCGTCGTAGAGAGCGAGCGCCGCCAGCAGATCCGCGCGGCCGAATCCGGATTGGCTCTCGAGCCCCTCGAGGAACGACGATCTGAAGTTCACCTTCGCCTGCCTCAGCTCCTCTTCCGTGATGCCGTGCTCCTGAACGGCGGCAATCACTTTGTCCACGACTTTCAGAACGTCCGCGCCCTTCAGATCCGGACGGTAGTCCACCCGGAAGGTGTAGAGCATCGGGCCGTTGTAGTCGAAGTTGTTGCCGAGCCCGTAGTTGAATCCGCCCGAGACGTTTGAAGCGACCTGGTTCTCCTTGATGAGCGCCTGATACAGCTTCGCGCTCTCGTCGCTGACCAGCAGCGGGTCGAGAAGGGTCAGCGCGAAGAATTCGCGGGTCATCCGCTGCGGCAGGTGATAGCCGAACGCCAGCGCCGGCGTGCGTGCGAGCTTGTCGCTTTCCGAGAACGTCTTCTCCGCGGTCTGCGGCGGCTCGGCGATATCGGGACGCGGCGGCAGCGGGCGCGAGGGAATCGCGCCGAAGTGTTTCTCCGCGAGCTTCATCACCTCGTCTGGCGTCGTGTCGCCCGCCACCACCAGCACGGCGTTGTTCGGCGCGTAATAGGTGTCGAAGAACTTCTTCACGTCCTCCGCGTTTGCCGCCTGCAGATCCGAGAGGTCGCCGTAGAAGTTATGGGCGTTGTACCAGTTGGTGTTGGCCTTCTGCGGCAGGCCGAGCCATTCGAAGGCGCCGTAGGGCTGGTTCAACACGTTGACGCGCACCTCTTCGCTGACGACGTCCTGCTGGTTCTTCAGGTTTTCTGGCGTGAGCTTCAGCGAGCGCATCCGATCCGCTTCGAGCCACAACGCCAGTTCGAGCGCGTTCGACGGCATCACCTCGAAGTAATTCGTGTGATCGAATCGCGTCGATCCGTTCAAGAAGCCGCCGTTCTCGTTGACGATGCGCACGTGCTCGAACTTGCCGACGTGCTCCGAGCCCTGGAACATCAGGTGCTCGAACAGGTGCGCGAATCCGGTGCGCTCGCGTGGTTCGATGCGAAACCCGATGCGGTACATGACCTCGACGACCACGACCGGCGCTGCGTGGTTCTCGCTGATCACCACACGCAGGCCGTTCGGCAGCTTGCGGTAGACGACCGGCACCGTGAACGTGGCGGCCGGCGGGGAACGCGGCGCCTGCGCGGAAGGCGACGCGGTCGTGAGCGCGGCCAGGCAGACGAAGATGAGAATCGTGCGCATAGAGCGTGACTTTAACAAATTGCAGGATGGCAGGATCGCAGAATGGCAGGATTAAATTGGCAGACTTCAAAATCTTGCAATCCTGCCATTTTGCAATCCTGCAATTCTGTCTCTAGGATCCCGAATACGGACGGATCCCGCGCGCGACGAACACCCCGATCAATCGCCGCCGCAGCTCGTTGGCGATCCGGCCCTGGTTGAGCGGCTGCGTCTTGAATTTCACGCGGATGGTCGCGGCACCGTCGGCCAGCGATTCGATGCCGACGATGTCGAGCGGCGCCAGCACCAGAGGCCCCCAGACCGGGTCCTTCTCCATCGACGCGCCGACCTCCTTGATGGTCCCGAGCACGCGATCGATGTTTTCGTTATAGGCCACCCGCATATCGACGACCGCGTAGGCAAACTGCTTGCTGAGGTTTGCCAGGGCCGTGATGGTGCCGTTCGGAAAGACCTGGACCGCGCCCTCGACGTCCCGGAGCACGATGGTGCGCAGGTTGATCTGCTCGATGCTGCCGGCGACGCCATTGATGCGCGCCAGATCGCCGACGCGGACCTGGTCCTCGAGGATCAGAAAGAAGCCGGAGATGACGTCGCGCACCAGGTTCTGCGCGCCGAAGCCGATGGCCAGGCCGGCGATGCCGGCGCCGGTCAGGATCGGCACGACGTCGATGGTCAGCTCGCGCATCACCATCAGAATCCCGA
>Ga0105248_10004557_pt1 | contig 15341 bp, 13 predicted proteins | sample KBSS34metaG_FD_81524 | JGI IMG/M metagenome (GOLD analysis project Ga0105248, IMG submission 81524) | Switchgrass rhizosphere microbial communities from Kellogg Biological Station, Michigan, USA - KBS S3-4 metaG | ecosystem: Host-associated > Plants > Roots > Rhizosphere > Soil | place...
GGTCATCGTCACCGCAGATCCTCCGCCAACAATCTCGTGCGCGGCCAATGTCTCGACCACCACGACGAGCTGCTCTGCAACAGTCGACGCGCAAACGCTTGGCGCGCCGACAACCAACGGAGGCAGCGGCACCGTGAATGTGGTAGGACAACGCAGTGACGGCCACGATCTCGATGAGTCATTCCCAACCGGAGTAACCAGCATCGTCTGGACAGCGACTGACGCTCTCGGGCGGGCCGCGTCCTGCACGCAGACTGTGACTGTCACCAGCAACGACACCACACCACCGACCATCACCGCGCCTGCGGACGTTACGTTCTCCACCGGTACGGGTGGTTCGTGCGGTCTGGTTGTTGGCGAAGCGCAACTGGGTGAGGCCACTGCCAGCGATGGCGCCGACTGCGCTGTAAGTATCTCGCGCACGGGCATTCCTGCTGGAAACTTCTTCCCAGTGGGTACCACGAACGTCATCTGGAAGGCCACCGATGCCGCCGGCAACATTGCGACGGCGACCCAGCACGTCACCATCGTTGAGAACACACCGCCGATCATCTACGCTCCAGCAGACGCGAGTTATGCCTGCTTGAGTGATGTGCCTGCGGCCAGTCCGTCACAGGCGGGTGGCCCACTCCGTGATCCTTCGGGTGCGCTCGTATTTGACGATGATGGCAACCTGGTGCCCGGTGGTACGCCATACGATAACTGCAGCACACCGACCGTAACGGTGTCTCAAGTTTTCAGCAATCCGAAGACAATTTTGAGAACCTACACGGCAACGGATGCGGCTGGTAACACTGCCAGCGCGACGCAGACGATAACCATCACGGACAACACGGCCCCGGTGCTAAGCTGTCCGTCTGACATAACGGTCTACGTGCCGTTGAATTCTACGGCTACGAGTACGACCGTTAACTTCTCGGCGTCCGCAACCGACAACTGTGGAACCGCGAACGTCAGCTACGACCACGCATCCGGCTCAGTCTTCTCCGTAGGTACAACACCGGTGACAGTGACTGCTACGGACGACGTCGGTAATAGCTCGTCCTGCACGTTCAATGTGACCGTGCTCTACAACTTCACCGGCTTCTTCGCGCCGGTCGACAATCTGCCGATCTTAAATGAAATGAAGGCGGGTCAGGCTGTGCCATTGAAGTTTAGTCTCAGTGGTAACAAGGGCTTGAACATCTTCGCAGCAAACTCGCCCAACTCGGTCCAGATCAGTTGCGACAGTGGCGCCACGATCTTGCCGGTTGAGGAGACGCTGAACGCTGGTTCAAGCAGCCTGTCGTACGACGCGACGAGCGATCGGTACAACTACGTTTGGAAGACGGACAGCTCGTGGAAGAACACTTGCCGTCAACTGAACGTGGTCTTGAACGATGGCACAACACACAATGCCAAGTTCAAATTTAAGTAAATTGAGTTGCCTGGGGGTGGACCAAACCCCCAGGCAATTACGCGTGTGTAAGAGAAGAACGTCCCAATCTCTAACCCCAAGTGAGGCTTATTCGACCAACTTTGGGCGGGACTTAACCGAAGCAACCGGCTTCATTACGATCCGAAAAAACTGCTTATCACAGCAATTAAGCTCAACCCCAAGAAGGAGAGATGCAAATGAGTAAGTTTCGCTTCACGTTTAACATTCTGGCCGTTGCCATTTTCACCCTGACGGTTGTTTCCATGGCTCAGGCGCAAGCGACGCGAACCTGGGTTTCGGGTGTAGGCGACGACGTCAACCCGTGCAGCCGCACCGCCCCCTGCAAGACCTACGCTGGCGCGATTTCCAAGACCGCCGTCAATGGTGAGATCAGCACGCTTGATCCCGGCGGCTTCGGCGCTGTCACGATCACGAAGTCGATCACAATTGAAGGAACCGAGGGCGCAGGCTACGGCTCGATTCTCAACAGCAGCACGACCGGCGTCAGCATTCCGTTCGACAACTTTACCGCCGTCGGCGAGACTCAAAAAACCGTTCGCCTGCGCAATCTGAACATCAACGGCGCTAACACTGGTCTTCGCGGCGTCAACATCACGGGTGGCAATCCGGGCTCGAACAATAGCGAAGTGATCATCGAAGACTGCGTTATCGATGGTCAAAACGGCTCACCTGGACGCGGCGTCTCCGACACGCGCGGCGGTACGGGCCTGAAGCTCTTCGTCATTGATACGACTGTCAGGAACTGCCTCGGCGCCGGAATTACCGCAGCTCCAGCCGCGGGCGGCGACCTTAAAGTTTCGATGGACGGTGTGAAAATTCATAACTGCCAGTTCGGTATCGCCTTCAGCAACAACACGAAGGTCACTGCGATCAGAAGCAACCTCAGTGGCAACACGACTGGCGTGTCCGCGGATTCGTCAACGGGCACATGTGAAATCAACGTCGATCAATCGATTGTTGCAAATAACGGCACGGGCTTCGTCGCCGGAAGCGCCAACGCGATCATTCGCGTGTCCAATACCACGGCCACGAACAACACGACGCTCGCTACCACGGTCGGCGGCGGACAGGTGTTGTCATACGGTAACAATCAATCAGGCGGTACTGCCTTCCCTGGCTCAGTCGGACAGAACTAATCCGTCGAAGCAGAATGCAAACAACCTCCGCGCCCCCGGGTGCGGAGGTTTTTTTTGTTTCTCTGCGATCCAGTACACAAAAGGCACATAAATGCTTTCCCATTCGTAAGACCTGCACCTTATGTTGACGAGAGTCGTGTCAGCAATTACATTCGTCCGAAAGTTTCTCGGTGATACGGCGCGTGTGTGAATAAAACCCGTCCCCACGACGACCTCATTGCCACGGAGGGTCATGTCAAACGAGTTCCGAAACCGATTCTTCGAAGAGTTGCTCCGCGATTGTTACTCATTTCAGGAACGCAACACGGATTACTCCGGTTTCACCGCCTCACGCTTCGACCGCCTGAAGCGGAAGCTGAAAGACCGAGCGCTTGCACTTCTCTCCGCTCAAGGCTTCGGCCGCCGCATTCACGACGTTTCGGGGGTGTCCCAGGTACTCCTCTCCACGGTCAGCCGCCTCGACGAGCTGGAGAAAACCTACGATCTGCTGGAAGACGACCACTCCCGACAAACGTTCCTGGATTTGCTGCGTTACAAGATCCTCGGTCCGCGCCACGTCAAACTGCCGCTCAACGACTCGCGGTTCTGGGCTGAGTATGATTCGGTGGACGCAAGGTTCTTAAAAGAGCGCCGGACCCTGGCGTTTTGGGGGTGGGACTTTCACCTGTATGAGCCGGAAGAAGGGCTCCGGCTGCACTGCAACCATGCGGGCATCCTCAATACCTTCCGTCTCGAACAGTACGCTTACCGTCACGATGGACAGTCGGTCAGCGCGAGCGAGGGTGACGTGGTCATCGATGGCGGCGGGTGCACTGGCGACACGACTTTGTATTTCGCGGCGCGGGTTGGCTCTAAGGGCCGGGTCTACACGTTCGAATTCGAGCAGCGTAACCTGGAAATCATGGCCCAGAATCTGGCGCTCAACCCACATCTCAGTGCCAGCGTCGAGATAGTCCCACGGGCGCTGTGGGGTGAGTCGGACGAAGCGCTCGACTACGATCCCAATGGACCCGCCACCACGATCGCACTTAAAGAAGAGCCAGGCACTACAAAGGCCATGACCCTGTCGATAGATGACCTGGTCGAGCGGGAAGGGCTGGACAAGGTCGACTTCGTTAAGATGGACATCGAAGGGGCGGAACTGAGTGCGTTGAAAGGAGCGGAACGGACACTGCGGGCCTTCAGACCGACGCTGGCAATTTCAGCCTATCACCGTGAAGAAGATCTCGTGAACATCCCGGCCTACATCGACGGCTTAGAGCTCGGCTACGAATTCCTCCTTGACCACTTCACGCTCCACCAGGCGGAGACTGTGCTTTTCGCCCGCACACCTCCCGGATGAGACGCCGGGTCGTGAGCGTATTACTAATTCTTAGGCACGAGCCCATCTGTAATCGAGCACTACCTGATTTGTGCCTTTTGTCCTTTGTACCTTTTGTGTCCTAGATCTCAGAGAAGGCCGGTTTTGTGCTCTTAGTGGGCCTTGACTATACTCAGACCTCTGTTAGACTCCCACTTTCTTCAATGAGCACCACCAGTAACCGTACGAGCACACTGGACTCTGCACCAATCGCTGATAAGCAATCCGCACCCTTCGTCACCAATGAACCCCTGGTGGTCATCGAACCGGGCAAGTTGTGGAGCGCGCTTGATCTGCGAGAGCTGTGGTCTTATCGCGAGCTGCTCTACTTTTTAACGTGGCGCGATCTCAAGGTGCGCTACAAACAAGCCGCGCTCGGCGTCGCCTGGGTGGTCATGCAGCCGCTCGCCTCGGCGCTCATCTTTACCGTCTTCCTCGGCAAACTCGCGCGCGTTCCTTCAGACGGACTCCCGTATCCGATCTTTGCTTATTCAGGACTGATCCTGTGGGCGTTCTTCTCTACTGCAGTAATACAAAGCGGCCTCAGTCTCGTCAGCAACGCGCACCTGATCACGAAAGTTTATTTTCCGCGCCTGCTGATGCCGCTTTCGGCCGTCGCGGCACGACTGGTCGATTTTACTGTTGCTTTCGCTCTACTCCTCGGATTGCTGGTCTACTACCGGATGCCATTGAGCTGGAGCATCCTGGCTCTACCAATTCCGATCGCGCTTACGATCCTTGTCGCACTTGCTGTCGGTGTCTGGTCCGCAGCCATAAACGTGAAGTATCGCGACGTAGGCGTCGTCCTGCCGGTAGTGATTCAGCTTTGGATGTTTGTTTCGCCAATCGTCTACCCGTTGTCATTGATCCCCGAGAGCTGGCGCAAGCTCTATGCGCTTAACCCGCTCGTCGGAATTCTCGAGGCGTTCCGTTCAGCACTGTTCGGACGTCCTCTCGACTGGACCCTACTCGCCATCTCAACCGCCGTGACGCTACCAGCGCTCGCTTTAGCTGCGTACCTGTTCCGCCGCATGGAGCGAAGCTTTGCCGACATTGTCTGAGGTTATCTGATGAAGCCGATCATTCGTGTGGAGAACCTTGGCAAGCGTTACCGGATCGGTATGCGCAAGGATAACTACATCACCCTGCGCGATTCACTAACGCAGGCAGTGCGCGCGCCGCTGCGTCGATTGCGTCAGCGCCGCGACGATCAAGGCCAGATACTCTGGGCGCTGCGCGACGTCGGCTTCGAAGTGCAGCCGGGCGAGGTGCTCGGGATCATCGGCAGAAACGGCGCCGGCAAATCGACGCTTCTCAAAGTGCTCTCGCGTATAACCGAACCGACGACTGGTCGCGTCGAGCTCTACGGTCGGGTTGGAAGTCTTTTAGAAGTCGGCACGGGCTTTCATCCGGAACTCACGGGCCGGGAAAACATTTACATGAACGGCGCCATCCTCGGCATGCGCCGCCGCGAGATCACGCGCCAGTTCGATCCAATCGTCGAGTTTTCTGAAGTCGGAAGGTTTATCGACACCCCCGTCAAACACTATTCGTCCGGAATGTTTATGCGTCTGGCCTTCGCCGTCGCCGCGCATCTCGAGCCGGAGATACTGATCGTGGACGAAGTGCTGGCGGTCGGCGACGCGAATTTTCAAAAGAAGTGCTTGGGCAAGATGGGCACGGTGGCCCAACAAGGGCGCACGGTGCTCTTTGTCTCTCACAACCTGCGCGCGATGCAGAGCCTGTGCAGTCGTGTCATCTGGATAAACGAGGGAACGGTATCCGCAGACGGGCGCGCTGACACCGTGATCTCAAACTATCTGAAGACGTCAGTCTCCGCTCTGGACGAACAGGTGTGGAACGATCCGGCAACTGCTCCAGGCAACGACAAGATTCGTCTTCATAGCGTGCGCATACGCCGAACAGAGGCTGACTCTTCACAGCCGATCACGGTCCATTCGTCGCTCATTCTCGAATTTGAATATTGGAACCTGACGCCTGACGCTTATCTCAACCTGAGTATTATCGTCACCGCCGAAGACGGTTATCCGACTTTCAGTACCGGCTCTGGATACGAGCGCAACTGGCATGGCAAGCCTTTTCCTGCCGGACTCTTTCGCAGCGCGTTTCGCATCCCCGGCGACTTTCTCAATGACGGCATTCACCGCGTGCTGTTGATGGTGGTGAAGGATCAGAGTGAAGTCATCTACCAGGAAGAGGATGTGCTCGTGTTCGAAGTTGCCGATACGTCGGAAGGGCGCGGCGCGTGGTACGGCAAATGGCCCGGCGCGGTGCGTCCGAAGTTGGAGTGGGAAACTGAGCTACTCGAGCAGTGATCGCGACCGGGTACACTAGTCAAGCTTATGCCGAATCACTATCGGAGTTCGGCAGTCCACGTCTACTGCCTCGCAGCGGCGGATGGATCTTAGAGCGCGATATCGAAGGCTTCGTTTTTCGCGACGCGACTGGTTGTTATCCGCTGTTCTGCTGTCAGGATTGGGCCAGCTTGCATGTCGATCTCGAGGAGATCGGCGCAGGCTTGGTGAGTTTGGCTGTCGTATGCGATCCGTTCGGTGAATACGACGAACAGTATCTGGCAAAATGCTTCCCCGGCGTGGTGCTGCCGTTCAAGCAACACTTCGTCGTCGATCTGAGTCGTGAGCCGGCGGAGTTTGTTGCTGCTCATCATCGTCGCAATGCGCGGCGGGCGGCGCGTGAAGTGACGGTTGAAGAGTGTGCGCGGCCGGTCGAGTTGCTTGACGATTGGCATACGCTCTACGCGGAGTTGATTGCGCGGCACGGGATTGAAGGACTCACGACGTTCTCGAAAAGATCTTTTGCGCAGCAGTTGGAAGTGCCGGGGATTGTGGCGTTGCGCGCCGTGCGCGACGGTGCAACCGTCGGGATGCTGCTGTGGTACATTCAGCGCGACGTTGCCTATTACCACCTCGGGGCTTATAGCCGCGCGGGTTACGAGTTGAAAGCGTCATTCGCGCTCTTCGATTATGCGCTCGGATATTTTGCGCGCCGTGGGCTGCGATGGGCCAACCTGGGCGGCGCGCCCGGGGCAAGCACGGGTGAGGACGCGTCAGGCCTGGGACGCTTCAAACAAGGCTGGTCCACAGGCACTCGCACTGCATATTTCTGTGGACGTATTTTCGACGCGGAAAAGTACGACGAAATCGTCAGGAGCAAGGGCATCCAAAGAACGACGTACTTTCCGGCGTACCGTTCCGGCGAGTTTCGTTGAAATTTAGCCAAAAAGAAGCACCAAAATAGCTATGTGAGCTCGTGTGCTTTTGTGGCAAAAAAGATTTCTTAAGGGGGATTACTGGAGAGTGTCTGGAAAAGTGGAGGGCGTGCTCGCCGAAGTGCTGCAACTGCCTCCGTCTGAAATCACTGACGACTTGACGATGAAGGATGTTGAAGTCTGGGATTCGCTCAAGCACATGGAATTGATTGTCGCGCTCGAGACCGCCCTCGAGGTGCAGCTCACCTTCGAAGAGATCGTGGCGATGCAAAGTGTTCGTGAAATCAAACGAGTGCTGGCTGAGAGGAGCGTCGAAGTCTAACGGTGGACCTGCGCGACAAAAAAGTAATCGTCACTGGAGGCGTGCGTGGCCTCGGACGGCAAACGGTCGAGAAACTCGTGTCGAAAGGCGCGGCCGTCACCGTCTTCGATCTCGACGCCGCTGGTCTCGATGAATTGAAAGAACAAGTTGCGGCGTGTGTTCAATGCGATGTGTCCGACTATGACCAGGTCGCCGCGGCAACAACACGCTTCCACGAAGAGCATGGCGCCGCCGACGTGCTGATTAATAACGCCGGCGTGCTCTACAGCGAACCGCTCGTGCGAATTACTGCGGCCGGCATCGAGCGACATGACGTTTCGCAGTGGAACAGAGTGCTGGCCGCGGATCTCAGCTCAGTGTTTTATATGACGTCGTGTGTGGTGGCGCAGATGGTGATGAAACGCGTTCGCGGCGTCATCGTCAACATCAGCTCCGTCGCCGCTCCGGGAAATGCGGGCCAGTCTGCCTATTCGGCGGCAAAAGCGGGAGTGAATGCGTTGACGGCTACATGGGCCAAAGAGTTGGGACCGATGGGGATTCGTGTGGTGGCCGTGGCGCCGGGCTTTACTGAAACGGACTCAACGCGCGCGGCGCTCAGCGAGGCGGTGTTGAAGGAGACAGTGAAGCGCGTCCCCTTGCGCCGGCTCGGCAAGCCCGAAGAGATCGCAGACGGGATCATTCACGTCATCGAGAACGATTTCTTCAACGGCAAAGTATTCGAGCTCGACGGCGGCTTGATCGTGTGACCGTATATAGATTTTCTGTGCAACCTAAATCCATCCACAGATTACACAGAACTTCTATAACATCTGTGTAATCTGTGGATGGATCTCAGATATGTACGAATACAACCTCGCGAGGCGTTTTGAGGCGGTGGTCCAGCAGCGCCGTGACGAGACTGCAATCTGGTTTGACGAGCACGCCACTGTCAGCTACCGCGCGCTCAACTCGCACGCAAACCGCATCGCACGGCGACTAGACTCACGCGGCGTCGCAAAAACTGACGTGATCTGCATCACGGGTGAGAAGTCGCTGCAAACTTTTGCGGCGATGCTTGCCTGCCTGAAACTCGGCGCGATTTACTGCATTCTCGATCCGGCAACTCCAATCGAGCGTTTGCGCAAAATCCTCAACACCTGTGAACCCAAATTGCTCCTTGCGGAAAAAGATTTCCTTGAAAGAGTGAGTGAAGTCGTCGCGCAAATAAAGATTATCGAAAAGGGTGTTGACGATTTCGACGCTGCGTCATTCGACGATACTAATCTTCCGCAGACACGCACCGTCACAGGCGACAACCCGGCCTACATCATGTTCACGTCGGGCTCGACAGGCATACCCAAAGGCGCGGTCATGACGCACGCCAACGTCCTGAATCTCATCGACTGGGCTGCGGCTACGTACCAGATCACTACCGACGATCGACTGACGAACGTCAACGCCCTTTACTTCGACAACTCGGTTTTTGATTTTTACTCCGCCCTCTTCAACGGCGCTCGCCTCGTGCCTTTCTCTAAAGACGAGGTAAGCAATCCGAAAACACTCGTCGACAAAGTAGACGCCGCACGCTGCACGCTCTGGTTCTCCGTTCCGTCGCTGCTCATCTTTCTGCAAACCATGCGAGCGACCGACGGCAAGAATCTCGCAACCATCCGTCGCTTTACTTTCGGCGGTGAGGGTTACCCGAAAGCGAAACTCAAAAGTCTTTACGACGCATACAAACACTCCGCCGAGTTGTTCAACGTCTATGGACCAACCGAATGCACCTGCATCTGCTCGAGCTACAAACTTTCAGACGCAGACTTCGCCGACATGCAGGGACTCGCGCCGCTAGGCCAGATCGCACCCAACTTCTCCTGGCTAATCATCGACGAAGACGGTCAGCCACTGCCTGCTGGCGAGATCGGCGAGCTGTGCCTGCTTGGTCCAAACGTCGGTAAAGGTTATTACAACGATCCCGAACGCACGGCCGCCAGTTTCGTGCAGAACCCTGCGCAGAGTCGCTACCGCGAGATCATGTACAAGACCGGCGACATGGTGCGGTTCGATAGTGCGGACGGAAAGCTCTACATTCACGGCCGTCGCGACAATCAGATCAAGCACATGGGTTACCGTATCGAGCTGGAAGAGATCGAAGCAGCACTCAATCGTTTGCACTACGTGTCGGAAGCCGCCGCGCTGCACACGAATCACAACGGGCTGAGCCGCATTGTCGCGGTTATCGCAACGTCTGACGGTTTTGTTGAAGACGAGATGCGCCGCGATCTCAAGCAGCTCATTCCGAGTTACATGATCCCGTCCGTCATCCATCGCGAAGAGACGTTGCCGAAGAACGCCAACGGTAAAGTCGATCGCAGGAGCCTGGCGGAAAAATATCTCCAGCCGAAGTGATAAAAAGCTATGAGTAAGGTAGTTATTTTCGGAGCCGGCAAGATTGCCGATGAGGCGTTTTTTTATCTGACCAATGACAGCCCGCACGACGTGGTCGCGTTCACTGTCGATTCCGAGCACATCACCGCGACTGAGAAACTCGGTCTGCCTGTTGTTGCCTTCGAGCAGATCACCGAAAGCCATCCGCCTGGTGATTTCAAGATGTTCGTCGCCGTGGGATACCAGGAGCTGAACAAGCTGCGGGCGCGGAAGTACGACGAAGCGAAAGCACGCGGCTACGAGCTCGTGAGCTACGTCAGCTCGCGAGCTTCGAACTTCGGCGGCGTTGCCGTGGGCGACAACTGTTTTGTGCTCGAGTTCGTCACGATTCAGCCATGTTCGAAAATCGGCAACAACGTGTTTTTGTGGAGCGGAAACCATGTCGGGCACCACGCGAGTGTCCGCGACCATTGTTACATCGCGGGCAATGTCGTGATTTCCGGCAGCACGGTGATCGAGCCGTACTGCTTTCTCGGCGTCGGCGCGACGGTTGGTCACGAGGTCACGGTCGGGGCCGAGAGCTTCGTCGGCGCGGGGTCATTGATAACGAAGAACGTTGCGCCGCAAAGTGTGTTCATAACGCCTGACACGCCGAAGTTTCGGCTCGACTCGCCAAGCTTTCTGCGCTTGACGAAGATGAAATAAAGAATGCTTGTTGAGTTAGGAGAACAGGAGTTCCCGAAGGTGTTGGCGCGCTACCGCGCAGGAGGATACGTGTTTCCGCTCATACTCGCGGTGCTCGAAGGGTCGCAGCGTGGGCAGGTGTTTGCAAGCGATAAGAACGGCGCGGCGTTTGTGGTTGGTAATTTTGGGTTCTCGTGTCTGATCGAAGCGGATGAGGTTGATGCGTCGTTTGAGCGCGGGCTGACTGAGCTACTCGCCGCACGTGGTCCCGTGCGCCCTTCATATTTGCTCTGGTACGAGCCACCGCCGCGCTGGCAGACGAAGCTCGATGCATCCGAGTCGGTTAAAAAACGTGAGCGCGTGAGGTTTGAGTTTCGGAAGGAAGGCGCGAGCTATTTTGATGAGACTGCGAGCTGTCCAGCCGGGTTTGAGCTACAACGGATGACCCCTCAACTGCTCGCGAGCGCTGAAAAGTTTGGACTGGGGCTCGAGTCGAGGTTCTGGTCCTCTGCTGACGACTTTATCGCGCATGGCCTGGGTGTTTGTCTCGTCAAAGATGGCGAGGTTGTCAGTCTCTGCTATGCGGCGGCAGTAGCTGACGGACTGGCTGAGGTTGACGTGGTCACCGATGCACAGTTTCGCGGACACGGCCTCGGGACGATCGTCACGCAGGAGTTCAACCGGCGCTGTCTTCGGAATGGCAAAAGCCCGACGTGGGACTGCTTCGACTACAACACCGGTTCGCTCAAACTGGCTGAGAGATTAGGCTTCGTCGAAGTACGCCGCTATCCGTTTTACTCCTTCAACATCCCTTTAGATCACAAAGAACACAAAATTTAAGCCACAAAAAGCACAACCAGAATCATTTCTTGTTTGTGCTTTTGTTCCTGTGTGCCTTTTGTGATCTACGGCTTGATCTTGATGACGGCCTTGTTGCTCTCAACGCCGTGATACGTGAGGCTTATCAAGACGTCGCCTTCGGCTAGTTGACCAGGCAACACGAGATTTACCTGCGTTAGCCATCCAAAGTTCGGAACCTTCCCCACGAACTCAACAGTCAACGGACGAATCGTGTGCTGTGAGTCTTCGGATGAGGCAGTCACCCCGGTATCGATGTTCATCGCAAACACCGCGACGCGAGTACGCGCATCTGAGCCGAACGGAAGAGCCTGTGTGCGCGGAAACGGATCGCGCGCAAATGTTACAGACTCCAGCGCAATCGCTCGCTCTGAATTCTCTTCCGTCAACAGCGTTGGGTTTTGTGTAGGCGCAACGTGCAACGCCTGCCAGGAAACACCGTTGCCTATTTGGACGCCGGTATTTTGAGTGACGGGTGTGAGGTTACTGCCGTCAGAATTCATGACGAAGACGTTTGGACCCGACGCCGGTTGAGAGCTGATCTGAAGCGCGATTTTCTGCCCGTCTGGCGACCAGACCGGCGAAAATAATTGTCCGCCGTTGCTAAGATGGGTGTCTGATTACTGCCATCGGCGTTCATCGTGAAGAGAGTGTTGGTTCCAGTTCTTACAAATGAAATCTTCGTTCCGTCAGGCGCCCACGAAGGCGAGACATCGCTGGCGGCTGCGCTGGTAAGAGCTGTTTGGTTGCTCCCACCATTGTCCATCACGTAAATATGGGTCACACCATCAAAACCATCGGTTGCCGCGAAAGCGATCTTCTTTCCATCGGGCGACCAGCTTGCCGGGCCCGTTATACTTTGGCGAAATCCGGATCTGCTGACCAGCACCCTCTGGTTGGTTCCGTCCGCGTTGATGAGCCGGAGTTCGAAACTGGCCGTAACACTCAAATACGCGATCGTGCTGCCGTCGGGCGACCACGAAGGTACGAAATCGCCAGGACCGTTAGTGATGGCAATCTGGTTGCTCCCGTCCGCGTTCATCACGAAGATCTTGCGGCCTCCGCTGGCGAGTGAACGACTGAAAGCGATCCTCGTGCCGTCGGGTGACCATGCAGGGTGAAACTCCTGGTCTGCCCCACTGGTCAACTGCATCACGTTAAGTCCATCCGGATTGATCGCGTAAATATGGGCTTTAAAATCAGGCGGAGCATCCCACGAGAATGCGATTTTGCCGTTGGTTGTTGTAATGGCGGATATCGAGGTATCTTTAACGCCGCCTGCGTCAGAAGGCGTGAATCCGAGAATCCAGATCAGGCTGACGAGGGCAAAAACTCTGAATATCAATAAAAACTCCTAATAATCAGCTATCGCACAACTGTGCAGTCTGGGGATGATATAGGCAATCGATGAAATGGATCAAACAAGGCAAGATACTTGAACCTGCGGGAGAGTTCGGATGGATGAATTCGCATGCTCAGGGACCAACCGTGCTGGTCCGTGACAACTTCCTGCGGATTTATTTTACCAGCCGTCCCGAGCCGACGATCAGCCTTCCCACTTTCATCGATGTGGATATAGACGATCCAAAGCGTATTCTGGCCTTCAACGAACAGCCGCTGTTGGAGATGGGCGCGCGCGGCAGTTTCGACGAGTTTGGCGTACAAACGGCTGAAGTCGTTGAGGTAGGGGATGAAATCTGGTTGTATTACACTGGCTGGGACCGAGGCACTACTGTCACCTACCGGCTTGCAGTTGGCCTGGCGATCAGCCGCGATGGCGGTCGCACTTTCCATAAGGCTTACCACGGGCCGGTACTGGATCGCACTAATCTCGAGCCCTTCCTGACCTGCTCGCCTGTTATGGTTCGAGAGAACGGCCGGTGGCATGCGTGGTATGGGTCCGGAATCGGCTATCACGCTACGGAAGGAAAGTACGAACCGCAGTACATCATCAAGTACGCAACTTCATCGAATGGAATCGACTGGGAGCGACCGAACATAACTTGCATAAAGCCAAAGTCTGAATTGGAATCCAATACGCGGCCCAGCGTGATTAAGATAAACAACACATATCACATGTGGTTTAGCTACCGGGACGCCAACGATTTTCGAGGCGGAAAAGGGAGTTATCGCATCGGCTATGCCAGCTCGACCGATCGAATAAACTGGGACCGCGATGATAGTCGCGCTGGAATCGATGTTTCTGAAGAAGGCTGGGATTCCGCGCTCATCACTTATCCTTACGTGAAAAAAATTCGAGATCGTTATTTGATGTTCTACAACGGCAACGGCTTCGGCGCTTCGGGTTTTGGTTACGCAATCGCGGATTGGGAGAACGAGGATGCAGGACGTTAAAGAGTCGTATACTGCGTTCCACGTCAGCCACAACCCGGCCCACGTTTATCCGTCGGAGTGGGTGATTCGCACGCTGCTCGGTAAGTATCCCCAGCTCAATCTCGATAAGAGCAGGTATCGCGGCGCGAAGATCCTCGACGTTGGGTTCGGCGATGGCCGCAACTGGCCGTTGCTTCTCAACGCGGGGTTTGATGTTTATGGAGTAGAAATAACGGAAGATATCCTCGCGCTGGGAAATGAGCGAGCGAGCGCGCTTGGCCTGGACGCTACGCTCAAGCTCGGAACAAATTCAGCGATACCGTTTGAAAATAATCTCTTCGATTACGTGCTGGCATCGGCGTCCTGTTACTACGTTGATAAGGGTACGAGCTTTCGTGACAATCTTGTCGAGTACAATCGCGTGATGAAACCTGGCGCCACGCTCCTCGCAACGTTGCCGGAAGCGGGCAGCAGTATCTTTGACGGCTGCACTGAGCTGCCGGACGGACACGTCGAGATTCGCAACGATCCGTGGGACCTGAGAAACGGTTACGTCTTCAGGCGCTTCCAGTCCAAGAGCGAGCTGATCGAGACCTTCTCACCTTTCTTTGATTCTTTCTCAGTCGGTCTTTGCTGTGACGATTACTACGGTGTTCAAATCAATTTGTTCCTGCTGGTGTGCACAAAGAAACAGTGATGCAACAAACATCTATTATGAATGAGCTGGCGATCTTCGGCGGCAGTCCGGCGTTCACGGAAGCTCTACATGTCGGCCGGCCAAACATCGGCAACCGGCAAAAATTTGAGCAGCGGGTTGCAGACATACTCAATCGTCGCTGGCTGACAAATGGTGGCCCTTATGTTGAGGAGCTCGAAAAGCGGATCGTCGAGTTAACGGGAGTGCGCCACTGCATCGCTATGTGCAATGCGACTGTGGCCCTCGAGATCGCGATTCGCGCGTTGGGAATGAAAGGCGAAGTCATTGTTCCTTCCTTCACTTTTGTCGCGACGGCCCATGCCCTTAAGTGGCAGGAAATCACTCCCGTCTTTTGTGACATCGACCCGCGTACGCACACGCTCGATCCCGCCAAGGTCGAGCGCATGATCACGCCAAACACTACCGGCATTCTCGGCGTCCATCTTTGGGGACAAACGTGTGACGTCGATGCGCTTGAAGACATCGCGCGACAACGTGGTTTGAAACTTCTCTTCGATTCGGCGCACGCGTTCGCCTGTTCTTACAACGGTCAAATGATCGGCGGGTTCGGCGGCGCGGAAGTGTTCAGCTTCCATGCCACGAAGTTCATCAACACGCTCGAGGGTGGCGCAGTGGTCACGAACGACGATGAGCTCGCGCGAAAGATGCGGTTGATGAAGAACTTTGGTTTCACTTACTATGACCACGTTGATTACATCGGCACCAACGGCAAGATGAACGAGATCTCGGCGGCGATGGGTCTCACAAATCTCGAGAGCATGGACGAGTTCATCGCTATCAATCGGCGGAATCACGATCAGTACCGAAGTGAACTGGGAATGCTGCCGGGCATTCGTTTCATGACGTATGACGAGACTGAGAAGTGCAACTATCA
>Ga0105248_10004558_pt1 | contig 15339 bp, 18 predicted proteins | sample KBSS34metaG_FD_81524 | JGI IMG/M metagenome (GOLD analysis project Ga0105248, IMG submission 81524) | Switchgrass rhizosphere microbial communities from Kellogg Biological Station, Michigan, USA - KBS S3-4 metaG | ecosystem: Host-associated > Plants > Roots > Rhizosphere > Soil | place...
CGCACGATCGTGTCATTGCCGGTATTCGCAACGAACAGCGCCGATGCATCGCGATTGAACGCGAGACCGTTGGCGCCGAACGGCGGGACGCCTGACGTGCCGAGCAACGGATCGCTCACCCATGCGGTAGGCGCACCGGGTGTCGGACCGGTACGCCAGATCGTCGCCTGGAACGAGTCGGAAATGTAGACGTTTCCTGCAGCGTCGAACGTGAGGCCATTCGGTCCCGCGGCGGCTCCGCCGGGAATCGTCGTGAAGACGCTGGAATTGCCGGTCTGCGGATCGACCTTCAGCACCTGCTGGTGGCCGAAGTCGATGACGAGCAGATCGTGCGTCACGGGATTGAATCCGAGGCCGAGCAGCAGGTTGCTTGCCGTACCAAGCGACAGCGTGCGCAGCCAGCGCCCGTTGCGGTCGAATACGACGACGGTGCCGACACTCGTGTTGCCGCTGACGTCGAAGTTGGCGACGTACAGGTTGCCACGCGCGTCCGCGGTGATGCCTTCCGGGTGCGCCGTACCGGTGGGGAGCGTCGCGAACTGCGTGGCAGGGCTGCGATTCCACGCCGCGGCAGGCAAGGCGAGCGTGGCGAAGACGGTGATGCATAAAGCCATTGTGAAGCGCGGGAAGGACATGATCGGCTCTCCTTTCACTACGCGTGTGACGGCACTGGCACGATGACGGGAATTGGGACCAGGTGGAACATCGGAGCGCAGGTCGGCACCTCCGCGCCGACTTACGCGTGGCGACTGTCATCCGTCGCGCGCGGTCTGTCAACGCCGAACCGCCGATCGGAAAATTCAGCGACCCGGCCAGTGTCGAGCGAACACCGGCGCGACGTCCGGATGGGTCTCGATACGCATCAGCGTTTCGTGGAGCGCCGGACGATGCGCCTGCAGATGCTGGCGCGCTCCGGACCACTTGGAGACGACCGCCGCGAGCAGGTCGAGTGCGCCCAGGTCTTCTCCCGAAAGATAGGGCCGGCCGGGAAAGAGATCGGCGAACATCTCCCAATGGCGGTGCAAGCGCGCACGCGTGCCTGCGCGAATGCGCTCCTGCGTCTTCTCGTCGCCGTCGGCGTCCTGACACCACCGCTCGGGGTAATCGATGATGCTGATCGCGGAATAGCAGTTGGCGGCGATGAAGACGAGGCCCCGGATCGCCTGCGCACGCGCCGATGTGTGCGCAGGCAGCAATTTGCTGTCGGGGTGGGCGGTCGCGAGATAGATCAGGATCGCGGCGCTCTCGGACAGCGCGGTGCCGTCGTCGAGCACGAGCGTCGGAATCTGTCCGAGCGGGTTGACGCGAAGCAGGTCGGCATAGGCGTCGTTCTTGTCCCACGATGCCGTTTCGACGATCTCGAACGGCTCGCGCGCAACGACGAGCGCTGTTTCGACCGCCGCGGAGCCGGAGCCCGTCTTGCCATAGAGCGTGTACATGGTGGTATGCAGCCCGGGCGAACGCGTGTCAGCCGGGAGAATCCTGCTTCGTCAGCGCTTCCATGCGCCGCTTGGCTTCGTCGACCGACACGTCCTCCTTGTGCGTGGCAATCGACCATACGTGTCCAAAGGGATCCCTCAGCGTGCCGACGCGATCGCCGTAGAACTGGTCCGCCACCGGGCGGCACACGGTTGCGCCGGCGGCGATGGCGCGCGCGAACGTCGCATCGACGTCCCGCAGGTAGAGCATGAGACTCACGCCTGCGCCGCCGAGCGTCTGGGGCCCGACGAGGCCCTGCTCGGCCTGCTCATCGGCCAGCATCACGTGCGAGTCGCCGATCTTCACCTCCGCATGCGCAATGCGGCCGGGCGGGCCTTCGAAGCGCATCAATTCCTCGGCGTCGAAGGCCTGGCGATAGAACGCGAGCGCCTTGACGGCGTCCCTGACCATCAGGTATGGGGTCACGCTGTGGTAACCGGCGGGAATGGGAGCGACCATGACACCTCCAGCGACGGTGAACGAACACGCCCGGAATCGAGCGATGAACCGGGCGCGACGGGATTACGGGCTGCGGCCGCGAATCAAGCCGACGGTGATTCCTTCGATCGCGAATGACGTTTCACGCGGATCGATGACGATCGGTTCGAACGCAGGGTTCTCGGGCATCAGCACCATCTCCCGACCGCGCCTGCGCAACCGCTTCACGGTCACTTCGTCACCGGCCGGGCCGCTCACGCGCGCCACGACGATTTGACCGTTCCGCGCGTCCGTCGTGCGATGGACGGCGATCAGGTCGCCGTCCAGGATGCCGGCGTCCTGCATGCTCTGGCCGCGCACTCGGAGAAGATAGTCTGCGCGCGGAGAGAAGAGCGCCGGATCGACGCGGTACCGCCCTTCGATGTTCTCGCTCGCGAGGATCGGCTGGCCCGCGGCAACACGGCCGACCAGAGGCAAGGTTCCCTGCAGGGGTCCTCCATGGTCCTTCAGTCGCAGACCGCGCGACGCGCCGGGAAGCATCTCGATCGCACCCTTCCGCGCGAGCGCCTGCAGATGATCCTCGGCAGAACTCGGCGTCGAGAAGCCCAGCCCGGTCGCCATTTCCGCACGCGTCGGTGGCATGCCCGTCGACTCGAGGTAACCGCGGATCCAGTCGAGGATCTGCTGCTGCCGGGCGGTCAAGGCGACCGGCGTTGCCGATTGCGTGGCCCTCGCGGGTTTACGGCGCTGTCTGTCGAGCATGTCGTGTACCGTATAAATATGCGGTAAGGCGATTATAGGCGCACTCGGAAGTCCGTCAAGCCCTTCCACCTGGCGTCGATTCGTTGGGGCTTGGTGCCCTGACACGGCGGAAGGCAGGTGCTTCTCCTTGACGAACGAGGTCTGGCGGGCGTCTCATCCGGCTAACGATCGAGGCATTCCGTCGTCCCACCGCGAAAGGAGAACAGCATGGCAAGGAAAGCCGCAGCCGCATCGTCCGGAACCCAAACCCCGCGTAAGCGCGCCGCGCGCAAGCGTTCTGCAGCGCCGACGGCGTCCGAGGAAACGCGGGCATCGGGTGGATCGCGAACGTCAGGAATGTCGGGAATGCCTGGAATGCCCGGGATGCCGGGAATGCCAGGAATGCCGACAATGGAAAATTTCGGCGACATGTCGAAGATGGCGAAAATGCTTACGCCCGAGCAGGCGATCGACCTGTACAAGGCGAATGCGGCGCTCGCGCTTGAGGTCATCAACACGGCCATCGAGAGCACCGCGCGCCTGCGCAAGAAGCAGTTCGAGGGCGAGGAGGAAGCGCGCGCCTTCCAGAAGAAGCATGTTCGTTCCGCGGCAGAAGCGCGGGATCCGTCGAGCTTGCTTGCGGCGGGGCAGGGTGCGGCACAGGAAGCGATGGAAAAATCGATGCACTACTGGGGCGAGATGTTCGACCTGATCGTCGAGATCCAGAAGCGGCTGTTCACGTTGATCGGCGAGCAAATGGAAGGGGTGCCGGGCGTCAAGGAGACGAAGGCCGCCATGGCGATGCTGCCCGACTTGAGCCAGATGCAGAAGGTCGTATCGGCGATGCAAGGAGTCGTTTCGTCCGGCGGCTCGACGTTCGAAAGCATGCAGCGCGTGATGGGAGATTTCGCGAAGATCGCGCAGGGCTCGATGGGCGGCGGACGGCGCTGATGCACGTGTCCGTTGCTGTTTGAACCGCTGCGGCCGCCGTCGGCGAAGTCACGGCCGCAGCTTCTATGAAGGAGTGTCCTTGCGTAAGCTCATTTACGTCGCCGTTGTGTTGCTGTTGACGAGTTGCGTACCGATCGGTGTGCGGGTGCAGAACATGTATGCCCTCTGGACCGGCTGACCATCCGCTTTTCAAGGAGACCCGATGATGAAGATCGCGGCATTGGCGGTCGTTGCCGCATTGACCGGCTACGCGCTGCACGTGTTCGCGCAAACGCGGGCGGACATCCGGACGGCGATCACGACGGTGGGCACGTCGTCGTCGAACGGCATCTCGTTCGCGTGGTTCTACGACCCGGCGGACCGGACGGTGTACGTATGCCGTGCCGGGCAGGCGGCGGGCGATGCGGTGGAGTGCAAGTCGAAGACGACGCTGCCGTAGCGGTTCCATTTCAAGGAAGAAGCGCGAGCTCCGAGCAGAAGCGTTGCCAAGCCGGGGCAGCGCTGAAGAGCGGCCAAGTGAAGCCGGGCATCGGCTCGAACGTTTAGCGTGAAGGGCTTGCCGGCTGAAAAATAGCGTTCGCGTTACAGAGTTTCTATGCTTTTGCCCCGCGGTAAGCACGGCACGTCGCGCAGCGGCTACGTGAATATTCGGCAAAATCTCTGCGTAATACTCCATCGTCGCCGACTACCCGACCGCGCTACATTTGGACTAACGAAGCGACGCGAGGAACACCAAGGAAACCAGTTACATCCGAGTCCTTCCGCGCCCCCCGAATCGCAAAGGCGCGCAATGCGCAAGCATTCCGACCCGCCCCTTGGCCGTTCGGCCCGGCAAACTAGAAAGCCCCGTCTACAACCACGGGGCTTTTTTATCATCTTGGCAAAATCATTGAAAGCCAGCCGGCGCAGGGAGCGCGATGCAGGACACGCCAACGTAGTTCGCCCCGAACCCGGCGCGGCTCCGGCAGCCCACCTGCCCCTTGATCGCCCACCTTTAGTTCTCCAACGGTGGGTCTGGCACAGATCAAGTGCGCGGCTGGTCATCCTCCTTCAGGAGCTGCCGATCGTGGGAGTTCATGACGCCGGCATTTAAATCGCGATCACATCTTGTGTATAACAGCGCCGTGCACCCTCTTCAGGTATTAAAGGCCAGTGAAGCGGTACACGAGAGTGAAGGGCCGTTAAGGAACGCGTGTGCTCGAATTTCCTGCCGCTAGACGTTGCCCTTTGCACTGGGCGGGAACCAGGGGACGCATCTAATGTTCGCGTGGAAGGGTACGCGCGAACCGTGGGCCAGTCGATCGTCGACATTTCTGACAAAACCCGCGTATGACATCGGTGTAAGCGTTCAAGCTCAATGAGTTAGGCGCTGGAACGAGGACTGCTTACGTCATTTACCTACTGAGCAAGGACATCAGAACTTGCGTACGAAGGACGACGTCGTCCTCCTATGCCCCTACTCGTACAAAGTGCGATGCCATACCAATACTGGAAGCGGCCGCGGATCTCTTCTACCGTATGGACGAGGCTGCCCCAACACCTCCGATCCCGGCTGATTGCAGCCGCGATCTTGAACCGACTGGACGCGGCCGAGCACCACGCAACATGCGATGGTTTCGGTGCTGCTGCCAAAATCGCCGCGAGAGCGATTGCAAAGGCTAAATCGCTCACACCAATCAGTTTGCCGCACGGTCGATCTCCGGCTTCGAGGGGTGGATAGCAGTCACCGTTGTGACTGTTCCGCGTTGTTCGCTACGTTGTGTTGGTTGGCTTCGCCTTACCGAACATCGGCAAGATCTCCAGTCTCGCGTGCAGCATGTCATCCTGACACTCCCTATTATTGCTGCGAGTGTTCAATCCGTGATCAAGCGGCTGCGAGGTGGTAGTCGTGTGGGCGCTACAGCAGCAGTTGCTGGAGGTGGCGACAACCGCACGGCATGTGATGACGTTCAGCGACTATTAGTCGAACAGTGTAGACGGGCCATTATCAGAGAGCGAGTCGCGGCCAAGCAGCGTCGTTTGGTGAGCGAGGCCTCGCCCCTTTGCCCGTCATCGTTGGAGGAGATCACGATCGTCACGCGAATCGGCCGGCTGCGATTTCTGCGGGGGCTCGGCGGGAGCAAGTAGCGCAGGCTCGCGTGCGCTACCGAAACCGGTCGGGAGCTTCAATGTCATTCCGACTAGGGAAGCTCTGCAGAACGAGCCAAATGGCGCATCGTGCAGCGTGAAATGAACGAATATCCGTGATCCGAAAGACGAAGTCGTCTTCTCGGGCGCCGCGCAGCGCCTTCGGTCAGCGATCTCATGCTCCTTTCCAATTCGGTGGACGGATCACGCCTACGTAGCGAGCAACGTTCGTCGCGCCAAATACAGGTTCGCCAAGGCAAACGCGGCGAAGGCGCGCACTGTGTTTTTCATGAGTCCGCGGTAACGGACCTTGGCAAACCCCCAAAGCGTCTTCACGACATGGAAGGCATGCGCACCACGCGCGCGTGTGGCGGCGCGGCGGCGGTTGGTTTCCCGCTCGCGTTTGGTCAGCGTGCGGCCCGGCCGCGCCCGTCGATTGATGCGATAGCGCACGCCGGCGTGGCGACAATGCTGTCGACGCTCCTCCGACCAGTAGGCCTGATCGCCAAAGCACCAACCCTTGCCGGTCCGTGCCCACATGGATCTTCATCCCGAAGTGCCATTGGTTGCCCTTGCTTCAGCCACGCCCTACTCGGTCCCGCGCGATAGGGCGCATCCGCTCGCTTGGCGACAATCCCCTCGTGGTCGCCATCAACGATGGCATGGAACAGCGCTTCCCCGTATGTCTCCACGTGCTCGATGATCTGAATGCCCCGCACCGGCTCGACGTGAGCGTGAAGCGCGCGACGACGCTCGAATAGCGGTAGCGACCGCAGATCGTCGCCATTGATCCGAAGCAGGTCGAACACGATGAGAACCGCTGGGCGACGTGCGGCCGCGTCCGCGATCATCCGCGGGCGCTGGAGCAGGTTCCGCCGTCGCACTCCTCGAAGTCTGATTTGCTACTCCCGTCAGCCACGACGAGTTCGCCATCAAGCAGTGCATCGTCGGGCAGGCACCTTAGAGCCGCCGCTATCTCGGGGAATTGATCGGTCATCGATCGGCCCCACCGTGAGAGAAGCTCAGGGCGGGGGCCAGTACGGGCGAGCGCACGGAAGCCGTCATGCTTTAGCTCGAAGACCCATCCCTCACGGCTGAACGGGATGCGGTGGGGTACGCAATGGAAGAGCTCGGCCGGACCGATCGGCGACGGCCGAAGGGCGGCGGAAAATGCGTGGACATGCGAAGCAGGTTGGGGGCGACGGCGGCCATGCCAATCGCCATTCGGCCTCCAGAATCCGCCTTTCAGTGTCGCTCTGACGTTCAAATCCGCACACGTGGAATTGCCGCGCGGCGCGCGGCCGGTTGCAATTGGCTAGCTCAACTTCGAGCCGGAGGAGGAATGGCCATGCCAACCACACGAGGACGGTCCCAAGACAGGAAGCGCGTTGCCGGTGGTCAGCAACACGAAGTGGCGTATCAGTCGAAGAAGTCGGAGGTAAGCACCACAGCGGTGAAAAGATCTGTCGGGCGCGTTGGAAACTCCCGTCGCAAGGTCGAAGCGGATCTGAAGAAAAGCTGATCGTTTCATTGCGCAAGGTCGCTTGCGGCAGTGTAGGCTGCGCTGCATGAAGGTTTTGATCGTTGATGACGACCATGACGTCGCGGACTCGTTGGCCGCCCTGGTGCGCGTCGTCCTCGATTACGATGTCGCCGTCAGCTATGACGGACCCGAGGCGATCGAGACGGCCGGCGAGTACCAGCCGGACGCTGTGATCCTCGACGTCAACATGCCGGTGCTGGACGGGTTAGAGACAGCTCGACAGCTCAAAAAGGACCCCGCCTAGAGCGCACGACGTTTATCGCTCATACCGCCGCAAACGATGCGTCCATCGAAACGGATGCGTCTGAGGTGGGCTTTCGTCATCTTGTGACAAAGGGCGGCTCGACGTCGATCTCCGCGCTGATAGATTTGCTGTCAGACGTGCACGATGCACGAGCGCTACGACGCGCCTGATCTAAATTCGACGACGACCTGAGCCGAGGATTCCCTCAACAACAGCGGGCGACTTCGAAACGCCGCGCTGCTCGCCGTGCTGGCATAAGCAGTGTTTCACTGATCGGTCTCCGGCCCCCTTCGCTGTACGCCGAAGTGCAGGATGGCGGCGAACCTACGTTGAAAAATCACTCCCTGGCGATTAGTAACAAGAGAGCGGATCAAGGACTCAAATCTTTGCTGGAGTCCATCGCGTCGTCTACGACATTTGCAACAATTCGCACAATCGTCGCCCTTTGGCTCGTCGACAACAGTATCCATCGCGCGTCGGCATGCGGCAGGACGTCCGCGTCACGCATGACCTGCTCGACCAATGCTTCAAGTCGGTGCTCGTGACCCTGTCGCAGCAACGCCTTCACCGTCGAGATCACGACCTGCCGCGTAGTCGAGGTTTCGTTGAGCGCGTGTTGAACCTGATCCACGTTAGAACGGCCGGCAAGTGACTGAAGGTGCTGCGTCACCGCCTTTACGGATGTGCCGACAGAGAAGACTGCCGCACGCAGCTCTGAGCCAGTGCACCGGAAGTTCGCGCACCAGTACGCCACCTCCGCTGGCTCAGCGAGGTCAATAGCCGTGAAGTCGCGCGGCACCAAGTCGTAATTGCTCGGACGCTTGGTGCGGCGGCGCTTAACCTCGTCGCCGGACATCGTTCATACTCAAGGCGCTCGTGCACGCACGGGGTGGTGACGTGAAAACGACCCCTCGGCTCGTCAAATGCATCCGTACGTCGCCAAGGTATTGTTTGAGGGCTTCGGCACGACGCAGCCCGGCAAGTCGCACGCCTTCAACGACATATTCGTTGTCCGAATTGGTCTTTATCGCCACAACTTTGATCCGCAGTCCGATTCTGCGAATGCCATCGAACGCGTCGGTGCCAAATTGCGCCGCGCAGTGATGCGGCTTAAACGCTTCCCGCACCGTGTCTTCGATGTCTGCGTCCGTAAGAGCACCGTCGCATGCCCGCAAGCGGGTAACCGGTATTAGCGTCACCGTCATGGCTGCCTATGACGCATGTTGCGTTTCTCGAGTTCTTAAAGATGGCGGTTGTACGTGTGGCCACTTGTAACGAGCCGTTGCCTGACCAAGCGGCGGCCTTGTAAGCAGGTCATCGCGGGCCGGCTAGAAGGTGGCCGTCGCCTGGCTACGTCATTCGTTCTTGAATCGAAAGAACGTTACGCTCTAGGACTTCCCGCTGGGCGCTCGGACTCTCTAGAGACTATTTGTGGGGCCCGGCTCAAGCCTGTTTCTGCATCCCGGCTGTCGTGGAGCTATGCGCACCCGGCTTTCGCTTCTTCGGAATGATGCCTCGATCGCGCAAGACGTCGCGTGCGATGACCTCGCGTTGCTGATCTGAGAGTTTCGGGAACGATTTGCGAAGCTGGGTGCTCGTGTTCTCGAAGGCATGCAACGCCTCGAGCTGTTGCGTTGTAAGCCGGCTCCCGGGCGGAAGTCCGAGCTTTTTGAGAGTCTGACGCTTGCGCGACTTCGTCACCAGATGAGCGAGCAGCATCAGCAGCAGCGCAACCGTCGCCGCAAGTCCAAGCAGAACCCAATAGACGACATCCTTCATCACTCACCTCCCGCGAACGGAGCACCGACAGCAACACGAATGCCGCCCATCGCCCCAGCTACACGTGGCCGCCTAACGGTAATCTGCGGCCGATCAGCGGGCGCCGCGGCGCAGCCAATCGCTCCAAGTTGCAGGGTCGAGGGCAGCAGAAGTGGCAGCGCAAGTCATGGCCGGTCGCAATCTGCCAAAACCCGTCGGGCATTCCTCAGATCGATCTGTACCTTGGCCGACTGGACGCGTGGAGACGTAGGCAAACTGCTGACGCTTCCGAGTGCCGTTCTCCGATGCCCAGAGCGGAGAAACGGTGGCACGCTTCGTTATCTATGCATACTCGCCCATGAGGCGAGTGTCGTGGGCGACGATCAATCCATGCAGAATGCACCGCGCGTGCGCCTTGCGATTAACCGCGTGGGCTCAACGTTGGTTGGGTTGTCGAGGGCGGGCGCAGAGCGAATGCGTTCGATGCAACTAACCACGACGCATGTGCTGCGCTTAACCGCCCACGCGAGCCAACGTAGAGCGTCAGCTGTCCTTGGCATAGGCGTTGAGCGCGACAAGGGTTTCAGCAACGTCAGCGCCGGCGATCCGTACCCTGTCCGTTGTCCACGCTGCGGCGGCTCCACGCGACGCATTCCTCGACTGCCCGCAGATCGCTTCCTCAGCGTCTTCATGAGAGTGTGGCGTTTCCGCTGCACCGACCCAGCGTGCGGCTGGGAAGATCCGGTGCGAATGAGGAATACCGACTTCCAACAGTTACGCTGACGAGCGTCTTCGGCAAGAGAAGCGACGGTGAGGGCGTCCATCGCGCACCTGCGCGCGAAACGCTATTCTGATTATCCGGAAATACCAGCCGTTAGCGAAGAAACATTGGTATGAGGGTCTGCGCAACACCCGGCTTCCGGACAACCTGCGTTTCGTTTCTGCGACTGCCATTTGTGCCAGATGATCGCGGTTGACAACGCGCTATTCTGTTTCGATGAATCGCACGCTCGACTGCCCGCACTGCGCGAGTTCCGATCTCGAAGTCGTTCAGGTCGAGTTCGAGCGCGGCCGGCGCTCGCCGTGCGCTGCGAGGAATGCGGCGCGTTCGGGGCGCCGTCGTGGAATCAGCGCCGGGGCCGTCTAACCGTCGTGAAGGAGCGCACATGGCCGATCTGCGGCGCCAGCTGGCCGTGAGGGGGCGATAAAATCTTTTCCCTGTTAACTCATGCGGAGGACAAACGCCATGTTCGCAGCGTGTTTTCGCTTCGCAGTTCCCGCGGACGCAGACATGGACGGAATGCGAAAGCTTATGAAGGACCGCGCTAAGAAATTCCACGGTCTTCCAGGCCTTCGATCGAAGGCATTTCTCGTTGACTCGGAGCGCCGAGAGATTGGTGGCAACTACGTGTGGCAGACGCGAGAATCGCTCGATTCCTACCTGCGCTCCGAGTTGTACTTGGATGTGGTGCGCAAGCTCGGCGAGCCCAAGGAGCTGCGGATTTATGAAGTACCTGAGTACGTCGATAACCCATAGTGCGTTCAGCTGAGACGATTCGCTCTGAGACGATTCGCTCGCTAAAAGGACATTCGCGCAACGCGTTCAGCCAGCGAGCAAGGGGGCACGATGAAACAAAGACGCATGGCACGACGCTGCAGGAATTGCGGCGAGTCGATGCCGAGCGACGCCTTCCTGTGCGCAGCATGTGGCAAGGCTACGAGCGAGATACTTACGCGCCTCACCGATTCGGACAAATTGCGCTCGCCGCGCTTCGGGCCACGAAAAGTCGACGACCGCAAGAGTTAGCGCCATGCCGACGGACTGTCCGTCGCGAACGAACGTGTTTTGTGGAATCAGCGTTACGGCCGATTGTCCCGTAGTGAAGTGAATCAGTCGGGATGGGTTCGGTCGTATCGGGACAACACGTGTTTCAGCGCAGTAGCGTGTCCCTGATCGCCGGCTTGGCGGGCGTGAGAGAGAGCGTCGGCGATCATCCCCCGGATTCGCTGGCGTCCATCCGAGGTCGCAAGCAGGTAGTTGCCGAGCTCTGCCGCCACGATCTCGGGCACGTGCTCGTGCTCCGCAATGGTCTCGATCTCTTCGACCTCCAGCCCCGAGAGGTCGATGCACTCCTGAAGTGTCAGCATCCTTGGTGATCCCCTTCTTATGTTGGGCGAGATCCGCCCCAGTGCGAGACTATGACGTTAGCATAGCCTTGGCGATGCGCAAATTGCCTTCCGTCGGACGCTGCTCGACCCATAGCCGAACGAGGTAAACAAACGTCGCGAACGGCGCGTTCGAGTCGATCCGCTGATCGAGGTCGCGTAGAACCGCTGCTGGCGCAAGCGTTGCTTATGCGCGCGGATGCTTGCGAACGTAAGTCGGCCGCATTCATCGCTCCAATTGCGCTGTTTGGAGGAGGCGCTGCATGAGAGCCATCGGCTGATCGACAAGGCGCAAGTGCTCGAATCTTCTGAACGTTGGTCGGGACTGTCGCCCAAGACTTACCGGCAAATACTGGAGTTTCGCGCAGCTCTGCGCCGACTGGAGGACGCGTTACGCGCGCTGGACCGGCGCTTAACGGGCGTGGGCCGCGTCATCGACTAGGCAGTGGTTGATGATGTCGATAACGGTACTGCCGACCGCATAGAGCGGCCTCACAGCGTTTCTACAAACCGTCAGGCTAGCGTGGGCACGTCCCGCTAGCGTGTGCGCGGCCTCGAACCGATCCAGCTGGCTGCGGCCACCTCGATCGCGGCAGCGCGGTCCGCGTGGCAATCAAGCCTGAGGAGCGGGCGGAGAGCGTGGATTCGGCGAGCGGGAATGCCGTGGCGTTAAAGGGCGGCCAGAAGTCCGATCGCAACCGCTCCGCACAGCAGCGCACCGATGGCAAATGCCATTAGGCTCAGTTCGTTGAGGGTTGGGAGTTTCATTGTTGCAATCTACACGCACGTTAACCGCTGTCTGTACGCCAACGCACGCTGTCGCGCAATGGGGGCGCGTCAGTGCATAGTGTTCGTCCGGGAGCCGGGGGCCGATAACTGTTGGCCCAACGTTCGACTGCGCGGTCAATTGCCGACGTGGTATCCGCTGATCGAGGCCGCATAGAACCACTACGCGATCTGACCAACGGTCAGGATGTGTGGTTTGTTGGTGCGCCTCTCCGTCCAGTACGCGGATTATTGACCAATTAGGTCGCTAATAATCGGTGGACCGTGTAGCGTGCTCTCGCTCATATTCGAGACGAGTTGGTGGTCCGGCCCGCAACATTGCGTGGGGAGATAAGTCGATGCATTCCACTGAACGCGAAAGTTTAGTTCAAACATACACCGTGGCAAACTCAAGCAAAGCACCACCCATTTGTGGCGGCTGCCTCGCAGTGCTGGTGCTAGTGGTTGTCTTGGGTTCCCCCCGAGCGGACGAATACGCCCAAGCGACCTCTATTGCGACTGCTTCCGCAAAGCGGGTTAGCGTGTCCGAGCAGCATCGCCAGCACACGTTTGAAGCGCGTCGTGTGGCGTTTCAACGAGCGTCGTCGCCCCAGACAAGCGACCACGTCACGCCGCCGTTGGATCAAGCGTTGTAAATTGATGATGGCCGGGGACGCGTGCTGCAGTCGGTGAAAGGCGCCCGGTCGTAAGTGCTCACCGATGAACCGCCTGTCCGTGCGGCGCGGCGCTTGCTTCGTAGCGTAACGTGACCTCCGCCCCCGGCAACTACCAGCGAGCTTCGCGCTCTCCCATCAAACATGCGTCCTATCTAGTAGCGCCCTGGTTGCTCGTGTACGGGCGGCGGCGGCGACGGCCGATTTGGGCGTGGCTATTGGGAAAAGCTGCCGGTTAGTTGAGGACGCCCGGCTAACGTTGCAACGCCCGAGACTTGCTCAGTCATCCCTCCCGAGCACCGGCCTGTCAAACCTTACGAATGGCGCTAAGTAGTTGCGCGGCTCCCTGCATCTGCGCGTAGTGTCGATGTCGCGCGCAGTACGTGACGTATCGTAGGAACAGCGTCGTCAGGAAGCGCTCGATGGCGTCCATCGCCGGCAGTCGTCCACGATGCGGGTTGGTCTGGGGCGCCGGCTCGAAGATGCGCATTGCCTCCCCGTGCGGGGTGACGCGAAACGGCGTGAAGTACCGCGCGTGCAGGTCCACGTCGCGGATCTCAGGTGGCCCGATGATCTCCCATTCGGAATTGCCCTCGCGATCTCTTCCCGCGTGGCTAAGTAGCGTGCGCGTATCCACTTGCCGCTAACCGCGTTGCGGTAGCGAAACGCAAATAATTTTAGGCGCGTCATGGCAGCACGATATATGTAGCGCATCGAAGCGTGCAATCGCTCCGTTACAACGTCGGCTGTCGGGCCACGAGCAGCGATTCGACGGTCGAAGCGACTTTCTCTGTGGCGTAGTATGCCGATACCGTTGGCCCCCATTCCCGGGCTGCCCCAGCCTCCCATCGCAATTATGTTCGATCGACGTAGGTTCATTCGCGCCGCCGGCGCCGGAATTGCGATCGCCGCACTGGCCGCCGAGGCACAGCAAACGGACCGCTTGCCGCGAATCGGTGTCCTGTACCCGTGGCAGACGGGCGCTGGCACTGAAGTCTTGCGCCAGGGGTTACTGGAGTTGGGCTATGTCGAGGGTCGTACAGCGGTCATCGAATGGCGATGGTGGGAGGGGAAACCCGACCGGCTGCGCGACGCGGCCGCGGAGATGGTGCGGCTCAATCCGGACGTCATCGTCGTGGGCGGTTCCGAGGCGACGAAGGCGCTGAAAGAAGCGACCCCGACCATCCCGATCGTATTCATCGGCCCCAGTTATCCGGTGGAGGAGGGATTGGTGGAGAGCTTCGCGCGGCCGGGTGGCAACATCACCGGAATCACAGTGGCGCAGTCCGACCACGTTCCGAAAATGCTTCAGCTGTTGGTGGACCTCGTGCCGGCGCTATCGGACGTGGGCGTCATCTGGAGCCCGGCCAATCCAGGCTCTACGTTTCTCTTCAGAAACACGGAAGCGACGGCCCGCGACCAGAAGTTGAAGGTTCTGTCAGTTCCCATGGCCAGCGCCGCCGACGTGCAACCTGCTATGGTAGCCATAGAGCGCGCCCGTCCGGGTGCGCTGGTCGTACAGCCAATCCCGGTCGCCAGCGCCAATGCAGAGCGGATCGCCGCGCTGGCAATTCAGTTGCGAATACCCTCGATCACGCAGGCAAAAGCCCTAGTGGAACGCGGCCTGCTCATCTCGTATGGAGCCGATTATCGGGATGTCGAACGGCGGATTCCCGGCTACGTTGATCGCATTCTCAAGGGCGCAAAGCCTGCCGATATGCCAGTCGAGCGACCGACTAAGTTCGAGCTCTTCATCAAAATGACGACCGCGAAGGCGATTGGCGTGACGATTCCCCAATCGTTGCTGCAGCGTGCGGACGGAGTGATTTAGTCGTTTCGAGTTGCTCGGTTTTTTTTCCGCGCTGCTCGCTGCGGTTGCCGGGCCGCCATCTGACTCGTTGACCGGCTGCTTTCAAGCCAATGAGGGGCCAGTCACCCACCCGTATAGCGCATACGAGTGGCTACAACATCGCCTCCGGCGTACCGCAACCCAAAGCGATCGTCGAATTGATCCGATTCAACGGCGACGGCACGCTTAGCGTGCCCGCGGCGACGCGCAGCATCAACGGCGTCATCGGCCGTTCTCCTCCAGGAGGAACCGGCACCTATACGGTCAACGTTGACTGCACGGGCACGCTCGTGTTCGGCAACGGCGCCCCCGCATTCGATATCTTTCCGGCGCCAAGCGGCGACGATCTATGGACGATCCAGACGAATGACCCCGTATTCGGAAGCAGCGTTGTGTTTCAGCGCAATGTAACGAGAGTTTCGCGCTGAAGCGTTTGCATCGAGCGCGCGAATGACGTTCCCCCCGTAACGCGTCAGTTCATAGCCAGAATTTCGTCGTTGCGCGGGGCCCTATCCTGACCGCGTTCGGCGAATTCGCTGGGGGTCAGGTGACCCAGCGAGCCATGTGGTCGATGATGATTGTAGTCGTCCTGCCAGGCACTCAG
>Ga0105248_10004559_pt1 | contig 15339 bp, 14 predicted proteins | sample KBSS34metaG_FD_81524 | JGI IMG/M metagenome (GOLD analysis project Ga0105248, IMG submission 81524) | Switchgrass rhizosphere microbial communities from Kellogg Biological Station, Michigan, USA - KBS S3-4 metaG | ecosystem: Host-associated > Plants > Roots > Rhizosphere > Soil | place...
ACGGCGTCGCACCCGCGCGCGTCGGAGGCGAGGTGACCGCGGCGACGGCGGACACGCTCGTCCAGGAAGAGCGGCCCATTCTCGCGAACGCCGTGACGTTCGGCTTTCCGGCACCGGGCTATGACGACCCCGATTATCCCGCGTTCATGGTCGTGGATTCGTACCTGCGCTCCGGCGATCGGTCGCCCATCACCTACTGGCTGCCCGAGCGGCAGATCGCGACTGGCGTCGGCGTGCTCTATCCGCCGTATCCCAAACGCTCCTCGGTGGCGATCTTTTACGGGGCGACGACCGCGAATCTCCCGGCCGCGCGCGATACCGTTCTCTCGGTGATGCGCGGCCTCGCCAAGAATCACCTCGACGAAGGCGAGTGGGGCGTCCAGATCCGGCGCGTGCAGAACAGCTTCTTCGAAGATCAATCCAATCCGCTCGTCCGGGCGCGCAATCTGTCCCGCTACGAGACCGAGGGGGTTGGGCTCGATTACCCGCAGCGTTTCGAGACGCGGCTGCTCCAGCTCCATCCCGAGGACGTGCGTGCGACCGCCGAGAAGTGGTTCACGCACTCCGTAGAGGCGATGCTCGTACCGACGCAAAGTGGGTCCCGCCCCTAGCGCGATTCGGCGCTTCCGCGGGCCAGGGGAGGGGGAGTGAACGATCCGGTCGGGCTGATCCTTCTCCTGCCGCCGCTTCTCTTCGCGCTGACCTTCCACGAAGCCGCGCACGGATGGATGGCGCTCCGCCTGGGGGACCCGACCGCGAAGCTCCTCGGCCGGCTCACGCTGAATCCGCTCGTGCATCTCGATCCGCTCGGCACGCTCATCTTCATCATCCCGCCGCACATCGGCTGGGCGAAGCCCGTACCGGTCGACGTTCGCTACCTGAAGCATCCCCGGCGTGACATGATGTGGATCGCGCTCGCCGGCCCGGTCTCGAACATCATCCTCGCGTTCGCCTTCGGGATGATCCTCCGTGGGATGAACGCCATCGGGCACGACTTCTCGAGCCCGGCCGAGCGTGCCCTGGTCAACATGGTGGCCTGGAGCGTCGTCCTCAACCTGAGCCTCGCCGCGTTCAACATGATCCCGATCTTCCCGCTCGACGGCTCCAAGGTCCTGACCGGCCTCTTGAGCCCGACCGCCGCGGCGCGCTTTCAGCAGCTCGAGCCCATAGGGCCGATCATCCTGCTCGGGATCATCCTCATCGGCTCGTTCTCCGGAGTGAGCGTGATCGGACGAATCATCTCGCCCGTCACGAGCACGCTCGGCTCGCTCTTCACCGGAGGCATCCTGTGACCGCTGCGGCGAAGCCGCGCATCCTGAGCGGCATGCGTCCGACGGGGAAGCTCCACCTGGGAAATTATCTCGGCGCGCTCCAGAACTGGGTGGCGCTCCAGGACTCCTCCGAGAACCTCCACATGGTCGCGGACTGGCACGCGCTCACGACCGACTACGAGCATGTCGATCAGCTCGAGCCGAACACGCGCGAGATGGTCATCGACTGGCTCGCCGCGGGCATCGATCCGGAGAAGAGCCCCGTGTTCATCCAGTCGCGGGTGAAGGAGCACGCGGAGCTCCACCTCCTCTTCTCGATGCTCGTGACGACGGCGCGCCTCGAGCGGAATCCGACGGTGAAGGAGCAGGTCCGGGATCTGAACCTCGAGGAGACGGTGAGCTACGGGCACCTCGGCTACCCGGTGCTCCAGGCGGCGGACATCCTGCTCTACAAGGCGAACCTGGTTCCGGTCGGTGAGGACCAGGTGCCCCACGTGGAGCTGACGCGGGAGATCGCGCGGAAGTTCAACACGCTCTACGGCGACGTCTTTCCGGTGCCCGAGGCGAAGCTGACCAAGTTCGCCCGCGTGCCGGGTCTGGACGGACGGCGGATGAGCAAATCGATGGGGAACACGGTGCTCCTCTCGGACTCTCCCGAGGAGATCGCGGCCAAGATCCGCACCGCCTACACGGACCCCAAGAAAATTCGCGCGACCGATCCAGGAAATCCGGACGGATGCGTCGTGTTCGCGTATCATCGCGCCTTCAACGCGGACCAGGCGCCCAAAATCGACCAGCTCTGCCGCGCGGGACAGCTCGGCTGCGTGGCCGACAAGAAGGACCTCTCGCAGGTGCTGGCGGATCAGCTCGCTCCGTTCCGCGAACGGCGGAAGGAGCTCGAGGCGCATCCGAAGCGGGTGACCGAGGCCTTGAAGCACGGCGAGGAGAAGGCGCGCGCGATCGCGCAGCGTACGATGGCGGAAGTCCGGGAGGCGATGAAGCTGCCATGAGCGACGGGCCGGACGAGAAGGTCGATGTCGTGACGGAGGCCGCTCCGACGACGGAGGCCGCTCCAGCTGCCGAGGGCGAAGGCGCCAAGGCGGCCGCCGAGGCGTCTGCCCAAGCCACCTCGATGACGGTCGATCCATCCGCGAACGGCACGGTGGGGCACTCGTCGATCCGCGTGCACGTCCCGGCCTTTGACGGTCCACTCGATCTGCTCCTCCATCTCATCCAGCAGAACGAGCTCGACATCCGCGACATTCCGATCGCGAAGATCACCCGGCAGTACCTCGAGACGCTCGAGCTCATGCGCGAGCTGGACCTCGAGGTGGCGGGTGAGTTCCTCGTCATGGCCGCGACCCTGATGCGCATCAAGGCGCGGATGCTCCTGCCTCCGGCGGTGACCGAGGAGGAAGAGGAAGATCCGCGGGAGACTCTGGTGCGCCAGCTCCTCGAGTACAGCCGGTTCAAGGAGGCGGCTCAGGACCTGATGAAGCTCGAGGCCGAGCGCCGGCTCCACTGGGAGCGGGGCGCTCCGGCTCAGCTCGAGGACCCGGAGTCGCGCGAGCTCCTCCCGGTGAGCATGTTCCGCCTGCTCGACGCGCTGAAGGGCGTCCTCTCGCGTCAGGTGCCGCCGATCGTGCACACGGTTCACGCGGAGCCGATCTCGCTGGAGGAGGCGATCGGACTCATGCGCACACAGCTTGGCTCCAAGCCCAAGCTCCTGTTCGAAGAGCTGCTCGAAGCCTTCGTGACGCACATCGAGAAGATCACGGCGTTCCTGGGGCTCCTCGAACTGCTCAAGCAGGGGACCATCCAGGCGACGCAGGAAGCGCTCTTCGGACCGATCTGGATCGAATGGCAGGGCGATCAGCCGCTGCTCGACGAAACGACGCAGACCGAATTCGCTGGGGAGGAGGTGGACACGTGACGCCGACACCGAAGCAGATCCTCGAGGCCCTTCTCTTCGCCAGCGACGCGCCGGTGCCGCTCGCGACGCTGGTCGAAGTCCTGGACGGTCCCGGGCCGCCCGAGGTCACCGAGATCCTGACGGAGCTGGGACGCGAGTACGAGGAAAGCGAGCGCGGCGTGGCACTGGCCGAGATCGCGGGAGGCTTCCAGATCCTCTCGCGTCGCGAATGCGCTCCCTGGATCGAGGAGATGCTCCGCTCGCGGCGCAAGGCTCGGCTCTCGCGCGCGGGACTCGAGACCCTGGCCATCGTCGCGTACAAGCAGCCGATCACGAAGGTCGAGATCGACAGCATCCGCGGCGTCGACTCCGGCGGCTCGCTCCACACGCTCCTCGAGCGCAATCTCGTCCTGATCCGTGGCCGGTCCAAGGCGGTCGGCCGTCCGCTCCTCTACGGCACCACGCCGGACTTCCTGTCGTACATGGGCATCAACGAGCTCTCGGATCTCCCCGAGCTGAAGGAGCTGGGAAGCGTCATCGAGGAGCGCGAGCGCTTGCATGGGCTGGATGACGCGTCCGTGGCCGACGCGGTGGAAGGTCCCGACTTGTTCCAGCCCGACGTCGCAACGGATCCGGCTCCCGACGCAGAGCCGTCCTCGAAGGCCGAGGCGGAGACGCCCGCCGAAGAAGTGATGAGCCCCGAGGGTGCGGCTTAACCAATTCCTCGCGCGCGGCGCGGGGGGCTCCCGCCGCGAAGCCGACGGCTGGATCCGCGATGGACGCGTGCAGGTGAACGGCGCGCCGCCGAACGGCATGGGCGTGGACGTCGATCCCGCCCAGGACCGCGTGACCCTCGACGGATCCCCGGTCCGCCTTCCCGAAGCGCACCGCTACCTCGCCTATCACAAGCCCGCCGGAATGCTCGTGAGCCGGAAGAGCCAGGGGGGCAAGCGGACCATCTTCGAGTCGCTCGGAGCGCGCGTTCGCGGTCTCCACGCCGTCGGCCGCCTCGATCACGAATCGGAAGGACTCCTGCTTCTCACGGACGACGGCGATCTCTCCGAAGCGCTCCTCCATCCGAGGACCGGCATCGTCCGCCGGTACCGGCTCTGGGTCTCACCGGTCCCGGATCCGGACGCACTGCGTCTCCTGGCCGAGGGGACCGAGGTCGAAGGCGTGCACGTCGCGCCGGTGCACGTGGAGCACGAGGGCGTCGACCGCGGCCGCGGCGTGATCGCCATGGACCTGGGCGAAGGCAGGAAACGCGAAGCGCGGCGTCTCGCCCAGGCCGCCGGGCTCAACGTGACGCGGCTCCTCCGGATTCGTTTCGGGCCGATCGCCCTCGGCACGCTGCGCCCTGGGCTCCTCCGGCCGCTCGCCGAGGCCGAGGTGGACGCGCTCCGCCGGATCGCCTTCCGACCGGGAGGGGGCGATGCTACACTGCGATGACGCCACTCTGACGCGGAACGGAGAGATCCCGATGGCCCTGCCGGCAGTCGATTCGATCCGAAGCGAAGTCCGCTCCCTCCAGCCGTACGTTCCCGGGAAGCCCATCCAAGAGCTCGAGCGCGAGCTCGGCATCGCGGACGCGATCAAGCTCGCGTCCAACGAGAACCCGCTCGGCCCTTCGCCGCTCGCGCTCCACGCCATCGAAGAGGCGGCCCGGCAGGTCCATCGCTACCCCGACGGGAGCTCGTACTACCTCCGCGAAGCGCTGAGCGCGCACTGGGACGTTCCGTCCGAGTGGATCGCCGTCGGCTCCGGATCCAACGACCTGATCGACATCCTGTGTCGCATCCACCTCGGCCCGAGCGACGAGGCGATCATGTCGAGCCCGTCGTTCGTGATGTTCGCGATCGCGGTGAAGGTGGCGGGCGGCGCGCTCGTGCGCGTGCCGGGGCGGAATCTGTTCCACGATCTCCCGGCCATGCTGGACGCGGTGACGGATCGCACCAAGATCGTGTACATCGCGAATCCGGACAATCCCACCGGAACGATCGTCGGACGGGACGAGCTGGAACGGTATTTCAGCCGCATTCCGGGGCACGTGCTCACGATCCTGGACGAAGCGTACTTCGAGTACGTGACGGATCCGAAGTACCCGGACGGCCTCGAGCACCTCCGCCGCGGACGGCGCGTCGCCGTGCTCCGTACCTTCTCGAAAATTCACGCGCTCGCCGGGCTGCGCGTGGGGTACGGCTTTTTCCCGCCGGACCTCGCGTCCATGGTCCATCGCGTCCGCCTTCCGTTCAACGTGACCACGGTCGGGGAAGCGGCGGCGCGCGCGAGCCTTCGCGATCCCGATCAGGTCACCCGCACCCGCACGCTGAACGCCGCGGGGCTCGACCACTTCCGCACCTCGCTCCCGAAGCTCGGCATCCAGCTCACGCCCAGCTGGGCCAACTTCGTTCTCGCCAAGTTCCCGCGCTCCGCCGTCGACATCTCGAAAGCGCTCGAGCACGAGGGCGTGATCATCCGCCCCATGGTCTCCTTCGGCCTGGGCCATGACTACGCTCGCATCAGCGTGGGCACGGCCGCCGAGAACGAGCGTCTCGTCGAGGTCCTTCGCCGGATCGTGTGATCGCGCTCCGCATCCTCATCATCGGTCTCGGTCGCGAAGGCGCGTCCCTCGGCCTCGCGCTCCGCGCGGGCGGGGCGCGGCAGGTGATTGGCTACGACCCCGATCCGTCCACGCGCGACGCGGCGCTCCAGGCGAAGGCGGTCGACTCCGTGGTGGGCGAGATCGACCCGACCTCGAGCGATCTCATCATCCTCGCGCTCCCGGCCGCGCAGGCGCCCGCGATGATTGGCGAGATCGCGCCGCGTCTCCCGGACCATGCGACCCTCATGGACCTCGCGCCGGTCATGCAGCCGTCGGTGGTGGCGGCGGCCAGCGCCGGGATTCTCCCGCGCTTCGTGCCCGCGCACGCCGTGCCGTCCACGCCCGCCTTCGACGCTGGACGCTTCCGAGGCGCCTCGGTTCTCATTGGCTCGTCCGTGGAGCCTGGCACCCCGGGCACTGTCGTGGCCGAGCTCTGGTCCTCGCTCGGCGCGGTGCCCGCGCCGGTCGCTCCCGCGATTCACGACGCGCTCTTCGCGCTCACGCACGATCTCCCCGTGCTCTCGGCCGCGGCGCTCGTGCGCACGCTCCGCCGCACCGGCGGCCTCACACGGCTTCTCGCGCCGGCATCGCGCGCGCTGCTGGAGGACGCGACACGGGCGGCCGAAGCGTCCGCCGAGACGCTCGCGATCAACGCGCCCAAGCTCCTGCCGGCCCTCGAGCTCCTCGAGCGTGAGGTCCGACGGCTGCGGCATGCACTGGAAGAGGGGGGCCCCGAGCTGGGCCACCTCCTCGACGAGGCGCGCCAGTTCCGCCAGGAGCTCGTGCGTTGAGCCGTGCCACCCTTCGTCCCTCGGGGCCGCTCCGAGGTGTCTGCACGGTCTCCGGCGACAAATCGATCACCCAGCGCCTCATCCTCCTTGGCGCGCTCGCGCGGGGATCCACGCGCATCGTGGGCGGGAACGAGGGGGCGGACGCGCGCGCGGCTCTCGGCATCGTGAAGGCGCTCGGCGTGACGGTGCGCTCCCAAGGCAATGCCCGGATCGTCCAGGGCGGCGCTCTGCGGGAGAGCGATCGCGTGCTGGACGCCAAGAACTCCGGCACCGCGCTTCGTCTTTCCATGGGACTTCTCGCGGCGCAGCCCTTCTTCTCCGTGCTCACCGGGGACGCGTCGCTTCGACGCCGGCCGCTCCATCGCGTGATCGAGCCCCTGCGCGTGCTTGGCGCGGATCTCGCGGCCCGCGACCAGGACCGGCTCGCTCCGGTTGCGATCCGAGGGCAACGCCTTCGCGGCGCGTCCGTGCGGACGCCGGTCGCGAGCGCGCAGGTGAAGAGTGCGCTCCTCCTTGCCGCCATCCAGGCTCACGGCGACTCGTCGATCGAAGAGCCCGGGCCGACGCGAGATCACACCGAGCGCCTTCTTCCAAGATTTGGTGCACCGGTCACAGCGGAGAACGGCCGCATCCTCGTTCGCGGACCAGCGTCGCTCGAGGGGATCGAGGCCCGCGTGCCCGGGGATTTCAGCGCCGCCGCGTTCCTCTGGGCCGCGGCTGCGATCGTTCCACGCTCGGACGTGACGGTGCGTGCGGTCGGGGTGAATCCCACGCGCCGCGCGTTCCTCGATCTCCTGGCGCGCGCGGGAGCGCAGGTCGAGGAAATCGATCCCCGTGACGAATCCGGCGAGCCCGTTGCCGATGTGCGCGTGCGAGCGGGTGCGCTCGCCCCCATCCGCATCGACGCCGAGGACGCGCGCGGCATGATCGACGAGCTTCCGCTCGCAGCGGTGCTCGCCGCATTTGCCAAGGGCGAGAGCGTCATCCGAGGTGCCGAGGAGCTTCGCGTGAAAGAGTCGGACCGGATCGCGACCGTCGCGGCGGGACTCCGCGCGATCGGCGTGGAATGCGAGGAGCGTCCGGACGGCTGGCTGATCCAGGGCACGGGGGCACCGCGTGGTGGATCCGTGGTCTCCGAGGGCGATCACCGGATCGCGATGGCCTTCCTCGTCGCGGGACTTCGCGCGAAGGACGGCGTGCGCGTGGAGGGGGTCGAGGCGGCGGCCGTCTCCGACCCCGGCTTCCTCCCGCGCCTGAAGGGGCTCCTCCGGTGAAGCCCTTCGTCGTTGCGATCGACGGTCCCGCGGGGGCGGGGAAGAGCGTCACCGCGAGGGCCGTGGCGCAGCGCCTGGGACTCAACGCCGTCGACTCGGGCGCCATGTACCGCGCCGTCGGATGGTATGCCCTCAAGTCGGACGTTCCCCTCGACTCCGAAACGGCGCTCCTCGGGCTCCTCTCGAACGCGCGGATCGAGGCCGGCCCCCAGGGGCTCACCATCGGGGGCGAGGCCGTCGAGCCCCACATTCGCACCGCGGAGGCCGGCGAGGCCGCCTCGCGGGTCGCCGTCCACCCCAAGCTCCGGAAGCACCTCGTGAAGATCCAGCGCTCGCTGGCGAAGGCGCCGGGGCTCGTGATGGAAGGGCGCGACATCGGCACCGTCGTGTTCCCGAAGGCCGACCTCAAGATCTTCCTCACCGCATCGGCGGAAGCTCGTACGGCACGGCGAGTAGCGCAGCTCCGGGAGGCCGGGATGCCGGCCGATCCGGCCGCGATCGAGGCCGCAATCCGGGAGCGCGACCAAAGGGACAGCGCCCGGGAGGTGAGCCCCCTGGCGCCCGCCCCGGACGCCTACCCGCTCGACACGACCGCGCTCACGCTGGAGGAACAGGTGGACCTGGCGGTCCGCTGGGCCGAGCTGGCCCGCCGGGGGCCTGGAAAGCGGACCCTCTTCTACCTCTTCGGGCACCACACGTCGGGGATCTTCTGCCGGACCTTCCTGAAGCTCCGGATCACCGGGATGGAGCACATCCCGGCCAAGGGGCCGGTCATCATCGCCTGCAACCACATCTCCTTCTGGGACCCCCCGATCATGGGGGGCGTGGTCCCGAGGAGGCTCCTCTTCCTCGCCAAGGAGGAGCTCTTCCAGAATAGGTGGTTCGGAGCCCTCATCCGGGGCTATAATTCGATCCCGATCCAGCGAGGGCCTGGGGCCCGCTCCGCGCTTCGGGGCGCCGAGCGGGTGCTGGATGAAGGTGGAGCCGTACTCATCTTTCCGGAGGGGACCCGCAGCAAGACCGGGACGTTCCTGCCGCCGCGCGCCGGAATCGCGCGCCTCGCGGCGAGCGCCCGCGCTCCGGTTCTACCCGCCCGCATCTCGGGATCGAGACAGATCCGCCGATCCATGGCGCGACAGGTCGAAATCAGGCTCGCGTTCGGCAGCATGATCATGCCCCCCGTGGGGCAGGTCGGAAGCCGGGCCGACGCCGACGCGTTCGCGCGCCGGGTGATGGACGCTATCGGGGATCTTCCAGGAGGAGCGTACTAGCGTGGAAGTGATCGTCGCGGACAACGCGGGCTTCTGCTTCGGGGTGAAGCGCGCGATCAAGATGGCGAACGAAGCGATCGACAAGGATCCGGCGAGCGTCAAGGCGCTGGGGCCCCTCATTCACAACCCGCAGGTCGTGGCGTCGTTCCGGAACCGCGGCCTCGAAGTGGTGAGCGAGCTCGATCAGATGGAGCAGGGCTCGACCATCATCATCCGCTCGCACGGCGTCGGGCCGGAGGTGAAGGCGGGCGCGGAGTCGCTAGGGCTCAAGATCGTCGATACGACCTGCCCCTTCGTGACGAAGGCTCAGCAGTACGCGGCCAAGCTGGTGGACGAGAACTACAAGGTCGTCATGATCGGCGACCAGCATCACCCCGAGGTGATCGGGGTGATCGCGCACACGGGCGGCAAGGCCATCGTCATCGACACGGTGGCGGAGGCCGAGGCGCTCAAGTTCATCCCGCGCATGGGCGTGGTGTTCCAGACCACGCACGCGATCGGACACGTCCAGGAGATCGTGGGCGCGCTCCTCAAGCGCGGGAAGGAAGTGCGAGTGTTCAACACGCTCTGCGGGGCGACCACCTCGATGCAGAAGACCGCGGTGGAGCTGGCCCCGAGCGTCGAGGCGATGGTGATCATCGGCGGACGACAGAGCGCGAATACCGCGCAGCTCGCGGAGGTTTGCCGCAAGGTGAACCCGCACGTGTATCAGATCGAGTCGGCGGACGAGATCGTCCCCGACTGGTTTGCGGGCATGCGCCAGATCGGCGTGTCCGCGGGGGCGTCCACGCCCGACGAGGTGATCGCCGAAGTCGTCGATCGCCTCACCCAGATCGAGCCCGCGCAAGCGGCGGGCGCCTGACGAACGGCACCACCGGCCCTCGAGGCCGAATTTCATAGAAACAGGGGGAACCCAAACAGATGGTGAGAAGGCATGACGAGGATGTGGACCTGAAGGACGACGCGGCGGACGAAGCCGAGGTCGATTCGAAGCCGCGCAAGCGCCGGCCGACGACGAGGCTGATCCACGAGGACCTCTCCGAGGAGAGCGGACTCGCGGTGGGCACCATGGATGGCGATCCGGACGAGGATGCCGCCAGCTCCATGGGCCAGTGGCTCCAACTCTACGAGGATTCGCTCAAGGACCTCGAGGAAGGGGAGATCGTCCGCGGACGCGTCCTCAAGATCGACGACAAGGAAGTCACGGTCGACGTGGGCTTCAAGTCCGAGGGCGTCATCCCGGTCGAGGAGTTCCCGGATCTCGAGGGTGTGAAGGTCGGTGACGAGATCGAGGTCTTCCTGGAGAAGACCGAGAACCAGGACGGCCTGGTCGTTCTCTCCAAGCAGCGCGCCGACTTCGTGAAGGTGTGGGACCGCGTCAAGACCGCCTCCGACAACGGAGAGCTGGTCGAAGGCAAGCTGGTCCGGAAGATCAAGGGCGGCGTGGTCGTGGATCTCTACGGGGTGGAGGCGTTCCTCCCCGGCTCGCAGATCGCGCTCCGCCAGGTGCAGAACGTGGACTCGCTCATCAGCCAGTCCATGGAGTTCAAGATCATCAAGCTGAACAAGAGGCGCCGGAACATCGTCGTCTCCCGCCGCGCCGTCCTGGAAGAGCACCGCGCCAAGCAGAAGAGCGAGATCATCCAGGAGCTGGCCAAGGATCAGATTCGCGAGGGCGTGGTCAAGAACATCACCGACTTCGGCGCCTTCGTCGACCTGGGCGGAATCGACGGCCTCCTCCACATCACCGACATGTCCTGGGGCCGCGTGAGCCACCCGTCCGAGCTCGTCTCGATCGGCGACAAGGTTCGCGTGAAAGTGCTCTCGTTCGATCCCGAGAAGGAGCGCATCTCCCTCGGCATGAAGCAGCTCACGCCCTACCCGTGGGAAGACGTCGACAAGCGGTACACCGTCACCCAGCGGGTCAAGGGCAAGGTCGTCTCGATCACCGACTACGGCGCTTTCGTGGAGCTGGAGAAGGGCATCGAGGGCCTCATCCACATCTCCGAGATGTCCTGGACGCGCCACGTGCGGCATCCGTCCAAGGTCGTCGCCATCGGCGATCAGATCGAGGCGATGATCCTCAAGATCGACAAGGACAACGAGAAGATCTCGCTCGGCCTGAAGCAGATCGAGCCGGATCCGTGGCTCACGCTCGACGAGCGCTTCCCGATCGGGACGCGCCTCACGGGCAAGGTCCGGAACCTCACCAATTTCGGCGCCTTCGTCGAGATCGAAGAGGGGATCGACGGCCTCGTCCACATCAGCGACATGTCATGGACGCGCCGCGTGGTCCATCCGAGCGAAGTGCTGAAGAAGGGGGACAAGGTCGAGGTCGTGGTGCTCTCCATCGACAAGGACGCACGGCGCATCTCGCTGGGCCTGAAGCAGGTCAGCGACGATCCGTGGCCGACCCTGGCGGAGCGCTATCTTCCGGACATGATCGTCCGGGGCAAGGTCGTCCGGCTCCTCGACCGCGGCGTCATCGTGGATCTCGAGGACGGGCTCGAGGGCTTCATTCCGCTCTCGCAGCTCGGCATCGAAGGGTTGAAGAAGCCCTCCGACAGCTTCAAGCCGGAGGATACGCTCGACCTCAAGGTGACCCGGGTCGACACCCAGGCGCATCGGATCATCCTGAGCGTGAAGGCGTGGCTGAACGACCAGGACGCGGCGACGCAGGCCGCGTTCGCGGAGAAGTACAAGCCCACGCCGTCCGCGGACAACGAACCGGTCGCAACCGAGGTCGCTAGCGACTCCGACGCGGCTTCGTAGCAGTTCGGTGGTCCGAGGGGATCGCCAAAGACCCGAGGGGTTGAGTTCCGCCCCTCGGGTTTTGTTTTTCACCCTGGGGTGTCGGCTGAATCAGCACGACACGGCGGCCATGCGGGCGCGGCTCGCTGACCAAGGGTGGAACGAGACCGCTGCAGCGGAGGATGCCGATGTCGTGGTGGTGAACACGTGCACGGTCACGGCGCGGGCGGATCAGGAGGCGCGGCAGCTCGTGCGGTCGATTGCGCGTCGTGCTCCTTCGGCACGCATCGTCGTCACCGGCTGCTACGCTCAACGCGCGCCGGTGGAGGTAGCTGCGATTCCCGGAGTTTCGCTCGTGCTTGGTACCGCGGAGAGGGAGCGGATCGAGGAGTTCGTTGAGGCCGGGAGCGTGGAGGGGAAAGGCGCCGCGGCCGGCGCATTGCGTCGCGCTTCGCGCGACGCTCGCGAGGGCCGCTCTGCCTTTCCCCTCCACGCTCCCTCCCTCGACGTACAGCCCCCATCCATCCCACTCCACGTTGGACCGGCTCGGGCTAAACGCTCGTTCGTCACCTCCTCGCCGGTTTCGTTTGGGCGCACGCGGGCTCTTCTCAAGGTGCAGGATGGGTGCGACGCGTTTTGCTCGTACTGTGTCGTGCCTTATGTGCGTGGGCGGTCGCGAAGCCTTCCTCTGGACGATGCCGTGGCTCAGGGGGCTCGCCTGCTCGAGGCGGGATTTCACGAGATCGTCGTCACGGGGGCTGATCTCGGCTCGTACGGGAGGGATCTCGGTGCCCCTGGCCTTCTCGCACCGCTTGTCCGGCGGCTACTCGCGCTGGGGCCCTCGCATCGCGTTCGTATTTCTTCGATCGAGCCGGAGAAGGTGCCGGATGAGCTGGTCGAGATGATCGGGAGCGAGGAGCGGCTTTGTCCACACCTTCATCTGCCGCTCCAGAGCGGGTCGGATGCGATTCTCGCGACGATGAGGCGGCGGTATCGCGTGCGGGACTATTCGAGCCTTCTCGAGCGCGTGACGGCGCGGGGGACGGTCGCGATCGGGGCGGATGTGATCGTGGGCCATCCGGGGGAAGGGGACGCGGAGTTCGAGGAGACGCGGCGGTTTGTCGAGGGGGCGCCGCTCACCTACCTGCACGTGTTCCGGTATTCGGCGCGGCCGGGGACAGCGGCGGCTCCTCTACCTGCGCCTCATGCGGCGCGCGAGCGGGCTGGGGTGCTTCGCGCGCTGGGACGGGCCAAGGAGGTCGCATTCTACCAGTCGCTCGTCGGCACCACCCGTCCCGTGCTTCTCGAGGGGCGGTCGGACGCGGAGGGCGTGCGCGGTCGCGCGGACGTGTACGCGCCCGTGCTCCTGCGCTCCACACCGCGGTGGGCCGGGATCAACCGCGTGGTCTTTCGCGAGGCAGGTCCGGAGGGATGCGTGGGAGACCTCGCAACTCGTTGACCGGCCCTCCCGTGCTGGCTATTCTCCGGCCTTGCCGCCCCTCGGCGGCGCCCTGCCGCTCACGGAGGCGACCATGTGGCTCCTCAAGAATCTGATCTGGCTCATCATCATGATCCTGGTCGTCGGATTCGCCATCTTGAACGTGAACGAGACCGTCACCGCCGTGATCCTGCCCGGACGCGTGTATCGCACCCTCCCGTCGAACGTCGCGCTCTTCAGCGCGTTCGTGATCGGGATGCTCACCGCGTTCCTGCTCACGCTGGCGCACCAGCTCAAGACCCGCGCGGGCGTCGCGCGGGTCCGGCGTGAGAACCAGGATCTGAAGCGCGAGCTGGACGGGCTCCGCAATCTGCCGCTCGAGGATCTCGCGCTGAAGGAGACCGTAGGGGCCGCTCGCGAATGACCGAGCTCGTTACCGTCCTCGTCGTTGGTGGCCTTCTCACCGGCATCGGCTACGCCGCCTGGGTCCTGTCGCGAGACGCGGGCGCGTCGCCGCCTCCGCCCGAGACGCCGTACCAGCACGGACTCAACGCGCTTCTCGCGGGAGATCATGCCGAGGCGCTCCGCGCCTTCGCGGAAACCGTGCGCCAGGACAGCGACAACATCGACGCTTACATCCACCTCGCCAATCTCCTGCGCGAGCGCGGCGACCCGGCCCGCGCGCTCCAGATCCGCCGCGACCTGACCGTGCGCGCCGGCCTGACCGCGGGACAGGAGCGCGCGATCCGCGAGGGGCTCGTGCGCGATCTCATCGCGCTCGGGCGGCCGGCGGAAGCGGTGGCCGAGGCGCGAGAGCTCAAGGAGCTCGACAAGAAGAACGGGAGCGCGCTCAAGCTCCTCGTGAAGGCGCACGAAGCGGCGGGGGACTGGGAGCGCGCGTACGAGACGCGCGCCGAGGTGGCCAGGGCGACCAGCGAGGCGAATGGTGTCGGGCTCGCGCGGTATCGCTCGTCCATCGGCGAGATCTATCTGCGCGAGGGAAAGCTGGACGATGCCAAGCGGCAATTCGAAGCGGCGCTCAAGCTGAAACAGGACGAGCCGGCGGCGCTCCTCCGGCTCGGCGATCTCTGCTACGAGACGAACCGGCCGGAGCGGGCCGTGGAGCTCTGGAAGTCGCTCGCGGAGGCGCATCCGTCCTTCTCGCACCTCGTGCTCGACCGCCTGGAGACCTCGTACTTCGAATCGGGGCGGTTCGCCGACGTGGATCGAACGTACGAGGAGATGCTCGCACGCAATCCGAAGGACGTTCGCGTCCACCTCGCGCTCGCGCGCGTCCATCTCAAGAAGGGCGAGCTGGATGACGCGGGGCGCATGCTGAACGAGGCGTTCGAGCTCGAGCCCGGCTCCGTACCGGCGCGACTGCTCCTCGCCGAGCTCCACCGGCGGCGCGGGGACCTGTCGCGTGCGCTCGACGAGATGCAGTCCCTGATCGAGCGTTTCGGTCCGGGGGAGGTGTACACCTGCCCCTCGTGCGGTCAGGAATCCGAGGAGTACTGGTCCCGCTGTCCCGAGTGCTTCGCTTGGGCGCGCGCGTGAGCCGGCCCGTGCGCTCCTTCGTGATGCGCGGCGCCCTGGCCGCGCTGCTGCTCGCGCTGGCGGCGGCGTCCCTCGGGGCGAAGACGCCTGGGAAGCCGAAGACGCCACCGAACCAGCCCGGGCCGTCGCCCGAAGAGCGAGCGATCACGCTCGCGAAGGAGGCGCTCGCCGACGGCAACGTCCAGGGCGCCCGCGACTATCTCGCGCCGGTCACGAGCGGCCGCGTGCCCCACGAGAAGGAAGACGACTTCGCCTATCTCACCGCCGTCCTGATCGAGGATGGAGACGCGTACCAGGAAGCGCTCCAGAACTATCTGCGCGATTACCCGAAGGGACTCCACCGGCGCGAGGCGACGCTCACCCTGGCGAAGGTCAGGTACGTCCGCGGCGAATACTCCGAGTCGGAACACCTCCTCGCCCTCTTCTCGCCGGGGGTGGAGAAAGACTTCGTCGGCCGCCAGGGGCTCGTGCT
>Ga0105248_10004560_pt1 | contig 15339 bp, 14 predicted proteins | sample KBSS34metaG_FD_81524 | JGI IMG/M metagenome (GOLD analysis project Ga0105248, IMG submission 81524) | Switchgrass rhizosphere microbial communities from Kellogg Biological Station, Michigan, USA - KBS S3-4 metaG | ecosystem: Host-associated > Plants > Roots > Rhizosphere > Soil | place...
CGCCGATGCCGGGTGGGTGGATTCCGCCCGACGAACGGCCGTCGATGAATTCGGCGGTATGGCAGCCGCCGCCTCCGCCACCATATCGACCAACTAACGCGCGACCGAGCCAGGGTCTGGCGCTGGCGTCGATGATTACGGCCATTGCCGGAATCGTGTTTGGGATGTGGTGTTTTGGTCCGCTGCCGGGAATTGCGGCCTTGATCATGGGACTCCTGGCGCTGTCGCAGATCAAGAAAACGCCGGAGAAAGTTGGTGGAAAACCCTTTGCCGTAGCCGGCGTAGTTATCGGGTCAATTACTCTCGTGTTTTACCTCGTTCTGTTTCTCTGGTTCATTCTGGCCATGATCTTTGGATAATTGCGGGAACGGTGGTTAGAATCATCTTGAAATGAAACGCTGTTCCACCTGCAACCGGACTTTTACCGATCCTAACCTTCGTTTTTGCATCGACGATGGGACGCCGCTGACGGACGTCGAGCCCGACGACGACGCTACTGTCGTAACGCCGCGCAATACTCACGAAGACAATTGGAATACGGTGGCTTATCAACCGCCGCGTTCGTATGTACCTCCGGGCGGCGAAGTGCGGAAGCGCAGGCGTGCGTGGCCGTGGATCGTCGGTCTTGCGGGCGCCTTTATTCTCGGGATTCTCGCGATCGGAATCGCGGCTTTGGTGCTGGCGCCACGCTTCGCGCGACAAATTGAGCAAGCTAACAGCAACGTAAACCGCCGCGCCGAGAATTCAAACACTGCGCCCGAGACTAATTCGAATACGAACGCAACTGAAAACGTTGACGCGCCGGTTCCGACCGACCACGATCAGGTATTGACGCAGTTGAAAGATATCGAGAACGAGTGGACAGTTGCGAACCTCAACGCCGACAAGAAAAAACTCGATCGCATTCTCGCTGATGATTTTGTCGGCAAGGGAGAGGAAGGCGAGCTGCAAAGCAAAGCCGATTACATCCGGACGATCGAGCGCAGCACAGACGTGGATAAGTGGGAGTTCAGCGATCTGAAGTTAATGCTGGCTGGAGATCGAGCGACGCTCAATGGCAAGATCACGTACTTTTTCGGGAATCGACAACGGACGTTTGAGTTTACGGACAAGTTTGTGTGGCGCGAAGGTCGTTGGCAGGCAACGGGCGCCGAAATCAAAGATGCAGAAGATACAGGGACGAACTTATAAAAATCCATGTCAATCATCACTGACGTAATTGAATCGACGAAAGCAATCATCCAGGGAATGGGTGTGACGTTGTCTTACATTCCGAAGCGCAAATGGACCGTTGAGTATCCGGACGAGCCGGTCACCGTGCAGCCGCGTTATCGCGGGCAACACCTGCTGCACGTAGACGAACTTGGGCGAGAGAAGTGCGTGGCCTGTTATCTGTGCGCGGCGGCTTGTCCTTCCGAGTGCATTTACATCGTCGCCGCCGACGATCCGAGACCGCCCGAGCAGCGCACCGGTGTCGATGAACGTTACGCCGCGGTCTACAACATTGATTACGGGCGTTGCATCTTCTGCGGGTATTGTGTCGAGGCGTGTCCAAAGGATGCGATTACTCACGGCTACAACTTTGAGTTATCGGTTTACAGTCGCGCCGACCTCCTCAAGACCAAGGATGATTTGCTGATCACGAAGCAGTTACAGTCGAAGAACTACCGCGTCGCCCTGTCGCATGAAGATGTCGATTCGGAGTACAAAGAGGTCTGATCAGATACCAACCACAAAGCCATCCACAGATTACACAGAAAAGAATCTGTGTAATCTGTGGATAGTCATTTGTAGTTGAGCTACGCCATGTCTTTTCGCGAGTATCACAAACGCTGGGAGTTTGATCTCAAGTCAAATCCCGAAAGACTGTGGCCTTTCATTGCCGATACCAACAGGTTCAATCGCGACACAGGTGTGCCGCAAATCGAAGTAGACTCCGCTGACAAATCCCGTCGCCGTAACGCGCGTCGCAAGCTGCGACTCTCGATTTATGGCTTGCCGGTCGAATGGGAAGAACAACCCTTCGAATGGGTTAAGCCGGTGCGCTTTGGTGTCGAACGTGTGTACAACAAAGGTCCGCTCTCGCGGTTGCGAATGCGTGCCGAGCTACAACCCCGGCCGCAAGGCGGGACGCACTTGATTTACGAGGTGTGGTCCACGCCGCGAAACATCCCCGGTGCGGTAGCGATACCGGTGCAACTGAACTTCGTGGTTGCGCGCCGGTTTCGCGACTCCATTCTGAAGTACGACGAGCTTGCCGCTCAGGGTGCGGCCCTTGAAACTGCTGAACCGAACACTTCACAGTCGTCATTCGATCTGCAAAGACTCACATCACTCAAGCAAAAACTAATCTCGGATCTCGACAGTCCGGAAGGTGTCGCGATTGCTGAACGTCTCGCTGACTTTCTCGAACGCGGCGACGACTTCGCGGTGGCACGTATTCGGGCTTACAAACTCGCCGACGATTGGAAATTACCCCGACGAGCAGTGCTCGAGGTTTGCCTGCGCGCGACGAGAATCGGTCTACTCGATTTTCAGTGGGATTTGTTGTGTCCGCTTTGTCGTGGACCGCAGGAGAGTGGCAGCTCGTTGAAAGACGTACAAAGCAGTGTTCACTGCGACACCTGCAAGATCGATTTCACTGTCAACTTCGATCGCTACGTTGAATTGACGTTTCGACCAAACGCAGCGGTGAGACGTTTGCAAGTGGCGTCTTTTTGCATCGGCAGTCCGCATTGGACGCCGCACGTCGTCGCACAGCAACTCCTTCCGGCAGGAGATAAGCGTGAGCTTTCGTTACCATTGGAAAGCGGAAACTATCGGTTGCGTGCGCATGAGCTTCCCGGTTCTCAAGACGTCGCGGTCTCTGCCGATGGCGAACCTTCAGCCCAGGTCACGATCACGGGCAACGGTTGGAGTCAGGATACTCTGCATGTTAACGAGCAGTTCGCGCTGACGTTAAAGAATGAGACTGAAGCAGAACAACTCTTGATCCTCGAGCGTCTCGAGTGGAGCGATCAGGCAACGACAGCCGCTGAAGTAACTGCGCTGCAAATGTTTCGAGATCTCTTTGCGAGCGAAGCGCTGCGACCTGGGGAACAGATCTCAGTCGGAACGTTGACCGTGCTTTTCACTGATCTGCGTCATTCAACCCAACTCTATCGTCAAATCGGTGACGCAACTGCGTTTGGCCGCGTCATGAGCCACTTCGACGTCGTGAGGAAATCAATCGTCGAACACGATGGCGCGATTGTGAAAACGATCGGCGACGCGGTGATGGCGGTGTTTAGATCCGCAGCCGACGGTTTACTTGCGATGCTCGAAGTGCAGCGCGCCCTGGCCGAACCGGCTGACGGCGGCATACCGCTGCAACTCAAGGCTGGACTGCACACTGGACCATGTATCGCCGTAACGCTGAACGATCGGCTCGACTATTTTGGTTCGACAGTCAACATGGCCGCCCGTCTCGAAGGTCTGTCGTGCGGCTCCGACGTGATAATCTCACGTTCAGTTTACGAGGACGCGAAGGTGCGTGAGTTGATCGAGTCGGAAGGTTTGGCCGCCGAAGAGTTTGATATGTTGCTGAAGGGTTTTGAGGACGAACGTTTCGAATTATGGAGGGTGAGTAGGCGCTGATGCCCGCCCTCCTGGCCGCGCACGAAGTATCAAAGATCTATCAGATGGGCAGTAACAACGTTGCTGCTCTCGACAACGTGTCGCTTGAGATCAACGAAGGCGAGTTTGTCGCGATCCAGGGCACGTCCGGTTCCGGTAAATCAACTTTGCTGAACATGCTTGGCGGACTCGATCACCCGACGAAGGGTGAAGTGTTTTTTGCGTCGCGACCGCTGGGGCCGTTTACGAAGAAAGAGATGGCGCGTTACCGGCGTTTCTCCGTCGGCATGATCTTTCAGAACTTCAACCTCATTCCGACGATGAGTGCACGCGAGAACGTTTCGCTCGCGCTCGCGTTCGGCGGTCTGCGCGGGTTACAACGACGCGAACGTTCGCGCGAATTGCTGGCGCGTGTTGGTCTTGGCGATCGTCTCGAACATAAACCTTCAGAACTTTCCGGTGGTGAGCAACAGCGCGTTGCGATTGCGCGTGCACTCGCCAACAATCCGAAAGTGTTGCTGGCGGACGAGCCCACCGGAAATCTCGATTCGATTCGTGCTCATGAGTTGCTCGGGTTGCTGCGCGAGATGGTGGACCACGATGCCCTCACGATTCTGATGGTCACGCACGATCAGGAATTGGCGAATAGTTTTGCCGATCGAATCGTGTTCATGAAGGATGGAAGAGTGATATAAGCCGCAGATTACGCGGATGAACGCTGATGAGATCCGCGTTTATCTGTGTCAATCCGCGGCTAAACTCCGGAGGATCTATGTCACAGCCTGCTTCGCAAATGACGCTCGAGGCGCTTCGGTCGGTGCCGCTCTTTGCTTCGCTCGATGATGCGGCCGCCACCGAGTTGCGCGATCTGCTTTCGACTAAAACTGTGCCGCAGAACACGCGTCTCTTCCGGCAGGGCGATCAGGGCAATGCCATGTATCTCATCGAGAGCGGCCGCGTGCGCATCAGTATTCGCGACGACGATGACGCGGAACTCACGCTCGCCGAGTTGGCCCAGGGTGACTTCTTCGGCGAAATGTCGCTCATCGATGGCCGGCAGCGATCCGCCGATGCTCAAGTGATCGAAGATGCGAACCTCGCGATTCTTTCGCGCGACGCGTTTCTCGCATTCGTCAGAACTAATCCTGACGTCGCCCTCGAGATGCTCTCCGCTTTAACCGATCGCCTGCGTCGTACTGACGAACTCCTCCGGTCGCGAGTGTCGCGCAACGCCAACGAGGAAGAAAGGGCGCGCTCGACCGTCGCGGATCGCGCCGCCGACTTGATCGCGGAGTTTGGCGGTAGCTGGAAGTTCATCGGCGTCTCGATCTCTCTAATCGTGTTTTGGATCATCTTCAACTCGATCATTCTCGTGCGCGGATTCGACCCGGCCCCGTATCAAATGTTGAATCTGGTGCTGGCTGTGATTGCCGGCATGCAGGCGCCGATCATCATGATGTCGCAGAACCGGCAGGGCGAAAAAGATCGCCTGCGCGCCGATCTCGATTACCAGGTGAACCTCAAAAACGAACTCTCGCTCGCTGAAGTGTTGCGTCGTTTGGATGTGCTCGAGAGTGAACGCTTGCCAAAATTGATCGACGACTTGAAAGCACAACCCAAATGATCAAAGCCATCTTCTTCGACTTCAACGGCGTCATCATCGACGACGAAACAATTCAGATGAAGGCTTACCAGGAAGTGCTGCGCGGCCATGAGGTCGAGGTCACCGAGGAAGCGTACATGAGTGCGCTTGGCATGGACGACCGGACGTTTGTGAAGGCGATGTTTGAGCGCGCCAGGAAACCCTTGACCGATTCAACGATTGACGCGGTGCAGGACGCGAAGACCGATCTACACCGGCAGATGATCGAAGTGCTGCCCCTGTTTCCAGGCGTGCTCACGTTTCTCAAAGCGACGGCGCGTGAGTTTTCGCTGGGGCTCGTGAGTATGGCCAACAAGGTTGAGGTTGGTTACGTGTTTGAGCGCGCGAACCTGACGCCGCTGTTCTCGGTAGTGGTGACTGCCGAGGATGCCTCAGTTTGTAAGCCGGCGCCGGATTGTTACCTTGCAGGGTTGTTGAAGTTGAACGAGAAGCGACAGCACGAACGCAAACTGCCGCTGCTTGCGTCTGAGTGTCTGGCGATTGAAGACTCGCCACCGGGGATTAAATCGGCGCGCGTTGCGGGCATGCGGACGTTGGGAGTTACGAACACAGTTTCCGCGGATGCGCTGCGCGCTGCGGGCGCTGAGGTTGTGACCGGGAGTCTCGCTGATTGGACGGTTGATGCCGTCAAGCTGGTGTATTCGTAAGAGTTATGAGCTTTTTGGACATTCTTCATCTCGCGTTGCGTAACCTGCGCCAGGCGAAGCTGCGCGCAATCCTGACGATGATGGGCGTCATCGTCGGCGTCGCCGTTATCGTGACGATGGTGTCGTTTGGGCTCGGCTTGCAGAGCAACATGCTCGCGCGTTTCAAAGCGCTTGACCTCTTCAACGAGATACAGGTGTTCGGTCGTGGTCTCAGCAATCTCGCCGGGCTCGAACGCGGCTCCGGCCCGCGTCAGGAAGGCGACGGTCGGCGTCAACGTGCCGACAAAACACCGACTCGCATTCTCGACGATGCGGGCATAAAAGAGATCTCAGCCATCAACGGTGTTGCTTATGTCGAGCCGACTGTCAATTTCGGTGTTTATGTTCGTTCGAACGGGAAACTGTTGAGCCAGTTTGTTGGTGGCGCGAACATTCCAAACGCTTCCACACGTTTCCAGCATTTCGCTGCCGGTAAGATGATCTCGTCTCCGACGGTTGCGGAAGCAGTCGTTTCCGAACGGTTCGTCCGTGACTTTGGTTACGCGACGCCTGCGGATGCGATCGGAAAGACTCTCGAACTGCTGGCCCCACCTTCGGAGAAAAAGAGCGAGTCTGACGAAGAGGAAGAGACTCCAAACTTCTTCGGCATACCGTTGGACGAGCCGGGCATCGATGAGTCGAGTCCGGGCATTGAGAGTCGAACATTTCGTATTGCCGGTGTTCTCGGCACGGAAATAAAAGAGGGCGCGGGGCAGGGAGGCTTGCGCGGCATGATGCCGGGCGCGGGGATCTACATTCCGTTGCAGATGGCCCACGAATGGAACACCACTCATCGCGGACCGATGAGTCAGGTGGCATTGGCGCTTGCGCGTCGCGGCGGAAGTCTCGCCGAAGGTCAGACGGAAGGTTACGACACGGCGGTGGTGCGCGTTGCCGATCCGGTGCAGTTGACTGCGGTGCGACAGAAGCTCACGGAGCTCGGGTTCGGCAGTTTCTCGATCGTCGATGAGTTGGACCAGATACGGACCGTGTTTCTGATCATCGACTCGGTGCTGGGTTTGCTTGGTGGTATTTCGTTGCTGGTGGCGTCGTTCGGGATTGCGAACACGATGATCATGTCAATCCTCGAACGCACACGCGAGATTGGGATCATGAAGGCGATCGGCGCCGAAGATCGCGAGATCAAGTTGATCTTCTTCGTTGAAGCCGCGGTGATTGGTCTGGCGGGTGGTGTGGTCGGTGTGTTGCTGGCGTGGGGAATCGACGCTGTCGCTAACCGCTTGGCCTATCGATTCATTCTCAAACCACAAGGCGCGTCGTTCATCGACTTCTTCGACCTGCCGCTCTATCTGTCACTGGGAGCGATTCTGTTCGCGTTAGTAGTATCAATCCTGGCCGCACTCTATCCGGCATCGCGGGCAGCACGCATCGACCCTGTGCGCGCCCTACGCCACGACTAGGTTTCACGCAAAGGCGCAAAGAAAGACGCAAAGTCGGACCTTCGGCTCCGGAGGTTCTTCCTTTGCGTCTTTGCGCCTTTGCGTGAAACTCTTCTCACCCACTCAACGGCTTCCCGCAGCGATTACAAAACCGGGCGCCGCTATCTCTCTGTGGCGCGCCGCACGATGGACAACTTTGACCAACCTTTAGATTCGCGCCGCACGCGGAACAGAAATCAGAGCCCGCGATGTTCGCGGCGCCACACGTCCCGCAGCGTCCCGGCATCGGCGGCACGTACCCGCCTCCTTTGCGCGCGATGTGATCTTCGATTATCTTCCAGGTGTCTTCCGTAAGTTTGTATTGCCAGTAGGCGCCAAGCGCCGCCAGTGCGAGCAGTGGCGGAAACACGAAAACAGCGCCGACAGCAGCTACAGCCGCCTTGTCGAACCACTTCTGCATTCCGATCTCCACCCGTGTGCCCGCGGACTCCGGCGTGATCTTGATCGTGAGCGCTGAAGAGAGTCCGGTGAGATCTCTTAACATACTGGACTTGCGGGCCTGGATAACACTGGTGGTCGAAACCTGAAACGTCTGCACTTCATACTCGCTGTCAAAAACGTTGCGCAACTCAGCACTCAGCTTGGGAATATCGGCTTCAACACCCGGATAATATCTACTGTCCATCTATGACTAGCCTCCACTCTTCTAATGTCGCTATGAAAACTATACTGACTCCGATTTTACTTGTCGTCATTACGCTGCCGACATCGTTAACGTTCGCACAGACTGCGATCGACGGTTTCAACGCAGAGCGCGCTACCGCCGAGCGTCGCTGGGAAGAACAGTTTCGTGCGGTACCTAATCCAAAATCGGCACGAGAACACCTGCGGCGTCTCACGCTCGAGCCGCACATCGCCGGCACCAAAGAAGACTACGACACCGCCGTCTACGTTCGCGATCAACTGCGCAGTTTCGGACTCGCAGCGGAGTTGAAGGAGTACGAGGTCTGGCTGAACTATCCAAACACGCCGACCGTGCTTGAACTGATCACCACACGCCGCCAGAAACTGAATACTCGCGAAGCTGTGGTGCCCGGCGATCCGACGTCATCGAATCCCAGGATCACTCCGTTGTTCAACGGTTACAGTGCAAGCGGCGACGTCACTGGACCAGTAGTCTATGCAAACTACGGCTTGCCCCCTGACTACGAGGCTCTTAAGAAAGCCGGCGTCGATGTCAAAGGCAAGATCGTGATCGTGCGTTACGGCAACTCGTTTCGCGGCGTGAAGGCGAAAGTTGCGGAAGACCATGGCGCTGTCGGATGCATCATCTACTCCGATCCCGAAGACGACGGTTACATGCAAGGCGATGTTTACCCGAAAGGACCATGGCGTCCGGTCGCTTCGGGCCAACGTGGTTCAGTGCAATACCTGTTTGACTATCCCGGCGATCCTCTAACGCCCGGCCGTCCTGCGATCCCCGGCGAGACTCGTTTGAAACCGGAACAGGCGACGAATCTCACGCGCATTCCCGTGCAGCCAATAGCGTACGACGTTGCCAGAACGATCCTGGACCAACTCAAAGGACCAGTGCGTCCGAGTGGTTTTCAAGGTGGATTGCCGTTTGCCTATCACGTCGGCGGCACTAACGACGTGAAGGTTCGATTGAAGACGGACATGGATTACAAGATCCGAAAGATCTGGGATGTCGTCGCACGTATCGACGGCAACGAGGAAAAGGATCGTTGGGTAGTGCTAGGGAATCATCGTGACGCGTGGGTGTTTGGCGCAGTGGATCCAAACAGTGGCACATCGGCGATGTTGGAATTGGGCCATGGTTTTGGTGAGTTGTTGAAACAGGGTTGGAAGCCGCGACGCACGATCATACTTTGCAGTTGGGATGCGGAAGAGTATGGCCTTATCGGTTCGACTGAGTGGGCCGAGGAATTCGCAAAGGATCTGAAAGAGAAGGCTGTTGCTTATCTGAATCTCGACGCGGCGGTCTCAGGTGCAAACTTCGGAGCTTCGTCAGTTCCTTCGTTGTGGAAACTGATGCGCGCGGCGACGCGCGACGTGAAGGATCCGAAGACCGGCAAGAGCATCTATCAGCAGTGGCAGGATCGCGCGCGCGAAAATCGCCCGGAAACTGAACAAAACGCCGGTGAAGCACGCATCGCAGCGCTTGGTTCGGGATCGGATTACACCCCCTTTCTGCAACACCTTGGCGTGCCGTCCACTGATATGGGATTCGACGGTGATTACGGCGTCTATCACTCAGCTTACGATTCGTTTTACTGGATGGATCATTTCGGCGATCCGGGGTTTCAGTATCACGTTGCCGCGGCGCAACTCTGGGGGACGTTGGCGATGCGCCTGGCGGACGCTGATGGCCTCTCGCTTGATTACACTGATTATGCTCGTCAGGTTCGTGATTACTTCACGGAGGCGATGAAGCTCGCGCGCATTCGCAATCTCGCCGGCTCGTTGGATGAAAAGGCGATGACCTCAGCGCTCGATGATTTCGCGCAAGAGGCTGAACGGGTTGAGAAAGCGCGGCTGGAAGCGGTTCGCGATTCTAATCGCGCGAAGCTCGCGAAGATCAATGACGCGCTGGTCGAGGCAGAACGGCAGTTCCTCGATTCGAGAGGTTTGCGCGGGCGCGCGTGGTACAAACACCAGATCTACGCACCAGGTTTTTACACCGGTTACGCCGCCCAGCCGTTGACGGACTTTCGTCAGGCGCTCGACGATCGGAATACCACGAATGCAAAGGAAGGCCTGGAGCGGATAGTTGAAGCAATCAAACGCGTGACACGCACTTTGCGTGATGCTCTTTAACCACCGATTACACAGATCTCTTTAAGATCGTTCTTGTAATCTGTGTAATCTGTGGCTAGTTCTTGTCTTTCTTGGCTTTCTTCTCGACTTCGGGTGGGAGCTTTGTAGCGGCTTCCATGATCGATTGCACGCCTTCGTTTAGCTGTTCGAAACTCGCGATCTCGGCATCACTCTTCGCCTGCGCACTGAGCGGCTTTAACTGGGCCATGATCGAATTCGCCGACGCGGCCAGTTTGCGCAGTGACTTTGCGATCAGCGGACTTCGTTCGTCGTGCAGGCTCACGTCATCGATATTGTCGATTGCCGCATCGATAATTCGCGCAATATCAGAAACCAGTTCCGCGCGCGATCCGGTCGGCAGTTCACCCCAGCGTTCTGACTCCTTCTTCAGTGGCTTCGCGTTTGCTGCGGCCGAACCGTTGATGACAATCAGGCGACGCTCTGCAGCTCTGATGAAGACGTCGATACGTTTGTCGAGGATCTGCGCCTCCTTGACGAGATCCACCTCTTGCGGTGTCAGGTAATCCCGTTGTGCCAGGGCGGTGGTTGCAAGTAACAGGGAGATGACAAACATTAACAGGAGTCGAGTGATCATGGCTGATTCTCTTCGGGTTTTTCTTGTTTCTGCGGTTCGCGCACAACCGTGTGACCATAAAACGAGTTGAGCGCTTCGGTTCTACCATCACGCGCGAAGTCTTCTACCTTCTTGATCCAGACTGCAAACTCGAGTGGAGTGGTACGTCGCATTGCAGTTAAACGTGGACCATCAGCGCGCAGTGCCAGTTCGAGACGTTTGTAAAGATCGCGCGTCTTGTTGTTGTCGCGTTTGAAGGTGCTGAGAAACTGCAACGCGTTCTCGATCAGCGCCTGATACATGCCGACTTCGGTAGACGCTGCTTCGTAGTTTTCCCGCGAAGTGTGTTGTTCGGCGTTCGTTAGATGACCATCCGCGAATTCGATCGTTAACTTCAATCGCTTTTTGGGATCGCTTACGGCCGCGTCGAGTGCCGCGCGTTCCTCTTTGACGATCATCTTGAACGGCGGCGGCGCGGTGAGTGGTGTTGGTTGCGGTGTTGGTTGTGACTCCTGCGCGTTGACCGCCGGCAAAAACACAAATGCCAGCAACAGCAGATGTGCTGCAACGACGATGTTGCGTTGTGCGATGCGAGTCATGCGCGGAGTCGTCAGGGCTTTTTCTTTACGCCCTGTCCTAATTTAATTTGTCGCTGGAGCGACGGCAGTCGCAGTTTGACTTTGTCGATCTCGAGTTGATTTGTCTTTGCGTCAGCGAGTGACAAAAACTTTTCGTACGATGCGAGTGCTTGGGGGTATTCTCCAAGATAATCGTGCGCAGTGGCAATAAAATAATGAGCCACTACTGCGTCAGGCTTCTTTGTCAGGAGCCATTCATACTCCGGAATCGTCTCCTGATATCGCTTCGCCTCATACAACGCTATCGCGAGATTCGCGTGCGCCGCATAACTTTCGGGAGTCGCCCTAACGACTTGTTTGAGGATCTGTACGGCGTCTCCGAAACGACGCGCCTGGACCAGCGCTGCTCCATAACCGAGCGCGTACTCGGGAGCGTCGGGTTGAATTTCAGCAGCGCGTCGATAGAAATCGAGTGAGCGAGCCGGGTCGTCGGTACGATACGAAGCGCCGAGACGACCGAGCAGCATGGCGCTGCGTGGATTCTTTTCCAGTAGTTTTTCGAGTGCCTTGCGAGCAACGACCGGATCGCTGCTGTTTGCTGCCTCGATCTCTTCGGGAGTGCCGACCACTCCGGCGGCGCCATTGCCCGTGGGTTGTTGGACTTCAAGACCGGCGGCTTTCGCAGCCGCCGCGGCTTCGTCTGTTTTTCCTGCCTGTTGCAGCGCATAAGCGAGACGCGACAGCACTGCCTTGTCGTTAGGCTTCAGTTTCGCGGCTGCTTTCAGATCTGTGATCGCGAGTTCGAAATTCTTTTCGTCAAGGTAGAGATCGGAACGCTCTATGAGTGCCGCGAGATTCTGTGGCTCATCCGCCAGCACGTGGTCCAGAGTTGTTTTAGCGGCAGCCTTATCTCCGTTTGCCTTCTCGGCAATCGCGAGTCCGACCCACGCCGCAGCAGGCGCTTCCGGGATCGCGGTCGCTCGTTTTGCGAGTTCGAGCGCGGATTTTGCATCACCCGCTCGTAGTTTGATCTCCGAAAGGAGTCGCAGCGCTAAACTTTCCTTGCTGTCGATAGCGAGTGCTTGCTGGAAAGACTGCGCGGCCTCTTTGTCACGACTTTGCCGCATCAACACTGCGCCCAGCGCGGAATATGGCAAAGCCCAGTTTTTCTTGTAAGAGATGGCCAGACGAAACGCAGCTTCCGCTTCAGGCAAACGTCCGAGCGAGGCGAGCGCGCTGCCGCGTTGAAACTCAGCTTCCGGAAACTCGGGCCGCACTTTCAGCGCTTGTTCATAGAATCCGATTGCTCTTTCCAAATCGCCACGCGCGTGCGCGCTCTGTCCGCGTTCAAACAAACGCACCGGATCGGCGGCATCGTCGCCGAATGCTTCCTGGCTGTACGTAGCCGGACACGCCGACAACAGCGCGAGGCACGTAGCAGTCAGCAGCAAACTTTTCCAAAATGAGGCGTTCAAATCAGGCATCTGAAGAACTATCCGGGGAGGTTTCGATGGTAGCACATCCTTTGCGTAATCTCTGCCACACAACGCACAGATTCGTAGCTTTGATGCTGGTTGCGTTGCCATGATGCATGAGCTAACATGCGGGACACCGAATACATGAACGCGATTGCCAAGGAAGAACAACTGCGGGGGATTTTTCGTGAGTTGGAATCGGTCATCGTCGCTTACTCAGGCGGCGTTGACAGCAGTTATGTTGCTTATGTCGCGAATGCCGAATTGGGACCACGCGCAGTTTGTATTACCGGACAATCAGCCAGCTTGCCCGTCTTTCAGCGCGCCGAGATCGATCGCGTAGTTGAGAAATTCGGTTTTCAACATGAAGTAATTCAAACCGATGAGTTGGAAAATCCCTCATATAGCGCGAACAATCCCGATCGCTGTTTCTTTTGCAAGGACGAGTTGTATACGAAGCTCGAGTCTGTCGCGCTTGGACGCGGCATCCAGACCATCGTTGACGGTTCGACAGTTGACGATCTCGGAGACTATCGCCCTGGGCGACAAGCAGCGGCGCAACATGCGGTGCGCAGTCCTTTAATCGAGGTTGGTCTAAGTAAGAGTGAAATTCGCGAGTTAAGCCGTCGAGCGACACTGCCAACCTGGGACAAACCCGCCAGTCCATGTCTCTCATCTCGCATTGCTTACGGTACAACGGTCACGATCGAGCGGCTCAGCAAGGTCGATCGTGGCGAAGAGATCCTGCGCGAGTTTGGTTTTCGAGAGTTTCGCGTACGACATCACGATCAGCTGGTCCGGCTCGAGATTGCCGCCGCGGAGATGGACCATATTTTGCGGAAAGAAGTTTTCCAGGAGCTCGCGGCGCGGTTTCGTAAGTTGGGATTTAAGTATGTGACGCTCGATCTCGAAGGCTTTCGCAGTGGATCGATGAATGAGGTTTTAGATAACAGGATGGAGTGAGGCTCGCATGGTTAGCACATTTAGCACGACATACGTCGATGATATTCGAGAGATCAAAGAAGAGAACCCGTTTGAGTCGATGATGTCGCGATTTGATCGCGCCGCGCAGTTGCTGGATCTCGATCCGGACCTCTATGCCGTGTTGCGAGTTCCAAACCGCGAGTTGAAGGTCTATATCCCGACCAAGATGGATTCAGGACGCATTCAGGTCTTTGAAGGCTTTCGCGTCCAGCATAATTTCGCTCGTGGTCCAGCCAAGGGCGGCATCCGTTACGCGCCTGACGTGAATATCGACGAAGTGCGCGCGCTGGCCGCCTGGATGACCTGGAAGTGTGCAGTGGTCAATGTTCCCTTCGGCGGCGCCAAGGGCGGCATCATTTGCGACCCGCAGCAGATGTCACTCGGAGAACTGGAGCGCATGACGCGCCGCTATGCCTCTGAGTTGCTCGACTTCATTGGACCGGAAAAGGACGTGCCCGCACCGGACATGAATACTAACGAGCAGACTATGGCGTGGATCATGGACACCTACTCCATGCACGCCCGCCACACCGTCAACGCCGTGGTCACGGGCAAGCCAATCGACCTGGGCGGCTCGGCGGGTCGTCGCGAAGCCACCGGTCGCGGCATCCTTTTTGTCGTCAACGAAGCCATCAAGCGGTTCAAAATGACCCCGAGCGAGACCCGTGTAGTAGTGCAGGGTTCGGGAAATGTGGGCGGCATTGGGGCCAAGCTGCTCCACGAGTCTGGTTACAAGGTTGTAGCAATATCGGACGTTCATGGAGGGATTTACAACCCGAACGGAATCGACATTTCCCAGGCGCTAGAGTATTTATGGACCACACGGTCCTTCGAAGGCTACGAAGGAGTGGAGTTTGTCAACAACCAGGAACTGCTCGAGCTCGAGTGTGACGTGCTGGTCCCTGCGGCTACCGAGAACCAGATAACCTCGCAGAATGCTGACAACTTGAAGTGCAAGGTCCTGGCGGAAGGCGCCAATGGACCCACTACTGCGGCTGCGGACGAGATACTTCATGAGAAGGGAATCTTCGTTGTGCCCGACATTTTGGCCAACGCGGGGGGCGTTACGGTCTCGTATTTCGAGTGGGTCCAGGACCGTATGGGGTATTTCTGGCGTGAAGATGTGGTCAACGAACGACTACAGGACAAGATGGTCGCCAGCTTCAACGATCTGTGTCGTTATGCCGATGCGCACCACGTCGACACAAGGACCGCGGCGTACATGTTGGCGATAGACCGTGTGGCCTATGACACGCGTATGAGAGGTATCTATGCGTGACCGAAAAAACATATTCAAAAAGCCGCTAAATAGTGAAAAAGGCTTGATTTCCATTTTAAGGTAGAGTATGGTCTGGCATGATTTACGGCTCGGACCAGCGTTAAGATTTCTCAATAATTACGCCATGGTTTAAGGGACGAAATCGTTGACAAGTAGATGTTCATTTCCTATAAGAAATGAACTCAGTTCAGGAGTCACTCGGGAATAGTAATTGGGTTAACAGAGTACTGTGAAATGCCGAAGTACG
>Ga0105248_10004561_pt1 | contig 15337 bp, 13 predicted proteins | sample KBSS34metaG_FD_81524 | JGI IMG/M metagenome (GOLD analysis project Ga0105248, IMG submission 81524) | Switchgrass rhizosphere microbial communities from Kellogg Biological Station, Michigan, USA - KBS S3-4 metaG | ecosystem: Host-associated > Plants > Roots > Rhizosphere > Soil | place...
ACACGTAGTGCGCTGTTCACAACCGTGGCGCAGGGCTTTAGCCCTGCGGACTTCGCAGCCCTAAAAGGGCTGCGCCACTGGAGAGAAGAGAAAAGCGCTCTAAAGTATCGCGCGCGCGTCCTCGACGTCAGGAGTACCGATGCCGTCAGCGAAGGACCCGATCAGCTCGGTCAGATCAGCGCGACCATCGTCAGGGGCATGCTGGTCTCGACGCAGGAGCACAAGACTTATCGCGGCTCTGAGCTCGAGACTTTTGGCGCCCTGCGCTCGTGCCGTCTTCAGGGCCTCGCGAATACTCGCGTCGGCCTGAGCGAGCCGTGACGCGCGCTCGGACTCGGGGTGCTCGCCGATCGACCGCCGGAGGAACTCGCCCTTCAATCGATAGAGCTCGGGTGTGAAATAGGCTTCGCCGGTTTCCGCCGCCACGTTCATCGTTTCCGCAATCGTCGCAAACGCCTCGTCCCAGAGCCTCGCCTTCCCCAACCCGTCGGCCAGTGCCGCGCGCATGTGCACCTGCGAGAGGCCGTGGCCTGTCGCGACATAACGGGCAAGGCCGTCGCGCATCAAGGCGATGCCCTCGTCGTGACGTCCGAGCTCACTCAACGCCCAGCCTTTGTAAGTCATGGTCACAGGGACCCAGAAGGCCGAGCCATGCTCCGCGCCGAGGCGGAGGGTCTCCTCTGCCGCCGCGATGATTCGTTCGGGATCGCGGTGGAGGTGAAACAGGAGTGTCTGATAGCCGATGGCGAACTCCTCCGAGGTCCCGTGCTTCATTTCTCTCGCGGCGGCGATGGCGCGGTCGCCGTACCGGTGGGCCTCCTTGAAGCAGCCGCGCATCCACGAGGCCTCCGCCAGATAGCAGGAGAGGTAGACCTCGGGGGACAGCCCGGCCATCTGCGCGACCCACTGATTGCCTTCCGGGGTGAGCAGCGCCAACGCCGCTTCGCCAGAGGCGATCGCGTCGAGGATATCGCCATGATAGAGCTGGGCCACGCAACAGAATCCGTGGCCCATCACCTGCAGCGGGGGCATCTGAGTGAGGGTCGCGGTTTCGAGCACCTGCCGGCCCAGGCCCAGCGCCTGGGAGATGTGTCCGCGCATGACGTGGAACGACGTACTGCTCGACAGGACCATCAGCCTGTGCGGCGTATCACCCAGTCGTTCGAGCAGTTCGGTCGATCGTTGGAACGTGCGGTCCACTTCCGGCGACGCCCACCCCTGCGTCATCTGCAGAGCCGACGTCAGAACAATGAGGCCGTCGAGCTCCCGTTCGTCTCGCGTGCGTGAGCCCGGAAGATCGGCCAGCTGTTCACGCACACGCGTAATGTGGGCAATCGCCTCGTGGTTCGCGGCCCTTGCCATCGCCCGTTGTCCGGCGCGCAGCCAGAACGACGACGCCTGTTCGGGATCCCCGCCCGCGGCAAAGTGCTGAGCGACGAGCTCGGGACTCTGCTCGGCGACAACCGGGAACCGCGCGGCGAGCGCCTCGCCGATGCGCTTGTGCTGCTCTCGTCTCGTCTTCTTCAGGAGTGATTGATACGCCGCGTCCTGAATCAGCGCGTGCTTGAAGAGAAACGTCGTGTCCGGCGCGTCGACAACCTCGAAGATCAGTTCGGCGTCCAGCAACCGATCCAGTCCTGCGCGCACCGCCGCCTCGTCCACCGTGGCGACCGCCTGCAATACGTCCAGCCGAAAGTCGCGGCCGATCGTCGCGGCGAGCTGCGCGATCGGCTTCGCGCTCCCCAGTCGATCGAGGCGCGCGATCAGCGAACCCTGAACCGTCGCGGGAATCAGATCGGGAGGGAGCGGACCGGCTAACTCATAGCGATCGTCCCTCTCGATCAGGACGCCAAGCTCCAGTACCGCTTTGGTGACCTCTTCCACGAACAGCGGAATGCCCTCGGTGCGCTCGATCAACTGTTGCAGCACGACATCGGGAAGCGCCTTGTTCCTGGCGACGCGCGCGATCATCGCGGTCGTCTCGTCGCGTCCGAGCCGGTTCAGCGTCAGGAGTGAGACCCGCGCGCCCTCCCGCAGCGGCGCGTCGAACTCCGAACGGAAGGTGAGGATGGTGAGGAGCGGAACATCGGCAGGCGACGTCGCGATCGCCGTCATCAGCTCGAGCGTGGTGGGGTCGGCCCAATGCAGGTCCTCGAGCACCAGGAGCGTCGGGCCTTCCCGCGCGACCGCCAACAGCCACGCCTGCAGCGCATCCAACGTTTTCTCGCGCAGTTGCTGCGGCGTAAGCGCCAGCGGCGCGGCGCCTTCGCGGGGAGGCATGCTGAGAAGCTGCGCCACCAGCCGCACCGTTTCAGGCGAGCCCATGCCGTATCGATCGAGCCGTTGCTCGAGCGCCAGCCATTTGTCGGCGTCCGACGTGTCGCGGTTGAATCCGAGCGAGCGCTCGACGGAAGAAATGATCGGGTAGAGGAAGCTGTTCTGGTAGTACGGCGAACAGGAACACTCGATCGCGGTGTGGGAGCCGGCCTCGGCGCTTTCCCGCAGGCAGGCGACGATGCGCGACTTGCCGATTCCGGCCTCGCCTCGCACGAGCACGGTGCGCCCCGGCCCGCGGCCGTCGACGACCGTCCGCCACAACTGCTCGAGGTCGTCGAGTTCCTTCGCCCGGCCGGTCAGCGCCGTCAGGCCGGTCCGGCGACCGGCGTCGAGACGGCTGTCGGCGCCGCTTTCGCGGACGGCGCGATGCATGACGACCGGCTCCGCCAGTCCTTTGAGCTCGTGGGCCCCCAGCGGCTCGAAATCGAAATAGCCGCGGACAATGCGAAACGTCTCCTCGCTCACCACGGCGGTGCCAGGCTGCGCGAACGCCTGGACGCGCGCGGCCAGATTCGGCGTTCTGCCGAGCGCAAGATTCTCGCGCCGCTCCCCTTGCCCGACTTCGCCGACGACGACGGCCCCGGTGTGGATCCCGATGCGCACCGACAGCTCGACGCGGCGCCCGGATCGAAGTCGAATGGAGAGTTTTTCGATGCCGTCGATGATGCCGAGCGCCGTCTGCACCGCGCGGCGCGCGTCGTCCTCGTGGGCGACCGGGTAGCCGAAGTACACCAGCAGTCCGTCGCCGAGGTACTGCGCGACGTGTCCCTCGAATCGTGCGATGACCCGGGTACAGACGGTGTGATAGGCGCCGGTGACCTCGCGAAGGTCCTCGGGATCCAGCGTGTCGGCCAGGGAGGTGGACCCTACGAGGTCGCAGAACAACACGGTCAGCTGGCGAAGCTCGGCGTCGGGTACGTCGTGCCGGACGGGCGCTCCGCAGCGTCCACAAAAGCGGGCGCCGTCGGGCAGGGCCTCGTGGCAATTCGCGCATTGATGACGTGCGGCGCCGTTCATCGCCTGCTCTGCGCTACCAGTTCGCCGTCAGGTGCACGAGCGCGCGGCGACGGAGGATGTCGCCGCCGAACATCTCGTAGTGAGGCCGATCGAACATGTTGCTGATATTCGCACCAATCTGCCACCGCGGCGTCAGGCTGTACGAGGCGTTCAGGTCCGACACGTTGTAGCGTGGGACCGGTCCGACGAACAATCCGGACGCCCACGTGAACTCGTCCACCCATCGATGGTGAAACGACGCCGCGAACCGCGGGCGCTCGTACGTGACGACGAAGGTCACGCGATTTTTCGGGGCGTTGGGTTTCGGCTCCAGACCGGGCTGCGACTCGACCAGCGTGAAGTCGAACTTCGTATAGCTCGCGTTGAGCGACCAGCCCGGCCGGGGTCTGAAAGCGCCCTCCACTTCGACGCCGCGTGTGGTCACCAGGCCGGCGTTGCCATACGAATAGACGACCTGGGGACGGCCATTCGGCAGGTTGGTCAAACCTGGAATGAGCCCATTGACCGTCTGCTCGATCACCGTGCGGATGGCCGGCGGCAGCGCCGAGGGCGCCCGGTACGCGGGGTACCCCGGGTTGGTGCCCGGCGACAGGTCGGTGATGAAGTCGCGCATAGTCGTCCGGTACACGTCGACGCTGATCCGGACGCGCGATCCGAAGCTGCCGACATAGCCCACGTCGACGCTCTTGACCTTTTCGACGTCCAGATTCGGATTGCCGAACGCGTTGACGGGAACGACGGCAAAACCCAGAGGCACGCCGCCGGTCACGGGGGCAAACGCTGCGTCGAGACTGGCGAGATCGAGCGGCGCCGCGAGCGGGGACGACAGGAACAGCTCCGTGTAGTTGCCCACCTGGAAGCCGCGGTCGAAGCTGACGCGCAGACTGTGATTCGGGACGGGCAGGAAGACCAGCGCGCCCTTCGGCGACAGCTGGGCGTCGTGAAGCGTGCTCGCGTCCCATCGCAGCGCGCCGACGACCTTGAGACGCGACGACAGGTCGTAATCGAGCTGTCCGAACAGCGCGGGTTCCTTCGTCGTCACGTCGTGCAGATAGAGCGTCTGCACACCGGCACTGTCGGCGCTGTCGACGTGCTCCTGCAGATAGGACGCGCCGAAGACGGCTCGCCCCCGGGCGTGGGCGAAATGCTGATTCCCCTGCACCTCGCCCTTGAATTGCACCGACGCCGTCGGGTAATGCACCGGCGCGAAGAGCGCCTGCTGGTCGGCGTAGCGCGTGTTGACATAGGCCTGCGCGGTCCACTGCGTCGTGTTGAAGTTGACCCGGCTCCAGGAGCGCTTCGAGTCCAGGATGCTGATCCGGCCGCCCTGCGAGAGATACGTCCCGCCGTCGTTCTCCGAGAACCCGCCTTCGAGCACGAGCTGCTGGCCGTCGGCGAAGTATTTGTCGAACCGGGCGTCGCCCGACGTCGCTTTGGCGTCGCCGAGCGCCGGTGCGACTTCGAGCGGAAGGTCTTTGTACTCGGTCGTGGCGGTGCGTGGCTGGGTAAAGCTGCCGCTGCGAGTGTGGTTCACCACGAGCTTCGTGTACCAGTCGTGGCCGAGCGGCCCGGCCCAACGCAGATCGCCGATGAACGTGCCCAGTTCACCCGTCGTGATACGTGCCCGTCCGCCCGGGCTGCCTCGCGGCGACTTGCTCGTCATCGCGACGACGCCATTGATGCTGTTGGCCCCGTAGAGCGCCGCCGCCGGCCCGCGCACGAACTCGATGGTCTCGAGCTCCGGCGCGAGAAAACCGACGCTGATCCACTCCTGGTTCTTGTTCTCCGGCGCCGCCAGATTGCGGCCGTCGAGGAGCACCTGGACGCGGCGGGACAGCGTGCCGTTGAAGCCGCGCGAGTTGAACTCGATGTTGTACACGCCGCTTTGCGTGTACTCGGCGCCGGGCGTGGACTGCAGGAGCGATGGCAGCTGGCCCGCGCCGCCTTCGAGGGCGATCGTCTTCTCGTCGACGACGCTGATCGCCGCCGGCGTTTCGAGCCGCTCCTCCTGCACTCTCGACGCCGCTGTGACCGTGGAGGTCATCAGCAGCCGGAAATCACGCGGGATCACCTTCTTCACGCCGACGGTCTGCCCAGGCACCACGATGACTTCGACCCGGGCTTCGAGCTCTCCGAGGTGCATGACGACGACGTAGGTGCCAGCCGGTACGCCATGGAACGCGAACGCGCCGTTCTGATCCGTGTACTCGACCATCCGCGGCGGCTCGAGGGTCACGATCGCGCCGCCGATCCCGATCCCCTCCTCGGACACGATAGTACCTTCCACGGCGCCGACCGATTGAGCGGCCGACGACGGCGGGACGGCACCAGGCGCCTGGGCAAATCCGATGCGGGGAAGGAGGACGAGCATCAGGATCGAGGCCAGGCGCATTGTCACGGACGTCAATCGGTACCTCCCGCAGGTCGACGCGGCACGACGTGACCCTGGGCTCGGCAGCGCTTTGGATGAGCTGGCTGAGCCTAACACAGGTCAACGGGCGCGACTCACCCGCCTTTGAGGATGCGATTGCCGTCGTTCAGGTGTTGTTCTGCGGCCTGGAGCAGGATGGTGATCGCCTGGGCGCGGTTGACGTACTTCGCGCCGCTCCGCGTGTCGACCGGCAGCTTATACCGAGTGGCGACTTCGACGTTGGGGCCCTTCAACAGAATCTGCGTGGTGCCTTCTTCCGGCTCGAGGGCCCGAAAACGGAGAAAGTACCGATAGGCGTCAGCGGCGTCCGCATACGCCTTCAGGGTGTCCGCCTCGCGGATGCCGATGGTCCGATCGCGGAGCGCTTCGATCGCCGCATCGAATTCCTTGAGGCGATCGCGCGCCTCGGCGCGAGGCGCCGTGCCGCTCGACTGCACCTCGGCCTGCAACGCGTTACCGGCCTTGGAGACCGCATCGAATTTCTGCTGGTCGACGCCGCCGCCGCAGGCAACGACGAATACGCAGAGCGCGGCAAGTGCTATCGGTCGCCTCATAGATCTCCAATGCGGTCGCATGGCTGTTATCGCCGGGGCATCCCGCCGCTGGGTGCCCCCAGTAAACAACCATGATATCAACGACAGGCATCGGATATCCCGGCCCAGGGATCGACACTCTCGAGACGGTCGAGCGCGCCGGCGTTCAGCTATCGAAGGGCCTTCCTGACCTGACCAGACGGGTACACGGGGCCGGCAACCTGCTGCGCCTGATACGCGAGGCTGGGGGCCGTCGCCGCGCGTCGATCGCGAACGCATAGATCTGCGTCGGCAGGGCCGGTGTAGAGATCGTTGTCGCTGGTGACATACAACACGTGCCTGCCGTCCGGGAGATCCGGACCCCACGCTGGTAGGATTGGCCCGTGAGTGGACGTCTGGAGTCGATCAACGCGTCGCGCGGCGGGGTGCCGAAGCGCAGCCTGTTCGAAGGCTTGATCACCGAATCGGGGCTCGACGGTGATCGGCAGCGCGATCTGCGCTTTCACGGCGGCCCGGATCGCGCGATCGTCCTGTTCTCGCTGGACGTGATCAAGGCGCTGCAGCGCGAAGGGCACTCAATCGCCGCCGGGACCGTCGGCGAGAACCTGACCATCTCGGGCGTCGACTGGAATGCGATCGTGCCAGGCGTCGAACTGCAGATCGGCGGCGTGCGGCTCGGCATCACCAAATTCACGTCACCGTGCGAGAAGATCGCCTTCGCCTTTCTCCAAAACGACTTCACGCGCATCTCGCAGAAGCTGCACCCCGGCTGGAGCCGCGTCAACGCCCGCGTGATTTCCGGCGGTCTCGTGACCGTCGGCGACACGGTCGAGATCGCTCTCGCTCTCGCCTAGCTAAGCTAGTGCACGGTCGCCGAGGATGGCGCCACCGGCGGCGCCATCACGCGGGTGATCATCGCCTCGAGCGCGGCCTTGTCGATGGCGAAGGGGCCGGCGATCGCGGCGCCGAGCGTGATCTCGATGGCGATGACGACACCGCCTTCGTCGTAGGCGTTCACGATCCAGCTCAGGCCGCGCAGCGCGATTGTCTGCGGATCCTTCCCCGGCTGCTTCAGCTGCGCCATGACCCGCAGCATTCCTTCCAGCACGAACCGCACGTCAGCATCGGTCCAATCCGCCGGCTCGCGGGACAGCCCGTCGATGGTGGTCGTGGTGGCGTGCTCGGTGCCTCGGAGCCAGACGTCGACGGACACGGTCATGCGGTAATCCCCAGTTCCTGTTCGAGTGCGTCGACGGTCGTGACCGGCTGGCGGCAGGTGAAGTTCCGGCACACGTACGCGGCGGTGATGCCGGCGACCGGTTGCATCGCGGCGATGAACGGCAGGCTGCCCGCGAGAGCCTTGCGCGCCGCAGCCGGGACGCGCAGCTGGATCGCGAACGGCAGGTACTGCAGCGCGACCGTGCGATCCAGGGCGTCTCCGCCTTCGCCCTCCGCGATCACGATCTGCTGCACACCGGCGAGATGCGTCGACAGCGCCGCGGCCATCATCGGCACGCCCCGCCCCATCTGCTCCAGCCGCGTCGCGAACAGCCGCAGCGTTCGCTCGATGCGATCGTCCCACTGCGTGTCGGCCACGAGATGCGACAGCGTCAGAAGGTTCAGCACCGACACCGAGCTCGCGGTCGGCTCGGCGCCGTCGTAGTCCTCTTTCATCCGCAGCAGCACGCTTGGGTCGCTGCCGGTGGTGCTGAACCAGCCGCCGGCCTGCTCATCCCAGAACAACTCGTCCTGCCGCCGCTGCAGCGCGATGGCCCACTCGAGCCACATCGGCTGCGGGTCGGCCTGAAACAGCTCGAGCAGGCCGTAGATCATGTAGGCGTAGTCTTCGGCGTAGCCGTCGATCTCGGCGTGCCCATCGCGATAGCGCCGCAGCAGCACGCCGGACGTGGCCTTCCACATCCGCTCGCGCACGAACGCCGCCGCGCGCCGGCCGGCTTCGACGTACGGTTCGCCGGCCGTCCGGCCGTCGGCGCCGAGACCGCGCAGCACGCGCGCCATGCGCGCGAAGGCGGCGATCATGAGCCCGTTCCACGCGGCCAGAATCTTGTCGTCGCGCTGCGGGCGCGGACGTCCGAGACGCTCCTTGAACATCGTCAAGCGCGTGCGGTGCAGCGTCTCGACGACGCGATCGGCTGAAGTTCCAGCCTCGCCGGCGATGTCGTCGATCGAACGGGCGACGTAGAGGAGGTTCTTGCCGGTGAACTCCTGCTGCGGATCCTGCGGCGCGTTGCCGCCGGGCTCGATCCCGAACCGCGACTTCACAATTCGGGCATCGTCGCCGAGCAGGGCGTCCACTTCGTCGGCGCGCCAGAGGTAATACGCGCCTTCTTTCTTGTGCGCGTCTGGCGAGTCCGCCTCTTCGGGCGGAATGCTGTCGGCATCCTCCGCCGAGTAGAAGCCGCCGCCCTCGTCGGTCATCTCGCGCATCACATAAAGCAGCGTGTCCTCCGCGACTTCCGCGTAGAACGGATCGCCCGACACCTGCGTCGCTTCGACAAAGGCGATCACCAGCTGCGCCTGGTCGTAGAGCATCTTCTCGAAATGCGGGACGCGCCAGCCGCCGTCGACCGAGTAGCGGTGAAAGCCGCCGCCGATGTGGTCGCGCATGCCGCCGAGCGCCATCGCGCGCAGCGAGCGGAGCACCATCTCCGCCGCCTGCGGCGCGCCTGCGCGCGCGTGCTCACGCAGCAGGAACAACAGCTCCGAGGGCCGCGGGAATTTCGGCGCGTCGCCGAAACCGCCGTTGCGCGGATCGAACGCGTCGCGGAATTGCTGCACCGTCTTTTCCAGCGCGGCAGCGCCCGGCACCTCCGCCGACGGCGCCGCCTGCTCCATCGACTTCATCCGCGCGGTCAACGCCTCGGCCGACTCGGCGACCTTGCCCCGCTCCGCTTTCCAGACGCGGCCGATCTCCTGCAGGATGTCGACGAACCCCGGCCGTCCCCACTTCGATTCGGGCGGAAAGTACGTGCCGCCGTAGAACGGCTTCAGATCGGGCGTGAGCCACACGCTCATCGGCCAGCCGCCCGATCCCGTCGTCGCCTGCACGAACGTCATGTAGACGCGATCGACGTCGGGGCGCTCCTCGCGATCCACCTTGATGGCGACGAACTGCTCGTTGAGCACGGCGGCGGTCGCCTCGCGCTCGAACGACTCGTGCTCCATCACGTGGCACCAGTGGCACGTGGAGTATCCGATCGACAGAAAGATCGGTTTGTCTTCGCTGCGCGCCTTGGCGAACGCCTCGTCGCCCCACGGGTACCAGTCGACGGGATTCTGCGCGTGCTGCAGCAGATAGGGACTGCGCTCGCGCGCCAGGCGGTTCATTTCACCATTATGACATTAGGGTACAATCGCCACATGAGCGACGGAGCGGTGCTCACCGGCAAGCGCGTCGCGATGCTCGTCGAAGACGGGTTCGAGGATCGCGAGCTCACCGGGCCGCTCGACGCGTTGCGCGCGGCCGGCGCGACGGTCACGCTCGTCGGTCCGACCGCCGGCGCGCAGTTCGCCGGTAAGCGCGGCGAGGCGACTGTCACTTCCGATCTCGCGGCGGGCGCGGCGCGCATGAGCGATTTCGACGCGCTGGTGATTCCCGGCGGTTACGCGCCGGACAAGATGCGCATGCGCCACGCGATGGTCGACCTTGCGCGCGAAGCGATGGACGGCAACAAGCCGGTCGCCGCCATCTGCCACGGGCCTTCGCTGCTGATTTCGTCGAACTCGCTGAAAGGCCGCACCCTCACCTGCTGGCCCTCGATTGCCATCGACGTCAAGAATGCCGGCGGACGCTACGTCGACAAGCCGGTCGTTGAAGACGGCAACCTCATCACGTCGCGCAAGCCGGACGACGTGCCGGTGTTCAGCGAGGCGATCATTCGGGCGCTGTCGAGAGTGTCCGTTTAACCGCAGAGCCGGTCCGGCTAAAGCCTGACACTACCGAAACAAACCCACCCGACCCCTCGACCTACCTGCCCTACCCGCCCTCCCCGCCCAAGCCGCCCTACTTGCCTCGTGATCAGGTTCTCGGTGTGGCCGCGGCCGGGACTTCATCCGGGCGGCCGCGGCGCAGGCGCGCGTAGGCGGCGGTGAACTCCACGCCATACAGCAGGATGACCGCCTGGATGTACACCCACACGAGAAAGACGACGACCGCGGCGATCGACCCGTTCACGCGCGTGAACCGCGTCATGTCGCGCATGTACCATGAGAAGCCCTCGAGCGCGCCTTTCCACAACAGACCCGTGATGAGCGCGCCGATCCAGACGTCGCGGAACCGCACCTTCGCGTTCGGCACGAAGTAGTAGACCAACCCGACGACGGCGATGAAGAGCAGCGTCGTGGCGTTCCTCACCGCGAGCCCGCGCAGGATGCCCAGCGCCGGAAACACGCCGAGCACTTCGGCGAACCAGCTGGCGCTCACGACCTGCGTCGCGCTAATCAGCAGCAGCGCGATCAGGAGGATCAGGCCCGCGAACAGCAGCATGACGAACGACATCAGCTTGTGCTTCCAGAAGCTGCGCTGCTTCTCGACCCCCCACGCATAGTTCACCGCCGTGCTGATCGCGCCGAAGACGCCGAGTGCGCCCCACACGAGCGCGATCGTGCCCGCGACGCCGATGGTGACGCCGCCGCCGTCGCGGAACGCGTCGAGCTGCCTGGTGATGAAATCGAACTGGGCGGGGAAGTAGCGGAGGACGAACGTCAGCACCTCGTTGCGGTTGTTGACGTCAGCAGTCGAGCGGCCCAGGAGCGCAAAAGCCAGAAGAAAAAACGGGAACAGCGACAACAGGGCGTAATAGGCTATCGAGGCCGCGTACGTCAGATCGTCGCTGTTGTAGAACCCTTCGAGGCCGCGCCAGAACGACAGCCCCGTGAGACGGACGATGTCACGCGCCTGGCGCCAGACACCGCGAGGTGCATCCACGCGACAAGTTTATGTCAGGCGTGCTTGCCGGACTCGGCCCAGGCCTGCCGCGTCTGGTTGAGGAGGAACATGGGCACGCTCGCGCCGAGCCAGATTTCCGCCGCCCGGAGCGCGAGGCGGCGCAACGGCGGCCTGGTCAGGATCACGTAGGCGGCGGCGATCCCCGCCGATGCGAGAATCACGTTCGCCGCCGTCCGCGCATTGGCGTCCGTCATCAGCTGCGCCGCGTCCCGCTCGGCGACGAGGTGCCACGGGGCTCCGATTCGCTGCCGCGAATGCTCTCCGTGCCCGCGCCGTAGGTCGATCCCGAGCTGTAGCCGGAGCCGGACGATCCGCTGGCGGCGGCACTCGACGTCGAGGGCATCGCCGAGGCGGCGGTGTCCTTCATCGTGCTCGCCGTGTCGCGCACGTACTTCTGCGCTTCGTCGGCGCCCTTGGCGACCGCGTCCTTCGCCTTGCCGTACATGTCGCGGCCGCGATCGGCCCACTCGCCGGCATTTTCGGTGACCTTGCGGATGCCGTCCTGCGCCTGGTTCGCCAGACTGCCGGCCTGCTCGGACAGCTGATTGCGCAGTTCGGAACCGGCCTTCGGCGCGAACAACATGCCGAGCCCCGCGCCGAGCACCGTGCCGGTGAGCAGCCCCATCACGAAGCTGCCGCCGCCGTTGCCTTCATTCTCAAATCGATCGTATCCGTCTGCCATGTCAGCCTCCTCAATGAGTTCTAAAGTTCTAAGGTTCTAAGGTTCTAAGTTCCAGCGCGCTAGGTTCTGGCCTCGGTGCGAAATGCCGACTCGACCGCCATGCGCGCGCCGCGCAAGAAGGCGACGAGCGCGCTGGTCTTGGCGCGCACGTTCGTGCGGACGCGGCCGGCGGTGTCGTCGATCCGATCGATGGTTGAATGGATCGCGTGGTCGACGCGCTCGGTCTCTTCTTTCACCCTGGCGGTGACGTCCCTCACGTCGTCGAGGATGGCGTTGACGCGCACCATCGCCGGCGCCACCTGACGCGCCTCGATGCCCTCCGCGATCGTCATCGTCCGGTCGACGAGCGCGGTGACCTTGCGGTACACCAGGAACCCGGCGACGCCGATGCCGATGATGACCAGCGCCTCGAGCACGCTGACAGCGGCCATGATGCCGAGGAGGAGGTTCGTCGTACCCAATTCAGCTGTCATAAGTGTGGCCTCAGAATGGTGATGTCTGCCGGCCGGGGAATTTCGGCACCGACCCGGTTTCGCCGAGCGCGTCGTTCAGCAGCTTCCATCCCTCGCTTGCCACACCTGTGGCCTTCTGAACGGTCGTGCGAAAACTCATGAGCTCGCGCGAAAAATCCTCGAGCGCCGGCTCGATCTGTCGCCGCACACTACGCCCGTGCTCGGTAAAAAACAGGTAACCCGCCACCCCACCAATCACGGCACCTACCAATGTGGCCGCCAATTCGCGCGAATTGTTCATCTGTCCTCCTGCCAACTCAGGAGACTACAAGTTGTATGCCACGCGGGGGGCTGACCCGTCCGAGAGTCAGTCGACAGTCTCAGTGTCAGTGTCAGCCTGAGGCTGCCGACTGAGGCAGCCGACCGCCGACTGCTCGGGCCCGGACTAGGTCGCGACGGGCGTCGCCGGCGAGGAGGCGGCGGAGTTGCGAGCCGACTTTCCAGCGTCGCGAATCTCGTGCTTCTTCATCTTGCTGTAGAGGGTCGGTCGATAGAGACCGAGGATCTGCGCGGCTTCCTGCTTGTTCCAGTTCGTTCGCTGCAGTGTCTGCAGGATCGCCATCTTTTCGATCTCCGCCAATGTGCGGTGCGGCGGAATCACGAAATCCGCGGTGGTCGTCGATTCCTCTCGGATCGTCTCTGGCAGGTCCGTGACAGCAATCTCGCCCCCCTTCCCCACCAGCACCGCGCGCTCGATCGCGTTTTCGAGCTCGCGGACGTTGCCCGGCCAGCGGTTGCGAATCAGCAGGTGGTAGACCGACGGCGCCAGCGTCTTCACGTTCTTCTGGTAGCGCTGACGGAACTTGTCGAGAAAATAGTCGCACAGCAGCGGGATGTCCTCCGTGCGCTCGCGCAGCGGCGGCACCCGCAACGTGATCGTGTTGATGCGGAAGTACAGATCCTCGCGCAGGCGCCCGTCGCGCAACGCGGAATCGAGGTCGATGTTGGTGGCGCAGATGAGCCTGAAGTCGACATGGACGATCCGGTCGCTGCCGATCGGACGGTACTCACGCTCCTGCAGGACGCGCAGCAACTTGGTCTGGAGGTACGGCGGCATCTCACCGATCTCGTCCAGCAGCAGCGATCCGCCTTCCGCCATCTCGAACAGCCCCTCCTTGTCCAGCGTCGCGCCGGTGAAGGCGCCCTTCTTGTAGCCGAACAGCTCGGACTCAATCAGGTCCTTCGGGATCGCCGCGCAGTTGATCTTGATGAAGGGACCTTTGCTGCGCTTGCTGTTGTAATGGATGGCGTTCGCGATCAGTTCCTTGCCGGTGCCGTTCTCGCCCTGGATGAGGATGTTCGCCTCGCTGGCCGCGACGCTTTCGACCAGGTCGAACAGCTCCTGCATCTTCTTGCTCTTCCCGATCACGTTCTGGAATTTGTAGCGGTCTTGCAGCTTGGCCTTCAGCTGCTCGTTCTCGTCCATCAGCGTCCGCTGCTTGATCGCCTTCTCCAATTTGTCCAGCAGGCGTTCCGCGTCGATCGGCTTTTCGAGAAAATCGAAGGCGCCGGCCTTCACGGCTTCCACCGATCGCGGAATGTTTCCCTGACCGGTCACCACGATGACTTCAGCTTCAGGGTCGAGCTGCTTGAACTTACGGACGAGCTCGATGCCGTCCACGTCCGGCAACATCATGTCGGTGACGACGGCGTCAGGACGCCAGGTTTTGAAGAGCTCTTCGCCGCGCGTACCGATGAGCGCGGTTCGCACCTCGTAGCCTGCATGCTCGAGCAGGATCTTCAACCACTCGGTCATCGCCGGTTCATCGTCTATTGCCAATACACGCTTCTTGCGCTTGATGCTCATGACAAGCAGAATGTAGTGAAACAGCGCAACATGTCAATACACATCGCACTAATGCGATAGCTATCAATACATAGTGCCGATTCTGTAATAATGTTGAGCTGGCCAGTAAAGCTCGCTCGACGGTAGGCTTACGGCTCGAGCCGCAGCCGTAAGTCCGCATCCTGCCCATGACATAATTTCCCGCATGTCGGACCCTGAGTTCCCCCCTGAAGCGCCTGGCGCGCGACGGGGGGCGCGCCCCATCACTCCGCTAAAGTCTGCCCTCACCACGCCGCCTGCCGGAGAGATCAAAACGCTGTGCGAGCGCTGCGGCGCGGAGATGTACCGCATGCATGCGGTCTGGCGCTGCCCCTCGTGCGGGTTCAAGACGGATTGCTGTGGCTGGTAGACAATAGTCGCTGGTCGCTGGTCTTTGGTCTTTGGTCGTTGGTCGTTGGTCGTTCGCATGAGTCGAACCTACGACAGGCCGACATCGACAAACGACTGATGACGAACGACTACACCCATGGACACACTGCACACCCACATCGACCCGGCCGATCCGACGTTCCAGGCCAATCGTGATCGGATGCAGCGGCTCGTCGCGGATCTGCGCGAGCGGTTGAGCCGCGCGCGCGAGGGGGGTGGCGCGAAGGGCGTCGAACGTCACCGCGAGCAGGGCAAGCTGCCGGTGCGTGAGCGTATCGAGCGGCTTCTCGATTCCGGCACGCCGTTTCTCGAACTGTCGCCGCTTGCCGCGTCCGACATGTACGACGGCGACGCGCCCGCCGCCGGCATCGTCACGGGCATCGGCCGCGTGTCGGGACGCGAGGTGATGATCATCGCCAACGATGCCACGGTGAAGGGCGGCACCTACTTCCCGATGACGGTGAAGAAGCACCTGCGCGCGCAGGAAATCGCGCTGCAGAACCGGCTCCCGTGCGTCTACCTGGTCGACTCGGGAGGTGCCTATCTGCCGCTGCAGGCCGAGGTGTTTCCCGACCGCGAGCATTTCGGCCGGATCTTCTTCAACCAGGCGCGCATGTCGGCCGAGCGCATTCCGCAAATCG
>Ga0105248_10004562_pt1 | contig 15336 bp, 15 predicted proteins | sample KBSS34metaG_FD_81524 | JGI IMG/M metagenome (GOLD analysis project Ga0105248, IMG submission 81524) | Switchgrass rhizosphere microbial communities from Kellogg Biological Station, Michigan, USA - KBS S3-4 metaG | ecosystem: Host-associated > Plants > Roots > Rhizosphere > Soil | place...
CCGCCGCTTCATCGCCACCCAGTACGGCGAGGGCTATGTCTGGGTGGCCGCGCCCAGCGAGGCCGCCGAGCCGCCCGGCCTGCTGGTGCTGGGCCCCGTCCGCGGCCTCGACGACCACCTCCTCAAAGGCGTTCTGCAGCCGCTGCGCGAACGGCTGCACGCGGGCATCGGCCAAGCGCGCGGCGTCCGTCTGGAGCCCGACTGGGCGGCCGACCCCGCCGCCGGCGTCCACTTCTCCGTCGAGGTCACGTTCCATCGGGCCAGCGGGCGCACCCACGCCGCCTTCGTCCTGCGCCGCGAACCCTCGCGCGAGACCGTGGCGTCGTTCCGCGAGAGCTTCGTGGGCACGCCCACCCCAGAGGCTGTCGAGGCCCTGGCCGCGTCGCTCACCAACACCGTCTGGAAGACCCTGGCGCTCGGCCCGCCCACAGCGGCCGCGCCCACCGACCCGCCGCTGCTGTTGCGTATGGAAAACGCCTCGGCCCTGCTCGACCCGCCCGGCGTCTCCTGGCTCGCCAACGCCGAACAGCTCGCCCGGCGGCGGCAGGAGGAGCCTGACGACCCGACCATCGCGGTCATGTGGGCCATGCAGGTCTTCGCCCGCTCGATGATGACGCCGCTGCGTTCAGCGCCCCTCACCCGCGCCTCAGTGACCGCGGTGGAGGACGAGATCGACGCCCTGGTGCTGCCGCACCTCGCCGCGGTCCGCGACGATCCGGTGCTGGCGCTAGCGGCCGCCAAGCTGCTGCTGATGGCCAATCGCGGCCATGAGGACCTCGCCGAGGCCCTGGCCAACCGCGCCTTTGCCTCAAGCGCGGCCTTCGCAGCCGCCTTCCCGATGCTGGGCCAGATCCAGGCTAACCGCGGCGAACTCGTCGAAGCCTGCCGCCTCTACGACGAGGGCCTGCAGCTCTGCGAACCGGGATCGACGTACGAGGTCTACATCCTGGTGATCAAGGCCATGGCGCTCATCGCGCTCGATGACCGCGCCGCCGTCGAAGCCGTCTTCGCACGGCTGATGGAGATCGCGCCCGCGGCCCGCGAAGGCTTCGGCCTCCTGTTCCTGCCGCCCGACGATGAGGGCCTGGCCCGCACGCTCGCGCCGCTCGCCGACGCCGCCGATCTGGCCCGGGCGCGGGCGACGATCGCCTATCTCCACTACCGCGTCGCCGACCTGTTCCGCCAGCCCGCCCATGCCGCCAACCTGATGCGCGGCCCGCTCACCCATCTCGTCCGCCGGCTCGGACCCAGCGTCGCCACCGACGAGATCTGGCGCGAACTGCCGCGCGAACTGCGCTATCTGCGGGCGACCGGTCCCGCGCACCGGGCCGCCAAAGCCGGCGGCGACGCGCCGGAGGCCCCCGCCGCCCCATGAAATTGCTGCTGATCAAGGCGCTGTCCGACAATCACGGCTACACCGAGTTCATCCGCGCGCTGGGCGCCGCGCTGAAGGCGCTGGGCCACGAGCCGGTGATCACCGACCAGGAGCCCCAGGTGGTGAACGGGGCCGCGCCGCCCGACGACCTGATCCGCGAGCTGCAACTGGCCCGCTACGACGCGGTGGTGTCGTTCAGCTCGTTCTTCGGTGCGGTCACCCTGCAGAACGGCGCCGCGCTCTACGACCATCTGGGGATCAGGTTCCTGGGCTGGCAGCTCGACCATCCGATCTATGCGCCGCAGAGCCTGACCCGGGGCCTGGCCAATCGCTGGTCCGTCTACTGCAATCACAACCATCTGCGGTTTGCTGAGGCGCTGAAGCTGCCCGGCCGGGGGACCACCATCCTGGCCGGCGCCGAGCCCGATCAAGGCGCCGCCAAGCCCTACCGGTCGCGCGACTGGCCGGTGTTCATCGCCGCCAAGTTCACCGGCCAGCCGCAGGCGGTCTGGGAGGGGATGGAGGAGAGCGCCGGCAAGGATCTGCTGAAGGGCGTGGTGAGCCGGCTGCTGGGCGATCGCGAGGCTTCGCTGCTGGACGCCTTCAACGGCGCCTGCGCCGATCTCGGTTTCGAGGCGAAGCTCGGCGACGACCCTGAGTTCGACGACCAGATGATCGGCTTCCTGCGCGAGCCCCTGACCTATATCCGCCAGGTGGACCGGATCGCCATGGTCCGCGCGCTCGCCGAGTCCGGCCTGCCGATCACGCTGAGCGGGCCGGGCTGGCGCGATTTCCTCGGCGAGCGCGCCAACGTCACCTTCATCGACCGCTGGACCGACTTCGCCGACCTGTCGGCGGCTTACGGAAACGCCAAGGTGGTCATTAACCTCAACGCCGGCAACGGGGCCTGCGAGCGCGCGGTCTACGCCGCCGCCGCCGGCGCCGCGGTGGTCTCTGACGATAGCGCCGATCTCGCCCGGCAGTTCGCGGCGGGCGACGAGATCGCCTTCTATGACCGCACTCAGCCCAGCGACGTCGTCGCCGCCGTCAGCCGCCTGCTGGAGAGCGACGCCGGCGAAGCCATGGCCCACGCCGGCCAGGCCAAGGTCCTGAGTTCGGGCTTGTGGCGTCACCGCGCCGAACAGATGATCGCCTTCTTGGAAGCGCCATAGCTGACGCCCTGAGCCCACGGAGTCCGACCCCCATGTGCCGCAACATAAAGACCCTGTTCAACTTCGAGCCGCCCGCCACTCACGAGGAGATCCGCGCCGCCTCGCTGCAGTATGTGCGCAAGCTCTCCGGCTTCAACACGCCGTCCAAGGCCAACGAAGCCGCCTTCAACGCCGCCATCGAGGAGGTGTTCGAAGCCGGCCACCGCCTGCTGCATTCGCTGGAAACCCAGGCCCCGCCGCGCGATCGCCAGACCGAGGCGGCCAAGGCCAAGGCGCGCAACGCCCAGCGGTTCGGGGTGCGCGCGCCGGCTTGACGGGGCGTCATCCTTGCGGGGCCCGGCTTCGCGGACCTAGGATCGTCGAACGACGAATGGCGTCCAGCAGAGACGCCGCAGATCAGGTGAGGAAACGACCATGGCCGACACCGACACCCAAAGCGCCGCTGGGACTAAGCCCAGCTACCTGGGCCTGCTGAACACCATCTCCAACGCCGAAAGCGCCGCGGGCGTCTACCTGGAGGCCTGGGCCGACGTGACGCCCAACGCCGAACTGGCCTGCACGCTACGCCTGGTCGCCGCGCGCGAGCGCAGCCACGGCGAGGTGTTCTGCCGCCGCATCGCCGAGCTCGGCTACAGCCTGCGCAAGAAGTCCGACCCGCGCGGCGCCGCCCAGCTGGCCCGTCTGGCCGACCCGGCGATCAGCGACCTGGAGAAGATCGGCCCGCGCGGCGAGGGCTCGTCCGACCCGTTCGCAGAGATCCGCCGCCGCATCTCCGACGGCGAGTTCGACACTATGACCGCCAACCTGATGAACTGGTACATCACCGAGGAGAAGGACAGCGCGCAGCGCCTGCGCGAGGCCTACGACTGCGTGCGCGACATGGCCGGCGGCAAGCGCAAGGCCAAGGCCTCGTCCGACGACGGCCCCAGCGCCGACGCCGAGGCGATCATGGCCTGCATGACCGCCGGCTTCGCGCGCCTGGAAAAGTCCCTCGACAAGCTGGTGAAGGCTTCGAAGTAGGCGCCCTCACCTCCAGGCGAACACCGGCTGCTCCAGCTCAGCCACCCGGGTGACGCGCCCGGCGACCAGCTCGCGGAACTGATAGACCAAGGCCGCGGTCGGCGCATGGATGTGGTCGTCGCCGATGCGCAGGCGGATCAGTGGCCGCGGGCTCTCCGGGATGGTCTCGAAGGCCACCGCATCGTCGGCCGCGATCGCGTCGAGCCGGATGCGGTGGACCGAGGCCACCTCGTCCGGATTGGGCTTGAGGCTGGACGCGTCGTCCAGCCAGGCCACCACCGGCGTGATCGCGTAGCCTGACCGCGTCGGATAGTCGTCGAGCACCCCCAGCACGGCGTCCGGCGACAGCGTGAGGCCCAGCTCCTCGTCGAGCTCGCGCAGCGCCGCCGCCTCCAGGGTCTCGCCCGGATCGCAGCGCCCGCCCGGCAGCGCCCACTGCCCAGGGTGCGCGCGCATCTGCGCCGCGCGCCGGGTGATCAGGAACGCCGTCTCCCCCGAGCCATCGTCGGCCGCCACCAGGGTGATCGCCACCGCCGCCTGCGTCAGCGGCGCGCCGGCATGGACGATCCGCGGAAAGTCCCGGCACCGCGCCGCGAGCGCGGCGCGCAAGGCGGCCGCGAAGGGATAGCTCATGGCGCCGCCGCGGCCCGGTGCTGAGCGGCGGCCCAGGCGCTCACCCGATCGCCCGCATTGGCGCGCACGGCGCTGTAGAAGATGCCGTAGTCGCCCACGTGGTAGCTGCCGTAGAGCAGGCTCAGGCTGTCGTGATAGCCCTTCGGCGCCGAGCGGCCGATGTCGACATCCAGCAGCCGGTCCTTGCAGACCGCCCCGGTCAGGTGCGCCGTCAGCGCCGGCAGGGTCACGGCTTTGGTCGGGAACGGCGGATGCGGGAAGCCCAGGCTGCCGGCGTTGGCGCTCGCCGGCGCGCTGTTGGTCGCCGTCCAGGTCAGCGGGTTGATGCAGATCGCCGCCGGCCCGCCGGTCTTCCAGCCGCCGCGCCACCAGTAGGTCTTGTTGTGGATCAGCATGAAGGCGCCGGTCTTGCCGGTCTGGCTGGTGTTCCACGAGACGATGCAGCCGGTCTGCCGGCCGCTCTCGCAGACCGGCAGGCCCAGCGTCCCGAAGTCCTCCGGCGCATAGGCGCCAACCACATAGGCCGCCACCAGCTGCGTCTGCAGCGGCGTCCCCAGGATCTCGTCCTGCAGTAGCCGCAGGGCATGCATCGAGCCCTGGCTGTGCGAGGCGATGATGAACGGGCGGCCCTTGTTCTCGTGGGCGATGTACCAGCGGAAGGCGCGGGCGACGTCGCCGTAGGCCAGCTCGTCGGCCGCGCGGCTATGGTCGAGCGCATAGAGCGAGGCCTGGCGGTACTGCGGCGCATAGGCCCGGCAGCAGCCGTTGAAGACGCTGATCTGGGCCAGCAGCACCGGGGCGTTGTAGGGCGCCTCGCTGTTCGGCGCGTCGTAGCGAGCGTTCCAGACGTCGTTCTTCAGGTAGGTCGTCGGGTGGATGAAGAACACGTCGGCCGGCGCGTCGGCCTCAGCGACCGGCGTCACGCCGGGCGTCGTCGACCGCTCCATCCCATTGCGGCCCGGAAAGGCCATCCAGGCGTCGGCCCTGGCGTAGTCCGGGGCGGGCGGGGCGGTCTTCACATCGAACGGCTGGGCCGGGTGCTTCAGGCTCTCGGTGAGGCTCTTCACGAGGCCGCAGCCGGTGAGGGAAATGAGCGCGGCGGCAAGAACAGCTGCACGGATGGCGCGGCGAGGCGTAAGATCGATCATCCGCAGAACCGTCGGCTAAAGCTTGCCCGTGCGTAAGCCCGAGTCGATGATATGATACACTGAGGATCAAATAAGAAACGCTATCCGGAGTTCTGACCCTATGCGCCGCGCCCTTATCCTTTTGCTCGGAACCGCTGTCGGCGCCGCCGGTCTGGCGCTCGCCGCGCAGGCTGCGCCTGCCAAGTCCGCGCCGGCCGCTCCCAATGCGGAGGCCGACCCCAGCGTCTCGCCGCCGGGCTGGAAGCCGCCAAAGAACGCCATGGGCCAGCCCGACCTCTCCGGCTACTGGACCAACGCCACCATGACGCCTCTGACCCGCAACCCGAAGCTGACCGACAAGCTCGTCGTGCCGGACAAGGACGCCAAGGGGCTGGAGAAGGCCTTCGCCGAAGCCCTGGCGGAAGCCGACCGGCCCACCGATCAGAAGAAGGGCCCGGGCAACGTCACCGACAAGGACTCCGCCGAAGCCAAGCTGGTGGCGATCCGTCCGGACTTCGCCGCGGCCGGCGGCGACGTGGGCGGCTACAACACCTTCTGGATCGATCCGGGCGCGCACATGATGCGGGTGAACGGCGAGTACCGCTCCTCGATCATCACCACCGCCAACGGCCTGCCGCCGGCCCGCAAGCCGGGCGCCGCGCCCCCTTACGGCCGCTATCGCGACGTCTACGACAGCTATGAGAACCGCGCGTTGGGCGAGCGCTGCATCATGGGCTTCGGGCGCAACTCCACCCCGCCGATGCTGTCGAACGGCTACTACAACAACGACTATTACATCCAGCAGTCGCCGGACGCCGTGGTGATCCAGGTCGAGCTGATCCACGACGCCCGCGTCATCCGCCTGAAGGGCGGCCACCTGCCGGACAACGTGCGGCCGTTCATGGGCGACTCCATCGGCCACTTCGAGGGCAATACCCTGGTGGTCGAGACCACCAACTTCCCGGAAAGCGACGCCTTCATCGGCTCCTGGAAGCACCTGAAGGTGACCGAGCGCTTTACCCGCGTCTCGCCCACCCGGGTGAACTACCAGTTCCAGGTCGAGGACCCGGACACCTGGGCGGCGCCGTGGGGCGGCGAGTACGACTTCGCGCCGCTGAAGGGCATCGTCTACGAGTACGCCTGCCACGAGGGCAACTACGCGCTGCCCGCGATCCTGGCCGGCGCACGCCGCAAGGAGCAGGAAGCCGCCGCCGGCGGCGCCAAGCCCGGCGGGCAGTAGGCGCCTATCCCGCGAACCGCCGGTTGAGCTTGCGCATGCCGCCGATCCAGCGGCCGTAGTCGGCGGTCTTGTTGCGCATGTAGTTGATCACCTCGGCGTGCGGCAGGATCAGGAACTCCTCCGCCGCGATCCCCTTGACCACCGCCTCGGCCAGGACTTCCGGCTCCATCATCCCGTCGATGCTGGCCACGCCGTCCGGATTGCCCGCGGTCATCGCCGTGCGCACCGCCTGCGGGCAGAGCACGGAGACCTTGATGCCCGCGTCGCCGTGGGTGATCGCCAGCCATTCGGCCAGGCCCACCGCGGCGTGCTTGGTCACCGCATAGGGCGCCGAGCCGATCTGCGACAGCAGACCTGCGGCCGAAGCCGTGTTGAGCAGGTAGCCGCCGCCGCGCGCGCTCATCAGCGGCACCAGGTGACGCGCCGCCCAGACGTGGGCCATGACGTTGATGTCCCAGATCCGCTGCCAGTCGGCGTCCGGCGTCTCGGCGCCGCCGCCCACGCCGATGCCGGCGTTGGAGCAGAACAGGTCGATCGGCCCGTGATCCTTCTCGACCATGTCGATCAGGGCGACGATGTCGGCCTCCTTGGAGACGTCGGTGCGCACCGCGACCCCGCCCACCATTTCGGCGGTGACCTTGGCGCCCGGCTCGTCGCGGTCGGCGCAGACCACCAGCTTCGCGCCCTCGGCGTTGAACCTGACCGCCAGGGCCCGGCCGATGCCGCTCGCCGCCCCGGTCACGACGATGATCTTGTCTTTCAGGTCCATGGTCTGCGCGTCCTCTGATCAGGTTTCGGCGACACCCTAGACGACCCGCCTATCCGGCCAAGACGTTTGACGATCGGCGCGACGTGGCCGACGACTGAGCCAGCCTCGCCAACAGGAGATGACGGACATGCAGCTAGCCATGGTGGGCCTCGGCCGGATGGGCGGAAACATCGTGCGCCGGCTGATGGCCGGCGGCCATGCCTGCTTCGTCTACGACCGCGACCCCAAGGCCGTGAAGGCGCTGGCCAAGGAGGGCGCTGCGCCGGCCAAGGACCTGAAGGGCCTGGTCAAGGCGATGACGGCGCCGCGCACCGTCTGGGTCATGCTGCCGGCCGGCGCGCCCACCGACGCCACGGTGATGGAACTCGGCGGCCTGCTGGAGCGCGGCGACACCATCATCGACGGCGGCAACAGCTTCTATAAGGACGACATCCGCCGCGCCAAGGCCCTCGCCGCCAAGGGCGTCGCCTATGTGGACGTGGGCACCTCCGGCGGCGTCTGGGGCCTGACGCGCGGCTATTGCATGATGGTCGGCGGCGAGGCCAAGGCCGTGAAGCGCCTCGACCCGATCCTCAAGACCCTGGCGCCCGGGGCCGGCGATATCCCGAAGACCAAGCGGGCCAAGGGCGCCGATCCGCGCGCCGTACAGGGCTACATCCACGCCGGCCCGGTGGGCGCCGGCCACTTCGTCAAGATGATCCACAACGGCATCGAATACGGGATGATGCAGGCCTTCGCCGAGGGCTTCGACATCCTGCGCAACAAGGCCTCGCCCGCCCTGCCGGAAGACGAGCGCTACGACCTCAACCTGCCCGACATCGCCGAGGTCTGGCGGCGCGGCAGCGTGGTCTCATCCTGGCTGCTCGACCTCACCGCCCAGGCCCTGGCCGGAGACCCCCGGCTCGCGGGCTTCACCGGCGCGGTTGACGACAGCGGCGAGGGCCGCTGGACCATCGACGCGGCGATCGAGGAGGCGGTGCCGGCCAACGTGCTCACCGCGGCGCTTTACGCGCGCTTCCGCTCGCGCCAGGAGGCCACCTTCGGCGACAAGCTGCTCTCGGCGCTCCGCTTCGGCTTTGGCGGCCACCTGGAGGCCAAGGGCGCGAAGAAGGGCTAGGCCCCTTCTTTCGCCGCCAGCTTGTCGCCGGTCTTGGTGTCGAAGTCGCTGGCCTCGTGCCGCTCGGCCAGCTGGCTCTCCGGCGCGCCCCAGGTGCGGTTGACCATCTGGCCGCGTTTCACCGCCGGGCGCTTGGCGATCTGGTCGGCCCAGCGGATGACGTTCTTGTACTCGTGGACCGCCAGGAACTCGCCGCCGCCGTAGAGCAGCCCCTTGGCCATGGCGCCGTACCAGGGCCAGTTGATGATGTCGGCGATGGTGTACGCCTCGCCTGCCAGGTACTCGGCCTCGGCCAGGCGACGGTCCAGCACGTCGAGCTGGCGCTTCACCTCCATGGCGTAGCGGTCGATGGCGTATTCGATCTTGGTCGGCGCATAGGCGTAGAAGTGGCCGAAGCCGCCGCCAAGGAACGGCGCCGAGCCCATCAGCCACATCACCCACGACAGGCACTCCGCCCGCGCCGCCGGCTCGGTGGGCAGGAAGGCGCCGAACTTCTCGGCCAGGTGCAGCAGGATCGCGCCGCTCTCGAACACCCGGAAGGGCTTGGGACCGCTGCGGTCCATCAGCGCCGGGATCTTGGAGTTGGGATTCACGTCGACGAAGCCGGACCCGAACTGATTGCCGTTGATCGGGATCAGCCAGGCGTCGTACTCAGCGCCCGCGTGGCCCGCCGCCAGCAGCTCCTCGAACATCACCGTCACCTTCACCCCGTTGGGCGTGGCCAGCGAATAGAGCTGGAAGGGATGGCGACCGACCGGCAGCTCCTTCTCGTGGGTCGGCCCGGCGATCGGGCGGTTGATGGCCGAGAACCGGTGCTCGGCGTCCCGGTTCCAGGACCAGACCTTCGGCGGGACATAGGCGGCGTCGTCGGCCATGAAATCAGGCTCCCCAAAGGTTGAGCGCCCGCGAACCGGGCTTCACATTCGATGTGGGCGATCGGCGGCCGTTTGACCAGACCCACTCTGCCCGGCTTTCGGTGTGCGCTGCAGCACGCTAGAACGCTGCCCATGCCTCTGGACGCCTTCTTCAACACCTTCGCCGGCAACCCCCTCGACCGGGCCAGCTACCGCCGTTCCAAGCCCGACTGGATCGCCGAGCAGCTCGCATCCTCGGAGTCGCTGGGCTTCGCCATGTGGAACGGCCGCCCCTTCGTCGAACCGTCCAAGGACGGGGGCCTGCAGATCGCCTACCTGCCGGCCAAGATGGTCGGCGAGTTGGCCGGCGGGACCGAGCGGCTGCTGTTCATGGGCCTGTGGAAGGACACCGCGGTGTTCGCCGTCGACCTGGAGGGGCCCGCCGATCCCGCCGAGGGCCCGCTGCAGGGTCTTGGCGCTTTCGAGGACCTGCGCGCCGTGGCGCTGAAGCTGCCGCCCAACGACGCGGCCATCGTCGCCACCGCCAAGCAGATGTTCGAGTGGCGTAGGCGCCATCCCCACTGCGCGGTCTGCGGCCAGGCGACCGAGGCCCAGGAGGGCGGCTGGAAGCGGAAGTGCCCGTCCTGCGACGCCGAGCATTTCCCGCGCACCGACCCGGTGGTGATCATGCTGGCCTACCACGGCGACCGCTGCATGCTGGGCCGTCAGGAACAGTGGCCCAAGGGCATGTATTCGGCCCTGGCCGGCTTCCTGGAGCCCGGCGAGAGCATCGAGGAGGCCTGCGCCCGCGAGCTCAGCGAAGAGGCCGGCCTGCGCACCCGCAAGGTCCGCTACCACTCCACCCAGCCCTGGCCCTACCCGTCCTCGCTGATGATCGGCCTGCTGGCCGAGGTCGAGGACGACGAGGGCACGCCCGACCAGACCGAAATCTCCGAGATCCGCTGGTTCACCCGCGCCGAGGCCAAGCAGCTGCTGGCCGGCGAGATCGAAGGCGTCAACGCCCCCAGCCGCCTAGCCATCGCCATGCAGCTGATCAAGGCCTGGGCGGAAGAGGGCTAACCCCGGGTCCGGAACGGATCGGCGGGATAGACGCCCAGGATCTCGAACTCGTCGGAGAAGAACTTGAGTTCGTCGAAGGCCAGCGCCAGACCGCGATCTTCCGGCCGCCCGTCGGCCTCGGCGTAGAAGAAGGTCGCCGTCCAGGCGCCGCCTTCCATGTAGCTCTCCAGCTTCGAGACGTTCACCCCGTTGGTGGCGAACCCGCCCATGGCCTTGTAGAGCGCGGCCGGCAGGTTGCGCACCCGGAACACGAAGCTGGTGATGCAGGGCTCGGTGAACGGCGGCGGCGGCGGGGTCTTGTCCGCCGTCATGATCAGGAAGCGCGTGGTGTTGTGGTGCTCGTCCTCGATGTCGCGGACCAGGATCTCCAGGCCGTAGATCTCGGCCGCCAGGGCCGGCGAGACGGCCGCGCGGGTCTTGTCGGGGGTCTGGCTCAGCAGGCGCGCGGCGCCGGCGGTGTCGCCCACACCCTCGGTGGTCAGCTTCATCCGCCGGATGGTCTTGCGGCACTGGGCCAGCGCGATCGGCATGGAGACCGCGATCTTCACGTCCTCCAGCGTCGTGCCCGGATTGGCCATCAGCATGAAATGGATCGGCTTGAACCGCTCGCCGATGATCTTCAGGCCGGAATTGGGCAGCAGGTGGTGCACGTCGGCGACCCGGCCGGCGACCGAGTTCTCCACCGGGATCATGCCGAGCTGGCACTTGCCGGTCTTCACGGCCTCGAAGGCGTCCTCGAAGGTCGCGTGCGGAACCGGCTCCATGTCCGGATAGGCGGCCATGCAGGCTTCGTGGCTGTTGGCGCCCAGCTCACCCTGGAAGGCGATACGTCCCTTGCTCATGACAGTCCTCTAGCATGAGCCCGGGCGCGTTCCAGATCGGCCGGATTGTCGACGGAGATCGGCGCCCCGTCGATCACCGCCGCCCAGATCGACATGCCCAGCTCCAGGGCCCTGAGCTGCTCCAGGCGCTCGCGCTTCTCCAGCGGCGATGGCGGCGCGGCGCAGAACCGCTCCAGGGCCGCGCGCCGGAAGCCGTAGATCCCGTGGTGCAGCCACACCGGCCCGTCGCCGTACAGCACCGAGCGGGTGAAATAGAGCGCCCGGGCCGAGCGGCCGTCGGGCTGCATCGCGGCGACCACCTTGGGGATGTCGGGATTGCTGCGCTCCGACGCGTCCGCCTCGGCGACCATTACCGTGGAGAGGTCGCAGGCGGGCTGCGCCGCCAGCAGCTTCGCCACGGCGGCTACCGCGTCGGGCCGCACGAAGGGGATGTCGCCCTGCAGGTTGATCACCACGTCGTGGGCGCCCCTGGGGTCCAGTTCGGCCAGGGCGGCCACGATCCGGTCGGAGCCGGAGGGCAGGTCCGGGTCGGTCAGGACGGCCACGCCGCCGGCCGCGCGCACCGCGTCCACGATCTCCGAATCACCCGCCGCGATCGCCACGGGCCCCACTTGGGCGGCCTCGGCCTGGCGCAGCACACGGACGATCATCGGTACGCCACCGATGTCCGCCAGCGGTTTCCCGGGCAGGCGCGTCGCGGCCATGCGCGCGGGGATGAGGACGATCGGGTTCATGTGACTTGATTGGGGCGGTTGCGCGAGCGCCGGTAGCGTGTAAGAGAGCCGGACGCAACAAGGGGCGGGATTCCCGCAGCTTCGCCGGCGCCTGGGGCCGGCCGTTGAGAGGGCCGATTTCGGGGCTATGAGCGACAGTCTGACCTTCAACAAATACGCCGGCGCCGTATTGGGCGTGGCCTTCGTCATCGCCGGCCTGGTGCAGCTCAGCGGTGGCGTGTTCAGCCAGGAAAAAGTCGCCAAGCCCGGCTTCAAGGTCGAGGTCGCCGCGGACACCGGCGGCGGCGCGGCCGTCCCCGACGTTCCGCCCGACTGGGGCACGGTGCTGAAGACCGCCGACCCGGCCGCCGGCGAGGCGATCTTCGCTAAGTGCAAGTCCTGCCACAACGCCGACAACGGCGGCGCCAACGGCACCGGTCCGAACCTCTGGGGCGTGGTCGGTCGCGCGCCGGGCAGCCACCCGGGCTTCGCCTATTCCGACGGTATGAAGGCGTTCGCCGCCAAGCAGCCGATCTGGGACTACGAGCACATCTATGAGTTCGTGAAGGGCCCGCAGGCCTACATCAACGGCACCAAGATGACCTTCGTGGGCCTGAAGCAGCCGCAAGACCGCATCAACGTGATCGCCTACCTGCACGCCCAGGGCTCCACCCTGCCGATCCCCGCGCCCAACCCGGCCGCGGCGGCGGCCCCTGCCGCAGCGGCTCCGGCCGGCGCAGCCCCGGCGGCTGGCGCGCCCCCGGCCGCCGCTGGCAAGCCCGGCGACAAGCCCGCGGCCGAGGCCCCCAAGGCGGACGCTCCGAAGGCTGACGCGCCCAAGGCCGACGCCCCCAAGGCGCCCGCCGCGAAGTAGGGCTAGGGCTTGGCCGGCGCCGCCGGCGGGCCCACCGCGCCTTCCAGCCGGTCGTCGATCGCCTTGATGTCGGCCGGCGGCCGCGGCAGCGTCGCCCACGGCATCGGCTTGTTGCGCGTGATCGCCCAGCGGCTCACCCACTGATTTCCGTTCGCCCCTACCGCGTCCTCGGCCATGGCGTAGGCCGGGTCGGTCATGGCGCGCGCCAGGGTCACCGGCTTCAGGTCGTTGGCCTTCAGGATCTCGGCCAGGCCGTCGATACTGTCGGCGTTCAGCCTTGTGGCGTGCAGCAGGAAGACGAACTTCGGCCGGCGTCCCAGCACATCCAGCGCCGCCTGGCGGTACCAGGGGACGATCTGGGCGGTGAACGCCAGATAGGCCGCCTTGATCCGCGCGGCCTCGGCCGCATCGCCCTTGCCCACCGCCTCGTCATAGGGAAGGGCGAACATCCAGTCGGAGTTCTCCATGGACACCGGCGCAACGCGGTAGCCATGCGCCGTGAGCCAGGCCTCGAACGCCGTCCGCGCCTCGTCCGTCGCCCCGGTCTCCAGATAAGGGTGGCGGAACCAGTGCGGCGTGCGATGACGGGCCGCCAGCAGGGCGCGGGTGACCACTTCGCCCTTGGCCGCCTCGGCGATCTCGGCCGCCGCGTCGGTGGAGAAGTGCGGGTGGTCGTAGGTGTGGTTGCCCAGGTCCATGCCGGCGTCGAGCCAGGCCTTCAACAGGGCGATCCGCTCGGCCTTGTCGCGGGCTTCCAGCTTCACCTCGTTGACGAAGCCGGTGGCCGGGATGTGGTGGCGCTTCAGGCCCGCCAGCAAGGTCCTGGTGGTCACCGCGGCGTAGGGCGTGGTCGGCGACAGGGCCATGGTCGGCAGGTCGTCGAACGTCAGGGCCACGTCCTCGGCCCGCGCCGGATTCGCCAGCAGGGGGCCCGCCAGCACGGACAGGGCGGCTGCCAGACCGGCGAGGCGCGCGCCCATGCCTAGAGCCTGCGGAAGGTCGTGGGCTTGCCGGAGCCCGCCGCCTCGATGCGAGTCAACGCCGTCTCCAGCCGTTCGATGGCGACCATCATGTGGTGGCCGTTGGCGTGGACGATCCGCTCACCATCCAGGCCGATGGCCACGTGGCCCTTCCAGAACACTAGGTCGCCGCGGCCGAATTCGTCGCGGCTGATCTCCCGGCCGAGCTCGGCCTGCTGGTCGGCGTCGCGCGGACAGGCGATCCCGCAGGCGAACAGCGCCTGCTGCACCAGCCCCGAGCAGTCGAGGCCCAGGCTCTCGCGCCCGCCCCACAGATAGGGCGCGCCCAGGAACCGCTCCGCCACCGCCGCCCAGTCCGTCTCGAACAGGCCGATCGGACCCAGGTGCTCGGCCGCCATCCAGCCGGCGCCGGCCACCTTGACCAGGCGCCCCTCGGTCGCCTCGACGGCCACGAGGGCGTTCATCGAAAACGGCCCGCCGGCCCGCGACTTTATGGAAGGCTCGGCGAAGGCGTAGGTGCGCAGCGCTGAGATCCGGTGCGTCGGCTCGGCGCCGGGCGGGGCGAGCGCGTGCGCCCAGACAAAGCCCACATAGCCGTCGCGGCGCGCCTGGCCCCAGACGAAGCCGTTGGCCTCCTCCTCGATCACCTCGAAGGTCTCGCCAAACAGCAGCTGATCCATCTGTTCCGAACGCAGGTCCGGCGAGCGGTGGATGCCGGTGGCGGGCATGACGCAGACCCGCACCGTCGGGTCCAGATAGACCTCGGCGCGCACGATCCCCTCCAGCGAGCTGCCGGCGACGCCGTCCCGAATGGGGGTCACGCGCGGATCTCCCCCCTCTGCAGGGCTGGCCATCAGGCAAACCGCTCCCGGATCATGCGGTAGAGGCCGCGGATCGCCTGGGCCTCGGCGCCGGCCGGGAAGCCCGGCCGGTTGCGCGGGTTCCAGGCGTAGATGTCGAGATGCACCCACGGACCGCATTTTGGTCCTTGGGGCGCGAACCGCTGCAGGAACAGGGCCGCCGTCACCGAGCCCGCCTGGGCCCAGCCGTCCGGGTCGTTCTTGATCTCGGCCACGTCAGAGTCCAGCGCGTCGACGTAGCCCTTCCAGAGCGGCATCCGCCAGAGCGGGTCCGAAGTCGCCTTGGCCGCCGCCTCGATCTGCCCGGCCAGCGCCTCGTCGTCGGTGTAGAAGGGCGGCAGCTGCGGGCCCAGCGCCACCCGCGCCGCGCCGGTCAGCGTGGCCAGATCGATGGTCAGCGCCGGCTCCAGTTCGCCGGCCCGGGTCAGCGCGTCGGCCAGGATCAGGCGCCCTTCGGCGTCGGTGTTGCCGACCTCGATGGAGAGGCCCTTTCGGGACGCCAGCACATCGCCCGGCCGCATGGCGTCGCCGCTGATGGCGTTCTCCACCGCCGGGACCAGCACCGCCAGCCGCACCGGCAGCTTCGCCGCCATGATCATCCGGCCGAGCGCGAGCGCGTGGGCCGCGCCGCCCATGTCCTTCTTCATCAGCCGCATGCCGGCCGAGGGCTTGATGTCCAG
>Ga0105248_10004563_pt1 | contig 15336 bp, 12 predicted proteins | sample KBSS34metaG_FD_81524 | JGI IMG/M metagenome (GOLD analysis project Ga0105248, IMG submission 81524) | Switchgrass rhizosphere microbial communities from Kellogg Biological Station, Michigan, USA - KBS S3-4 metaG | ecosystem: Host-associated > Plants > Roots > Rhizosphere > Soil | place...
AGCGAGGTCGTGCGCTCGCCCTACCTGCTCGGCATCGCGGCGTGGGTGAGCCTGCTCTCGTTCGGCGCGACGGTGCTCTATTTCGCGCAGGCGAACATCGTCGCGGCCGAGGTGCACGGCGCGGCGGCGCAGACGCGCGTCTTCGCCGGCGTCGATCTCGCGGTCGGCGTGCTGAGCCTGGTCACGCAGCTGTTCGCCACCGGGCGAATCCTCGAGCGCTTCGGCAGCGGCGTCGCGGCGGGCGCGCTGCCGGTGGTCTATCTCGTCGGCTTCGCCGTGCTCGGCTTCAGCCCGACGCTCGCCGTCGTGCTCGTCTTCCAGGTGGCGCAGCGGTGGGCGAACTTCGCCATCGCCAACCCGGCGCGCCAGGTGTTCTTCACCGTCGTCGACCGCGACGAGAAATACAAGGCCAAGAACTTCATCGACGTCGTCGTCTACCGCGGCTCCGACGCGCTCTCCGGCTGGGTGTTCGAGAGCCTGCAGGCGATCGGCCTGAAGCTCGGCGTCGTCGCGCTGTGCGCCCTGCCCGTGGCGGCGGCGTGGCTGGCGCTGTCGACCGCGCTCGGCCGCGGCCAGGAACGCCGCGCCGAAGCCCGCCCGCCTGTCGACCGCCGCGCATGACCGCCGTCGGCCGAGCCGCCCCGCCATTGCGGCAGCGTCTGCCCGAGTCGCATCGCGAAGATGGCCAACTTCCACGACCGCATCGACGTCCTATCCTTCGGGCATGGAACCGGCCCCTGTCGCTGCCAACCGCCGCCTTGCAGTGGTCGTCATGGGCGTGGCGGGTTCGGGAAAATCGACGATCGCCGCCGGGATCGCAGAGATGCTGTCGCTCCCGTTCATCGACGGAGACGAACTCCATTCGCCGCTGAGCGTGGCCAAGATGAACGCGGGAATCGCTTTGGAAGACGCGGACCGCTGGCCGTGGCTCGACCGAATCGCCGCCCAGCTCGCCGACAAGGAACGAATGCCGGCCGGTCTGGTGACGACGTGCTCGGCACTGAAACGGAGCTATCGCGATCGTCTTCGCCGCGGCGCGCCCGGCGTCCGTTTCGTCTTTCTGCATGGACCCAGCGCGCTCATCGAGTCGCGCCTCGCTGCCAGGACGGGTCACTTCATGCCGCCCACCTTGCTCGCAAGCCAGCTGCAGACGCTGGAGCCGCCCGGGTCTGACGAGGATGACGTCCTGCACTCCGACATCAGCCAGCCGCCGGCGGCCGCCATCACCCTTGCGGCGTCGGCGCTCAGCAAGTCGGCCACTTGACGACGCGGCGGTCCCTCTGGCACCGCAAGCGGTAGAGTCCTCGAACTTCAAGGAAAGACATGATCGACCCCCGGCACGACGCTTCGATAACCCGCATCCGCTCGCAGATCCGCGCTCTCGATGACGACGAGCCGGTGCGCCGGCACCTGGACAGGTGGGCCGACGAGGTCGAAGCGAGCCTCGGTCGCTCCGACGACGCCAAGGCCAGCCATCAGCTCCGAGAGCACCTGACCGCGTCGATCCTCAAGCTCAAGGCCAACCATCCTCACATCGCCGAGCTGCTCGACGAGCTCATGGAACAGCTCGGCAAGATGGGCGTCTGAGCCGTCGCCCGCCACATCCGCGCATGACCAGCCGCCCGCGGCTCGCGGCCGTACGGACCAGGCGCTTCGAGGAAAAGCGCGAGCTGATCCTGAGCGCGGCGGCCTGCCGTTCGGCAACGGCTCCGTCGTCGGATCGCAGTGGTCATGGCGCGAGGGCAAAGTACTGAAGCCTGCCTTGCCTCATGACCAGGAGCGCCACGTACGCGTCCGCCCCGATGTGCAGTAGCTCAGCCTGGTAGCGAGCCAATCGATCGATCGGAACATCGTTGAGCGCGACGATCACGTCGCCCGCCTGGAGTCCCGCTCGCAACGCAGCGCCGTGTGCCTCGCGCACCTGGAGTCGGGTTCCTTTCGTCAACGAGGTGTCGGCCGGCGACGATTCGACCACCACCAGCCCGAGCCGGTCCCCGCCCACCGATGCCTCGCCGGTTGCAAGGGGCGGAGAGCCACTGTCAAGCGCGACGATGTCGATCGGGATCCGATGCAGTGTGCGCCCGCGCCACACCGCGAGCGGCAGCCGCGTGCCCGGTGGCGTGGCAGCGACCAGTTGCTGGAGCTCGGAGAAGCTCATCGGCTGCCGGTCACCCACCCCGAGCACGATGTCTCCGGCCTTCAGCCCCGCGCGCTCGGCGGCGTTGTCACGGTCGACTCGGGTGACCAGCGCCCCTGCCGTATCGCTCCGGCCAAACGCCCGCCCGAGCGCGAGCGTCACCTCCTGAACCCGTACGCCGAGCTGGCCGCGGACGACGCGGCCATCCGTGCGAAGGCGGTCCGCGACATTCATGGCGACGTCGATGGGCAGCGCGAAGGAGACGCCCATGTAGCCACCGCTCGAGGTGTAGACCATTGCGCTCATCCCGACGACCTCGCCGGCGACGTTGAAGAGCGGCCCCCCCGAGCTGCCCGGATTGGTGGCGACGTCGGTCTGGATGAACGACACGCCGAGACCGCCCGGGAAGAACCGCCGCGCGCTCACGATCCCGGCAGTGACCGTGGAATCGAATCCGAACGGCGCGCCGATCGCGACGACCCAGTCGCCGATTGCGAGCCGACCGGGGTCGCCGATGCGGGCCGCCGCCAGGCCGGTGGCGTCGATCTTCATGAGTGCGACGTCGCTGCGAACGTCCAGCCCGATCACATGCCCCTTGAACTCGCGACCGTCGACGAGGACGACGCTTGCCGCTTCGGTGTTGACCACCGCGTGGGCGCTGGTCAGGATGTAGCCATCGGCGGAGATCACGATGCCTGAGGCCTGATTGCGCGTCGGCGTCTGATCGAACAGGGGCTTGCGAGGCGCTTCACGGGCCGGCGTGGCGGCGCCTTCGGAAAGCAGAGGATCCTCGCCATCGTCTTCCGCGACCGGGCTCCAGGGAGCGACCGTCTTGATACTGACGACGACGGCTTCCTCGCGCGACACGTACGGCGCGAAGTCCGGCATCGGCGGGAGCAGGTCGGCGGCGAGCACCGCTTCGCCGAGGGCCGCGGCGCTGATTGCGAAAACGATGCATCGAAACGAGTCGACAAGCCGTCGGTGCCGGCGCACCCCGCCCGATGAGGAGACATTCACGCGCATCGCCCTGCCACTCAGTGCCCGATCAACACAGGCACGGTCGTCGATTCGAGAACGGTCCGCGTGGGATCGCCGCGAGCCGCGGTTGCCGGCTCGGCGCGGTCGAGGCCTCCACACGGACGACGATGGACTTGGGACCGTGCTTCATGACGGGGCCGATGGCGGGCAGGGCGGGGCCAGGACACTGTAGGGACCGCGCCGCTTCCCGCCTTGATGGCCGTCAAGGTCTTTGCGCCACCTCTGACCCAGGCCTCGACGCCCGTTGCGAGCCGCGACGGAGCGGCCAATGCGACCGGCGAACAGATCCTCGCAGACAGAGTCTGCTGAACGCCCGGGCGGTGCGGTCGCCCTGGCCGCCGCTTGCTTCAGATCAAGGGGGTGCCGCCCAGCGCGTGACCCAATGGACGGTCAACGGAGCCGCGCGGCATGCTGCCCTTCACGCATCAACAGTTCATCTTCGTGTTTTCCATCTACAACGGCGCGATCTGGCCGCTTCAGCCGATCGTTCATGGCGCTGGCCTGGTGATGCTCGCCTTGTTGTTGCGGCCTTCGCCGCAACGCGACAAGTCGAGCGCACTGCTCCTCGCGGCCATGTGGATCTGGACCGGCTTGGTCTATCACATCGGCTTCTTCTCGCGGATCAACCCTGTGGCACTCGGCTTCGGAGCGGCGTTCGTGCTGCAGGGGGTGCTTCTGCTCGAAGCGGCGTGGCGTGGCAGGCTGGCCATGGGGGCGTGCAGCGGTGCACGCGTTGTCGCGGGCTGGACTCTGCTGGTGTATTCGGCACTTATCTACCCATTGCTCGGCATCGCCACGGGCGCGCACTACTTCGACTTGCCTGCGTTCGGCCTGACGCCGTGCCCCGTGACGCTGACCACCATCGGTGTGCTTCTCCTCGCCCGGAGCCCGGTGCCGCGCCGCCTTTACGTGATTCCCGTGGCCTGGGCGATAGTTGGTGGCAGCGCGGCCGGATTGCTGCGGATGCCGCAAGACTGGGCGTTGCTGCTCGCGCCTCTTGTGCTGGCGATCGCCGTGGCACAAGGCCGGTTCGCGAAAGGCGCCTCGCCCGGAGCACACGACCTCCGCAACGGCGGTAACTCGCCTGCCGCCACTTCGTGAGCGTAGGACTCGTCGTGCGTGGGTTTGCTTGGCTACGGCTTTGCCATCAACCAGTCGGCACTTCAATGCAGCATGAGACGGGGTGCCATGACGAGCGTCGATGAGCCGTCGGGACTAGGGGGAGAGATGCCGCCCGTGCGGTTCAATACGAGTCTCCTATTGCAGCTGATCGATCACCTTGATGCAATGGTCGCTTACTGGAATCAAGACCGTGTCTGTGTGATCGCGAATGCTGCATACCGCGAGTGGTTCGGCAGGACGGCGGACGAGGTCATCGGCATGACGATGCAGCAGTTGCTTGGTCCCCTGTACGAGAAGAACGCTCCCTACATAGACGCGGCGTTCGCCGGCGAAAAGCAGGTATTCGAACGCGAGATCCCGTTGCCCAACGGCAAGGGCTCTCGGCACAGTCTGGCCACCTACACGCCGCACATCGTTGACGGGCGCGTGCCGGGCATCTTCGTCCACGTGGCTGACGTCACGCAATTGAAGCGGCTCGAACTGCAATTGCAACGGGCCAAGGAACGCGCGGAGTCTCTGGCTGCCCATGACGTGCTGACCGGCCTACCGAACCGACTGCTGCTTCAGGAGACCGTGGACCGCGAGATCGCAATCGCAGAGCGGACGAGGCGCATGCTTGGAATCCTCGTGATCGATTGCGACAAGTTCAAAGGGGTCAATGACAGGTTTGGCCACGCTGTGGGTGACCGCTATCTGACCGAGCTTGCGGGCCGCCTGCGCGCCGCCCTGCGCCAGGGGGATGTATTGTTTCGAGTGGGAGGCGACGAGTTCGTCGCGGTTCTGCCTGGCCTGGACTCGATGACCGCGGTCGAGATGCTTCTAAGCCGATTGGTCATCGCTGTATTCACACCAGTGCGCTTGGAAGGCCCTGGCGAATCGCCCACCGTCAGCATCGGTGCGGCGCTCTACCCGAAGCACGGCCGCTCTCTTTCCGAGTTGCTGGAAGTCGCGGACCGGGCGCTCTACGACGCGAAGTCCCGTGGAGGCAACCGGTACTGGCTGCCAGAGGAATTCTGAATCGTCCTGCATGCTCGAGTAGCGCAGAGGTCGATGGTCAAGGACACGACGCGATGGTCGCGTGCGAGATTTGCCGTCCTCCGGCTGTCGCCGCCGCAAGCACCTACCCGATCCGGAAGCGAAATGGCACGGGGCTCATCCGCATCGTCCGGCAGGAACCTGCTGAGCGTTGTCGACTTGCTCAAGGGGCCGAACCGGCGTACCGCCGCCACTCGAGAGATCGGGAAGCGCCCTTTGCCCCGCCCGGAGACCCGCGGTCCGTTAGCTGCATTGGTCGCGTCTCCGTCGGTCGCGGAGCGATTGGCTTTGCAGCCCGTGTACTGAAGTCATCCGTGTGGCTGCTGCGCGCCCGTCGGCATCTTCGAAGTGCGCGAGCGGAGTGGCAGGGCGGCGCCTTGGCGCCACTATTCCACGCCAAGTAGACTTTGCTGGGCAAGTCCGCGAACATTCGCATTTCGCAACCTCGGAGGCAGCATGCACGTGCCAGTTCACGCCCGTACCTCCCCTTCCCACGTTCTTCGTAAACGCCGGCTTGTAGCGGCGTTGCCAGGCCGTGGCCGTCTCAGCGACGATCAACCGGAACAGGAACAGCGCGATGCGTAGACACAGTCTCACAGCAGCAGCGGGGAGCCCCGACGCAGCGGGCGCAGAGCTCTGGACAGGCGGCGTATGCGACCCCGCGCCGGGCGTGCCCCTGAGACAAGCGGTACAGCCTCAAGTGCCGGCTGCGCTCGAACAAGCTTGCAAGACGTTGCTTCGCCGCTCGGTCGTGGTGGCTTGTCTTGCGACGGCGGCCCTCCCCGTCTTGGCGCAGTCGCAGCTGTACGGAACGCTGAAGGGCACGCCCATGGAAGTGTTCGACGACGAAGACCGCCGCCTCTTCCGCGAGGCGTCGGACAAGGCGCTGAACGAGGCCGCGGTCGACGAAGTCGTGCGCTGGGACAATCCCAAGACCCAGAGTCACGGCGAGCTCACGGTCCTGAAGACCTTCGATTGGAAGAAGTCGCCATGCCGCACGATCCGCGTCGCGAACGAGGCGCGCGGTCGCAAGGCGACCAACAACTTCAATCTCTGCCGCGTCGGCGAGAAGTGGAAGATGGTCAGCCCTTCGGAGCTGAAAAATGGGGGCTGAGTCGCAAGCTCGGGCGGCGAAGCGCCTGTGATATCCCACTTGCTATGGGTCGGCGTTCAAGGGAATCGTATTTTTGGCCGATTGAACGGCTGCTGCGCCGCAATGCCCGATGTGCGGCGCGACCCAGCAAACCCGGCCTGCCGCGGGAGCATCGTGAGGCATCACAAAGCCGACGCTCGTGACCGCCCGCTTGTGGCCCGTCAGGCGTCCTCCGCGTCGGGCTGAACAGCGGACTTGCGTGAGCATCGATTCACTGGCTGCGCGATGCTTCTCCGCCACAAACGAAGGCTACGCTTCCTCACCCCTCGAGCGAGCCGGGCGAGCACCCATCCTCCACGCAGCGCGTGATCAAGGCCGCGACCGACTTGAGCGGTGACGTGCATCGGGCGGTCTCTTGGTACAAAAACGAGCCCCTGTCTGCATTCGCCTCCAAGACGGCCGAGCAGCTCGTACGCGGGCCGGACCGAGGACGTCTTGCAGTACCTGGTCTCGTTGGAAGCCGGCGCGACGGGCTGATCCAGAGCTCCGCAGCCTGCGTTCAGACCGCGGCGCGCCAGCAGCCATTCGCCCGAAGCGGGCCCATCCGGGGTGTGCTCACCGGTTCACATAATCGCTCATGTCGAAAACGACAGTATCGGTCGGCGGCTGATCTGAGCTGGAGCTATCTCCGCTTCCGACCCCAAGCTGTCCTTGCGTCTTCGATCTCGAACTCTGGAAGCGGACGTTTGGAGGCAGCAGACCACAGACAGATGCACATGTTCTCCGAGTTCGAACTGTGCTCGACCAGCCAAACCACCGCCAGTGAGGTATCGAAGTCGCCGACTTGCGGGCCCTCGGCGTCGCTGTCGTTCGCGCGGTCGCCGGCCTGTTCCGTGACCCTCGTCGCGCGGCAAGTTGCCCCGTGACGCTGTCCAGGCCGCGTGCGAACCAACGTGGGACTAGAACTGCGACTGCATGCCCGGGTGCTCGTCGGAAGAGTCCATTCGGAGCGAGATCAAGCTGCCCGCGAGCACCTGCCGCCGAACAGCCTGCATCCGAGCCTCAGCCGGGAGTGCAGGCGTAGCTTGCCCCATTGTTGCCGGCGGCGGGATCGCTGCCGATGAATTTCGGATAAGTGCCATAGCGGCACATCGGCTTAGAGGCGACGACGTTGTACGGCGGCAGCGGGCTGCGATTCGTCAGCGTGAGCGAGGCCGCCGGCTTGTTGCCGTTGACGACCCAGTCGTCGATCAGCCCCAACGTATCGATGTGCCCCGGTGTGCCGTAAATGGGCGCGTTGGCTGTTCCGGCGTTGAGTCCCGCAGAGGTGTGAGGCAATCCGGTCGCCCCGTAGACAACGAAGAACTGATCGACCGTCGCCGCGCCCATCTTCGCCACGACTGCCTCGTAGTAGTCGAACCCAGTCTGCGGGGCATTGCCCTTGTCCGACAGATCCTCGCGAAGGATGAGCTTGCCACCCCTTGCATAGAACGCAGTCAAGTCAGGATTGGTCATGTCGAACATCGCGGACAGCTCTTGAATCCGCGTCTGGTACGCAGCAGCGTTGAAAGCCAATGGATTGAAGTTGAGATCCTTCGTAACGAAGTAGCGCACGAATTGGCCACCGATCGTGTGGCTACGCAGGACCCCCGCAGCGTTCGGATCAGAGGTTGGCTGGACGCCGCCGACGACCCAGACGTCGTACGCACCCGGCACGCCTTCGCTTCCGAAGAAGTACCCGGGATACGAGCTCAGCCCGTTGGCAAGAGAAAACGGGAACAGCAGACCGGTATACAGCAATCGTAGCGTTGCGATCTGCGCGTCCGACAGGCACGTCGATCCTTCGTCTGTTCCCGAAGCGCAGCGTTTGGTAGAAAGCGCCGCGAATGCAAGCGGTCTGCAGGCCGCAGGGTTGCTGATGACGTTGTCCTGGATACCATCGAGAGCATCGCAAGCGCTCTGCACGGTGTTCTGGATCAACTGAGTCTTGCCTCCCAGCCAGCTGCCGGGGGTGCTCTGTGCCTGCCCGATGGCTAGCTGGTATTGCCACAAGCCCATCAGACGGACTACCGGGTCGGTCGCCACGATGCCGTCGAAGTCCGCAGGGTAGCGCTGCGCCATCGCCAGGCCTTCGCGTCCACCTTCGGATCCGCCGATGTAGTAGGCCCTGAGCGGACGATGCCCGTAGTACACAAGAGCCAATTGAACGCCGATGTCGTGCGTCTTCTTATAGGCGGCGTATGCATAGTTGGTGAGCGCCTCGTTGTTGAGCGCGAAGGTGGCGGTATCGACGCCTGCTACGTTCTGATGTCCCGAGTCTGTTCCAAGTGTCATGTACGAGCGGGTCAGCGGTAGCGGCAGCTCCGGTCCGTCCGCGGCGACTCGGCCCAGACCCGTGACCAGCGCGACATTCAACCCGCCGCCGCCCATTTGTAGGCTCTTGCCATTCCATGACGCAGGAAGGTTCACCTGCGTCTTGATTGCCGGGGCTGCGTTATCGACCGGCTTGATGTCGATCAGCACCTGGCAGTAGTCCGGTGTGCCCGGAACGATCGCAGTGTTCGACCCGTTCGGGGCATCTGCGACGGCCGGCTTGAAGGCAGCAGATGTGACAACGGCCCCTGCGGTCGGCTCGCCGATCGATGCAGGATCGATCGTCTTGGCAGCCAACGCTGTGCAGGCCGCCTGAGCGTTCGAGACAACCAGCGGCGTCTCGAATGAAGTTGTGTTGTCGCTGTCACCACCTCCGCACGCAGCGAGCAGCACGCCGATCGCCAATGAAGCGAGCACGAAGTGGATCCGCGGGCGGAAAGGACGCGGCAGGGTCGGATACGGTAGTGAACTCACGTCGTTTTCTCCGTTGGGTCGGGATTGGGCACGGTGAGAACGCGCCAAAGTTGTCACAGCCACGCGCTTAGTGATCGGCGTCGTTGTCTTCGGAGGCGCGGTAGCCGCGTGGCGACTCGACTCGCGCCTTGAATCGGACCAATTGCTTGATTCCGTCTCGAACGCGTCGCACGGTTGCGACCATTCGGACCATGGACCCAACGCGCAACTCGGTGTTGATAGACTTCAACAGGAGATGGTGCTGGCCAGGCCCGATCGCGAGGGCCACAAATCGGCCGGCCGGTAGATCGATCGCATCCGCCGGCTCCACTCGAAGCTCGCTATCTTCGCGCGTCATTCGCTGGAACGAGACCGCCTTCGCGGCGGCCGTCTTCACGCCGACCAGCCGCATGTCTTCGCTCGAGCGTAGCGTCATGAATCCGAGGGTGCTCGGATGGCGCGGCAGTGGCAGCCGCAGCCGGGCATCGCTGATCTCGACACTGCCTAGTGGCTTGGCGTATGCAAGCGCAGGGCACATTGAAACCAGCGCAGCTGCCAGAAGACTCGAACGAATCCGAGGTCGAATGAATGAACGCATGCGGCAACCTGCAGAAAGAATGGACCCACTGCGAGGCAGGTCCTGGACGCGGCGTGGGACGGCGCTACTGGGGCACGTTGGCGCCCTTCGCGGCCAATGCAATCACGCGGTCGATGTTGGCCAACGGGTTGGTTGCGGCTGCAGCGAGCACCTGACTCTGCAGCTTGGTCCGCAGTGCGGGCAACTGCAAGGTAGCGCCCGCGTAGTCGCCGTTGCGAACCAGCGAGAAGATGGCGTCGAACTGCGCCAGCAGATCCGGCCGCGCGGTGCCGGGCACGACGCCGGCCTGAAAGTTCGCGTCCGTGAGAGCCTGAATGTTGGCGCGGACGATTCCCCAATCGGGCGCGAGCTTCGTCAGGTCGTCGGTTGAAAGGGTCTGCACGAGCCGGAGCGATACCCGCACCATGGTTCGGAAGTACTCCGGGTCGACGCGCACTCCGGTGGCGGGGTAATAGGCCTGGTAGCCGGCGCTCGGCCAGTCACCGCTCACGTGCCATGCTGGCAGCCGGCCGTTTTCGACGAACGGATTCATGAAGCCAGGGCCGAGCCAGGTGCCTCCACCAAGTCCGTTGACTCCCGTGTCCCTGTAAACGGATCCGAGCCCGCTGGCCGTGGGGGTACTCACGATGGCGCGCCGAATGTTGACCTCCTTGGCGGCATTGATGACCGTGTCGAGGGCGAGCGGATTCGGGAACGAGAACAGGTTGGTATGCGCCGGCCACCCGGTGGCTTTGTAGTTGTCGCCGACCTCGTTGAACTGCATGCCGCCAAAGTGCTCCATCGCGAGACCGCCAACGAGGCCATTCGCCGCGTCGGGGAAATCCTCCATGTAGTCGTACGGATACGCCCCTTCGGAGCCGGCTACGAAGTGCCGGTTGTCGAGGTAGACCATGAGCGTCCGTGGTCGCTGAGCCTGCGGGATCTGCGAGTAGTACTTCAGCACGCCCATGATGCCCAGCGAGCCGTTGTCTTCGACGTTGCTGGGCCCTTCGGTGTGGGTGATCAGCAGCAGCTTCTGGTCAGTGGGCTTGCCGTAGTTCCTGCCGGGGAGATACGCCACGATCTGGGCCGGGCGCGTTGCCGTGGTCGTGGCGTCGAGCACGACCGTTGCAGTCTTGCCGGCGCTCGCATCGGCAACGACTTTCGCGCCCGCATTCCGGTCGACCAGCACCCCAGGACAGTTGTACTGATTCGGGGTCGCGTGCTGTCGGGCGCCTTGCGCTGCAAGCGGGGACATATCGAGCACCCAGACGGCGGCGATGCCTCCGGCCGCCTGACAGACACTCGAGCCCACCGAGCCATTTCCGAGTTGGGCTCGGTTGCGGAAATCAGCGTCGACGGACGCCGGAACCGGCTGGTTGACTGCGGTCGGGAAGGTATCCGGATCCGTGCGGAACTTGTAATCGGGGAACCCCGCCCCCGCGATTGCCGAACCGGCGGCGTCGGCAGAATAGATCTGCTGCTTGATGACGACGATCTTGCCCTTCATCTGTGCCGCGGTTGGACGCTGCGCCGCGGGCACGTTGAAGTCATACAGGATCATCGTGCCCGTCACTCCAGTGGGCCCGGTGGTCCCCGAGTTCACCGCGTAGGAAGCGACGTCGACCGCCGCCCCGTCGGACTTCAAGCTCCAGCCGCTCTTGTCCGGCCACTCCGTGGTATGCCAATAGGGGTATGGAAACGTGTAACGCGTGAAGTCGACCATCCCGTAGGAACGCATCTTCTCCTCGAGGAAGGCCAGATACTGGTCGTACTTCGGCGAGCCGGCGTACGCCGGACCGAAGTTATCCTTGGCGGTCAGCCAGTCCTTCGCCTCCGCCGAACTGACCATCTTGGTCTCGTCGACGTAGGTCAACGGGTCCTTGCTCGCTGCCGCAAGCGGTGCCGTTGCAACGCTGTCGTCGCTGCTGCCCCCGCAAGCCGCCAAGCCCGCCGAAACGACTAGGCAGGTCAGTAGGTATTTATTCATGTGCCGTCTCCAATGACTAAATGACATAGCGGCCGCGCCGTTGAGCAAACGACGCCGGCACACCGAACTTTTCCGAGGATCCTCAGTCGCGCCGATCCTCGTTTTCGGGCAGTGACTTGGCCCTAAGGCCGCTTGCGAGGCGACGAGCCACGACGTCCTCCGCGAAAACTTCGCGGGTCATCTGGGCGCCCGGACTCGGAACAGGGCCAGCGGCTGCGGGTGGCGCCATGGATGCAGCTGCGCGCTTCCTCCATTCGCCTGACTTGTCAGTGAGGCTTTCGGAGCGCGAGCCGAGCACCGATTCCGAAACTGGAAGCCGCCGTCCGGTCGACAGCGAAGCGTCGTAAGTGACCTGCTCGCCGGCAAGTGGTCGCGGCGCCGCGCCGTTGATTTCGCGGGCAGCCGCCGTGCGCTCTTGAGCGCCGCTGGCAGCGCGCACTTCTATAGCGTTCTCGTCGGGCCGAAGCAGCATTGCCAACAGGCAAGCCACCATGCCCGCGCTGATGACCGATGCGGCGACCCACGCCGCCTTCATCGCGCCGTTCCATTCCAAGCGAACGGATCCACGTTCATGTCTCCTCTAGGGTGCGCACTGGCGACGCATCGATCCGTTGCATTTTCGGTATCTGCAGGGCCACGACAAATAGAATCGACGTGGCACGTATAACGACCTTCTATATCGATGACCGTCACTGCTTCCGTCTTGCTCAACCGTCTTCTCGCTGGTGCTCGCCTGAAGCACCTACAAGTGCTCGTGAAAGTCGCGGAGCTGGGGAGCTTCAAGAAGACCGCCGACGCAATCGGGATGACGCAGCCGGCGATCACCCATATCGTGTCGGACCTCGAGGCGCTTCTTGAGGTCGAGCTCTTCCAAAGGCACGCGCGCGGTGTCTCGCCCTCGCTGTTCTGCGAGGAGCTCGTCCCCATGGCGAGGCAGGTGATCAATTCGCTTGGAATGGGAATGGAGGCGGTCGTTGCGCGCATGGAGCGAGGCAGCGCAACGGTTCGGCTGGGCGCGACAACGGCAGCCATCGCGGGCCTGCTCGCAAAGGCAGTGCCCGCGTTCATGGAACGGCACCCGCAGATATCGCTGGATGTGGCCGAGCGCCGCCCACAAGAGCTCGACTGGATGGTTCAGCGGGGCCAGCTCGACATGGTGCTGTACCGAAGGCCTGAGGTGCTTCCAGCGGGGTGGGGCTTCATGCCGTTGATGAGGGATCGTCTGGTGGTCGTCTGCGGGAAGGACCATCCGCTCACCAAGAGGCGCCGCATCCGGTTCCGGCAACTCTCACACGAGACGTGGCTCCCGGCACCGGTCAGCACGCTCGGACGACGCGTGCTCGATTCGCTCATGCTCACATGGGACTTCACTCCCCGCTACGCTCAAGTGGCCACGATCGCGCTGCCGCTAACCTGGGCGCTGTTGGCGAAAACGCGGTTGCTCACCCTGATCCCGTTCAGCGTCTTGAGCCCTTACATCGAAGCCGGCCAGCTGGCCGTTCTATCCGTCGACGAGCTGATGCCCATCGAACCGCTTGGAGTGCTGGCCCCCATCGAGCCGCCCGGGCCGGCTGCGCGGGCGGTATTCACATTTCTAAGCGAGCTTCAACGCGGCGACGCGGATCCATGAGCCCTTAGTGCGGCTTGGCACCAAGTTCGCTCAGCGCGCGGCGGTGTCGCTGCTGCTCCAAACGCAAGAATGTCGCGGCATTGAGCGGACCTAGCGCGTCGGGTGGCTCCAAGCCGGCGGCCTCGATTTTTGCCACGGTATCCGAATGCTCCAGTGCTGCCGTCCAGGCCTTGCTCAGACGCTCCACTTTGTCGCTCGGCGTCCCTGCAGGAACGAAGGCCATGGTCCAGGGCCGGCACTCGACCTCCTTGAATCCGGCCTCCTTCATGGTGGGGAGTTCGGGCAAAGTCGCCAGCCGACCCGAGCCGGTCACAGCCAAGCCGCGCAAGCGATTCGATCGCAAAAGAGGCAACGCTACGTTGGGGCCCATGAACATTAGTTGCACGTCGCCAGCGACCACCGCATTGCTCGCCGGACCGTCTCCCGGATATGGGATCTGCGTCATGCGAATTCCGGCTGCGTCGGAAAACAGTTCTGCGCACAAGTGATTGACTGAGCCGTTCCCTACTGATGCATAGGTGATCTGGTGGGATCCTGCGCGCTGGGCAAGGGCGGCGAGTTCGCTGACGTTGGATGCGGGTACTGTCGGGGTGATCACCAGTACCATGCTCCCGGTGGCCAAGAGCGTGACCGGCACCAGGTCTTTGCTCGGGTCATATCCGAGCTGGGGGTAGACATACGGGGCGGCGACGATAGAAGCGATCCCCGCGATCAAAACGCTATCGCCGTCCGGAGCAGCCCGGCCCACGAGTCGCGCCGCGATCGTTCCGCTGGCACCCGCCCTGTTCTCCACGACGACCTGAATCCCCAGCCCGTTCGAAATTGCCTCGCCCAGCAAGCGAGCGAGCAGATCGGCAGGGCCACCAGCGCTTGTACCCACAATGGCTCTGATGGGCTTGGCCGAGGGTTCGACTGCAGTGGCCGGCCTCATGAACGGCAGCAGCGCAAAGGCTGCCGATGCAATCCAACCGGCTCTCATGTTCACGATCGTACGCCGTGGATAAGGGAGCCTTGCTCAATGCACAAAGGAATCACCTGGATTGCGACCAGAGGGTCGTGGTCGAGTAGCTAGGCCATTCGGCTTCGCCCTCACAGATCCGAGCATGCGGCTTTTCCGCACTCGGCTCTTCCCGAAGGTCACACGCGTCATATACGTTGCTGTGCCCATGAACGAGTGATCCGCACTGGCGGCAGGCGGTAGCGCGCCGTCACCGCGTCGAACCAGTCCCATCCCGCGCGGCGCGAGCGTTGGCTGCGTCGGCGTAGGCAGAGGAACCAGATCCTTCGCAGCGCCCGCCGGAAGCCGGCCAGGGCCCGCCAGTTGTGGGGCATACCGTAGTACGCACAGTGACCCCGCAGCACGCTGACGTACCAGCGGTGCTGGTCGGCCAGTGATTCGTGCATGCGACGCCATGCGTCCCGACGAAGCTCGTTCAACTTGCGGGTGATGCGCTTGCTCTGCGTTTTGTGCTTCACGATGAAGCGCCCGTCCCTCGTCCACCCGCTGTAGTGAGTGAAGCCCAGGAAGGCGAACGTACGGGGTCGAGGTAGCCCTGCCTTGGCGCGCTTGAGCGCCGTCAGGCGCCCGAACTCGATCAGCCGGGTCTTGTCCTCGTGCAGGGCCAGACAGAATTGCTTCAACCTGGCCGTCAGGTCACTCACCATCCGCTCTGCGTCGGCGTTGCTCTCGAAGCCCATCACGAAGTCGTCGGCGTAGCGCACGACGATGACGCGGCCGCGCGCATGGCGCCGCCGCCATTGATGAACCCAGAGGTCAAGCACGTAGTGCAAGAAGACGTTGGCAAGCAGCGGGCTGATGCCCGAGCCCTGTGGCGTTCCCCGCTCCGTTTCATGCAGCTCGTTGCTCTCGAGGACGCCCGCCTCCAGC
>Ga0105248_10004565_pt1 | contig 15334 bp, 13 predicted proteins | sample KBSS34metaG_FD_81524 | JGI IMG/M metagenome (GOLD analysis project Ga0105248, IMG submission 81524) | Switchgrass rhizosphere microbial communities from Kellogg Biological Station, Michigan, USA - KBS S3-4 metaG | ecosystem: Host-associated > Plants > Roots > Rhizosphere > Soil | place...
ATCGGGCCAGAAGCTGCCTTACGCCGCCGTCTGCTTTCGGGCGCTTGCCATCCTCAATTACATACCGTCTAACGGCTTCGGACGCCGCATTCGCCTTTGCTGAGCCATGCGTGTAGATCATCGACAGGCGCAGCCGCCGGGCGGACTGGACGCGGCGACGGCTCGGTGACACGATTCGTGAGAGGCGAACCGGTTCATGCAAAGATCTTTACCTATGCTGCGTGTCGCTCACCCCCTTAGCGGGCCCGAAAGGGGTGGTTTTGGGAGGAGAGACACGGTGCTGTTGCGTATGGGCTGCACTATGCCGACGTGTCAGTGCAGCTCATGACACGTTAGGCAACTCACTTGGCGCACCCTCTTCTTACGGCGTTAGCACTGCTACCTCTGCTCGGCTCGACTCTGACCTGTGCGTCCGAAGCCAAGGCCGCTTGGCTGCCTGGCAGCTATGAGCTCGTTGGCACTAGGGACGCGGGCATCTTGCTCATTCATCGCACCTCGCCTAGAGAAATCACGTTCAGTATCAACGTGGTTCACTGCATGCACGAATGCGGCTCTGACTCCGCAGTCAATCACATTGCATCCCTTGAGCAGGCAGTGGCCCGCCTTAGCGGCAGTTCGGCCACCTATGGCGGAACTGCATCCCGTCCGGGCCCTAAGACCACGTGTACGGTCACCTTGTCGCAGCGCTCCAAGCAAGCAATCCGCGTAAGACAGGAGGGTGAATGCGAGGAGTTTGGTCAAGGCGTCGGCGTGCATGGCGAATACAGGCTGTCCAAAAGTGGTGCACTTCCCTAGCGAGTCGGCTAAGCCCTACATCGAGCGGACGTCCTCCAGCAGGCTTCGCCTGCTTCCGGCCGCCGCTCATGTCGAACGTTAGGCTCCATGCAAGTTCGCATCTATCGGCATGGGGGCCACATGGGCCAATTTGCTTCGTTGGATGTCCTTGTCAATGGCAAGAAAGTTGGCTCGTTCAAACGTGGCGAGACGCTCACACTGCAACTATCGAGCGACGGCGTGAGTATTCAAGTGGCAATGGGCTCGTTACGCAGTCCCGCTCTTCATCTCGGTCCTTGGAACGGGAGCGTCGAACTTGAGTGCGGGAGCTCACACTGGTGGGTGCTTGATTTCTTGAACCTTGCCTATGCTCCGCCCTTCAACGAGAGAGTATTCTTTCTTCGAGAGACAGCTCGGGCCTAGGTCCAGCACATGACGCCGAACCCCGCCATCGAGCGGACGTTCTCCAGCAAGCTTCGCTTGCTTTCCCCATCCGCTCACGTCGAACGTTAGCGTCCCGCGCACATGGAGATCCGCGCTTTCCGCCCTTCTGATGCGGCCGCTGTCATAGCGGTTTGGCAAGAAGCCGGTCTGATTCGTCCTTGGAATGATCCACATGCAGACATCGCGCGCAAGCTCACAGAGCAGCCAGAGCTGTTCCTTGTATGTGAAATCGACGGGAGGTTGGCAGGCACAGCCATGGTCGGGTTCGACGGACACCGCGGATGGGTGTACTACCTGGCAGTTGCGACCGCGTACCGCAAGCAGTCCATCGGGCGCGCTCTCATGCGAGAGGCGGAACGGCTTCTGACCGAGCGAGGCTGCCCCAAACTGAACCTTCTGGTGCGGTCCTCTAACGCGGACGTCATCGCCTTCTATGCCAAGCTCGGGTATGTGCAAGACGATGTAGTCAGCCTGGGCAAGCGCCTCATTCACGATCAGGCGCCTAACCTTTCGATCGAGCGGACGTCCTCCGGCGAGCTTCGCTCGCCTGCGGCCTCCTCTCATGCCAAACGTTAAGCGACGGTCTGCTTTACGGGCGACCACCGGCTCACATCGAGCGGCAGCTTAGGGTCGGCGCTCGACAGCTGATGAGAGCAACTCGCGGCCGGAAACCCGACGTGTGGTTCGCAGCGCCTTCTAGCTGACGTTCCCTTCCGGTGCTTGCGGCCAGAAGCGGACCTTGGGGAACGGCAGCTTAGGCGCTATTCGCCTCACGACCGCAGATACTTTTCAACGCAGGCGCGTACGAACGCCTCTACTGTCGTCATGCGCACGCCATAGGTCCGCTCCAACTCGGCAGACCCAAAAAACTGCTCCGGATGGGCGTCTTCACCGAGACTCATCAACTTGAGGATACGAGCTCGACCGGGGTTGGCGAATGCGGTGGCAAGAGACAACAAGCGCGCCACGCCAACCGGTAGATGCTTTGCGCGCGGCTCGCGGCCGACCATGCGCGCATACAGCTCCATCACGTCCAGGTTGGAGTAGTTGCCAGGGCCACCAATTTCGATCGTGTGAATCGGCTTCTCGTCGAGCAAACCTCGCACGGCAACGTCGGCCACATCTTCGGAAGCGACGAAGTTGCGCTTTTTTGTTCCCGGCCCGATCAGCTGCGAGCAGCCCTCGGCGAGAAAGCGCGCGCCGTTGAAAGCATGCACATGCTGCTCCATGAAGGCAGTGGGACGCAGCACGACCCAGTCGAGGCCACTGGCGGCCAGCGCCACTTCGATGGCGTGCTTGGTGCGGAAAAAGTCGACCGGGTGGTGGGGCGAAGCACCTCGCGCGGAGACGTAGACGAAGCGACCGACGCCGGCATCGCGTGCCGCCGCCAGCAGCGAGAAATGCCCGGCGCCGTCGACGTTCTCGGAGCGATACCGACCCTGTCCAAGGAGCCCGTGGGCCGAGGCCAGTATCCGATCGACGCCCATGCAAGCCAGGCGCAGTGAGTGGGCATCGATCAAGTCGCCGACCACGACCTCGGCACCGTGCGCCGCAAGGCTTGCAGCGCGCTCGGCCGAGCGAGTCAGGGCGCGAACCGAAACCCCCTTCGCGAGCAGCTTTGCGACGACGTGTCGGCCCAGCGTTCCGGTGGCGCCGACGACCAGAATCTTCATCGCTCGCTCCCCCCTCAGAGTTATGGTCCTTGGCCCATGGACCGGCGGTATGACCCCGGCACGGCGAGGCCACCTCCGCGATAGCATCGTTTGACAGCCCGAGGAACGAGAGTTGTCCAGGTTTGCGCCCACCCCGATCGCGAAGATCGCCCGCCCGTCTCTCCAGGGCATCGTTGCCCGCCCGCGCCTTTTCGCTGCCTTGGCGAGTGCCGTGCCCGTTGCCTGGGTCACGGCGGCGCCCGGCGCGGGCAAGACCGCATTGGCCGTCAGCTACTGCGCGTCTTCGAAGGGTCGGGGGCTGTGGTACCGGATCGACGGCGGTGACTCCGACCCCGCGACCTTCTTTCACTTCATGCGTCGCTTGGCCGCACCCACGGCACCGCTGGGAGACGCGCGCCTGCCGGGGTTGCCACCTGAAAGCGGTGTCGATCTCGCCGTCTTTGCCCGACAGTTCTTTCGCGCCTTCTTCGCAACCCTCCCCGTGCCGTCGACGTGGGTCATCGACAATTTCCAGGACGCCGTCGATCCGTCACTTGCGTTGATCTTGCGCGAGGCCTTTCAGCAGATTCCAGAGGGTGTTGCCGTCATCGTCCTCAGCCATGTCGACCCGCCACCCCTGCTCGCCCGCCTCACTGCCAATGGCCTGGTCCGCCGTCTGGGCACCGATGAGCTCCGACTCACGAGGGCAGAGTCGGACGACGTCGTCAGGGCAGCGCTCGCGGCGGAACCGAAGCTCCTGTCCGAGCTGCACAAGAAGTCTTCTGGATGGGCCGCCGGTCTGGTTCTGATGATCGACTACCTGCGTCGCGCCGGCGGCTGCGCGGTTCCCAGTGTCGAAGAGTCACAGGCGGCGGTATTCGACTACTTTGCCGCCGAGATCTTCGCCGCCTGCTCGTCCGCCGATCAGCGAACATTGATGTTGACGGCGATGCTGCCCCGGGTGACAACTCGCCTTGCGGCGGCGATGAGCGGTCGGTCCGACGCCGGGGAGCTGCTCGAACGCCTGCACCGGCGCCACCTCTTTCTCGACCGCCAGCCAGTGCTCGAACCGAGCTACGAGTACCACCGCCTGTTCAAGCTGTTCCTGGCCGGGCGCGCAAACGCAATCCTCTCTCCTCAGGAACGAGCCGACGCCGCCAATCGGGCCGCCGGTCTGCTCGGGGTGGACGGGCAACCCGAGGACGCGATCCACGTCTACCTCGCGGCCGGGAACGACGAAGCTGCTGCACGCCTGATCGTCCAGGAGGCGCCCCGCTTGCACAGCGAGGGGCGATGGCGGACGCTGCTCGACTGGATCGTCTTGCTGCCGCCATCGCTCTTCACCGAGCACCCGTGGCTCGCCTACTGGGCGGGCGCGTGCCGCGTCTGGTCGGATCCGGCGATAGCCCGCCACGACCTGGAGGGCGCGTTTCGAGGCTTCGCCGCGGCCGGCGACGCGCGCGGCCAAGTCCTCGCGGCGGGCGCTCTGACCCGTGCCTGCATCCTGGGCACGCTGTGGACTCGGCTCGACGAATGGATCGATGCGCTGGAGACGTTGCTGCCTGAAGACGCTCCGGGTTTGGAGCCGGAGGTCGTCCTCACGGGTCTCTCCCGCCTCGTCTACGCCGCGCTGGCGCGCCGGCCGCAGCATCCTCGGCTCGCCTCGTGGGCGAAGCGCGCACACGCGCTGCTCGACGAACCGGCGGCGCCGGACGTCGCAGTTCTCGCCGGTTACAGCCTGCTCTTCTACTTCACGTGGACCGGCCAGGCCGTGGAGGGCGAGCAGGTCGTACGCCGGATCGTCCCGCTGACGAACGATTCGCGGCTGAGCTCCGTGAGCCACGTCCATTGGCTGTTCGCGCAGGCCAACCACGTTCTGCGCTTCGGCGCCCCCGGCAGCGCGATGACGCTGATGGATCGGGCCCTCCAGCTCGCCTCCGGCGCGGGCCTGACGATCGAGGGGGTGATCCGACGCCACCGCATCGTCCACGTGCTGACCCTCGATCGCCTGGGCGAAGCCGAGACGGAACTCGAAAAACTGGCGCAGGCGCCACCGGTCGAGCCGTACTTCGAGTTGCGCGCCTGGCTTGCGTGGCGTCAGGGTCGAACCGCGGTCGGTATGGACGAAGCTCGCGCCGCGCTGCGCTTAGCGACCGAACGGGGACGGACCTTCTATCGCGTCCTCGATCTCGCGCTCGTTGCCGTCATGGCCGCCACCGTGGGCGATGCGGACGAAGCCCTCGCCCAACTGGCGGCCTACCGAACCGCGACGGCGGGGACGCCCGGCGAATACGCCACCTTCCAAGCCTTGCTTATCGAGGCGTATGTGGAGCATTCGCGCGGTGCGCACGAAGCGTGTCGCTCGCTTCTGCGCCGAGCGCTCGAGATCGGCTGCCGCCAGCGTTACCAAAGCTGGTGGGCGTGGTCACCGACGATGATGACGCCGCTGTTGGAGGACGCGCTGCGGCATGGCATCGCCTTGGAGTACTGCCGAACGCTGATACGGACCCATCGCCTGGCCCCCGGCACTCCCGACGCCGAACACTGGCCCTGGCCCGTGCGTATCCGTACCCTCGGCCGGTTCGAAGTCGAGCTCGACGGCGCGGTGATGCGATTCGAGGGCAAGACCCAGCGCAAGCCCCTTACGATGCTGAAGATCCTGGTTGCCGCCGGCGACCGTTCGGTCTCGATCGAAGAGCTGATCGAACGCCTGTGGCCGAATCCGGAGGACGGGGGGCGCAAGGCGTTCGACATCACCGTGCACCGCTTGCGGAAGCTGATCGCTTGCGAAGAGGCGGTCGTGGTGGCGGATCGCCACGCCTCGCTCGACGCCCGCTTCGTCTGGGTCGACGCATGGGCGTTCGAGCGCCTGCTCGAGCCTTTCCTGCCGCTGGCCGGCCCGCCGGCCTGCGCTGATCGCCTCGAAGCGGCGGTGCCCCGTGCCCTCGATCTCTTCGGCGGTCAGTTCCTCCCCGATGAGCCGGACATGCCCTGGGTGCTGGTTCCTCGGCACCGCCTTGCGAGCCGCATGCAGCGGTGCGCCGCCCTGCTGGGGACTCACCGGGAAGCAGCCGGACAATGGCAGAGCGCGGGCGAGCTCTACCAGCGCATGATCGAACTCGATCCGCTGGCCGAGTCGTTCTATCGACGCCAGATGATCTGCCTCCGGGCTCAGGCGCGCCGCGCCGAGGCACTGGAGGTGTTTCGGCGCTGCCGGCACATGCTCGCTACACGGCTCGGCATTGCCCCCGACCGTGACACGGAGCAGGTCTACCAAGAGCTGGTCGCCTCCTGAGGTCCCCGTCGGAACGACTGGCCTGCGCTTGATTTGCAATGTGTAGGTGATCCGTAGGCTGCCGCGACCCCCGCCTCCACATGATCTGGCTGCGCGGCGCGATGGGCGCGCCACGCGGGCACTCACAGGCAGAAGAGGTTGGGCATGACACATCTCTCTCTTATCACGCTCGGCGTGGCAGCCTTGACGCTCAGCGCAGCGTCGTTCACGGCTCACGCAGATGATCGCCATTCGATCCAGAGCTATTGCGCGGCAAAGACCAGCAAGACCTACGGCTTCCAATGCCAGGGGCAGGCACAGCTGGTTCCCGGGGTCGGCCTCGAGCCGATCACTCTGGTCGGCACGGTCAGCGGCAGCCGCAGCGGCGTCTTCGACGGCTACGCGACCTTGAACAGCGGCAGCTTCGGCACTCTGCGCCAGCACCTGCGTGGCCTGGCCGAGTTCCAGGACCGGACCTGCTTCGGCCACATCCAGTACAAAGTCTTCATCGCCCTGCCCAGCGGCGATGGCCCCGAGTTGCCGCCGCTCGACATCGACTTCGCGACCGTGGCCGGGGGTGACGAGATCCTCGGCACGCCAACAGGCTACGGCGCCACCGGGCCGAATGTCCCACGGCTGGCGTGCCGGCTCGTGAACGTCAAGGACTGATCAAGGAGACGCCAATGCATCCGACTATCGGCAATCTGGTGGCCTTGCTCGTGGTCACATCGACTCTGGGGTGGTCCCAACGGGCAATCGCTGACGACCGCCTCAAGTGCAAGGAAGTCAGTGGCGAGCTGAGCGTCGCCTCGAACGGCGACGGCTCCACGCACGGGACCCTCAAGCATGCGGGGAAGCTCAACGGGACGACCCGGGCCGTGTTCACGAGCGCCCTGACCCCGACACCGAACCCAAATGCCTTTTCCTACACGGGCGAGTTCAGCATCGCGACCAACCGGGGAGTGCTGAAGTCGCACAACGTCGGCCTGTTTCTGGTCGCCAACGGACTGTTCAGCGAAGTCGCCGTCATCGACTCCAGCAATAGTACCGGCAACTTTCTCAACGCCACCGGTGTGCTTTACATCAACGGCAAGACAAGCGACGGCGGCGCGACGTTCAAGGCAGATGTTCTTGCCGAAGTCTGCGCCGTGGATTAACCACTTGGCGAACAGACGCTCCGGGGTCTCTTTCCAAGGCTGCGGTGTGCCACCGGAATTCTGAGAGCACACGGCGGTCCGCACAAGGCATATCGGCGGCGCGGCGGATCACGCAAGCTCTCGTCCCTGAAGGTGGTGTAGTCGCGCCCGCTCCCCGCACGCCAGTACAAGCTGCATCAGCAGGACGCCGCTTAGCGTGATCACTGAGCAAAACCGCAGTCGATGCCCACTGGGCTCTTGCGAACGGCGATTTTTCGGTGTCAGACTCCTTGGCGACTGCGACCGCAAATGGGTTGGGAACGAATGGCCGGGATTGCGACGTTCACAAATGAAGATCTCGACCACGTATATGAACTGCGCGGCAACAACCACCGTCAGAACAACCCAACGTCGCGGGTTGATGGAGCTAGGAGGGACATGACGCGTCTCGTCTTCACCGCTCGACGGGATATCAGCGGAGTTTGCGCCGTGGAGCTGCCTTGAGCCTAGCGCGACGCGACGTCTGCTTTAACGCATGCAAGTGATCGCGCCGAAGTTCCGCTTGGGTCGACCAGAGCTAACCGGCTAGATGATCTCCGCTGCTGCAAGCAGTAATTCGATTCGAGGCGCGGGGAAGCAGACTTTCGAAGACGACGCGATCGGCCAAAAGGGGACGGTCGCGAAGGGCCGCTTCAGGGGCAGCCGGCTGCGGAGCTTTCGTCAAGTTGACTGGTTGCCCGCAAAGTCATTTGTTAACCTCCCGTGCATCGAGCGGATGTCTTCAGCAAGCTGCGCCCGCTTGCGACCGCCGCTTGTCTCAAACGCTAGGCGTCATGGAATGAGGGCCGAGGAATTCATCCGTCGAGCCAGCGACGAGTTGGTTCAGCACCACGGTGCCCACACCGTTCTTCTTTACGGCTCGCGGGCAGACGGCTCTGCGACTGAAGATAGCGACTACGACCTCGCCGCGTTTGGAAATACCGCTGCGGTCTTCCGTGACGCTCGGCTCGTCGAAGGTTCGTATCTCGATGCCTTCCTCTACCCAGATTCAGTGCTCGCCGCGCCGACTGGACAACATTTGAAGCTTCGCGGCAGCCGCGTCCTCGTTCAGCGCGACTCTCTAGCGACGACGTTTCTTGAGCGCCTAGAGGACCTCTACCGACGAGGGCCGGAACCGCTGCCGCAAGACGAAGCGGTCGCCCGCAAAGCGTGGGCCCACAAGATGCTCAGCAGAGCAGAGCGCAGCGACGCTGAGGGTGACTATCGAAGAGCATGGCTGCTCACCGCGCTCCTTGAGGACTACTTCAGCCTTCGACGCGAATGGTTCGAGGGTCCGAAAAAGGCCTTGCGTTGGTTGGCGCAGTTCGACCAGCCGACATTTGAAGCATTTAGCCTCGCATTGAAGCCCGGATGCGACCTTCGGCCCGTGGCGGTGCTTGTTCGGCTCGTTGTCGGGGCGCAAGATCCCTGACGTGTCTACGGGGCGCACGGGCTAAATCCCCCTTCACGGCCCATCTGTCCGCCGCTGATGCGGAGGAATTCGCGACCACGGTGGTAGCGTCGTGTTTTGAGGCACTCACCCCCCTGGGACACCAAAGCACGGCGAATGGGTGCTGCCTGAGGGGAGCACATCCCTTCCTGTGGTCGCATTGGACAGACGTGCGCCGGTCGGCGCGCGAGGCGGCTCGTCTGGACCGCAAGAACTCCCGGCTCATGTGTCCTCGTACGAAAAGGCCAGTGCAGCCGTGTCTTCGTCGGAAAGGGATCGGCCGGAGTCCTTCAGCCGCTCGAATTCAGCCTCCCCAATTGTCGACACAACGAGCAAACGCACCTGTTTTTGTGCGAGCGCCTCATTGACGTGTCGATGCGCACCCGCGGCGGCATACCTGGCGTCGGCAGAGCCCGCCAGGCGCGCCGAGGCATCGGGCCTTCTCTCCAGCGCTGCTAGCAGCGCCATGTATTGTGCGCACCAAGGGTGGAGTTCGAAGCGGAGCCCCAACGGCCACGCGCTCGAGAGCAATTCTCGGGCGCGGGCAGTGTCGGCTGCAGCGAGGCAGGCGGCCGCCAAGTTGATGCTGGCGTAGGCCAAACGGTGTCCGTCGCGCGTGCCCCGCAACATATCAACCAGTTCCGTGCCCTCCCTGATCGCTGCTTCAACGTTGCCCGCCACGAGCTCCGTATCTGCGATTCCGATCATCGCGCTGTAGCCGTCGGTGCCAGCAGCCCGTTCGAGAGCGAGCGTGAGTCGCTGCAATTGAAGTGCATCGGCCGTTCGGTGAGCCGCTATCGCGGCCCAAGCCGCAGCGGCTGCTCCGAGTCGCCGCCGGACGGGGGGCCAGTGCGGGTCCTCGATCGCGCGTAGCTCCGTGACTAGCGGTTGGGCAGCCGCGGAGTCGTCCATGGTCGCAGCCATCAACACACTTCTGCAGATGGCCCGATACAGTTCGTAGCGGTCCTGCTCTACCGGGTCCAGATCCCTCGCCAACGCTAGCGCCTTGTCGGCGGCTGCACGGCTTCGTTCAGTCGGCCCGAGGTTGAGTGAGAAGCTGATGGCGCGCCATGCTCGCCGCAACAGCGTCGGCGGCAGTTCGCAATGCGTCATGGCTTCACAAGCATTGGCGAGCGACGAGCGATCGGAATGCATCCCTGGTGGCAAGCTGCGAAGGACGGGGCAGCCGATTGCCAGGGCCAGGTCGGAACGGCCGGCCGATTGCGCCCATAAGAAGGCCGCTCGGCCGTTGTCGATGTCCAGCTCCGCCCGGTGTTGCCACGCGGCTACGCTGAGGCGGCCGGCTTCCATCGCTTCCTCTGAGGACTGGAGCAAGTCTCGTACGGCGACGGCGTGCCGCAGCCGAGTTGCACCATCTTCGCCGCTCTTCGCGAGCTGTTCGAGCGCGAAGATGCGAGGCGAATCCAGCAATCGATAACGGGGCGGATCCGAGTCGCTCCCGGCGAGCACAGACACGAGCGATCGTTCGACAAGGGCACTGAGGGCGTCCAGCACACCCCATTCGTCCAACTCGTGGACTATGCCTTCGTGGCTAAACGAACCCACGCAAACGCCCTGAACCAGCTCGAGTGACGCGCTTCCCACGGCGACCGCGAGTCGCTGGAACGCGGCTTGCTCGCGGGGCTCCAGAAGGGCGTAGCTCCATTCAAGCGCTGAACGCAGGGTCTGCTGGCGGGAAGGGGCAGCGCGGCTTTGGTTCTCCGTGAGGAGTCTGAGCCGGTCGCCCATCAGGTGGGCCAGTCGCTGAACGCCGAGCAGCGGAGCACGCACCGCCGCAAGTTCAATGGCAAGCGCGTGGCCATCAAGGGCGCGGCACAGCTCGATCGCTGCCGGCGCGTCGTTGTCCGTCAGCCTGAAACGCGCGTCCATCGCTCTTGCACGCTCGGCGAACAGGTCGATGGCGCCGAACGTGAGCGCGTCTGCAGCCCCCATGGGACACGCCGGAACAGCGAGTCCCTCGATTCGCATGACCCGTTCCGCACCGACTCGCAAGGGAGCTTGGCTCGTGACCAGAAGACGCAGGCCAGGGGCTCTCTGCAGCAGTAAGTCGGCAATCGCAGCGACGTCCGCCAAGAGGTGTTCCGCGTTGTCCAGCGCGACGAGCAGTTCGAGAGAGCTGATGGCGTTGCCAACTCCCGTGAGAGACTCCCCGGCAGGTACTCGCACCCCGATCGCGCCCGCGATCGCTCCAAGCAGGGCCCCGGGACCGTCAACGGCGGCTAGCTCGACCCAGCACGCTCCATGGGCGTAGGTGCTGCGACGCGCATGTAGGACCGCGCGAGCCAGGCTCGACTTGCCGATTCCACCGGCTCCTATGACCGTAACGAGACGGTGTTCATCGAGTAGTCCCGACAAGGTGGTCATCTCGTCGCGCCGGCCAATCAGCGGGGGCAGTACTGCTGGAAGATTGACTCGGAGTGCGCTCGTGGCGACAGGGGCGACGAACCCGGGACCTGTTAGCTCTACCGGCGCGGTGTTTGAGGCTTCATCTGGCTCGAGCACTGCCGAGAAACGGTAACCACGCCCCGGTATCGTGGCGACCGCATGTGGTCCGATGATCTTTCGAAGTGCGGAGACCTGCACCTGGATGTTGGCTTCTTCGACCACCAGGCCTGGCCATACGAGCGACAGCAACTCGTCTCTGCTTAACACGCGGGAGCGGTGCTCGATCAACGCGACGAGCACATCGAAGGCCCGCGCACCAATGGTAGTGGGCTGCCCCGAAACGAGGATGCGCCGCTCGGCACATCGCACTTCCACGTTACCGAAGCGGTAGCAGGACTGCATTGCTTCCAGTGGGTACGAGCGCCGCTTCCGTAGCGCTCCCTGATCAGCACCACCGGGGTCCGGCAGCGCGAACATTTTGATCCTTTTTGACGCGCTAAAGGACTTCGCCTGGCACGAGCGAGAGAGTCACGGCGCCTCCTCACTCTGCCTAGGAACCATCATGCGCACCGAGCCTTCCTCGCCCACGACACCGCGGGCTTCCTCAAAGTTGATCTGGGCGGGCGTGGGCGTGCTGGCCCTCACCTTCGCCGCCCTCGCGCTTTCCGTGCCGGAGGCCAGTGGTCCTGATGGCGCCGTGGCAACGCCGTCGACCCGCCCGGCGGCCATGGAGCTGAATCGGATCGACCACAGCCAGATCGACTGGGACAAGGTTCAGACCAATCCCGAAGCTGTCGGAATCTCGATCGCGGCTTATGGGGTCGGCCCATGAGCACTGGGCGCATCGCTGCACTTTCGGCGACCGCTGCCGTGGCGGCCGCGCTTGCCGCCTCGGGTCTGCCGCAATTGGCCTGGACTGCACCTGTGTTTGAACCGAGTGGCGGGCCGCTCCCATCGATTGAAGCACTGAAGAGGGAGTACCTCCACTGCGAGCGCATCTCATCGCAGCGGCGGCTCTCCATGCACGGTATGGCTTTCTGCGGCGCAGTCAGCGATCAACTCTTGAAGCGCGAATTCGGGGGTGATCTCGATCTCCTCCTGGCGTGGTGGCGCGGGGAACGGCAGGCATCTGCGAGGGAGATCGAGCGGTGACCGATCCTGTCACTCACCCCTTTCTGAGCGCCTGCTACCTCGTCTCGGGCTTCGTGATGGCGGGTATCTACGTCCCGCAGGTCATTCGCGGCTGGCGCAATCCGCTTGCCACGGCCACGGCTCAGTCGTTCTCTAGTTGGGCTGTCTGGGCAGGCTGCCGGACTGTCGCGCTTCTCTATGGCACGTTAGTAGTTGCAGACCCGCTCTTCGCCTTGGCGGTCGGGCTCGACTTGTTCGGTCGCTTGGCGGTGCTCGTGGTCCTGCTCCGGGCCATGTGGTTGCACGCGAGTTCGCGCAGAAACGAAACAGTTCGTCGCGTTCACGCCGTCACTCGAATCGGCGAGCGGGCCCGCCGTGCTGCCGCCTCGTGGTGGGCTGCGCGACGCGCTGTCCTGCTGGACGAACAGCGGGCGCTCGAATGGAGCTTCCGCCGCGGCGTGCCCGCGCTGGCTTGGGGAGCGGTGTTCGCATTCTTCGCGTACGCGAGACCGGCATGAGCGCAAGAGCCTGGGCAAGATTTCCGCTGCTGAACCGGCGGTGTCCTGTCAAACATGGTCCAAGCAAGCGTCGGAGCGTCTCAATTCGAGGATCAGCGGCTGCTCTGTCGCTGGCCGGAATCGCATTCTGCGTTCTCAGTGCGATGCGTGGCCTCAGCACCGCCCACACACCACCCGCAGGCTCGCCTCCCCCTGTGAGATCTGCTGCGCTCGACGACTCAATCTCTACGGCTTTTTCTCGATTTGCGCTCAACGCGTTGTTGGTGACCTTGCTTGACGACGACGAGCCTCCAAGATGGAGCGACGTGGCACTGAGCCACATCTGTGGGCCAGCTGCGCATGTCGAAGTCAACGGGCGGCCGCTCGTGCCCGGCAGCGTGATCCCGGCGGCGGCGTTTACCGTCCGCTGGAGCATGGACCAGTGCGCGCCGCTCGAGGCGTTCGAATTGTCGGGCGTCGTCGAACTGCTCGTCTTCCATGAAGAAACCGGCCTGAGCGCCGTCGTCGTCCCGGAGCGAATGATCGTATCCAGCGCGCGCGGCACCGAGCACTTGAATAGGCCCTTCGCAGCATCAATGTCGCTCTTGGCAAACAAAGAGAGGCCCTGATTACGAAACATGGCCGGCGCCAAGGGCGCCCAACGCGCCACCCGCCACCAGTCGGTCCCGAGCGCCCGCAATTTTGCCGATCTGAGATCGTCACGAGCGGAAGCTATGCAGACGCGAACCTGTTGAACCCCGGCGCAGTGACTAGGGCCCTCGACAGCGGGCATTGGCAACCGTCTGAGTTCGGCCAGAAGCGGACACCTGCGAAGGACCGCTTGCCGGTCGCTCAATCGCGACGTCGGAAGCGGAATGAGCGCCCAACTTTCGCTTCAGCCAAGGCAGCGTTTTTGCTTAATCGACTTGCAAACGGTGAGGCCGTCGTTCAATGACTCGGAGGCAAGCCGCGCGACCAAGACACCCGATCCTGGCCGCGCGTTCGATCTGGCCCGTGGGCCAGGCGACTTAGTGGTTCACCAGCACCTGCATGAAGTTGTCCTGGGCGGAAGTGCTCAGCACCCGGATCGTCGTGCCGGTCTTCGGCACCGCGACTCCAGACCAGCCGAAATGGCCGATCGCAGGATTCGGTGGTACCCAGTAGTCCGCGAGGTCATTGAACAGCGGGTTAGCCGGTAGTCCGCCATAGCAGCCTTGCAGGCTGTTCGCGCTGATGCACACGCGGTCGGTCGGGTCGAGTCCGAACGTCGAGTCGAACGACTGGAAGCGCGGCCGCCAGACCTTGCCGTTGTCGGGACGGATCATCAACGCCGGGTGCGCGTCGACCGGCAGGAACAGCCCACCGCAGCGGCCGGCGAGGCAGGCGTCGCCGACGTTGTTGTCCGCGTAGGACTCGTCGTAGTACCAGACCAGCAGCCCGTCCTGATACGGATAGTGCTCGACCCAGTTCTGCAGATTCGGATTGTCGAGGAATCCGAAGTTGTACGGACCCGTGCGCAGCCCGTCGTCGTAGCCACGGTAGTTCCGATACTCCGCGAAGTAGGCGTTGAAGTAGCTCTTGGTCACGTTCGACCCGGTACGGGTGAAGCCCGCGTAGGTCCACGGCAACGCGGTCTCGCCACCGTCAAGCGCCTGGCCGCTCACCGCGATATCGTCAACCTGGAAGCCCGCCTCCGACGTTGCGCCATCGGTCCAGTAGCGGAAGCCGAGCGTCACCGTCTGGCCACCATAGGCCGACAGGTTTGCGGAGAGAGTCACCCAGTTGCCACCGCTCGAGCCGGTGATGCCGTTGCCGAAGTTCTGGCCGTTCGGGCTCGTCGCCGTCGACAGGTTCGTCAGCACAGGCGTGCCGTTGACAGTCAGGTACGCATAGTCCCAATCCTGCTCGATCGCATACCGCACCTTGGCACTGAGCGTGGCGCCCGCGGGCAACGTCACCTGCCGCGTCATCCGGTTGTCGACGTTGTTTCCTGAGCCCGAGTAGTACATGTACGACCCGGCATACGGGGCCCCGATCGACGTCACGACCTGCTTGTCCGGCAGCAGCGCGACCAGTTGTTGCGCCTGTTTGGTGTTCGCCGTCGCCGGGCCGAGCTTGAGTGATGCCCGCTCCTGGTAGCCGACGACTTGGTAGTTCGACCAGCCTAGCTGGATCTTCTCGAGTGCGCTCATCGAGATCGGCTTGGTGCCGATGCCATCTTCGGGTTTGCCGGTGCTGCCGTACGAGCCGCTCGAGTACAGGGTCCAAAACCCGGTCGAGTTCTCGGCGCCACCGGTGTTGCCGCTGGTGTCGTAGAGGTCGGGCAGGCCAAGGTCGTGGCCGAACTCGTGCGCGAACACACCGACGCCGCCGTTCTCGGGCTCGACCGTGTAGTCCCCGATCCAGTAGTCGCTCTCGCCGATGCGGATGCCGCCGAGCTTGGCTCCGGGCGGTCCGTCTGCCCCGATGTTGTTGTAGAAGGCGTACCAGCGATGGCTCCAGATGGCATTCGTGCCCTGCGCTCCACCGCC
>Ga0105248_10004569_pt1 | contig 15330 bp, 11 predicted proteins | sample KBSS34metaG_FD_81524 | JGI IMG/M metagenome (GOLD analysis project Ga0105248, IMG submission 81524) | Switchgrass rhizosphere microbial communities from Kellogg Biological Station, Michigan, USA - KBS S3-4 metaG | ecosystem: Host-associated > Plants > Roots > Rhizosphere > Soil | place...
CGCCCTCGCGGGCCGGGGTCTGGCCGATACCACCCGGCTCGCGTCGAGCCCGCCGGACATCTGGCGCGACATCGCCGCGACCAACGCCGACGAGATCGGCCCGGCGCTCGACGCGCTCATCGCGCTGCTTCAGGACTTGCGGCGGGATCTGCCGGACGGCGACCGCCTCGCCGACGTCTTCGCCGACGCGTCGCGCTGGCGTGCGGCTCTGAAGAAGTAAGACGCGTTGTACGTCGTCGTCAGGCGGAAGGCGCTGGCATCAGCGTGACGATGGTCGACCGATCGGCGGGGAAGTACTGCTTGAAAACCTCCTGCAGCACCTGGGGCGTGACCGCGTCGATCCGTTTGCCGCGCGTCAGGATTTCGCCCGGATCGCGGTTGTAGGTCTTGATCGTCTGCAGGCGGCCGAGCCAGTAGTCGTTCTGCTTGAGCGCCGTTTCGTAGCCGCGCCGCGCCGTCTCCTTGGCGCGATCGGTCAGGTCCTTCGTCGGCCCTTCCTGCTGCAGCCGCTTGATCTCCTGCATCACCCGCGCGGTCATCGACGCCAGGTTCTCGGGCGCCGCGCCGAAGCGCACTTCGATGTGGCCGCTGCCGCGCTGCGGCAGCGCCTGCGACAGGCCGACGCTGACGGTGTAGGTCTGCCCGAGATCCTCGCGCAGGATGTCGCGCAGCGCGATGTCGAGCACCGTCGTCGCCGCGATGATCTTCTCCTGCTCCTGCGGATCGATCGACGGGTCGGCGAAGAAGCTGATCACCGTCTGCCCGCGGGGCTCGCGACCGGCTTCGACCTTCTCCTGCTTCGTCGTATCGGGGAAGCGGATCGCCACGTCCTTGAACTGCGACGTCTGCTTGCCGCTCGAGGGCAGCGCACCGACGTACTCGGCGAGCAGCGGGATCGCTTCCTCGAGCTTGAAAGCGCCGACCATGAAGAACGAGAAGTCGGCGGCGTTGGCGAAGCGCTCCTTGTAGAACGCGATCATCTTCTCGCGGCTCAGCGTCGCGACCCGCTCGGGCGTCAGCGGCTGGGAGGTGTAGTGCCCCGACGTGTTCACCTGCGCCAGCTTCTCGCCGAACACCTGCTGGGGCGCGCGTCCGCGATTGGACACCGCGGCCTCGAGCTGCTTCTTCAGTAGCGCAAACGACTCCGCATCGTCTCCCGGCGCGGTGAATTCCTGGTAAAGAAGCTGCAGCGCCGTCTCGAGCTGGGCTGGAGCCGCGCTGCCCGATACGCCATGCGTCGACAGCCCGATGAACGGCCGCGCCGAGACGAGCTTGCCGGTGAGCACCTTCTGGAGGTCGAGCGCCTTCAGGCCGCCCGCGCCGGAGGCGCTGACGAGCGCCGTGGCGAGCGACGCCTCGACGAAGTCGGCCGGCGGCGCGAGTGAGGAGCCGCCCGGCGCGTTCAGCGAGAAGAGAATCTGGTCGTTCTTGAAATCAGTCGGCTTGAGCCACGCCTCGACGCCGTTTTCGAAGCGGACGACGGTGACGCCGAGGTCGTCGAGTGAGCGGCGTGACGCCACGGCGCCGGCTTTCGGCGCATGCTCCATCAGCGCACGCGTTGCGCTCGTGTCGGTCCAGGGCGTCACGCGCGTCGCCGTCGTGGTCGCGATCGCGGCCTGCAGCTCGGCCTCCGTCGGGATCTTGATGCCGGGCTTCTGCGGCGACGTCGCCAGGATGACGCGGCTGTCGTCTCCGAGCAGCGATCGCGCCAATGTCGAGGCGTCGGCCTCGGTGATGCTCGGCAACAGCTGCTTCACGAGCTGGTACTCGTAGGCGATGCCGGGACTCGGTTCGTCGTTGAGGAAATAGCTGACGTATTCCTGTGCGAAGGATCCGCTCTCGGTCTTGTCGCGCTCGCTGTAGGCGCGATCGTAGAAGGCGGCCATCCACTGCTTCGCGCGATCGAGCTCCGTGCCGCTGAACCCGAACTCGCGGACGCGCAGCGCTTCGACGGCCAGCACGCCGAGGCCGTCCTCGAGCTTGCCGTCCTCCACCTGCGCCGCCATGGTGAAGGTCGACACGTCGCGGCTCAGTCCGCCGTTGCCGACGCCGGCGCCGAGGAACTTCGCGTCCGGCTTGCGCTCGAGCTCGCTGAAACGTTCGTCCATCATGTGGTCGACGGTGCGTGCGATCAGGTCGCGCCGGTAGTCGGCTACCTTCTGCTCGCCTTCGCGCGGCCGCTTGCGCACGATCTGCACGTTCGACCGCGTCACTTCGGAATCGGCGACGACGCTGACCAGCGGCTGCTGGTGGAGCGGAACCTTGCGATCGGGGACCGCCGCGGCAGGCGCCCGGTCGGTCAGCGGCGAGAACAGCGTCTTGACGGTCTGCTCGATCTTCTGCTGATCCACGTCGCCGACGACGATGACGGCCTCGCGCTCCGGGCGGTACCACGTGTCGTAGAAGGCGCGCAGGCGCGCGACCGGCGCGTTGCGGATGATCTCCGGTTTGCCGATCGGCAGGCGCTCGGCGTAGCGCGAGTCGTGAAAGAGGATGGGGAACTGTTTGTCGCGGATTCGCGAGCCGGCACCAAGCCCGCCGCGCCACTCCTCGACGACGACGCCGCGCTCCTTGTCCACTTCGGTGGGGGAGAGCGTCAGGCCGCCGGCGAAGTCCGCCAGCGCGGTCAGACCTTTCTCCACGACCTCGGGCTTGTCGCTGGGCAGGTCGAGCATGTACACGGTTTCGTCGAAGCTCGTGTACGCGTTGACGTGTGGGCCGAGGCGGGCGCCCACCGACTCGAAATAGCTGACGAGCTCCCCCGGCTTGAAATGCGCGCTGCCGTTGAACGCCATGTGCTCGATCAGATGCGCGAGTCCGAGCTGGTCGTTCTCCTCGAACAGCGATCCGGCCTTGACCGCGAGGCGCAGCGACACGCGCTGCGCCGGGCGCGAGTTCGGCCGGATGAAGTATGTGAGACCGTTGGGCAGTTTCGCCGTGCGGACGGCGCTGTCGAACGGGATCGTGTCCTGCGGATTGAATGTCTGCGCGGCGAGAACGGCTGACGCCGCCACGAGCGCGAGGAGAGCCGCCGCGACCGAACGGGACAGGCGAGTCGTCATGTTACGCAGGATCGTAGCACTATAATTCTGGCATGGACAACGAGTTCGAGGCCGTGATCCTCAGCGCGTGCCGCACGCCGATTGGCGCGTTCGGCGGCGCGTTGAAGGAGGTGAGCGCGGTCGATCTCGGCGCGATCGTGATTCGTGAAGCGATCGCGCGCGCCGGCGTCCCACCACCGGACATCGGCGACGCCGTGATGGGCTGTGTACTCCAGGCCGGAAATGGGATGAACGTCGCCCGCCAGGCCGGACTCAAGGCCGGGCTGCCGATCGAGGTGCCCGGGGAAACGGTGAACAGAGTCTGCGGCTCCGGCCTGCAGGCCGTCGTCCATGCCGTCGAAGCGATCCGAGTCGGTTATGTGGACGCCATGGTCGCCGGAGGCACCGAGTCGATGTCCAGCGCGCCGTATCTGCTCAAGGGCGCGCGTTGGGGCTATCGCATGGGCAACGGCGAGGCGATCGATTCGATGCTGCATGAAGGGCTGACGTGCGCGATGGGGCTCACCCACATGGGGATCACCGCAGAAGAGGTGGCGACGCGCTATCAGGTGTCGCGCGCCGATCAGGACGCCTTTGCCGCGGAGAGCCAGTCCCGCGCGGTTCGCGCGATTGCCGAAGGCCGATTCAAGGACGAGATTGTTGGCGTCCCGGTTCCTCAGCGTAAAGGGGATCCGGTCATCGTCGACACCGACGAGTATCCGAGAGCCGGCACCACGGCAGAGAAGCTCGGCATGCTGAAGCCGGCGTTCAAGCCGGATGGATCGGTGACAGCCGGCAACGCGTCCGGAATCAACGACGGAGCCGCCGCTCTCGTGGTGACCACGGCGAAGAAGGCACAGTCACTCGGCAAGACGCCGCTCGCGCGCATCGTCTCGTACGCGTCTACCGGCGTCGACCCGAGGATTATGGGGATCGGACCGGTGCCGGCCGTGCGCAAGGCGCTCGATCGCGCCGGGCTGAAGATCGGCGACATCGATCTCTTCGAGTTGAACGAAGCGTTTGCGGCGCAGTCGGTCGCCGTCGCGCGTGAACTGGGACTCGATTCGGCAAAGGTCAACGTGAACGGCGGCGCGATTGCACTCGGCCATCCGATCGGCGCCAGCGGCGCGCGGGTGTTGACGACGCTGATTTATGCGTTGCGGGCGAGAAAGCTGCGATACGGTGTGGCCTCGTTGTGCATCGGCGGCGGGATGGGCATCGCTATGGCCATAGAGAATTTGGAATTGTGAATGTGGAATTAAGAATGTGGGCGGCCGCGCGTGACGCGATCGTGGCCGACGCAAGAGAAGCCGTACCGGCAGAATGCTGCGGCCTCCTGCTGGGCCGTGAGGACGAGATTGTCGAGGCGCGACCCGCGCGGAACATCGCCGATCAACGGGCGTCGCGGTTCCTCATCGATCCGCACGATCACATTGAGGGCCGGCGCGAGGCCCGGACGCGAGGACTGGAGGTCGTCGGCTTCTATCACTCGCATCCACGCTCGTCGTCGGAGCCCTCCCCTCGCGATCTCGATGAGTTCAGCTATCCCGGACACCTCTACGCCATCGTCAGCCTGCACGGCGAGCCGGCCGAGGTGAGCCTTTTCCGCTTCGAGGCCGGGAACTTTCAGCGCGTCTCGTTCGTCACAGTCGGCTGAATGTTCAGGTCTGCAGCGCTCGTCGCCGGCGTCTGCCTGTCCCTGTCGATCCCCGCTGCCGCTGCCGCCCAGGATCCGCCGCCCCGGCCGCCCCTGCGCGCGATCACCATCACCGGTGCCCGAGAGATCTCGCCCCGAACGATCGAGGAATCGCTCCGGGCGAGGGTCGGCGAACCGCTGACCGATACGCCCGAACGTCTTGGCGAGTCGGTGAACCGCTACTACCGGGACGAAGGCTATGCGTTCGCTCGCGTCAGGGCATCGTTCGACGCGGCGTCCGGCACACTATCGCTCGATATCGACGAAGGAACGATCGACGCCGTCGTCTTTCAGGGGATCGACGAAAAGCTGGCGCGGACCTTTGCCGACGAATTCGCGCTTCGCGCGGGCGACGTCTTCAACCGGCGGCGCGCACGGCAAGCGCTCGACGTTCTGCTCAGACCGACGCGGGGGTCCATCCGGCCGGGGCGAACGTATCCACAGACGTTTACGGATAGCGACGAATTGTCGCACCGCCGCGGCACCTTCGATCTGGTGGATCTCGACGGCGTGCGCACGCTCATGGTCGGTCTGCGGGAGCCGCCGGGCCGCGTCAAGATCGTTCCCGACCTCGGCGAGCGCGAAGACTGGTTCTCGTCGGTCGACGGGTTCGTGCCGTCCCTCGGGATGGGCATCGCGGTCTTCGATCACGATCGCTTCAACCACACCTTCGTCGCCGGCCATCTCTCGTATAAAGCGGCCTCGAGCCGCGCCGGCTACTCACTGGGGTTCGAGCGACCGCTGTTCGGCAGGACGAAGCTTTTCGTCGGCGGCGAACTGCACGATCTGACGGCCAGCGACGATCGCTGGCAGCTCTCGTCGCTCGAAGCCAGCCTGGCGGCGGTCGGACCGCGCCGCAGTTACCGCGACTACTACAACCGTCGCGGGGTCCAGATCACCGGTGCGCTGCGGCTGCACCGGCAGGTCGAGGCGCTGTTCGCGTGGCGCGGCGAGCGTCAGGAGCCGCTTCGCGTGACGAGCGACTTCAGCTTCTGGAACAGCGACGAGGCGTTTCGGCCGAACACCGGCGCGGTCGATGGTCGGCTCAACGCGGTCCTGCTCGGCGCCTCGATCGACGGCCGCGGTTTCGATCGTGAGTCCCTGGAGGCGACGTACCGCCGTCATCAGTTCGACACGCTGTTCGGCGAGCGGCTCGACGGGCCGGATGGCAAGCACGACCTTGCGCCGATCTGGCGTGTCGACTGGACCTCTGAGTTGTCCGAGGCCGGCGCCTTCGGCAGCGACTTCGATTTCCGCCGCCACATCGTCACGGGCCGGGCGCGGCTGGCGATCTCGGAGCGGCAGACTTTCGGCGTCCGCGCGATCGGCGGCTGGTCGGACGGCGTCCTGCCGCCCCAGCGCCAGTTCGCCGTCGGCGGCATCGGGTCGGTCCACGGCTACGACTTCAAGGAGCAGGTCGGCGACACGCTGGCGCTCCTCAATCTCGAATACGAGCTGGGGTGGCGCGGCGGGCTCAGAGGCATCGGCTTTTTCGATGCCGGGAGAGCCACCCTGCGATCGGTTCCGGGTGTGCCTTCCGCTCCCGCCGCCGCCTGGCTGAAGGGGGTCGGCTGGGGGATCGGCCTCGGCGACTTCCGGGTCGACTTCGGCTACAAGGTCGCCGCCGTTCCCAGTTCGCTTCGCGTCGTCGTCCGCTTCGGACGGACTTTCTGATCGCGCGATGAAGCCCGCGGTGGCGTTGTGCGTCTTCCTGGCGGCCGCGCCGGCGGCGTCTGCTGGGGGGCTCGACGTACAGATCAAGGAGGTGCGCGGGCCGGGTGCGGCCGTCACGGCCACGATCGAGCTTCGCGACCTCGTACCGGATCGCTTCAAGAAGACATTGGATGAAGGCGGCGTGCTGCACCTGCGGCTGCAGGCGGAGCTCTGGGAGAGCCGTCCAGTCTGGGACCGGCTGGTGTATCCCGCGATCGTCCGAATCCTGCACCTCCGGCGCGCACCTAGCGAGGGCGTGTCGATCACGGACGCGAGCGGCGCATCATCGACCTATGCGCCTGCGCCGAAGTCTCTGCCGATGTCGCTCGATCTCGGCGACGCGAAGCGCGTGACCGTGGCTGAGCGTTACTACGTACATGTGATCGCGACGCTGGGGACGCTCGCAGAACGTGAGGCCGACGAGGTTGGCGACGCGGTGTTCGGCCGGCCGTCGGAATCCAACGGCCTCGGATCGCTCGGCCGCCTCATGTTTCGCACGGTGCTGCAGGTCAGCGATTATCTGCAGAGCGTGTCGGCAGAGGCCAGAAGCCGCCGCACCGCGGGGGCGGACATCCTCAGACGATGAGAGCTGTCACGCCGCGATCACGTCCACGAAAAGAAAATCGCCACAGAGACACCGAGACACAGAGAGGTTTAACCACAGAGCCACAGGGTCACCGAGATCCAGAGCGCACGCACCGACGTCAACGCGTCGCATCGGCCGGCAACGCCGGCCGACCGTGCGCGTCACGAAGATCGGCTGGAACGCAAGCCAAGGCGTCTCAAGGGGCTTGTGTTCCAGCCGATCTTCGCGACGCGCAGCCGCCGCGTAGCGGCGGGCGACGCGTGAAGCTCAGTGTTCCCAGTGTCTCCGTGGTTTCGTCAAACGGGTAGGTGCGCGGGCCGACACACAAGTCGGGCGCGCGATCGCTCGGATCATCATCGGTAGTGTCCGGCTTTAGCCGGACCTTACTCGTCTCGTAGAGCGATCAGCGGATCGACGCGGCTTGCGCGCAGTGCTGGCACGAGGCTGGCCGCCGCGGCGATCGCCGCCAGCAGGGTCGCGACAGCGACAAACGTGATCGCGTCGGTGGGGCTCGTGCCGAAGAGCAGGGAGCTCAAAAGACGAGTGCCTGCCAGCGCCAGGGCGATGCCAACCGCGACTCCGATCCCCGCAAGCCGCAGGCCCTGACCCATGACGTCGGTGATGACGTCGCGCGGCTGCGCGCCCAGCGCGATGCGTACACCGATCTCCCGGCGCCGCTGCGCGACGATGAATGCCAGCACGCCATAGAGCCCGATCGCCGCCAGCGATACGGCGACGATCCCGAACGCCGTGAGCAGGCTGACGCTGAACCGCCGCCGCGTCAGCGAGTTCGACAGCTGCTGATCCATCGTCCTCACGGCGCCGACCGGCTGATCCTTGTCGACCTGCCAGATCGCCTCACGTACGGCGCTGGTAAGCGCCGCCGGGCCGGCCGCGGTGCGGAGCGTGAACACCATCGACGGCCACGGGTCCTGGCGGTACGGCACGTAGACAGTGGGTTGCGGCGGCCGGTCGAGAGCCGCCGCATGGATGTCGCCGACGACGCCGACGATCGTGATCTGGGGTTGGTTGATCGAGAAGCGTTCGCCGATCGGATTCCGATTGGGCCAATAGCGCTGCGCGGCCATGGCGCTGATAATCGCCACGAGCGGCCGGCCTTCGCGATCCGATTCGTCGAATGCCCGTCCGCTCAGGAGCGGGATCCCCATCACCTGGAAATACTGCGGCGTCGCGGTGCGGTAGTGCGCAGACGCCTGAGAGTTGGGCGGCAGATGCGCAATCGTCAGCCCGCGCGTGCTGTTCCCGGGCAGCAGCGGCAAGCGGCTGGTCGCGGCGGCCATCTCGACCTCTGGAAGGCGCTGCAGTTCCTCGAGCGCGCGCTGCCAGAACTCCGCTTTCTTCGCCGGCGTCGGATATCGCGCGGCCGGAAGGTTCACGCCGAGCGTGAGAACACCGTCCGGATTGAAGCCCGCAGGCTCATGCTGCAGCTTGATGAAGCTGCGGATCGTGAGACCGGCGCCGACGAGCAGAACCAGCGACAGCGCGATCTCGCCGGCGACGAGGATGGCGCGAACCCGCCGCTGCCCCATTCCGCTGGCGCCGCGCGCCCCCTGTTTCAGATCGTCGTGCACGTTCACCCGCGCGAGCTGATGTGCCGGCGCGAGACCGAAGAGCAATCCAGCAAGCGTGGAGACGGCCAGACCGAACAGCAGCACGGTTTTGTCGACGGTGACGGCACCGGCGACCGCGAGATCAGCGGGACTCAACGCCACCAGCGGCCCGACCAACCACATCGCGAGCAGCACGCCCGCGACTCCGCCCATCACGGCGAGAACGATGCTCTCAGTCAGGAGCTGGGTCAGCACACGGCCGCGGCTGGCACCCAGCGCGATCCGCACCGCCATTTCCTGATGCCGCGCGGTGGCGCGCGCCAGCAGCAGCCCGGACACATTTAAGGTCGCGATGAGCAGCAGCAGCCCGACCGCCGCGAAGAGCAGGAGCACGGTCTGCCTGACGTCCGAAACGAGGTCGTCGCGAAGCGGAGTCAGTTGGACACCCACGTTCCGGTTGCTGGCGGGGAAGTCGCGTTCCAGCGCGGCGGCGACCGCGTCCATGTCGGCCTGGGCGCGGTCGATTGTCTCACCCGCCTTCAGCCGCGCGACGACCGAGAAGTACCCGTGATCTCGCTGCGGCGCCGGGTCGGTGCCTGTCGCCAGTGGATCGTCCGGGACGCGCCAGTGCGGCGCGACCCACGCGCGTGAGCGGTCGGGATACTCGATCGCCGGCGGCATCACGCCGACGACCGTGTGTGGCTCGTCGTTGATGCGGAGCGTCTGGCCGATCGCGTCAGTCCGCGCACCGAACCGTTGCCGCCACAACCCGTCGCTGAGGACGACGACCCGCGGCGCGCCAGCGCCCTCGTCCGCGCTGACGAACGTCCGCCCCAACGACGGCTTGACGTCGAGCACGTCGAAGAAATTCGCGTTGACGATCGCGCCCGGTACGCTCTCCGGCCGATCCGATCCTGACAGCGCGAACGTCGCCTGCCGGAACGCCGACAGCGCGGTGAAACTGTGCTGCCGGACGCGCCAGTCGAGGAAGTTCGCGGGGGTCGCGTCGCCGTTGCTCTGTCTGGTGCGCTTGTCCGAATCGGTGACCAGCACCAGATCGTTGGGCTTCGCGAACGGCAGAGGCCGCAGCAAGACGGCATTGACGACGCTGAAGATCGCGGCGTTGGCGCCGACGCCGATCGCGATCGTCAGGACCGTCAGCAGCAGGAAGCCTGGCGCTCGACGGAAAGTGCGTGCCGCATACCGGAGGTCTTGCGCCAGACGCTCGATCATTGGGCTCTCAATGCCTCGACCGGTGGAATGCGCGAGGCGCGCCGCGCCGGAAAATAGCTGGCCGCGATCGCCGCCGCACCGAGGACGCCGATGACCGCTGCGAAGGTGAGCGGATCGGTGCCGGTCGTTTCGTACAGCAGGCTGGCCAGCGTCCGGCTCAACGCCAGCGCGAGCGCGACACCGATGGTGAGCCCGATTGCCGCGAGGCGCACCGCGTTACCGACGATCATCCGGAGGATGTCGCTCGTCTCGGCGCCGAGGGCGAGGCGGATGCCGATCTCCGAAGTGCGCTGGGTGACCGAGTACGACATCACGCCGTAGATCCCGATCGCCGCCAGCACCAGCGCCAGCCCCGCGAACGTCGTCAGCAGCGTGGAACTGAACTTCGCCTGCGACAGCGTGCGCGCGACCCATTGATCCATGGTCCGGACGTCGGCGATCGGCTGGTCCTTGTCCAGCGCCCGGACTTCGCGCTCCACGAGCGGCGCAAAGCCCGCCGGGTCCGCCGTCGTCCGCAACGTCAGCGTCATCGCGCTGTAGGCGAGCTGCGGGTGCGGCCAGAACGTCATCGGCCGCGCCTCGGCCGTCAGGTCAGAGAACCTCAGGTTGGCGACAACGCCGATGATCTCGGTCGGCACGTTCGGGAGATTCATCGCGATGACGAGGCTCTTGCCGATCGGGTCCTCGTTGGGGAAATACCGCCTGGCGAGCGCCTCGTTGACGACGACCACATTCGATTTCTCGCGCATCTCACGTTCGGAGAAGATCCGTCCCTTCAACAGCGGGATCTTCAGCGCGCGGAAGTAGCCGTTGTCGCAGACGCTGACGTCGGTCGTTGGACCCTGGCCGGGCAGTGGCGCGGGCTGGCCGACAATCGTGAAACCGGTGCCGGCGCCGGGTCCGGCGAGCGGCAGGTAGCTGACCGCGCCGGCGCTTTCCACGCCGGGGATGGCCGAGAGGCGCGCGGTCAGGTTCGCGAAGAAGTCGATCCGTTTGGCGTCGGTGTCGTAGCGGCGCGCGGGCACGGTCACACGCGCAGTCAGGACGTTGCGTGCGTCGAAGCCCGGGTTGACGCCGCGCAGCATGCCGAAGCTGCGGATCATCAATCCCGCACCCACGAGCAGGACGACGGCGAGCGCGATCTCGCCGACGACGAACGCCTGCCGGATGCGGCGCTGGCGGAGGCCGGCGCCGATCTGGCGCGCGCCGTCCTTCAAAGCTTCCTGCACGTTGCCGCGCGCACCTTCGAACGCCGGGGCGAAGCCGCAGACGATGGCGGTGGCGAGCGAGACGGCGGCTGTGAAGCCCAGCACCGTGTAGCTCAGATGCACCGGACCGAGATCGGCGAGGCTGACCGGGCTGATGGCCAGCAGCAGCGCCAGCCCCCATTGTGCAACCAGGAGACCGAGCCCGCCGCCGAGCAGGCAGAGGACGAGGCTTTCGGTGAGCAACTGGCGGATGATGCGGACGCGCCCGGCGCCAAGCGCAGTGCGGATCGCGATCTCGCGCTGGCGAGTGGCGCCCCGCGCGAGCAGCAGGTTCGCGACGTTGGCGCAGGCGATCAACAGGACGAAGCCGACCGCGCCGGTCAGCACGAGCAGTGCGGGACGCAAATCGCCGGACAGTTCGCGGTGCATCGGCACGAGTAGGGCGCCCCAGCCGGTGTCGAACTGTGGGAACTCGGTCGCGAGGCCGGCAGCGATGGTGTCCATCTGCGCCTGCGCCTCGGTGAGCGCGACGCCGGGCTTCAATCGAGCGATGGCGCTCATGTAGCGGCCGCGCGGGTTGCGGTGCGCCTCGGTGAACGCGAACGGCATCCACATCTCGGCCGCCTTGCCGGCGAGCGAGTTCTTGCGCAGGAACAGCCGCATGTCGGGCGGCATGACGCCGACGACGGTGATCGCGCGGCCGTTGATCTGGAGCGTCTGGCCAACGATGGCGGGGTCTCCAGCGAATCGGCGCTGCCAGAGACCGTGGCTGAGGACGACCACGGCGTCGTGTCCCTCCGGCCCTTCGTCTGCGGTGAACGCACGTCCGAGCACAGGCGCGATGCCGAGCGTCGGGAAGAAGTCGGGTGTCACGTCCATCCCGACGATTTCCTCCGGCGCACCGGAGCCCGTCAGGTTCACGCGGTAGTCATAGAACGGGGCCATCCGCTCGAAGGCGGTGGTGCGCTCCTGCCAGCGAATGAAGTTCGCCGGAGCGAGCACGTTCGGCCGTCCCGGACGGCGCACGTTCGTTTCCCACAGGACGACGAGACGACCTGGATCGCGGAACGGCAGCGGCTCGAGCAGCACCGCGTTGACGATCGTGAAGATCGCGGTGTTGGCGCCGATGCCCAGGGCCAGCGCGATCACGGCGATCGCCGTGAAACCCGGCGTTCGCAGGCAGAGACGAATCGCGTACCGGATGTCCTGAAGGATGTCGTCCATGCAGCGATTAGAGCAGAGTACCGGCGGGTTTGGTTGTCGCAGGAGTCAACGGAATCGCCGACCACTGGTAATGCAGATGCAGGCCGCCGAACTTGATGTCGAGGTCCAGTCTGAGGGCGTGCGCCTGCGACTCCGCGATCGCGGCCGGATCGAGGCGCATGAACATCGGCCGGACGCCAATCGTGAACGGTCCGTCGGCCGGCGCGGTGAGGCCGACCGAGACCAGCGCCGCGAACAGGACCAGCGTGCCGACGAACGTTCGCACGACTCTGGTGCGGAAGGACACGCAGAGGATAAGGCCAAGGTCATGCCAGATCGGGACACTTGGTTTGCGCTGATTTGCTAATGAAAAGGGCCAGCGGAGAACCGCCGGTAGTGAAGGTGTTCGGATGTGGGACGAAGCCGTCCCGCCTTCGCCAAGGTGTTCGAGGAAAAAACCGGGGAGATCGCAAAGATCGCGGAGTGGTCTTTTTCAAACCCATCTCAGCGTGTTCCGCGTTCTTTGCGGTTTTTTGGTCTTACAGCCCGTCGCGCAGGCCCGGACGGACCTGGATGTTGATCGTCGCGTTGCCGACCGCCTTGTCGTGGCGCTTGAGGTGGAACATCACGCGGTGGTTACCGACACGAAAGACATGCTCGACGGTGAAGCGCCGCTTGATTTCGGACTTGCCCGGCTCGTACGGCGCACAGTCGCTGGCTGACTCGGACTTGGTGCCGTCGCCCCATTCCCATTCGACCGCGGCACAGTAGAACTCCTCGAAGTCGTTGGCGCCGCCGGTGAGCTCCGCCGTCAGCACCACGCGCGCCGGAGCCATGGCAATCACGGGTTGCGCCCGGAGGGAGACCTTCGGCCGTGGATCGTCCTTCTGATCCTTGCCATCCTTGCCGTTCTTCTGAGCGGAAACGCTGACGGCGAGTGCTGCCACCAGGACGAGAGACGCCGCGCCGGCCCATGCTGTATGCCGCAGGTACCTCATGATCCTTGCCCTTTGCCCCGACAGGAACTGTGTGCAAATTGTACCGCGCGCCGCTGACGCCAGCAAGCGGCATCAGCGATAATCGCAAGATGTCTTCGACGCCGATGACCTGCCTCAACTGTCCGCCTTCGGCCATCGACGCGGACCTGCTGATCGTCCCGTTGTTCCAGGACGAGGCGGCCGACGCGCTTCCGGGCCTCGACGCGGCAACGGGCGGCGAGCTTGGGCGGGCGATCGCATCGAAGGAATTTCAGGTCAAGGCGTTCGAGCTCTTCATTACGCCGATCAGCGACGCGAACTGGAAGACGCGGCGCGTCGCCGTCATCGGCGGCGGTCGCGACCGCGGCAGCGATCAACTGCGGAAGCTGGCCGCGGCGTCCGGTCTCGCGGCGCGCCAGCGTCACGTCGGTCGCGCGGCGTTCGTTGTCCGTGGACCGGACGATGTCTTTCTTGCGCAGGCTGTGGCCGAGGGACTGACGCTCGCGGAGTTTCATGGCGGCACCTACAAAACCGACGATCCGCCGCCTGCGGCGATTCCTGCCTGGACCGTTGCCGTCCTCGAGGGCAGCGCGCAGGCTGCCGCCGACGAAGCGGTCGCGCGCGGACGGATCCTCGGACAGTGCAGCAACCTCGCGCGTGAGCTCGCCAACGAGCCGGGAAACGTGCTGCCGCCGCGCGAGTTTGCACGGCGCGCGACGGCGCTCGCCAACGAGGTCGGCGTCACCACCGAGATCCTCGACGAGACGCAGATCGAACAGCTCGGCATGGGATTGCTGCTGGGTGTGGGCCGCGGCAGTGCGGAGCCGCCGCGCGTCATGGTCTTTCGCTACGACCCGCCCGGCGCGCCGCCGACGCCAGTGCTCGGTCTGGTCGGCAAAGGGATCACCTTCGACACCGGCGGCATCTCGATCAAGCCGGCCGAGAAGATGGAGCAGATGAAGGACGACATGGCCGGCGGCGCCGCTGTCGCATGCGCGATGCGGGCGATCGCGCTGCTGAAGGCGCCGATGCGCGTCATCGCCGTGGTGCCGACGGCGGAGAACATGCCGGGTGGCAAGGCGATCCGGCCCGGCGACGTGCTGACGGCGGCGTCGGGTAAGACGGTCGAAGTCATCAATACCGATGCGGAAGGGCGCCTGATTCTCGCTGACGGCCTTTGGTACGCGCGCCAACTCGGCGCCACCCATCTTGTCGACGTCGCGACGCTCACCGGCGCCGTCGTCGTCGCGCTGGGAAAGGTGACGAGCGGGATCTTCGGAACGCCGGACGCATGGGTGGAACGCGTGCGGGGTGTGGCGAACCGCGCCGGCGATCGCGCGTGGCCGCTGCCGCTGTTCGACGAATACAAGGACCAGATCAAGAGCGACATCGCCGACATCATGAACACGGGCGGCCGTGCGGCCGGCTCGATCACCGCGGCCATGTTCCTGAAGGAGTTCGTCGGCGACGTGCCGTGGGCGCACCTCGATATCGCGGGCACCGCGTGGGCCGACGAAGCGAAGCCGTATCTTCCCAAGGGGCCGAGCGGGGTCGCGGTCCGCACGCTCGCAAATCTGGCGTTCGAGAAATTCTGACGTGTTCTTCTTTCTTCAGTCGAAACCGATTATCGTGAAGATCATTCCGCCTGAGCAGAAGAGCGAGCTGTCGGGTCTCGCCGACGTGCTGTTGGGATCGCTCGGGCTGACGGGCGTCATCGTGCTCGCGGCGGTCCTGATGGGCGCGCTGATGGCGGGCGTGATGTTCTGGGTCCGATCACGGTCCGACTAAAGTCGGACACTACCGAAACACGGTCCGACTGAAGTCGGACACTACCGAAACATGGTCCGACTGAAGTCGGACACTACCGAAACATGGTCCGACTGAAGTCGGACACTACCGAAACGCGGTCCGACTGAAGTCGGACACTACGGTCCGACTGAAGTGAAGGCTACGGAACGCGGAAGATCTCGGGGGCGGTCCTGCCGAGACCGAGGTATCGGTAGTGTCCGGCTTTAGCCGGACCGTGGAACCGGCGCGCTACTGATGCGCCACCGTCGACACGTTCTTCAATGACGTCTGGTACTTCCGGATCGCGTTGAACA
>Ga0105248_10004570_pt1 | contig 15330 bp, 17 predicted proteins | sample KBSS34metaG_FD_81524 | JGI IMG/M metagenome (GOLD analysis project Ga0105248, IMG submission 81524) | Switchgrass rhizosphere microbial communities from Kellogg Biological Station, Michigan, USA - KBS S3-4 metaG | ecosystem: Host-associated > Plants > Roots > Rhizosphere > Soil | place...
CAGTGTCGAGGCGCCCTTCGCCGGGCTCGAGACGCGGGAGTTCCCGTGGACCAGAACGCTCAGCGGCGAGCAGCTCGGCCAGCTGGCGATGTCGCGCAGCACGATGATCGCCGCGTCACCGGCGGATCGAGCCGTGGTGCTCGCCGAGATCAACGAGCTGGCCGGCCGGGTCGGTGACGGTCATGGCATGCTCCGGATGCCGTACATCACGCACGCATACCGAGCGAAAAAACCTGCTATTCGTTGACCGCGTGCGGCATGATGTGAGCCGGGGGAGCGACCAAGGAGCCCCGATGACGACCAGGCACGTGCGCGTCGCGATCATCGGCGCCGGTTTCTCGGGGCTCGGGATGGCGGCGCAGCTCACGCGGCACGGCGTCCACGACTTTCTCGTGGTGGAGCGCGCGCACGAGGTGGGCGGCACCTGGCGCGACAACACCTATCCGGGCGCCGCCTGCGACATCCGCAGCGATCTCTACTCGTTCTCGTTCGCGCCGAACCCCGGCTGGAAGCATCGCTACGGGCGTCAGCGCGAGATCCTCGAGTATCTGAAGGGCGTTGCCGACCGCTTCGAGTTGCGACCCCAGATCCTGTTCGGCGCCGAGTTGCAGCGAGCGGACTGGGATGAGGATGCCAAGCTCTGGCGCATCGAGACCAGTCGCGAGACCCTCACCGCCGACGTGCTCGTCAGCGGCAACGGCCCGCTGATCGATCCGACGTGGCCGGCGATCCCCGGGCTTGAGACCTTCGCGGGCCCGCGTTTCCATTCGGCGCGCTGGCGGCACGACGCCTATCTCGCCGGCAAGCGGATCGCGGTGATCGGCACCGGCGCCTCGGCGATCCAGTTCGTGCCCGAGCTGCAGAAGATCGCCGGGCGGCTCACCATCTTCCAGCGGACCCCGCCCTGGATCATCCCGCGCGCCGACGCACCGACCAGTGAGCGCCGCAAGCGGTGGTTCGCGCGGCTGCCGGCGTTGCAGCGGATCGCGCGCACCCTCGACTTCGCGTCGGCCGATGCTCGGTTCTTGGGGTTCCGATTCAAGCCGATCGGCCGGGTGGTCGAGGCCGTGTCGCGGCGCTTCCTGCACTCTCAGGTGACGGATCCGGTGCTGCGCGCGAAGCTGACGCCCGACTACCGGATCGGCTGCAAGCGCATCCTGATCTCGAGTGACTACTACGCGACACTGACCAAGCCGTGCGTCGAGTTGGTGACGGATGCCATCGCGTCCATTGACGGCCACGAGATCGTGACCGCAGACGGCCGGCGCCGCCGGTTCGACGTGCTCATCGCGGGCACCGGCTTCGATGCGACGCATCCCTCCATCGCGCCCGTGCTGCACGGCCGCGGCGGGGTATCGCTCGCCGACCGCTGGACGGCGCACATGTCGGCGCTGCGCGGCACCACGGTCCACGGCTTTCCGAACCTGTTCCTGCTGGTCGGGCCCAACACCGCCCTCGGGCACAACAGCATGATCTACATGATCGAGGCGCAGCTCGGCTACGTGCTGCAGGCGCTGCAATTCATGGATGCCACCGGCACCCGCGTGATCGAACCCCGGGCCGCGTCGCAAACCGCCTACAACGAGCGCGTCCAGCACGAGCTGCGCGAATCGGTGTGGACGACCGGGGGATGCCGCAGCTACTACCTCGACGACAGCGGCCGCAACACGACCCTGTGGCCCCGCCCCGCCGCCAGCTTTCGTGGGGTGGTGCGACACTTCGATCCGGGGGAGTACGTGTTGAGTGGGGCTACGGCGACTAAGGGACCCCTTTACTAGGATTCGGGAGCCTACCCGACCCCTTATGGCGCGTGTCGAGTTAACGCGCCGGGCGCGTTCGACAGGCGCAAGGTTAGCCTTTCGGATATTCGCGCGGCGGAAGAGAATCACCGCCTGAGACCTGGCTTTCTGGTATTTGCCTGCCACCGCGGACTCTCAATGCCCCGCCCCGCGATTAGCAGGACTCAAACCCACAGAGCCCTCAACTTTGTGGGTACCATGTGGCGAATCTAAACCCGGGAGTCGACCAATTGGTGAACGACATTGAGGCCCACCTGATGTCCGTGGGCCATGCTTTGGATCCGCTTGACTCGACCGGAGCAATCTCAGGGATGGCAGCCTTAACTGGATCGTCGGCATTCCATGAACACATGGTTCGCGTGGTCCACGATACGTCGAGCTTCCGCGAGATTGCCGCGACGGCCCAGGCTCATCACAACTCTTTCAAGAAGTATGTCCTCGCGCAGATGCCCGGACTCAAACTGGTCCTGCACGTTTGGGAGCTGCCGGAGAACCTTGAGTCCGTCGACACCCACAACCATCGATGGAACTTTGTTTCTCGCGTTTACGCGGGGGAGTTGGAAGCGTATTCCTTTAGGGATGGGCCGCCTGGACCGGATACGTTCACCGAGTATCAATACGCGTCACCCAATGGGGCAGAAGACTTCGAAATGCTGCCAACCCGAACGGCTCGGTTGGAGACAATTGACCGAAACGCATATCGAGCGGGCGACATCTACGCGCAACCGTTCGAGGAGATTCACCGGGCCAGACCAACACAAAGTGGCACGATTACGCTCATTGCCGAGGGGGCTGTGATGCAAAGAAGCACGCGGGTGTTCGGCAGCGGCCTCGATCATATCGCCGCCAGGTCAATAGTGAGATCAATTCAGCGACCTGACGTTGGGACTGTCCGGGCTGATTTGATTCGCTTCGTGTCGGTGCTAGAAGAGAGCGCCCAATAGCTATTCATCGGGCCGAGTTCGTTATCTTCCTGTCCTGCACTATCCGGGACGGGTTTCCCGGCAACCGCGGTCCGCTTCCTCTTGAGAATCGTCCGGGGACGCCATTTGAGATCATCTCCGACCAGGCAGGACGCAAGCGTTATATCCCTGGCCATCAAGTCCCCGATCTTCTCTGGGGCTCGAGCGCTGACCCTCGTCGCTGGTTTCGCCGTCTTGACGAACGGCACAAGTTCGAGGCCGAGAGGGGGGCAAATATTGATGTTGAGTTCACAGCCGTCGAGTGGCTTCTGGTTCGCCGCGATGACCCAACGACCGGGATTGCGGTACTTCACGGGGTCTGTCACGGTCCCGACGGTGATCGGCTAGGGGCACTTGTCGAGTTGTCGAATCTCGACCACATACATGGCGCACGGATGCGTAAGCTCGTGGAAGCCGCCGTCGCCCCAGCGACAGTTGGCAACAACGTGCGTCGTGCCCGCCTTATGGCGCTCGTGCAACCAGGGGTTGGTGATCTGCCGGAGATTGCAGCGAATCTAGGGGCGGCCACCTGGAGCCGGCAAGAGCAATGGCTCTGGTATCTAGCGACGTGCCACCTACCAACTGGAGTCTCGGTCGGTTCGGACCGAGTGGACACGCTTCGGTTGGCGATAGACCGCATATCGGATGAGTGGTCTTCGTTCTCTGCCGTCGAAGGAACCGCGTACGTCGCGTCTGCGCCATCGGAGCTCGATCCTCAAGTGATTGACATCCTGCGTCAGCGAACCTTTCGGTTCCATACGATCGAGGTCGACGCATTCCTACTCGCTGAAGCGCAGGACATGTTGTCGACGTCAATCTCGGACCGGCTCTACCTCGCCCAGATCAACAAGGACGCTGCAAGCGGTGCGATAGATACAAAGAGGGCTCTCGTTCAGTTCCGGCAGATGTATTGGGGGGACAGGATCGCCGAGCGTGGCTTTACCGCCAATCGCCTTCTTGTAGCCCGTAGGAATGTGAAGGACCTGCCCGCGCGCATCAGTCAACTCAAGGTCGACGCAGAAGAAGCAGTAAGCAGCGCGTCAGAACGCGCCAATGAAGACACCAGTGCTGCCCTGGGCGTGCTGACGGTCGTCGGGCTGCCAATCTCGACGGCCCTAGCAGTATGGGGCGCCCTGGGAGCCACGCTCACTGGGCTGCTGGTCGCCGCAGCAACATCTGTGGCAGCTTCACTTGTGCTGGTCTTTGCTGTACCTGGACTGAGACGAATCGGCAAACGCATCATTGGGCTGGGCAGGAAGAACGTATGACTATCGGCCGCCTGACTGCGCGAGATGCCATTCGTATAGGTGCGATTGGTGATCTTGCGGGTACCTTAAGCCGTCGTTTTGGATCCTCCATAGTGGTTGGAGGCAGCTATGCGTTCGCGCTCCATGCGGGATTCCCCGCGCGCGCTCCAAACGATCTCGATGTGAGCTTCTCAGAGGCAGCTCTGCTCGATGAGATGCTTTCGACTGCTACATCGTGGGCGGTAGCAGCTACTTCGCCGCGGGCTGTTCGACTGTTCTCCGGCGGCATCGCTTCCTCGGAAGTGGTGGTGCTTGCGCCGGACTTGCTTGGATCTGGCGGTGTCGCCGACCGATTCGCGTGTCAGTTCGTCTTCGAGGATGAACTTTCGCCAGCCGAGTTGACGGACGTCAACAAGCAATTCGTCAATGTCGAGGCCCTCGCATGGGTCATCGGCAAGAAGCTTCATGCTCTTTGGAAAGAGCGAGCGAGCACGCGGGTGAGCACGCGAAGCCGTGACCTATTTGACCTCCAGATTGCGATTGCCCGAGCCAACGACATTGGGTTTGATGCAATTGCAGCAGCACGCTGTGCAAGCTCTTATGGCCCTCCTCGGGCGTCACTGGGCGATTTCCCGCCAGAATGGCATGCACCTTGGCGGGAAATGTCCAACGCGACCGGAATCGAATCTGAGCTAGCCGACGCCTGGGCTAGCCTGCGCGGAATTGTCGAAGAATGGCGGGGCCTTGCTGAAGAGCCTTGAGTCATTGGCGGACTCTGATTTCCCCGTTTCCATTGGTGTTGGAATCTGCTTCGACTTCGCGAAACTGCGCGACGAGGGTGGGTCAGTGTTCCACGCAGCCGATGCCATTCACCGAGTCGCCCAAATCCTGTCGACGACGTTCTCAGTGATTGTGCATCGAAAGTTTCTCTATCTGGACTCGAGCGCAGACTTACTGGCGGTTAGCGAGATGGTGGCCAAGTCCAGTGCTGTGTCTCCGCGCTCATTCACTGCCGCGCGGATTCCGTTGTGGCTCACTGAGCGCCTGGGCACACCTATGGGGTGGTGGCTCGCTGCAACTTGGATGCGCGCCTGTCAAGACGGTTACCGGTCCGATTGGTCGTCCATAGAGAAGACTGTGGCCGCACACGCCACCTTGCCACCCCCAAGCCGCAACCCCGCGGTGCGCATGTTTCGCCAACCCGGGTCCCCGCTGGCGATTGCTAGTGCGCTGAGCGAGCACGAACCATCTTCATTCGTCATTGCGCAAGACTTTGTCGGATACGAGCGAAAGGGGCGGTGGGGGACCAAGCCCATTGGAGTTGGTGTCGCCGAGCAGTTACAAGCGGTTCGTCGCCGGTTGGGCGACGTTTCGGGCGATCGCTTCTGCGACGAAATGTATAGGGCGCGGGCGAGGCTCCAGGACCGGTTCGACGATTTCGAAATCGACGTCCGCTCCGTCGTGGCTCAACGATTCGATTGCGTGATCGTTCCTGGGGCGGCCGACGGATCCATGGGAAACGATGGAGCACTCGTCATTGGGCATGGCGATGGGTACCCGGATATTGCGGAATCGATTCGGGCGGTCGCTACCACGCACGGGCTCGTCCCGTCGATTGAGTTGGTGACTCGCAGTGGCGACCTACAGTCGGCTCTCATTCAATCGGAGAGTTGTCTTGCAGCGACCAAGGTTTCTGCCCACCTTGGCCATGAGGTCCGCTCGCCGATTTTGGCGCCGTGCTGGGCGTGCATCGCGGGCTTGCCGGCGCCTTCAACGCCCTATGAGCGCAAGTACGCAATGTCCATCGCGGCGTGCGGCTTTCGCGTAACTCCCTATGCCCCAAAGTAGGCAAGTAGCAACCGTCTCCCCACTAGGGATCGTGACCGTCGTCTCGGGGCGGCGGTTGCTCAGCGCTTGGCGCCTTCATCACCCGCGGGAAGGCGGGGAGGCTGCAGTGCGACTCTCTGGCTGCTGCCCGCGGCGGGGACCCGGGCGACGCTGGGGCGCTTCGACCTATCGGAAGACTTGAAGAGTGGCGCGACCGCCGATGCCACCGCTACCGTCCGCGCACTCTCATAGGATCGAGCCGTGCCAGAGCTTCTCGCAGTCTGCGTCGTCCACGAGCTGCATCACGACGACGGGATGGTCGGCGTCACGGCGATCGACAAGCGCGCGCAGCAGCACGCGGTCAAGATCGGACGCTACGGAGCCCGCGGCGATGTGCAGGCGGATCGCAAGGATCACGGCGGCCTCGATGCGGCGCTCTACGCCTACGCCGACGAGGATGCCGTTTGGTGGGCCGCCGAGCTCTTGGAGCGGCTGGGCGAGCGTGCGCCGAGCGACCTCGAACCGGGATGGTTCGGCGAGAACCTGCGGCTGTCGGGCGTCGACGTCAGCGGCGCACGCATCGGCGAGCGCTGGCGCATCGGATCGGGCGAGCACGCCGTCGAGCTCGAGGTGACGTCTCCGCGGCGGCCCTGCCAGACCTTCGCCCGCTGGGTCGCGCACCAGTACGGCGCCGATCTCGAGCGCGGCTGGGTCAAGCGGTTTCAGGAGGCCGGGCGGCCCGGGGCGTACCTGCGGGTGCTGCGCAACGGCAGCATCCGGGCGGGAGATGCGGTGGAGATCCTGTCGCGACCCGAGGGTGCGCCGACGATTGCGGAGGTCTACCGCGACGGCGAAGTCGCACGCGAAATCAGAGCGTGAGCTTCGCGCACGGCGTTGGTCGGCTCGCGAAGCCGGTAACATAACTACTCGTGTCGGCTTGCCGGCACAGCCACGGGCTGTGGCGCAGCTTGGTAGCGCACCTGACTGGGGGTCAGGGGGTCGCAAGTTCAAATCTTGTCAGCCCGACTGAAGAGAAACCCCGGGTCACGCGAATCGCGGATGCCGGGGTTCTCTTGTACACGCCTCGGCAGGTCTTGGTCACGACGAGCAGTTGCCGGCTTTCAGCATCCGCTTCACGGCCGGCGCGAGCAGGTCCTCCAGCTTGGACTGGGAGACCGAGTGCGAGTACGAGATCCATTCGGCTTCGAGTTCATAGTCCCCGCAGGCGATCACGGTGTCGTCAAGGACGTAGCTGCCCGTGTCGTCCTTTCCCTTGGACTGATAGGCGAAGGAATCGTCGCCCCACCTAGTGATGATCGCGCCGTGTTCGAGTGCTCCTGACGGAGGTGCGCACGGGGCGATGGCGCGCCGGAGGGCCTTGATGTTCGGCGAGGCCGGGCCGTCGTACTCTTTCGCCACGACGAAGACGGAGTCGGAGTCGGAATCTGACGAGTCCAAGAACTGAGAGGCGTGAGCGACCGACTTGATCTTCGGCCATGCGAATGGAGCCCCCGTGCAGTCGGGGCTGTCCCCGTCGACCGGGCCGTTGTCAGGCGACGCCGTCCACCCGTGGGTCCGAGCTTCTTCACTCGAGACCAGCAGTGTGCTGATCCGGGAAGCACTCGTGCCACCCGCGCTCGGCGCACAGCCGGCCAGCACCACCGACACCAGGACGATCGTGAGGACGGCTGCGACCCGGTGCATGAGCCAATCATGGTGGACGAACCGGCCGGTCAACGGCCACGGCCAAGGAAGTTGCCCAGCACGCCAGCGAGTCTCGCGCGGCGACTGTCTGGCGCGGACGATAGTCCGGACTAGGTGAGTTGTCGATTGCGATGACTTCGTCTCGCAGCCGAGATCAGAGCAAAGAACTGGTTCGCTGGTGGCGTCCATACGAGTGCCGCGGTCGCTACGTCTAGAAGAGCCGTGACCAACAGGAATGGCGTGATACCGCCGATGAAGCTGGTTGCAAGGCCCACGGCGGTTGCCGCGGTCAAGAACACTCGCGCCCATTGATATCCGCGACGAAGGTAGCGCGCAACAATCAACCAGAGTGCAACGCGCACGATGGGAACGCACCAGGAAACGATCAGGCCGTAGAGCAGGAATCCGTCGGATAGTCGCGGACGGTTTTCGCTGTCTTCTTTGGCGTGCGATTGAGCAACATAGGTGGCCCAATCGAAACCTGCGATCCGGCCGACCGTCAGGCAAACGCCGATCAGCAAACTAGCCAAGACGAGCCAAAACGCAATTCGCACTACCAGCGGAGCGATCTCCGTTGATTTGAACGGCTGGCGACGCAACTTGAGTGGCGCGGCTATCTGGTCGGGCATGCGCAGAGGCTATCGGGCGGTGTGCGAGTCCCATCGGGGCTTCCATCTTTTTCAGGTGCGTACCAGTCCGCTCCGAAAGCCCCCAGATCAGTAGGGTTCGGTGGGTGCCTACGGCAGAAAGAGACCACAGATGACTCTCGCGGTGAGCTTCTACGACGAACTGAGCTCCGAAGGGATGGCGCGGGCACGGGAGGTGTTCCCGAGGCATTCGGCCTACGCCGACGAGTTCGCCATGTCGGGCGACCTGCTGATGATCGGAACCTTCGCCGATCCGGTGGCCGACGGCTCGATGGGGATCTTCCGCAGCCGAGAGGCGGCCGAGCGCTTCGTCGCGAACGATCCCTTCATCGTCGAAGGCGTCGTTGTGCGCTGGCGCATCCTCGACTGGAACGGCGAAGCTCCCGAGTAGGCATACGATGCGGACATGTCCGATGGCTTCGACGAAGATCGAGACTCGTCAGACGTGCGACGCGAGGCCGTTGTTGAGATGGCGAATCTGACCAACGGGATGATGGGCGGCATGTTCGATCCGCCGCGAAGATCGAGCGGGATCCTGGGATTGTCCCGACCACATTCGAGCGCGATCTGGCGTGTGCGACTGGTGTCGGCGATCACTGCGATTGTGCTCGGAGTGCTGTTCGTCGCCTCGCCCCTCATCCTGGGCCTGACAATCGGGCTCACGCCAGGAGTGACCGTTGGGCTGGGCGCCGCCGCGGCCGCAGCGGGCATCGCCTGGGCTGCCACGTATGGTGCCGAGCGTCGAGAGATCATCCGACGGATGGCTCGCGAAGAGGCCGAGTAGGAAGCTGTGCGAAAGCGTCCGACGGGCGCTACCGCTCGGCTCGGCCGTTCCCTCGCCGGAAGGCGACCAGCAACAGCACGACCCCGACGAACGCGACGACCAACCCGATGTAGAACCAGGTCCGGTCGCCCGTCATGAAGCTGCCCGGGATCACGCCGAGACCCTGCCCGCCGAAGACGATTCCGATGAGCAGAGCGATCACGCCGACGACGATCAGGACGATTCGAATCACGCGGTTGTTCACGCTGCAAAGCTACCTGGCCCACACTGGTGCGATGCACATCCCGAAATCGAGGTCGATCTCGTGAGCTCGCGCCTCGAAGAGCTCGACTGGCAGCAGACCCCGATGGGCGAGTTGACGCTGCGGCGCCGGCACGATCCCTTGGTCGATGCCGAGGTGTACGAGGTCAAGCTCGGCGACGAGTACCTGATGTCGAGCCTGTTCACCCTGGCCGAAGAAGAACTGGCAAGGCTGGGTCTGGATGCTGTGACCGGCGAGAACCTGCAGGTGCTGGTCGGCGGGCTGGGGCTCGGCTACACGGCGGTGACGGCCCTGGATGACGCACGCGTCGCATCCATGACCGTCGTGGATGCGCTCCCCGCCGTGATCGACTGGCACGAGCGCCTGCTGCTGCCCGTGTCGGCTCGGCTGGTCGGCGATCAGCGCACGCACCTCGCCCTCGGCGACTTCTTCGCCTGGATGCGGGATGACGCGGGGCCGAGCGCGGCGGCAAAGTACGACGCGATCCTGCTCGATGTCGACCACTCGCCGCGCCACCAGCTCGATCCGAGCCACGCCGACCTCTACACGGTCGAGGGGCTGCGCCGGCTGCGCGCCCACCTCACCGAGAACGGCGTCTTCGCGCTCTGGTCGGATGACCCGCCCGACGACGAATTCATGGCAGTGCTGGGCACCGTGTTCCCGGGAGCGCGGCCGCAGGTGGTGCGCTTCGACAATCCGCTCACCGGCGGCATCTCGGCGAACACCGTCTACGTCGCGGTCGCCGAGCGGTAGCGGCACCCAGCACTACGCCGAGATCGCGGCGCGCAGCATCGCCCGTGCCGACGAGAGCATGAGTTGGGCCGCATCCTCTCGGCTGAGGCCGGCGATGTCGGTGAGCCAGACGAGCGCCTCGATCCCGATCGCGCTGCGGATGCCGAGCGCGAGCCGGTGCACCCGCTCTTCACCGAGTTGGGGCAGCAGAGGCTCGAGCGCTTCGGCGATCCAGCCGATGGCACGACCCTGGCGAAGCGGAAGGGCCGAGCTCGCCGCCGGAACCGGGTCGAGGGATAACCGAAGCATCGTGCGCTGTTGAGCCTCGGTGTCGATGATCAACTCGATGAACGCCCGCACCACGGCGTCGAGACGATCCGCGACATCCTTCGGCGGGTCATCCGGCAGCAGTGTGGTCGTCGCGACCTCCGGGTGCGCGGCGAGCAGGAGCGAGCGCTGATCCGGGAAGTAGCGGTAGGCCGTCGCGCGGGACACGGACGCCGCCGCGGCGGCATCCTCGACGGTCGGGTTTCGCCCGTTCGCGACGAGATCGCGCGCCGCCGACACGAGCGCCTCTCGCGTGCGGCGCTTCTGCTCGACTCGCCCATTGGCCTCATAGTGACTTGACACGATCTTCATAATACGTCAGTCTCGTCATGGGACACGAGTCCCATGAACGGAAGAAGCACATCATGCGTGAGCCGGAAGCAGTGGTGCGGAAGCAGGACGACGGGGAGCTTCGATGGTTCGCCGGCGGCGGCGTGCACCGCTGGCTCGCGACCAGGGACGAAACCGCCGGGTCGTTCCTTCTGTTCGAGGATTCGATCGAAGGAGGCAAAGCCACCCCGCTGCACAGTCACCCGACGGCAGAGAGCCTGTACGTGCTCGAGGGGTCAATCGTGCTGCACATGGACGGGGTGGATCACCCTCTCGGAGTCGGCTCCTTCGCGACCGCTCCAGCTGGCGTGCCGCACGCCTTCATGGTCACGTCCGACTCGGCGAAGCTTCTGTTCCTGCACACCCCGGGTCCCGCTGAGTGTGAAGCCTTCTATCGGCAGGCCAGCACACCGCTGGCCTCCACCCGGGATATCGACTTCTCGGTGGTGCGCGCGGCTGCAGAGCAAACCGGCGGCATGACACTGATCGGCCCGCCGCCCTTCGCGGCGCCGAGTTGACTCCATAGCGGTGCCCCGACCAGATGACTGGCCGGGGCACCGGGGGCGGCAGGTCGCGAGAGCTAGTGACCGCTGGTGAAGGTCAGCTCCCAGGTGATGTTGTCGCCGTGCTGCTGGGTCCAGAACGCACGCCACCCGGCCGAACCGAGCTGCGGCACGTGAGCACCGAGGATGCCGGCGGCCGAGACGTCGCCGTTGGAGACGTGGATGCCGGTGATCTCGTTGTCGCCGTCGTTGTAGCCCGGGCTGGTGTAGTGGTCGTACGTGGCCGACCCGTCGCGTCCCTCGCCCAGCCAGCGCACGATCACGGGCGCCGCGGTGCTGTGGTCGTTCAGGTTGATCACGTAGCCGGAGTCCAGCAGGTTGCGCTGGGTGTGCAGGCCGTCTCCGCCATCCTCGACGACGAGCAGCTGATTCTTCGACGCGAACGAGATGTTGTCGAGGCCGGTGTGCTGCAGGTCACCGAGATACACCGGCGACAGCGTTCCGGTGCTGGCGGTCGACGACTTCTGGCTCAGCTTGAAGACGCCGCCGAACGCGCCGGGCAGGCTGCTCGTCGCCGTGGTGTCGCCGGTTTCGGTGAAGTAGAACTCTCCGAAGTCGGTCCCGGGGCGGAACACCCCGTTCTCGGGACGCTTGAACGGCGTCGCGCCGGCAGCAGCGGCTGCGGCGGTCGATCCGTTCGCGCCGACGGTGAGCGTCACCCACTTGGTCTTGAACGACGAGCCGTAGCTGTGCAGGGCCGTGATGAACGGGTCTGACGGGTTCGCGGCGAGCTGCTGCGCGGTCACCGGCGAACCGTTCTTTCCGATGACCTGCAGCGCCTCGAGCGTGCCGCTCGAGAGGTCCGTCTTGTTGGTGGGAGTGAAGCGGTAGACGTAGCTGTTGGGCACCTTGCCGCCTGATACGCCCGCGCCACCGATGTCTTCGACGAGCCAGACGTTGCCGGCCGCATCGTTCTGGACCCCTTCGTAGCCACCGGATCCGAGAGCAGTGAGCGGGGCGAGCTTGCCGTCGACCGCGTCACCGTTCGCGTCGAGCGACAGGGCGAAGACGCCGCCCTTCGGCGCGGAAGACTCGGCGGTCAGCAGGAGCTGGTGCGTGAACGGGTCCCAGGTGATGCCGTCGAAGGTGGGAACGGCCAGACCATCGGTGCGGGAGTCCGACATGAGGGTGACCCGCTTGCTGAGGTCCGGCTGGTCGAGGTCGATCCGCGTCACGTAGCCCCCGGGGCCGCCCTCGTGGCCCTGAAAGAGGTAATGCTTGCCGCCGAACACCAGGTAGGCGTTCTTGTCGGGCTCGGTCTTGAAGGCCTCGTGCGGGTCCTGGGTGAGCGGTCCGCCATTCGAGGTGTTGTAGCCGTAGCGGCTCACTCCTGCGTCGGGGTTGACAATGGGCAGCTGACCATAGGCGACCGGGCTCTCGGAGATCCCCGTCGAGAGCACGTTCTGCTGAATGCCGAATGCCGGATTCGCGGCAACGCCGACGACGTCGAAGGCGTTGGATCGATGCGGGGGCTCTGCGGTCGCCGACATCGATGCCGCCACCAGAGCCGTCAGTCCGAGCCCGAGGCCGACGGCGCCCGCCAGCCCGGTCTTCGTGGATATCTTCATGATTCCTCTTCCACTCGTGTGATCAGGGTGGATTCCACCCTCGACGAGGGAAGCAGCGGACGATGACGTCCAGGTGGGCAGCGGGTGAACGGCGAGCCAACGAGATCGCGGATGCCGTTCGGCGGCTATCCGACGATCCGGTAGTCGACCAGCAGGTGGCCGCCGCTCGAGACAGAACTTCGGATCGGCTCGAGCACGATCGACGGCAGGCCTTCGAGCAGCCGACGGCCGCTGCCGGCGACCTTCGGCGCGATCACGAGCTTGAGCTCGTCGACGACGCCCGCGGCCAGGAGTGCTCGAGCCAGCGAGATGCTCGCGTGGACGCCGATCTCACCGCCCTGCTTCATCTTCAGCTGTCGAACGAACGCGACCGGGTCGCCGTCGATGACGGTGGCGTTGGTCCACTCCCGGGCGAGCGGGGTCGAGGTCGCCACGTATTTCGTCACCGGGTTGATGAAATCCGAGAAGGGCTGGATGTCTTTGCCCGGCCAGTACGCCGACCAGTCGTCGTAGCTGCGGCGGCCCAGGATGACCGCATCCTGTGTGGCGATCACCTCGCCCAGGCGGGCATCCATCTCGGCGTCCCAATCGTCGATGAACTCGTCGGGATCGTCGGCGACCCCGTCGAGCGACAGCAACTCGTAGACCACGACCTTGCGCATCACATGGCTCCTCGGGTCCAGTCGGTCAGTCCGGGTCGCTCGGATCCAGCGGAGCGTGGTGGTCGAGGTTCACGATGCCGCGGCGCCAGTAGCCCGACGCCGAGACCTGGTCGGCCGGCAGCAGCAGCTCGTGCCGTAGGTAGCGGCGCAGCGGAACCAGGATGTCGGCCTCGCCCGCCATGAAGACGAACGTGCCCGCGTCGATGCGGCCGAGCGAGCGCAGCGACTCTTCGAGTTGCTGGCGGCCGTCGAAGTGGGTGATCCACTCGGCATCCATCCGCGCGGCGGCTGGGGCGTCGAAGTAGCTCTCGACGGTCTCGTCGACGACGTAGAACAGGGCCGTGACCGGCACGCCGGCGGGCAGCAAGTCGAGCCAACGGGCGGTGGCGGGCAGCGCCGTCTCGTCGGCGACGACGATGAGGCGCTCGATGCCGTCGGGAACGAGGTGCGAGCCACGCGGGCCGGCGATTCCGAGGCCGTCGTCGACCTTCGCCATCTCGGCCCACGCCGATGCCGGGCCGTTCACCCCGTGGGTCACGATGTCCAGGTCGAGTTCGGGATGCCGGCCGAGCTCGGCCCGCACGGCGCGCGGCGTGTAGTCGCGCGAGATGACCACTCCTTCGGCACCGCGGCGAATACCGTCCGGCCCGACCTCGGGCAGGGTGAGGATCCCGTTGGACGGATCGGGGAAGAACACCTTCAGATGATCGGTCGGCCCGGCGCTCTCGAACCCGGCCAACTCGGGGCCGGTGAGGGTGACCCGCACGATGTTCGGGACGACGCGGCGCACCGCGCTGACGTACAGGTGTCGCAGAACCAAGGGATGACGGATGTGCTCGCGTGTGAAGGCCACGCCTCCACGGTAGCCTCAGGCCGGTCGGCCGGTCTCCAGCACTTCGTGGATTGTCAGATCAGGATGGTGCAAGAACACGCGGCCCTCGTCGTCGATCTCGACCCGGTGCTCGCCCATCGGATAGTGGCAGATGGGGCACGGCCGGACGGCTTCGGGAGGATCGGCCGGTTCGCCGAAGGGCCCGAGGTCTGGTGGGCCGAGGGATGGGGTGAGCTTGGCGTTGAGCCAATCGGTCGCGCGATCGATCAGCGGCTCGTCCTTGCCAGGTTCTTCGCTGCTCATTCTCCTCATCCGACCACTCCGGCACGCCGGCCGCAAGCTCCGATAGCGTGTGAGCGATGACCTCCCTGCCAGACCGTGCGGTGGATCCCGACTCCGGACGCACCATGTGGGCGCGCAGCTTGTCGGCGCAGCTGACCACCTTCCTGCGCACCGAATCGGGCAGCTCCGGGGTGCTCCTGTTTGCGATCGTGGCTGCGCTGGTCTGGGCGAACGTCAACCTCTCGAGCTATGACGCGGTCTGGCGGACGGATCTGTCGATCCACTTCGGCACTATTCACCTCGGCATGGATCTGCGCGCCTGGGTCGGGTCGGGGCTGATGACCCTGTTCTTCCTGGTGGTGGGCCTCGAAGCCCGCCGCGAGCTCGATCTGGGGGAGTTGCGCGACCGCAGCCGGCTCGTCGTCCCGTTCGCCGCCGGACTGCTGGGGATGGCGATCCCGGTGCTGATCTTCGTTCTGATTAATGCGGGCGGGCCCGGTGTGCACGGCTGGGGCGTCGCGATGTCGACCGACACCGCGCTCGCGCTCGGGCTGCTCACTCTGCTCGGGCGCCGCCTTCCGGAGCGGTTGCGCGGGTTCGTGGTCACCGTCTTCATCGTCGACGACGTCGTGGCGCTGATCGTTATCGCGGTGGTTTACAGCAGCAACATCCAATGGATCCCACTGGTCATCGCGATCGTGGCCGTCGCGTTCTTCCCGATCATGATCCGTTTCACGCGCCTGCCCGCGCTGTTCTACATCGCCGCCGGCCTGCTGGCCTGGGGCTCGCTGCTGTTCAGCGG
>Ga0105248_10004571_pt1 | contig 15327 bp, 15 predicted proteins | sample KBSS34metaG_FD_81524 | JGI IMG/M metagenome (GOLD analysis project Ga0105248, IMG submission 81524) | Switchgrass rhizosphere microbial communities from Kellogg Biological Station, Michigan, USA - KBS S3-4 metaG | ecosystem: Host-associated > Plants > Roots > Rhizosphere > Soil | place...
CGCTGGCGCAGGCGGCCGGACTGGTCGAAGCCCCGGCGTCGGCGTCCGGCTTCGATGCGCCCGTGGTCGTCGTCGAGCCGGGCGAGGTCGAGGTGGCCGACGTCCTGGCCGAACCCCGACCCGCGCGCCGCACGCGCGCACGCGGCGCGCGCGAGCCCAAGGTCCTGCCGGCCTGAGTCGAGTCGTCTTCAGCGTCGTCGGCGCACGAGGGCCGGTGCGATGCGCGCGGCGACCCGCGCCGAAAGCATCAGCATGCCAAGGCCGGTGGCGCCGAAGCCCATCAGGCGGCGCAACTCGGCGTCACGCGCGTCATCGGCAGGCCAGGCCTGCTCTTCCTCCTCCAGCCAGGGCGCCTCGAGGGGCGCGCTCTGCGCCGACGCGATCGCGGCCATGAGCCCGTGCGTGGCGATGTTCATGCAGTGCAGGCCGAGTGGAATCGCCGCGCAGGCCACGAGCAAGGCCGCGCGCCCTCGAATGAAGTCCATCGTGTTCGCCCCTCCCGAGTGCCGAGAGCCATTGACGACTCCCTCGGCGCGCGGACTCTAAAAGGACGCGCCGTCGAAGTGCATCCCCAGCTTCCGGGGGGCGGCCCGACGAGGCCAAAGAAAAAGGCCCGGCGCCTTGAAGCGCTGGGCCTTTTTGAAGGTGGTGCCGGTGAAAGGAGTCGAACCCTCGACCTTCGCATTACGAATGCGCTGCTCTACCAACTGAGCTACACCGGCGAAAACGCGGGATTATATACGTGCTGCTCAGGCCCCTCGATTCCGGGTGTTCACTGGGCCTCGTGGTGGTAGCGCGTGATGCGTTCCACCTCGTTCTTCGAGCCGAGCACGACGCTCACGCGCTCGTGCAGCTTGCCCGGAGCGATGTCGAGGATGCGCTGGCGCGCGTTGGTGGCGGCACCCCCGGCCTGCTCGACGATGAAGGCCATCGGGTTGGCCTCGTACATGAGCCGCAGCTTGCCGGGCTTGTCGGGCTCGCGCTTGTCCCAGGGGTACATGAACACGCCGCCGCGCGAGAGGATGCGATGCACGTCGGCCACCATGCTGGCGATCCAGCGCATGTTGAAGTCCTTGCCGCGCGGGCCTTCCCTGCCGGCCAGGCACTCGTCGATGTAGCGGCGCACCGGCGCGTCCCAGTGGCGCATGTTGCTCATGTTGATCGCGAATTCCTTCGTGTCCTCGGGAATGCGGACCTGATCGGCGGTGAGCACCCAGGCGCCTTGCTCGCGGTCGAGCGTGAACATGGCCACGCCGTCGCCCACGGTGAGCACGAGCGTCGTCTGCGGGCCGTAGACGCAGTAGCCCGCGGCCGCCTGCTGCGAGCCCGCCTGCAGGAAGTCGGACTCGCTCACGCCAGCATGGTCGCCGGACTTTCTCAGCACCGAGAAGATGGTGCCGATGCTCACGTTCACGTCGATGTTGCTGGAGCCGTCCAGCGGATCGAACAGGAGCATGTACTCGCCCTGCGGATAGCGGTTGGGCACGACGTAGATGCTGTCCATCTCCTCGCTGGCCATGGCCGCGAGGTGGCCGCCCCATTCGTTGGCCTCGATCAGCACCTCGTTGGCGATCACGTCCAGCTTCTTCTGCACCTCGCCCTGCACGTTCTCGCTGCCGGCGCTGCCCAGCACGTCGCCGAGCGCGCCCTTGTTGACGCTGATGGCGATGCGCTTGCAGGCGCGCGCCACCACTTCGATCAGCAGGCGCAGCTGGCCGGGGATGTGCCCGTGCTCGCGCTGCTGCTCGACGAGGTACTGGGTCAGTGAAACGCGGTGGGTCATCGCTTCTCCTTTTGCGTCAGTCCTGCAGGGCGCGCGTGACGATCTCGCGCGTGTCGGGCGAGAGGTCGGGGCGCGCGGCCACGCGGGCGATCGCCTCGCGCGCGGCATCGCGGTAGGGCTGCGCGAGGGCGCGCCAGCGGTCCAGCGCGCGGGCCAGCCGCGAGGCGAGCTGCGGGTTGATCGAGTCGATCTCGATCACGCGGTCGGCCCAGAACACATAGCCCGCAGCGTCGCCGCGGTGGAAGGCCCCGGGGTTCTGCGAGCACAGCGCGAGCAGCAGGCTGCGCGCGCGGTTCGGGTTGCGCAGCGAGAAGTCGGGATGCTGCGTGAGCGCGCGGGCGCGCGAGAACACGGCGCCGTCGCGCTCGCTGGCTCCAGCCTGGAGCGCGAACCACTTGTCGATGACGAGCGGCTCGTCCTTGAACAGCGCGTGGAAGCGCTGCAGCGCGGGCCCCGCGAGCTCGGAATGCGCGTTCACCAGCGCCGAGAGCGCGCCGATGCGGTCGGTCATGTTGGTGGCGTCCTTGCAGCGCTGGTAGGCGCGGCCGGGCCACACGGTGTCGCCGCGCGGGACCGCGTCGAGCACGAGCATCGAGAGCGCGAGGTTGGCCAGCGCGCGCTTGCCGCTGGACACCGGGTCGGGCGAGTAGCCGCCCGAAGGCTGGTGCGCGCCCCAGGCCCAGGCCCAGTCCTCGCGCAGCGCCTGCGCGAGCTGCAGGCGCATCGACTCGCGCACCGCGTGGATGCGCTGCGGGTCGACGACGTCGAGCTGCTCGGCGATGTAGGTCTCGCTGGGCAGTGCGAGTGCGAGCTCCTTGAACGCGGCGTCGAGGGCCGGGTGGCGCAGGACGCCGCGCATGGCCTCGACGAAGGGCGCATCCAGCACGGCCTCGCCGCTGCCGCGCACCGCGGCGAGCAGGCGGTTCAGCGCCAGGCGCTGGCCGGCTTCCCAGCGGTTGAAGGGGTCGCTGTCGTGCGCGAGCAGCACGAGGAGATCCTCGTCGGCGAGCTCCGCGTCGAGCGTGACCGGGGCGGAGAAGCCGCGCAGCAGCGAAGGCACGGGCTCGCTCGTCACGCCGGTGAAGACGAAGCGCTGCTCGGCCTGGTCGAGCACCAGCACGCGCTCGGTGGCGGACGCACCGGTCTCGCCCTCGACCTGCAGCGCAATGGCGCGGCCGTCGCGCGAGAGCAGGCCCAGCGCGATCGGGATGACGTAGGGCTGCTTGCTCGGCTGGCCCGGCGTGGGCTTGCCACGCTGCGCGAGATCGAGCGTGTAGGTCTGGGCGCTGGCGTCGTAGCGGCCGCGCGCGATGAGCTGCGGCGTGCCGGCCTGCGAGTACCAGCGCTTGAAGGTGTCCAGGCGATGGGCCAGCTCGCTGCCCGGGTTGGCGTCGGCGATGGCCTGGGCGAAGTCGTCGCAGGTCACGGCCTGGCCGTCGTGGCGCTGGAAGTACAGCGTCATGCCGCGCGCGAAGCCTTCGCGGCCGACGAGCGTGTGCATCATGCGCACCACCTCGGCGCCCTTCTCGTAGACGGTGGCGGTGTAGAAGTTGTCGATCGCCTGGTAGCTGTCGGGACGCACCGGGTGCGCCATGGGGCCGGCGTCCTCGGGGAACTGCATCTGGCGCAGCTGGCGCACGTCCTCGATGCGCTTGACCGCGCGGGCGCTCGCCTGGCCGGCCATGTCCTGGCTGAACTCCTGGTCGCGGAAGACGGTGAGGCCTTCCTTCAGCGAGAGCTGGAACCAGTCGCGGCAGGTGATGCGGTTGCCGGTCCAGTTGTGGAAGTACTCGTGGCCGACGACGCTCTCGATGTTCTGGAAGTCGATGTCGGTGGCGGTGGCGGGGTTGGCCAGCACGAACTTCGTGTTGAAGATGTTCAGGCCCTTGTTCTCCATCGCGCCCATGTTGAAGTCGCTGACCGCGACGATCATGAAGCGCTCGAGGTCCAGCGACAGCCCGAAGCGGGCCTCGTCCCAGGCCACCGAGGCGAGCAGCGAGTTCATCGCGTGCTCGGTCTTGTCGAGGTCGCCCGCGCGCACGTAGACCTGCAGCAGGTGGTCGCGGCCCGAGCGGGCCTTGATGCGCTGCTCGCGCGAGACCAGGTTGGCGGCCACCAGCGCGAAGAGGTAGCTGGGCTTGGGGAAGGGGTCGTGCCACTTGGCGAGGTGGCGTCCGCCCTCGAGCTCGCGCTGCTCGACGAGGTTGCCGTTGGACAGCAGCACCGGGTACTTCGCGCGATCGGCCTTGAGCGTGACCGTGTAGACGGCCATCACGTCGGGGCGGTCGAGGAAGTAGGTGATGCGGCGAAAGCCCTGCGCCTCGCACTGCGTGAAGAAGCCGCCGCCGGAGGTGTACAGGCCGGAGAGCTGCGTGTTCTTCTCGGGCGCGCAGGTGTTGCGCACTTCGAGCGTGAAGCGGCCGTCGGGCAGGCCTTCGAGCACGAGCTGGTCGTCCTCCACGTGGAAGGAGACCGACTCGCCATTGACCAGCACGCGCGTGAGGTTCAGGTCCTCGCCGTCCAGGCGCAGCGGCTCCTGCGGACGATCGGCGTTGCGCTCGATCTCCATGCGGTTGATGACGAGGGTCTTGACCGGATCGAGCTCGAAGGTGAGGTCGACGGTGCGGATCCAGTAGGCCGGCGACAGGTAGTCTTCGCGCCGGACGAGGGGGGTGCTGCCTTCACGCATGGTGTGCGTCTCCCGTGGGAACTTTGTTGGTGATGTGCGGGTTGCGGGGCGCCTGCGCGGATCAGACGCCCTGCTTCAGGCTGGCTTCGATGAAGGCGTCGAGGTCCCCGTCCAGCACCTTCTGGGTGTTGGAGATCTCCACGCTCGTGCGCAGGTCCTTGATGCGGCTCTGGTCAAGCACGTAGGAGCGGATCTGGTGGCCCCAGCCCACGTCGGTCTTGCTGTCCTCGAGCTTCTGCTGCTCGGCCATGCGCTTGCGCATCTCGTGCTCGTACAGGCGCGAGCGCAGCATCTGCCAGGCCTCGTCGCGATTGCGGTGCTGAGAGCGGTCGTTCTGGCACTGCACCACGATGCCGGTGGGAATGTGCGTGAGGCGCACCGCCGAGTCGGTCTTGTTGATGTGCTGGCCGCCCGCGCCGCTGGCGCGGAAGGTGTCGGTGCGCACGTCGGCGGGGTTGATCTCGATCTCGATGGAGTCGTCCACCTCGGGGTAGACGAAGACGCTCGCGAACGAGGTGTGACGCCCGCCGGAGCTGTCGAAGGGGCTCTTGCGCACGAGGCGGTGCACGCCAGTCTCGGTGCGCAGGTGGCCGAAGGCGTAGTCGCCCTCGATCTTGAGCGTGGCGCTGCGGATCCCGGCCACGTCGCCCTCGGTCTCCTCCATCACCTCGGCCTTGAAGCCCTTGCGCTCGGCATAGCGCAGGTACTGGCGCATCAGCATGCTCGCCCAGTCGCACGCCTCGGTGCCGCCGGCGCCGGCCTGGATGTCCAGGAAGCACGGCATGTGGTCGGCCGGGTTGTTGAACATGCGGCGGAATTCGAGCCCGCCCACCTGCTCGGCCAGCGCATCGACGTCGGCCTGGATGGCGCCCAGGGCGTCGTGGTCGCCTTCCTCCTTGCTCATCTCGTAGAGCTCGGAGTTGTCGGACAGGTTGCGCTCGAGCGACTCGATGGTGAGCACCACCGTCTCCAGCGACTTCTTCTCGCGGCCCAGCTCCTGGGCCTTCTTCGGCTCGCTCCAGACGGCCGGGTCTTCGAGCGCGGCGTTGACCTCGCTCAGGCGGTTCGACTTCTGATCGAAGTCAAAGATACCTCCGCAAGTCGGAGGTCCGCTGGCTCAGGTCGGCCAGTTGCGCGCCCAGCGCATTGATGCGTTCGATGTCCATGTGAGTGTCCTGAGAGCTGCTTGTGTGGCGCGCAGCCTCGGCCGCGCGAAGCCCGCGATTTTCTCACCACGCTCAGAGGAAGGCTTCCAGATGGGTGGCGAGCTGCTCCGGCTGGTCGTGGTGGAGCATGTGCGCCGCCTCGCGGATCACGACCTGCTCGACCTTGGGCACGCTCTTGAGCCGCTCCTGGAACTCGGCCCGGGTGTAGCGCTCGCCCCACCACTGCGAGAGTTGCGTCGCCTCGCCTTCCACCCACAGCACGGGTGCTGCGATGCGCGACCAGCAGGCGAGCACCTCCTCCACGCGGTAGAGGATGGGCACGCCGCGCTTGTGGGCCGGGTCGCCGAGGATCTCGTAGCGGCCGTCCTCGCGACGGCGCGACCAGTGGCCGGCCAGCCAGGCGGCGCGTGCCTGCGTGAGGCGCGGGTTGTTCTTGCGCAGGCGGCTGGCGACTTCGTCCAGGCTCGCGTAGTCGCGCAGGCTCTGCGGCTCCTTGAGCTCGTCGAGCCAGCGGGCGTAGCGGGCCGGCGCGCTTTCCGGGCGGGTCTGCGGCATGCCGAAGCCCTCCAGGTTCACCAGGCGGCGGATGCGCTCGGGCCTCACGCCGGCATAGAGCATTGCCGCGTTGCCGCCCATGCTGTGCCCGAGCAGGTCGATCGGGCCGGCGCCGGGCAGCGCCGCGTCGAGCAGGGCCTCGAGGTCGCCGAGGTAGTCGGGGAACCAGTAGGTGTCCGCGCGCGGCGCCTCGCTCAACCCGAAGCCGCGCCAGTCGGGCGCGAGGATGTAGCGGTCCGCGGCCATGGCGTCCACCACGAACTGGAACGACGCGGCCACGTCCATCCAGCCGTGCAGCATCACGAGGGGCGGGAGTTCCGGGGTGACGAGGGCGGGGTCGCCCCAGGTGATGAGGCGGTAGCGCAGGCCGCGAATATCCAGAAACCGTGAGGAAAAGGAGCGGCGGGGCGAGTAGGGCGCATTCATGCGGGCCAATGTAGCGGCGAGCGCGGGCCGACGCAGCGCCGACAATCCGGGCCCATGAACGATTCCACCGGACACAGCCGCGGCTTCACCCTGCGCCAGGCGCAGCCGCGCGACATCGACGACCTCGTGCGGCTCATCACCGCGCTTGCCGAGTACGAGAAGCTCACCCATCTCCTGCAGGTCACGCCCGAGCGGCTGCGCGCGCAGCTTTTCTGCGATCGCCCGCCGGCCGAGGCCCTGGTGGCCGAGCTCGACAGCGGCGAGGTGGCGGCCTTCGCGCTTTTCTTCACCAATTTCTCCACCTTCCTCGCGCGCCCGGGCCTGTACCTGGAGGACCTGTTCGTGCAGCCTCAGCACCGCACCCGCGGCATCGGCTCGGCGCTGCTGCGCCGGCTGGCGGGTATCGCGGTGGAGCGCGAATGCGGCCGCTTCGAGTGGAGCGTGCTCGACTGGAACGAGCCCGCCATCCGCTTCTACGAGTCGCGCGGGGCCTCGGTGATGCCGGACTGGCGCATCTGCCGCGTCACGGGCGAGGCGCTCAAGGCGCTGGCGGACTAGCGGGCTCCTGGAAGCCGCCGCGGCGGTAGGTCAGCACGAGGGTGTCGCGCCAGCCGCGATCCGCCTCGGGCTGGATCGGCGTGCTCTCGTGGATCACGCGGGCGTCGTCCAGCAGCAGGGCGCTGAAGGGCTCGCACAGCGTGAAGCGCACGCCCTGCGGGCCGCGTGCGTCGAACACCCGCGTCTCGCCGCCGCGCACCGCGTGGCGATTGATCAGGATGACCGCGACGAAGTCGACGCCGTCGCGGTGCGCGCCCTCGGGCGTCGGGCGGCCGACGCCGTCGGTGGTGTCGATGCGAAAGGGGTGGGCCTCGATGAACCAGCGCGGCGCCTCGCCCTGGTTGGATTCGGCCTGCGCGAACAGCAGGCCCAGGCTCGCGATGAGCCGGGTGAAGGCGCTCGCCCCGGCCAGGGCCGGATCCAGCGGCTCGAACCAGCGCTGCATGCCGCCGTGCAGGGCGTTGTAGGTGGTGGGCTGCCAGTGGGCGCGGTGCGGCGTGGCTTCCAGCGCGGCGCTGCCCGGCGCCTGCACATAGCAGCCGTGTCGCCGGTAGCGGTAGCGCCCGCCGTCCTTCAGGTAGGCGTCGGGCGGCAGGTCGTCCCAGGAGGGGCGCAGCGCGTCGAGCTCCCGCAGGTTCACGCCGACAAGGGCGGCAAGCGATGCCGCATTCAAGGTGCAGAAGCCCTGGCTCGACAGGCGCTGCAGCGCATGGGCTCGGGTCATCGGGGCATCGAGGTCGACTTGCAGGTTCATGGCGGGATGTGCGGATTCCGACGGGCGCGCGGGACACTAGCATGGTCCCGCCGGAGACGCCCATGACCACTCAAACCCCTCATTCAGTTCCCTCGACCGACGCCCCGCGCGACGACTACGAGCGGCTGCACCGCGAGTTCCGCTGGCATGTGCCGCAGGACTTCAACATTGCCGAGGCCTGCTGCGGCCGCTGGGCGCGCGACCCCGCCGGTGCGTCGCGCGTGGCGGTGCTGCACGAGCGCGAGGACGGGCGCCGATCGAGCATCACCTACGGCGAGCTGCAGGCGCAGGCGAATCGCCTGTCGCATGCCTTGAAGCGGCTGGGCGCCAGGCGCGGGGACCGCATCGCGATCGTGATGCCGCAGCGCATCGAGACGGCGGTGGCGCAGATCGCCGTGCAGCAGATCGGCGCCGTCGCCATGCCGCTGTCGATGCTCTTCGGCCCCGATGCGCTCGCCTACCGCCTGCACAACAGCGAGGCCCGGCTGGCAATCGCCGACGAGTCCGGCATCGACAACCTGCTCGCCGCGCGCCCCGAATGCCACGCGCTTGCGACGGTGCTGGCAGTGGGCGAGGCGCGTGGGCGCGGCGACGTCGACTGGGAGGCGGCGCTCGCACGCGAGTCGGCCGTCTTCGTGCGCGAGGCGGCCCACGCCGACGATGCGGCCATCCTCATCTACACCAGCGGCACCACCGGGCCGCCCAAGGGCGCGCTCATTCCGCAGCGTGCGCTCATCGGCAACCTGCCCGGCTTCGTCGCGAGCCAGGACTGGTTCCCGCAGGACGACAGCGTCTTCTGGAGCCCGGCGGACTGGGCCTGGACCGGCGGCCTGATGGACGCGCTGCTGCCCACGCTGTACTTCGGCCGCACGATCGTGGCCTATCAGGGCCGCTTCGACCCCGTGCGCGCCTTCGAGCTGATGGCACGCCACCGCGTCACGAACACCTTCCTCTTCCCCACGGCGCTGAAGGCCATGATGAAGGCCGAGCCCTCGCCGCGCTCGCGCCATGCGCTTGTGCTGCGCTCGATCATGAGTGCGGGCGAGGCGGTGGGCGATGCGGTGTTCGAGTACTGCCGGCGCGAGCTCGGCATCACGGTGAACGAAATGTTCGGCCAGACGGAGATGAACTACATCGTCGGCAACTCGGCGCACCGCTGGCCTGCGAAGCCCGGGAGCATGGGTCGGCCCTATCCAGGGCATCGCGTGGCGGTGATCGACGACGAAGGCCGCGAGGCACCGCGCGGCACGCCGGGCGACGTGGCCCTGCACCGGCTCGACGTGCACGGCGATCCGGATCCGATCTTCTTCCTCGGCTACTGGCGCAACGAAGGCGCCACGCGCGCGAAGTTCACCGGCGACCCCGCCGATTCCTGGTGCCGCACCGGCGACACCGCGGTGATGGATGAGGCGGGCTACCTCTGGTACCAGGGGCGCAGCGACGACGTCTTCAAGGCCGCGGGATATCGCATCGGGCCCAGCGAGATCGAGAACTGCCTGGTCAAGCACCCGGCAGTGGCGAACGCGGCCGTCGTGCCCAAGCCCGACGCGCAGCGCGGAGCGGTGGTGAAGGCCTACGTGGTGCTGGCCGCCGGACACGCGGCGAGCGATGCGCTCGTGGAGGAGTTGCAGCAGCACGTGCGCGGCCGGCTCGCGCCCTACGAATACCCGAAGGAGATCGAGTTCATCGAGGCGCTGCCCATGACCACGACGGGCAAGGTGCAGCGGCGCGTGCTGCGGCTGCAGGAAGAGGAGCGCGCGCGGCAGGCCGCCGCGGCGGACGAGAACCTCAGTTGATCGTGGCGCCCTGCGCAGCCGCCTCATGCGGCTCCTGCGCGGCCACCGGCTCGGGCAGGTCTTCGCGCAGGTAGTAGTCGCCGGTGTTGTCCTGCGCCGCGTGCTCGCGGGCGCGTGCGGGCAGCACGACCTCGAGCTTCACGTCCTCGTTGTAGGCGTACAGCACGAGGCTGCGGCCGTTGGACAGGTGCAGCATCACGTCGCCGTTGGACAGCGGCTCGGCCATCTCCACCCGCAGCCCGGAAAGCCGCTCGCAGAGCTGGCGGCGGTTCGCGTTGCGGCGGCGCTGGCGCTGCAGGCGCTCGTTCGCGCGCTCGGGGTGCAGGCTCGCTTCCAGGCGCGCGATCTGCGCGAGCAGGTCGTGCTTCCAGTCGTTGAGCACGTCGAGCTGGAAGCGCTCGGGCGCGCTCGCCAGTTCCTCGGGCAGCTCCATCGAGCCCTCGCCCGATTCCCAGTCCAGCTTCAATGCGTGCACCGTATCCATTGCGCTCTCGTCCCGCCTCGCCTCTCGATGCGCCGCAGTCTAGGAGTGCGACGCGCGGCTGTGCGCGTTCGCAAAGGCAAACGTTCTCGCGCGCACCGAAACATCGCCTCTATTTCACGAACGACCACGCTGCACTCGAAAGATCTGAGTCCGAATGTTTCGGCTGCATGCACACTGCGCTGCCCATCCGACTGCACCCGCCGCGCACGACCATGGCCCGCCGAGACCACGCCAGCGAGACCCCAGCCACTGCCTGGCTGAAGCACGAGGGCATCGCCTTCACCGAGCACCTGTACGAGTACGTCGAGCACGGCGGCACGGGCGAGTCGGCCCGCCAGCTGGGCGTGGACGAGCACCACGTGGTCAAGACGCTGGTGATGCAGGACGAGAAGGCCGCGCCCCTGGTCGTGCTCATGCACGGCGACCGCCAGGTGAGCCTGAAGGCGCTGGCGCGCGAGATCGGCTGCAAGCGCGTGGAGCCGTGCAAGCCCGAGGTGGCGCAGCGCCACAGCGGCTTCATGGTGGGCGGCACCTCACCCTTCGGCACGAAGCGCGCGATGCCGGTGTACGTGCAGGCGAGCGTGCTCGATCTGGAGCGCATCTACATCAACGGCGGGCGCCGCGGCTACCTCGTCGCGCTCGACCCGAAGCTCGCGCTCGCACGACTGAACGCGCGGCCGGTGCAGGCCGCGTTGGCAGAATAGACAGCCATGAACGCACTCCTTTCGCCGGCCCTCGTGATTGCGGCCTACCTCATCGGCTCGCTCTCGTTCGCTGTCATCGTGAGCCGCGTGTTCGGCCTGGCCGACCCGCGCAGCTACGGCTCGAAGAACCCGGGTGCCACCAACGTCCTGCGCTCGGGCAACAAGGCCGCGGCCATCCTGACGCTGGCCTTCGATGCGCTCAAGGGCTATGTGCCGGTGCTGCTGGCCGTCATCTACCAGACGGACCTCTCGATCGGCGAGTCCACCATCGCGCTGATCGGCCTCGCGGCCTTCGTGGGGCACCTGTGGCCCGTGTTCTTCCGCTTCAAGGGCGGCAAGGGCGTGGCCACGGCGGCGGGTGTGCTCTTCGCGCTGAACCCCTGGCTGGGCGCGGCGACGCTGCTGACCTTCGCGATCGTGGTCGTGTTCTTCCGCTACGTGTCGCTGGCCTCGATCATCGCGGCCGCGTTCGCCCCGTTCTATCAACTCCTCATCTGGGGCGGCGGCCCCACCGCGGGCGTCGTGCTGGTCATGAGCCTGCTGCTGGTGTGGCGTCACAGCGCCAACATCAGGAAGCTCATGAGCGGCACCGAGAGCAAGCTCGGCCATAAGGAGAAGGCCGTGCCGCCTCCCGTGCCGCATGGCGGCACGCATCACCACCGGGGGCACAAGTGATGGTTCAGCGATTCGACGTCGGCGCTCGGCTTTCCGAGATGGCCGTCCACAACGGCACCGCCTATCTCGCCGGTCAGGTGGCCGACGACGCCACCCAGGACGCCGCAGGCCAGACGCGTCAGGTGCTGGCCGCCGTCGACGCGTTGCTGGCGCGCGCCGGCACCGACAAGAGCCGCGTGCTGATGGCGCAGATCTTCCTCGCCGACCTCACCGACTTCGCCGCGATGAACGCGGTGTGGGACGCCTGGGTGGTGCCCGGGCACACCCCGCCGCGCGCCACCGTGCAGGCGAAGCTCGCGAAACCGGAGTGGAAGGTCGAGATCGTGGTGACCGCCGCCGTCTAGGCGACAGCCTCACTCACGTTCAGACCGAGCGCGGCGGGATCGCCGCGTCCCAAGCGCACGAGCGAGGGCTCCTCGGTCGTGAGGTCGATCACCGTGGTCGGCTGCATCGTGCAGGCCTTGCCGTCCACCACCGCCTGGATCAGCTTCTCGTAGCGCGCGCGGATCTCCTGCGGGTCGTTCAGCGGCTCGCTCTCGCCCGCCGGGATCAGCGTCGTTGCCAACAGCGGCTGCCCGTAGACCTCCAGCAGCGCCTGCGTCACCGCGTGGTTGGGCACGCGCAGCCCGATCGTGCGCCGCGAGGGGTGCGACACGCGCCGCGGCACTTCGCGCGTGGCTTCGAGGATGAAGGTGAAGGGTCCGGGTGTGGCGAGCTTCATCAGCCGGTATTGGCGGTTGTCGACGCGCGCGTAGTTCGACACCTCGCTGAGGTCGCGGCACAGGAGCGTGAGGTGGTGCTTGTCGTCCACCTGGCGCACGCGGCGCAGGTTCTCGGCCGCGAGCTTGTCATCGAGGCGGCAGGTGAGCGCGTAGCTCGAGTCGGTCGGGATGGCGACGATGCCGCCGTCGGACAGGATCTGCGCCGCCTGCTTCAACAGGCGCGGCTGCGGATTCTCGGGATGGATTTCGAAGAACTGGGCCATGGCCGCGATTGTGGTGACTCACGGGCCGCAACAGGCTTTCGCGAAGCCCTGGGCACCTCGTCTGCGGGGGTATCCGGGGCTACTCGCTCGCCGCGTTGGCCAGCGCCGCGGGCGCCGCGGCGCGGGCGTTCTCGCGCAGGTTCAGCCACACCGAGCTTGCGCCGCAGGCCGCCACCACGCCCATCCCGAGAAAGGCCCAGGCGTCGGGCACGTGGCGAAAGGCCAGCCAGCCGGTGAAGCTCGCGAAGCCGATCTGCGCATAGGTGAAGGGCATGAGCAGCGCCATCGGCGCCCTGCCCAGCGCCAGGATGAGGAAGAGATGACCGGCGGTGCCCATCGTTCCCGCGAGCAGGAGCAGCGCCCAGGTGCGTGCCGGCGCAGCGGCGAGCACCTGCCAGGCCTGCGCGGGCTGCGCCAGCAGGATGAGCGTGACGATCACCGCGCCCACGAGGCCGGTATAGAAGTGCGTCGTCAGCGGGTGCTCCAGGCCCGAAAGCCGACGCGTCAGGAGCTGGAAGCTGGCATAGACGAGCGCCATCAGCAGCGGGATCAGTGCGGCCGGCCCGAAGAGGCCGCTGCCCGGGCGCACCACGATCAGCGCGCCGACGAAGCCGCCGAACACCAGTGCCGCGCGCGGCCAGGAGAGTCGCTCGTGCAGGAACAGGGCCGCGAGCACCGTGACCAGCACCGGCGTGAGCATGCCCACCGCGGTGAATTCGCCCACCGGCATGAATCGCACGCCGAAGAAGAGCAGGGCGCTGGTCAGCAGCAGCAAGGCGCCGCGCAGGATCTGGAACCGGGGGTGGGCGGTGCGAAAGAGATTCGTGCCGCGCAGCCGCAGCACGCCCAGCCAGCCGCTCATGAAGATCGCCTGGAAGCTGTAGCGGCCCCACAGCACGAGCAGCACCGGAAGGCTCAAGCCCAGCACCTTGGCGGTGGTGTCCAGCGTCGCGAAGCACATGCCGGTGAGCAGCACGAGCGCCACTCCCGCCAGGGGCCGCGACGCGGCCGTCATGGCTGGATCACCCGATCCGCGATGGCTTCCCAGACGGGTGTCAGCGACTCGGGCAGGGGGGGCAGCGTGCCCAGGTCGGTGCGGCTCTCGCCCGGAGCGTGGAAGTCGGAGCCGCGCGAGGCGAGCAGGCCGAATTCCTTGGCCATGTCGGCATAGGTCACGTATTCGGCCGCGGTGTGGCTGCCGGTGACCACTTCCACGCCCACGCCGCCGTGCGCCTTGAATTCGCTGAACAGGGCGTACTCAGCGCTCGGGCTGAACTTGTAGCGCCCCGGATGGGCGATCACGGCCGCGCCGCCAGCGCCGCGGATCCAGCCCACGGCGTCGGCCAGAGATGCCCAGCGGTGCGGCACGTAGCCGGGCTTGCCTTCGGTCAGGAAGCGGCGGAACACCTCCTGCGTGTCGGCGCACACGCCGCGCTCCACGAGGCAGCGCGCGAAATGCGTGCGGGAGATGAGCTCGGGGTTGCCCACATAGTGCAACGCGCCCTCGAAGGCGTCGGGGATGCCGACCTGCGCCAGGCCCTGCGCCATCTCGCGCGCGCGCTCTTCGCGCCCGCCGCGCGTGGCGCGCAGGCCGTCGCCGAGCGTGCGGTCGTCGGCGTCGAAGCCCAGGCCCACGATGTGCACCGTCTGGCCGGCGAAGCTCACCGAGATCTCGGTGCCGGTGAGGAAGGGCAGGCCGAGCGAGCGGGCCGCCTCGCGCGCCGCGGGAACGCCGGCGATCTCGTCGTGGTCGGTCAGGGCCCAAAGCTGCACGCCGTTGGCGTGCGCTCGGGCGGCCAGCGCCCGCGGGCTGAGCGTGCCGTCCGACACATGCGAGTGGCAGTGAAGGTCGGCGTTCAGGCGGGTGCGCGGGGGTGCGGCGCTTCGGGAGAAGAAGATCACGCGGCCATTCTAGGAAGGCCCTTCGCCGCAGGGGTGCGAAGGGCCACGCAAGCCCCGTGCGTTATTCCTCGATCGCCTCGACCACCATCTGCACGCGCTGCTGGCCCTGGTACTCGTCCACGCTCAGGCGATAGGCCATGCGCGCGCGCTCGGGCACCGGCTCCTCGCGGCCGAACCAGATGGCGTCGCGCACCGCGCCCGCCACGCGCACCGCGAGCTTGAGGTGGCGCTCGCCCACCAGCCGCTGCGAGACGATCTCCACCGTGTCGCAGAACACCGGCGCCTCGAAGGCCTGGCCCCAGACCTCGCGCTGCAGCGCATGCACCGTCTCGGCGGCGAACCATTGCGCGTCCAGCGGGCCGTCGGTGGCCAGGCGGCGCGCGAGCAGCTCCGGCGCGATCCATTCGAGCGCCACCTGCGCGAACGCGGCCTCGAAGGTGTCGAAGTCTTCCTCGGCGATCGTCGCGCCCGCGGCCATCGCGTGCCCGCCGAACTTGCGCAGCACGCCGGGGTGGCGCTTACTGACGAGATCGAGCGCGTCGCGCAGGTGAAAGCCCGGGATGGAGCGCCCCGAGCCCTTGAGCAGGCCGTCGCCGCCGAGCGCGAAGACGAAGCTCGGGCGGTGCAGCCGGTCCTTCAGGCGCGAGGCCACGATGCCGACCACGCCTTCGTGGAACTCCGGGTCGTAGATGGCGAGCGCGGCGGGCGGCGCGCCCTCGGGCATCAGCATCTCCAGCATCGCCTGCGCCTGCTCGCGCATGCCGGCCTCGACCTCGCGGCGCTCGCGGTTGATGGTGTCGAGCTGCTGCGCGAGATCGCGTGCGCGCACCGGGTCGTCGCATAGCAGGCA
>Ga0105248_10004572_pt1 | contig 15324 bp, 9 predicted proteins | sample KBSS34metaG_FD_81524 | JGI IMG/M metagenome (GOLD analysis project Ga0105248, IMG submission 81524) | Switchgrass rhizosphere microbial communities from Kellogg Biological Station, Michigan, USA - KBS S3-4 metaG | ecosystem: Host-associated > Plants > Roots > Rhizosphere > Soil | place...
CAACTCTCGGGCGGCATGAAGCAGAAACTGGCACTGTGCTGCGCTCTTATCGCCCGGCCCAAGATTCTGCTTCTTGATGAACCAACCACCGGTGTCGATCCTGTACCGCGAAGAGAGTTCTGGGACCTGTTGGCTGAGGTCACCAAGGACGGTGTCACCGTAGCTGTGGCCACGCCCTATTTGGACGAAGCCGAGCGTTGCACAAGATTGATTCTTATGCACGATGGAGCAATTGAGCAAATTGGCTCACCCACTGAACTAAAGCAGTCTCTTGGTATGCACCGGCTGGAGGTGCGCGCGGGTAAAATCGAAAAATTAGAAGTCGATCTGCAGAAGATTCAGGCGCGTTCTGAGGCCACGATTAGCGATATTCAAACCTACGGCGACCGCCTCGATGTGCTGGCTTCCGACACGGCCCAGGCCTCGGCAGCGGTGCAGCGCGCGGCAGCCGCAATCGGTGAAAGTGTCACTATCGAAATTCAGGAACCGACTCTGGAAAATGTTTTTGTTAATCGCCTGCGAGCCAAAACCAGCTCCGGTGAGAATATCAGGCAGAGTTTCCCTTTTGTCGTCAATGACCGTAAGCCTACTGGCAGTGCTATCGCCGCTTCCGGTGTGAGCAAGGTTTTCGGCAGTTTCCAGGCCGTCAATAACGTTTCTCTCGATGTGCGCTATGGTGAAATATACGGTCTGCTTGGAGCCAATGGAGCGGGCAAAACGACGACCATCAAAATACTTTGCGGCTTGATACCACCCACTGCCGGCAACATGTCTCTGGGCGGGCGAGTCTCCGATCTGCGCAGTAAGTCGTTGCGGCAAAAACTTGGCTACATGAGCCAGAAATTTACGCTCTATGACGATCTGACGATAATTGAAAATCTGGAATTTTACTGTGGCGTTTACTGTGTGCCGCAAGCACGGCAGAAAGAGCGCATTGATTGGGTCCTGAAAAATTCGGATCTGGTCGGCCAGGAATCGATGCTGACTGGAAAACTTCCCGGTGGCTGGAAGCAGCGTCTTTCCTTTGGAGCGGCTGTGATGCACCAGCCGGAGATTTTGTTTCTAGACGAACCGACCTCCGGGGTCGATCCCCTGGCCCGGCGCGAAATGTGGCGCTCCATCCGGGACCTGGCCAGGCAAGGAACGGCAGTGCTAGTGACCACGCACTTTCTTGAGGAGGCCGAACACTGCAACAATCTCGGATTTATGGTCGCCGGTGTGGTCGTGGCTGAGGGCTCACCCAGTGCCATCAAGGCCGGCCAACCGGGCCAGTTATTTGAGGCCCGCTATTCTGATCTGGCCGCTGCCTACGCCGCTGTCAAAGAAATTATCGCCCCCTGGCGCGTATCTATGTTTGCCGATAGTTTGCATATTGTCCTCGATGATCCGGCCCGCGAGTGGCCTGTGATAGAACGCGGGCTGGCTTCTGCACGAGGTTCATCCTCCGGCATCGTCGAATTGTCGCGCCGGGCGCTGGGATTTTCTCTGGAGGACGCTTTTATCTCTATCGTTCAGCGAGCTACGGGGGCGAGCGGTTGATATGCAAATCGGTCGCATTTATGCACAAGCGATAAAAGAAATCGCCCAGTTCCGCCGTGATAAGTTGACTGTGGCTCTGGCTTTTGGCTTGCCCGTGCTGGCACTTTTACTCTATGGTTATGCCACGCGACTGGAATCAAAAGACATCCCCGTGGCTGTGAGAAACTTTGACAATGGCGCCCTCAGCCGCGAATATATCGATACTATTTTTGCCAACGGGCAGCTTACGCCTGCCAGATGGGGCAGTCGCTCCGACTCCATAGGCTCGCTCGATCTCGGCCTGGCTAAGGCTACGATTGTTATTCCGCCTGAATTTTCACGCCATTTGAAGGAGGGCCTGACCGCGCCTGTTGCTGTAATCGTCGACGCCACCGATGTTAATAATGCCCGCGTCATTAAAAACAGCGTTCTCGCCACCACCAAATTTTTCTGCAAAACGCACCATCTCGGTGGTTCTCCCAATCTGATCACAGCGCAGGTGCGACTCTGGTTTAATCCCGGTCGCAAGGAGGCGCAATATGTGGTACCGGGAGCGGTGGCAGTAATTTTGTGGATCTTCCCCTGCTTGCTGGCGGCCCTGGCCATGGCTCGCGAAAACGAGCAGGGCACGATGCTCCAGCTCTATGCTTCGTCGCTTTCTTCTTTCGAGTTGATACTGGGTAAGGCCGCCGCATATGTTGCTGTATCCATGGTCATGTCGGTCTTGTTGATAGGCATTTCCATGCTCCTCTTTCAGCTAGATGTCGTGGGCGATTTGCCTATATTTATATTGTCACTAGTACTTTACGAAACCTGCGCCATCGCTTTCGGCTTGATGGTCGGAGCCAAATCCGCATCCCAGAGTGTGGCGGTGCAAGCGGTGGCCACAGCCAGTTTTACGACTGCATTGCTTCTCTCCGGATTTATCTATCCGCTGCGCAATATCACTTTTCCCCTGTCGCTGATCTCCAGTATTTTGCCGGCACGCTATTTTGTGGAGAGCTGTCGCGATCTGTTTGTGCGCGGCTCAGACGCTGCCAGTCAAGTTTTCATACCTGTGGCCCTGGTCTTGTTTGCGCTTCTAGTGCTGATGCGGGCTTCGGGCATGATACGCAAAATGCAGTTACCTGGTTAAAAATCTAGAAGTCTAGAAGTCTAAAAGGAGGGCTGAGAAAATGTCGGCATTATCGCAAACGCAGATCTTCAGGCTACAGATCAAGACCCTGGCCATCAAAGAATTGCGGCAAATTATGCGTGATAAACAAATGGTCTTTCTGCTCTTTGTCATGCCGATTTTGCAGCTCTGCCTCTATGGTTTCGCCCTTTCGCCCGAAGTTGAGCATCTGCGGCTTGGTGTCATTGATCTCGCTCATTCCCCCACATCGCGCGAGCTTGTCTCGGCTCTGGTGGAAAACGGTGTATTTGATCTAAAACAATCCGGCGGCACTTCCGAATCTCTGGCCACCCTGGTGCGCGAAGGCAAGCTCGACGCCGGTGTTATTGTCCCGCCCGAGCTGGAGCGCGACATCAAATCAAAGAAAGCGGTCGATGTGCAAATTATGATCGACGGCGTTGACGCCAATAGCGCTGGTATCGCCAGTGGTTACATCAATCAAATCATGGGTGCTTTTAATCGTAAGCTGATGGCCGGCACACAGACCGACTCCCAGCTGGTTTTACCGCAAATTAGTTTTGCCTACAATCCTGGTCTGATCAGTTCCTGGTTCTTCGTTCCGGGTGTGCTCGGCCTGGTTCTCAATCTTGTCAGCACGCTCGTCTCGACCTCTACCGTTGTACGCGAAAAGGACTCGGGCACGCTGGAACAGCTGCTTATGACCCCGGTCAATTCTTTCCAGATATTGGCCGCCAAAGTCATGCCCCTCTCGGTTTTACTGATGATGACTGTTTTTGTCAGTCTGATTGTGGCCAAATTTATTTTCCATGTGCCCTTCCGCGGCAGTCTCCTGCTCTTTCTTGCGGTTTCCTTCCTGGCCATCATTGTCGGCATATCGATTGGCATTTCACTGGCGGCTTTTGCCCAGAATCAGCGACAGGCCCTGCTCACGTCCTTTTTCGTCAATTTGCCGGTTATACAGCTGTCCGGCGCCATAGCACCGCTGGAAAGCATGCCCAAGTTTTGCCAGTGGCTTTCCTTGATCGATCCGCTGCGCTTTTATGTATCCTGCACCAAGGCTATTATGCTCAAGGGGGCCGGCCTGGATGTGATTTGGCCCGATGTGTTGGCGCTGGCATTCTTTGCCGTGGTGCTCTTGACCTTGAGTTCCAGTCGATTCCGCCAGCAACTCAACTAACCCCTGGGTTGTCGATAGGTTACAATCAGCGCCATGTACAGATTGAAAGCAAGACATATGCTGATAGTGCTGCTTTCTCTGCAGTTTCCATCCATTGCCAATGCACAAGAGGATCCGCAGCCGGTGGTTCAGTTGCGAGGCGTCGTGCAGGAACCGACTGCTGCCTCCAATTTGTCACTGAGAAAGCTTGAAGAACTGGCTCTTCAGAATAACCCAACGCTGAGCCAAGCTGCATCCGCCACTCGCTCAGCACGAGGATTGGCCAAGCAGGCTGGGATGATGCCTAATCCTGTAGTGGGATACCAGGGTGAGGAGTTTGCATTCAGGACACTGCACGCAAAGCCGGAATATTTTGGCTTCTTCGAACAGACACTACCGCTAGGCGGAAAGCTTGCTAAGAGTCGCAGCATTTATTTGAATCAAGCAAATCAGTCTGAAATAGAAGCCCAAGCTCAGAGGCAGCGCGTGATAAATACCGTGCGCGTTCTCTTTTATCAAACGCTAGGAGCGCAACAACAGGTGGAGTTGCGCACAGAACTGGCAAGAATTGCTCACGACGCAACCAAAACAACCTCAGATTTGTTCAACGTCGGACAAGCAGACAAACCTGATTATCTTGAATCAGAGATAGAGGCCGAACAGGTGGAACACGAGCTGCAGTCAGCGAAAAATAATCTCAAGCAAACATGGAAGCTTTTGGCGTCCGTGGTTGGGGTACCTGAAATGGCTGTGGTTCATCTGCAAGGCAAGCTGGATGATCGCATCCCTGCAATCAACGAGGAGCAACTTTTAGCAGACTTGATGCGCACCAGTCCTCAGATTCGCAGCGCAGAAGCGCAACTTGCAAAAGCTCGAGCCGTCATTGTAAGAGCAAAAGCCGAACCTGTACCGGACATGTACGTACGTGGTGGGATTGGCTACAGCAGCGAGTTTCTTGAAAACAGTCGAGGCGAGCCGTTGGGAAAAACGGGGGTAGAGGCAAACATGCAAGTTGGGGTCAGTTTGCCTTTGTGGAATCGCAATCAAGGTGGTATCGCTGCTGCTCAAGCCGATTTGGCATTTGCAGAGAGTGATTTGATAAGGCTTCGTTTAGCATTACGGGTCCAATTCGCTCAAGCAATGAAGAGTTACAGCAATGCTGTTGATGCGGTACGACGCTACCGCGACGTGATCTTGCCTCGGGCTGACGAAGCCTATCAACTCTATTTGGCAAAGTACAAACAGATGGCTGCGTCCTATCCCCAGATGTTGATCTCACAACGGACTATGTTTCAGGTCAGGCAGCAGTACATAAATTCGCTCGTCGACCTGCAGCAAAGCAGCACCGCGCTCGAAGGCTATTTGCTTACCGGTGGTCTTGATTCGCCCAGCCTCTCTCCCGGCGGTAGCGTGCAGCGGGTCGAAATGACCGGAGTGAGGTCCGGGTCGCAGGGGGCAGATCAACACGCTCTCGACACAGCTGGGCTGGTCGAATACTAGGCCATGAGACTTCTTACAGCGACGAGTAAATATAGATGGTATTTCAAAAAACATTCATAACTGTACTGGGCACTGTTGTTTCAATGCTAGTGCCTCTGGCGCCGGTTTGGTCTCGCAGTCAAATGCATTCTACGATTGCAATGGCCCCTTCCCGCGCACAAGCAAGCGCTCAAGTACCTGTTGTCACACCTGATTTGTCGCGACTTCCTTGGAAGATGGAAAATGGCGTCAAGGTCTTTCACCTGTCAGCCGACATTTGCAAACGCGAAATTTTGCCGGCGTCGGCAATGGGACCGGCTAAAGTACTCACTGTCTGGGGCTTCAATGGCAGCGCGCCCGGTCCAACAATTGAAGTAAATGAAGGGGATCATGTACGCTTCATCTTCAAAAATAACTTGCCCGAAAGTACCACAGTGCACTGGCATGGATTGGAGATCCCGATTGAGATGGACGGTATGCCATTCATCAGCCAACCCATGGTCAAGCCAGGTGAAACCTTCATTTATGATTTCACATTGCACCAGAATGGTACTTTTTTCTATCACTCGCACGGCGCCATGCAAGAGATGATGGGTATGATCGGCTTTTTCATTATCCATCCGAAAGTTGCTCACGATCCGCCGGTGCAAAAAGATTTTGCCCTCTGCTTGCAAGAATGGGCTTCCTTGCCTAATAACGACATCCCGAACAGCATGTCGATGGAATATAACTGGTTGACTATTAACGGAAGAGCGGCACCGTCAACAACCCCTTTGATTGTGAAAGAGGGTGACAGAGTGCGGATTCGCCTGATCAATATGGGGATGGACCACCACCCAATTCATTTGCACGGTTATCAATTTTATGAGACTGGAACCGAAGGTGGACGGGCCCCAAAATCAACCTGGCGGCCTGAAAATACCGTCATCGTTGGCGTCGCACAGTCTCGTGACATCGAGTTTGTCGCCAAGCATGTCGGCGATTGGATGCTCCATTGCCACTTGCCGCACCACATGATGAACAACATGGTGTCGATGGTTGGACCTATGGCTCATCCGGGCTCGGGTATGCACACCGGTGGCGGCATGGAAGAGGGAATGGGCATCGTGCGCGGTGGAAATGCCACTGCTGAAAACTTGGCACCATCGTTGGGGCGTGGGATGGGCAATACCGCAGACCGCGAGCAGAAGATCTCTAATCTTGTCGGTCACACTGACATGAATCTCGTGCCTTCCACCGCTCCCCAGTCGACTCCCGCCCCACCAACTGAGCTGCAGCCTGGATCTCCTCAGGATGACATGATGATGATGCCGATGGACGCAGCTGTGGCGAAACCTGAAAATAATGGTTTACCGCCAGGTTGGTCCGGCGCACTTTCTGGAATGATGAATCTTGTCCGCGTCTTACCTGCGGATAAATACAACAGGCTCATGGCTGACATTAAGGCTGGGCGTATCGATCCATCACAAAATTCCACCATGAAAATGGATCACATGAACATGCCGGGAATGCAGATGGACCACAGCAAAATGAACATGCCTGAAAAAATTGCTCCCGGCAAAAAACCGTCAATGGAAGAGCTGATGAAACAGAATCCGAATATGAAAATGTAGTGTGCAATCAATGCCGTGGTGCTCTTGACCTTGAGTTCCAGTCGATTCCGCCGGCAACTCAACTAACCTAAAAAATTAGGTATGATATGGTGCAATCTTTGGAAATTCTTGTGCACTTGTGAATGCCTTAATTGAATCGATTGTTCTGGTCGGCGGCGGCGTGTTATTCAGCATCGCCGGCTTGATTGTTGTGCGCAAAACCTTTCGCCGACAGGATTTCAAAAAACATCATGAGATAGCCGGATATTTGATCTCGGTGGTCGGTACTTTGTACTCGATTTTGCTTGGCTTGATCGTAGTCAACGTGCAATCAAAGTTTGATCAGTCGAGAACCATGGCCCAGTGCGAGGCCAGCAGCTGTTCCGATATCGCCCATTTAGCGCGTGGCTTTGGCCGCGACCAGGCCATCAGTGTCTGCAATAGTGTGCGCTGGTATTACACGGTGGTGCAAGCCGAGGACTGGGAAAAGATCGCCCTGGGCACTTATGTTGAAGCCAGTATTCCCGCCTACCAGGGCCTCTGGCACGCGGTCGTAAACCTGGAGCCCAAGACCAATCGCGAGACGACTTGCTTCTCATCAATGATCGATTCGCTCAAGCGTCTTTCAGACGCCAGGCGCTATCGCATGTCGGCTCGCAAGCGCGGGCTGTCGCCCATAGTCTGGGTGGTATTGTGCGCTGGTGCTGTGATGATCATCATGTTTACATACTTCTTCCGTACCGAAAGCGCACGCACTCAGACTCTACTGACTGTTTTCGTTTCGCTTTTCGTCACGCTCAATCTGCTGCTGGTCTGGCTTTTTGAAAATCCCTACCGCAGTGAGTTGCAAATCAAGCGCGGTGCTTTTTACTTCAAGCCCAGCATATTCGACTATGGAGACTACAAGCCGCCGGGTCTTATTACGCCGCAGGATCCAATGGAAGCGAAGTGAAGAGCACTCTCTACTCTTTCAGAAATTCAAATTCGTAAGGCTTGTCTGCTTCGGCCGGTGCACCACCTTCTGCGCCTTCTACTTCCTTGGGCGGCAGATGAATGGACTCCAGGGTGAACATCAAATAGTGAGCGAGCGAAAGGATGCGCGCGCACTGAGTGATGCTCATAGGCGTACTGCTGGGCAAGCCTTTGTAGCGCTCAAAAAATCCGGCTAAAAGGTCGGCGATACCTTGATTTTCCAGCGCGGTATTTTCTGGACTGCAGAGCATACCGCCTTCGGGATCGAAGGCCTGACGCACGAGTTCGGCCCCTTTGGCGTTGATGTTGCCGCTGACAAGCATACTGACTTTGTCTTCCAGCTCTTTCACGGCCAGCACGACGGCCTCGCCATACTGCGCCAGTTCAAAAGGGCGCCAGGTGACATGGTAAATAGCCGGGTGAAATAGCGCTCCCAGATAGTCGCCGCAGGGCGGCTCGGGGATGATGGCGGCCATTTTGCGAAAGCCGTTGAGACGATCCAGTCGACCGCCGACGATGAAGGGAAACTCGTCCACATCGCGTTCAAAGTCATTCAGTTTGAGGCTGGGCACAAAGTAGACATTGGAGGCAAAGTAAAGGGGCACGGTTTCGGAGGAAAAGCACTGTCTAAGCGCGTCGGACGTTTCCAGGACCCATGCCCAGTTGGCCCGTTTGAGCCCGTCCATCATTTCGGGCGAATCGGCTTTGTTGGCAAGAAGACTGCGCCCTTTGGCAATCATCCGGTCGATGGCCTGTTCCACTTTTTCTTTGGGTATGGCCATAGTCAGGCCTACTGCCGGAACGGGGGGAAGCTGATGCATCGTCTGCCCTCTACAAAGTAGGTGTCGCAACCAGATTTTAAACTAGCAAATAGCAATCGTCTCCACTTGTCTATTCTCGAATTTTTTTTTGTTTTCGCCGAGCGCGGCGATCCATTTTAATTTTGCGTAGAGCCAGTTCAATAGCCTCGCCTTGCAAGATTTGTTCGGGCGAAAAGCCCATGCCGCGTAGGGCTTGAGGTAGGAAATAAAGCGGTACATTTAAGGTGCGGGCAAGTTTGCGCGCACGGTCGCCACTGCTTGTAGAACGAGTTTTAGCGGTTTCAGTGCCGTCATTAATAAGTGCTTCCAGGTCGCCCTGATAGCGTTTGCGACTGTCCTGCAAGGGTGTGACCAGGAGTGAAACGTCCAGTCCTATATGGCGTGCGCCATATTGAATAATTCCATCCTGACTGACCCGCACAGCCAGCTCGACTTTGTTATCACCATTTGTAGAAGGCGGGCAGTTGTTGATGACAATGGGAGTGACAGTTATTTCGTCGTGGGCCGAGTCGTGCGACGCTCCGATCAAATTGGCGACTGAAGTATCGGTCAAGGTGTCGAGCCTCCCCTGTACAAGGCAGGCGTTGATTGTGTTGTCCACAATTTCGAGCTTGGCATAAGCGGTTACCGGCAGTGGTGTATTGATGGCGAGCAGCGGCATGATCGAACCGTCGGCCCGAACGATACTTATAGGTTGGGTGAGCAGATCCCAGACAATGAACTCTTTAACTACATTGGTGATGGCACTGGCCTGGACGGCCGCGCCAAACGAGGGAAGCATGTCGTTTTCCAGACGTTCAATAGTCGAACCGCCGCCGATCTCCGCCAGTCGGTGGCGAAGGCAAGGCATCAATGTGGCACCGCCACAAATGAAGATGGTGTTTATTTGATCGGCCGTAAGATGTGCATTTTTAATGGCGTTCTCGGCGTGAAAAACTGCTTTATCTAAGTGCGCTTGTGCCAGCTCTTCAAATTGCTCCAGTGAAAGACAGCCGCTTAGAGACGCCAATTCATTCCCCGCCGCTTGCAGAAAATTGCTGCCCGGTACTGACACTTTTAAGTTAGTCATAGAGAAATAAGCGTCATTGGATACTTGCAGATTGTGCTTCAGTGTGGCAGCTTCAGTTTCGAATCTTTGCAGTGTTTTCAAGTCTAGGTGTGGATTTCGACCGTATTTACGCACGAACTTTTCGATTAGAAATTGCACTATCACGTCATCGAAATTTCGGCCGCCGAGATTGTTCTGCGAGCTTGTGGCTTTGATTTCTACAATGCCGTTGGAGAGCGTATAGACAGTCGCGGCGCAGGTTCCGGCACCCATGTGGAAAATCAAGTAATTGGTGTTTGCCAGGCCTGGATTGAGACAGTAGTGGCCAACGGCGGCTGCGGTCGCCTCGTTGATCAATGCCATCACACTGAGGCCGTTATCTTCGGCGCAGGCTTTGAGCAATTTGCGCTCCATACTGGTGAAGGATGCCGGTACTGTCAGTACGACATCTCTTACGGCCTTGCTTTCGCGACCGGAACAGAGCGGTATTAAGTGGCCGAAGAGCGTGTTGGTGAGTTCTTCCGCTTGGACCGTCTGCCCCTCAAATTCCGTTTGCCAGTCTGTGCCGATTTTCGTTCGTATGGCCTGAATAACAGTCTCAATCAGGGGAGTCGCAGGTGAAACCCTGCTTCTGTGGTTTGTCATCCATCGTCCGTTGTGATGCAATCCCAGGTCTGTAGCCGTAGCCGGAAGGACATCTTGAATGCAGGCATTCTCCAGTGAAGAGACACGCATATATTGCGTGCCAAGGTCTATTCCGAGAACGATGTGATTGTGTTGCCCTGCGGCAATGTAATAGCGCGGCGGAAAACCAGACCCCTCCCCACCCAGTTGCGGGTCGGATTGGAGTTTTGCATAAAATTCGCTTTTTTTTGGCGCCAGCACGGCGCCTTGCCCTTGCTTCACGCGCTACCCTGATATCGTTCCCACCTTGTAAAGATATGCCCAAAAGCCAACCTGTCCTCTTGGTCACTCCAGGAGAAAGCTCCCTTAAAAAAAATATTTGCAGAGTCAGGAATTGCTAAGGAATGCAATTAGCAAAACAATCTTTTAGAGATGAAAATGTCACAAAAACCCATGGCGGGTGCCTTCGTGCACCCGCTGCCGTGATTTGATCCGCACCTCGCAGTTGGCAATTTGACTCACATTCTCAATTACTCCTCTCGAATTGAACTCTTGTTGATAGTCGCTCTTATTCGATAGTGCCGATCTTTCGGGCTCTTTGCTATGATGATTTCGGTCTCTTCCTATAGAAGCGGCCATCTTGATCCGGGTATGACTTAATAGATTCCGCGTCTGTACCGTCTGCCAGTGACGGTGAACCCAAGAAAAATTAGCAAGTCCCAGTATCTGGCTGGGGGTAATCGAGGAGATTTCTCATGTCTTACACAATCGTTTCTGACATCTGCGAAGGAGTAGGCGACTGCCTGCCCGTTTGCCCTGTTGAGTGCATTCACTGGACAGAAAAAACTAATGACAAAGGCCACAAGTATCCCATCATCGATGATTCGACCTGCATCGATTGTGGCGCTTGCCTCTCGGCTTGCCCTGTAGAAGGCGCAATCCTTGACGAGTGGAAGCCTGAACTGCAAAAACCGTAGTTCTAGCCTCAGGCTAAACAAATTTATTGCTCACCACGGCACCGGATATGGTGCAATGGTGAGCAATTTCTTTTTGCCGTTGGCTAAGGACCGATTTAGCGCTTGAGATTGCCTTGAGTGTCCTGAGGAAAGTAGTTAGGGTCTGAGAATCTTGGGTCTTCGGTGTCGGCCGCTACCGGAGGTGGTCCGACGACGTCAGATGGCGGTGGTGTGGGCGTTCCAGAGTCAACCGTTATCGGTTGAGTCGTGGTAGTGTCAACCGATAACGGTTGACCCCCGTCGCCCACGGGTGCCGCGTTTGTGCTGCCTCCCGGCCCCGAAGTGGTGTCGGTTTGACCTCCTTGTCCAGCCGGTGGATTTGGCGGTGCCACTTCGGTCTGAGCCGGCTGCTCGGGTGCCAGGCTGGCCTGCAATTCCGACATGATGCGGCCGAGGTTTTCAGGGGCCAGCAACTGATCGCCGACTTTCAGGTATTTGGGCAATTTGCCGCCGTTCAGAAGTTTTTCTTCGCTTTGTAGTATGCGAGTCAACATCTTCAATTCTTTCTCGTCCTGTGTGCTGTGACCGCCCTCTGCGATGCCCAGGAGAGCTTCGGCGACCTGATAGTAGCCGCCACCTTTAGTCACACGGCCCAGAGCGTCAAGCTCGGTGTTGGGCTTAGCTGTATCGAGGGCTGCTTGTTCGTCCTGTACGCGGGTTTCCAGAGCTTGTTTCTGGGTTACCAGAGCGGTATTGGAATCGTTCATTGCAGTAAGGGCTTGTTGCTTGGCTGTCAGGTCGGTGCCAGCTGCGTCGAGGGCGGCCTTGGCGTTGTCTCTGTCGCTAGTGAGGGACGTGAGAGTTGTCTGATCGGCCGTATTTTGATCTGCATGCTTTTGCAAGCCTCTGTTGACAGTAGCTTCGTTGAAGTGAATGCCACCGGTGAAGCTAATGAAGTCCGGATCTGTGTAATCACTTGTGTTGCGATGCGCTATGGCTTTGCCCGATCCGTAGGTTTCATCATGGATAGTCCCCAGGAGGACGTTGGCGGCGTCACGCATTGTCTGCGACTGAGTGGTGTCGTTGGCGATGTCGCGTAGTTGGCCGTCGCCAATTTCGATTTGGTTCAGTCCCGTGGCCAACGTGTTGTAGGCGTTGCGCACGCTGGCATCAAGGTCGTTGCGTTTTTTGATTTGTGCTTCCAGCGGATCAATCTTGCCCTGTGCTGTGTCTAGTGCTGTCTGTGCTGCGGTCTGAGTGGCCTGGGCGTCGGTCACTGCCTTGGTGGCGTCTGTGGTGTCAGAGGGCTGCTGGGTCTGAATGTCGTGCAGCGTTCTTTGATCGGTGTTCAGTTGCCCTTTGAGGTCGTCGAAGTTGATGACTGTCGAACCTTCGGGAAGTATGCCGTCCTGGACAAGTTTTTGCACCGCTTCTGGAGCGGCGGCCGGGGCAAATTTTGTCTGTAAATCTTCTAGTAATTTATGACCGACGGCGTTAGGGTCGGTTGCTGGTGCTAGGGGCGCGTCAGTAGCTGTGGCGGCGTCTGACCCATTATTTTTGCTCATTTCAACGTTCTCCAATCGTGTGGTTGGTGAGCGTTGAGAAATCGTTTTGTCAAAGGGGGGAAGATCGTAAATCCGGCCGGTGGCTAATCGGCTCGATTCTCAATCTCAGTGGCGGTATCTATACGGGGCAATTGGTTTTTGGACAGGATTGGATAAATTTCGCAGGGTCCGGCCCACATTTAATCTTTGGGGCAAGAACCGCGCCGGTGGGGATATAGTAGGTGGACTGCCTTAGAGATCTGAGATATCCTTAACAGGTGTGCTGACAGGCCTGGGACGCCTGGATTGCTCAACACCCGGAATTTTGGCTGGTCAAATAACGCGCCTGAGTGGAGAAAATCGCATATGCCGCATGCAGTTGCTGGTGGGTCCGACACTACAATGCGGGGGCGAAAAGTCAGGGCCTTCGGCCTGGGATCACTATTTCTGATAACCGCCGGACCGGCTAATCCTGCTTTTGCCCATGGCTCTGCCGCCGGATGGGGACAGCCGTCTCCTGCTTCCGGTTTTGGTCCCGGGTCGGGGCCAGCCAGTTTCGCCGGCAGTCATGTGCCCCATTCAGGATTCAGTTTCAGTCAAGTACACAATGCTGCTTCATTCAGACCGTTCGGCAATTTTGGTATGACAAGCGGTCAAAACGCCGACTCGGCAGCTCCGACTGCCTTAAATCAGAGCCAGTCCTTCGATACGCCTGGTGGTTTCAATACCTTTGCCAATCGTGGCCTCGCACATTATAACGCGGGCGCGCAATTTAACCGGTCCCTTTTGCCGGCCATGGTCGGGCCCACAGCGGCTTTGGGTCGTCATCCTAATCTGGGAGCGGGTCTGGGTCTTCAACACGGCCTTGATCTCGATCTGACATCGTCTATCGCCAATATCGTATTAGGCAGCAATCTATTTACCGCAGCCGACACCACGGCGACATCAATGACTGCCACAGTTACTGTCGGCGGCAGTCAACATACTTTTCAGGCCGGTCAAAAAGTAACGGCCGCTGAATATGTCGCCATCAAAGAAGTGCTGAGCGGCGGCAGTCAGACCCTGCGTATCAACGCTCGCGGAGCCGCTTATGGTGGCGTTGTCGATTTGAATGACCTGGCCTCATATAAGTTTGCCGACATTGTTATTCCCCGGCATGTTGTGGCTATAGACAATTTCACCAGCAACAGTAATGTCACCATTAGCGGCGACCTGGTCAATTACGGCTCCATATATGGTATTTCCACCGACGCCAGCGTCACTTCTGGCACCATTTTCGCCTCTGATATGACAAACAGGTCCGGTGGTGTCATTTCGACCGTTATCCCTGCCAATTTGAAGTCCGACTTATTGCCTAATAATCTGATTTCAGGTGTCAGCCTCGCCTTCAATGCCTCCGGTGATTTCACAAACTCCGGACAAATAAGCAGTGCCGGCGCACTCTCTGTAGTGGCAGGTAGATCTATCTATAATATATCCGGGCCTGGAAATGCCGCGACCTCCAATACTAACGGACGCAGTCTGCCGACGATGACAGCCGTTGGTGATCTTTCACTGGCAGCCGGTTCCGGCAATTTTGTCAATGCCGGATTAATTGCTTCAAGCGGTAAAAATGTTACGTTCAGTGCTCCTGTAACACAGAATATCAACATCGACAGCACGGGCGGCAAGGTCCAGGCCCTGCAAGGCGACATCAATGTGCGCGACGGCGGCTACAGTGGCGCCAATAATATCAATCTGGTGGGCGGCGATTATCTATCGCAAAATCTCAATCTGAACTCCGGTACCGGTGCCATCACCGGTGCGGTTGGCGACATTACAGGCAATCTCAATACCAAAGCCGGCTCGGCCCATGTACTTGCCTCGACCGATGTGTTGAAACTGGGTTCGAATAAAATCGACGGCGACCCGCTTTTTGTCAACGCCGCCGGTGACATTGAAATTACCGGTCTTGTCGATGTGACCGGTAACAATGAACCCCTTACGATTGCGGCTTCGGGCGACATATTTGCTCAGGGCAGCGATCCCACAGCCCAGCTGAGAAATTCAGGCGGCGATATTACACTCATCGCCGGGGCCGCTATTTCTTACTCGGGTACCAATTCCAGCTCCGTGCCTCCAGGCGCCCCAGCCACTGCTACTGCGACGATTGATTTTTCGACGCCGAGCGTTAACGGTGGCAACATTTTTCTGGCAAACAGCGCCGCTTCGCCGATCATAGACGCTTCATCCAAGACCGGCAACGGCGGCAATGTAACGCTGGCTGCGCTGTCGAATCCGATTAATGGCGGCGGTTTTATTAATTTGGCCACCAGCGGCACTTCGATCGACACTCACAGCACTATAAGTAACGGCGGCAATGTCACTGTTATCGCCGGCGCCATGAGCGGTACCGGTATCCTTCTATCCACTATCGATGCCGGCAAGGGCTCACTGTCAGGCGGTACGGTCAGCGTTTATAACGCAAGACCCACCGGCA
>Ga0105248_10004577_pt1 | contig 15314 bp, 11 predicted proteins | sample KBSS34metaG_FD_81524 | JGI IMG/M metagenome (GOLD analysis project Ga0105248, IMG submission 81524) | Switchgrass rhizosphere microbial communities from Kellogg Biological Station, Michigan, USA - KBS S3-4 metaG | ecosystem: Host-associated > Plants > Roots > Rhizosphere > Soil | place...
ACCGGCAACGCCGTCGAAGGACCCGCGCTTGGTCAAACACAGCCTTTCACCGCTTTGCCGCCCCTCACCCCCACCCACTTACCGGAGCCTTCTGCTCCTACCTTCGCCAACACAACCCTCCGGCCCTTCCTGAACCAGGCGGTGTACGGCACACAGGTTCTCGACTACGCCGTTGATGGTTTCTCCTCTGAACCAGTACGGTGGTGGCAACCTCCTTATTCAGAAAAAACACAGTGCCAGGCGGGATGCCTCTCGACCGTATATCTCCGTCGCAAAGGCGATTTCATTCTTCCCGTAACCGCTCAGATTGCTTTCGACGATGGATCCCGTATCCGTGAAGTCTGGGATGGTGTCGATCGCTGGACACGTTTCACCTACACTCGCAACGCAAAAATAGTCACCGTCGAGTTGGACCCCGATCACCTAATACCGCTCGACAGGGATCTATTCAACAACAGCTTCACGACACAGGCAGATCCAGTTCCGGCACGGAAACTCACATCGATATGGATCACGATTCAACAACTCGCGGAGCAGTTGGTTACATGGATCGTTTAATCACCTGAACGAAAACTGAAAACGCTGATCTTATTTTTTGGAAAGGCTTCCATGTCCCGAACCCGCAGCATACTGACCCACGGTCTCGGCATCGCAATTCGCCGGCTTCCGGCCTTTCTGTGGACATATGCCTTCAATCTCACACTCGCGCTGGCCATGTGCCTTCCGCTCAAGGTGCAACTCTCCAATCTGCTAGACCGATCGCTTGCGGCTCAGCGCCTTTCCTCAGGCTTCGACCTCGGCACCGTGGCAGACGCCGCTCTGCATCTTCACCAGGGCGCTCCCGGCCAGGTCAGTTCGATCACCAGCCACGCCTCCGTGCCGCTCTATCTGCTGATATATTTCCTACTCGTACCGGGCACTCTCTACTGCTATCTCACTCGAACTCACGCGCGGCTTAGCACTCTCGTGCGCCAGGGTATCATTCACTTCTGGCGTTTCGTACGCATCACTTTGCTGACGCTTCTCGCTGCGATTTTCATTCTCGGTCCGCTTGCCGTTCTGCAACAACACTGGGCACGTTTTGTCGACAACCGCTTCGTCGGTCGCCCAGCACTTTTGCTCACACTCACAGGCCTTCTGCTGGTTTTGCTCGCTGCCACTCTGCTGCGCGTCTACTTCGATCTTGTGGAGGCTTATGTGGTTCAACTCGGCACGCACCTACGCCCCAATGGCAAGCCCGACCGACGCATTCGCCGCACGCTTGGCCCTGCATTTCGCCTGCTACGCAGTAATCTCGCTCGTGTCTGGCTGGTCTTTCTTCTGCTTGCCACACTCGGGGCCCTGGCGGCTTTCTTATCAGGGCGAACCGCGATGCACATGTTGGCCCAGCCCCGAGTCTGGCCCATGTTTCTTGTCGCTCAGTTCGGACTCTTCTTGATGCTCTTCACTCGCTTCTGGCAGCGCGGGGCTGAGGCCTCCCTCGTGCTGCAGCACCCAATCCTTCCTAACGCAGGGCTTCCCATGGCTTACGATTCTCGGCCATCCGCGCCTCTTGCTCCGCCAGTTCCACCAACCACTCCGTCGGGAGAAGATGCTCATCCACCTGACTACCCACGTCACGTTGAAATGATCTACAATCCCGACCCATTGACGCCCCTTTATCCAGCACCGCTGTCGGCCGATGACCCCATCGCTCCCCTCACTCCGCCAGAGCCGCACCCTCCCGCTGCGACACCCGACCCAATCCCTAATCCAGAACCCGCTACACCTTCGCTTGACGAGCCCGATCCCGGTGTCTTTCACCATGATCCTCAAAAGCCCCAGCCGTAGCTCTCACATGCGCAAGCAATTACAATAGATAAAGGCCTATGAATCTCTTCTTCCTGCGGCACGCTTCCGCCGGCATGAGACGTGCCAATCCTCTGCTCGATGTAAAACGCCCCCTCGACAAGGACGGCAAACGGCAGTGCCTGCATCTCGCCCACATTCTGAATGAACTGAAGGTTCAATTCGATCTCATCGTTTCGAGTCCGCTCAAGCGCAGCCTTCAAACAGCCTCTCTCGTGGGTACCGAAACCGGGTACGAATCGAAGATATTGCTCTCGAATGCGCTCGCCCCAGACGCCACGTTCCGCGACTTTCAGAAGCTTCTTTCGGAGTGCCAAAAGTACGAGAACCTGCTCGTCGTCGGACATAACCCTAACCTGAGCCAGTTCCTCGCCTCGGTTCTCGTAGCCCCTTCGTCGACAACACTTCCTACCATTCGTCTGCGCAAAGGCACGCTCGCCCGCGTCTCGATTGCTCGCGGTCCAGCAACCTTGCAGTTGCTACTCGATCCGCGTACCGTACGGGCCCTCTATACAACTTCTACGAAGAGCTCCCGCCGGAAGACCTCACGGAAGTAGGCGGCTTCCTTCTTCAGCGACCAGGCTTCCAGTTCCGCTCCTCCACGCCCTGGCACCAACTCCAGCAAGACACGCTTGGGGTAGACGTGGACCCGCATCTGCACGACTGCACTCGCGCGATCTTGGTTCAGAGCAACCGCCAGGCGTAGCAGCACAATCGCCCGCACAACATTCGTATGCTCCTCTAGAGGAATCGTCCGCATCACTCGGTCCATCGCGTCCGGCCGCGTCTTCCCCAGATAGCGCGCAAAGGCGCTCACGATCGATCTCTGCTCGGGCGAGAAGCCGAAGATCTCTGAGTTAGCGATGATGTAGTGTGCATGCCGATGGTGTCCCTGGTGGTTCATATACTTGCCGACATCCTGCATCATCGCTGCCGATTCCAGCCACAGCCTGTACTCCTCCGGCAGTTCATGCACGCGTTCCAGAGCATTGAACAACTCCACAACATGTTGCCTCACGGGCTCCACCCGCCGCAGCTCAATCCCGTACCGCTGGCACACTTCAAGCACGCCTGCCCAGCGCTCACTCTCGATCTTCTGGTGTACCGAGGCGCGCAAATCTACATCGCCCAGCATCTGCGCCAAAATCCCATCTCGCAAGCCGAGCGACGAGTAACGGAAAGACCTCAGCCCGAACCGCTCCATCAGGCTCGAATACACCAGCGCACCACCTACGATGATCTCCGACCGGCGAGGACCGATGCCGGGAATCGCAGCCCTCTGTTCATCGCGCATCTTAACCATGCGATCGGCCAGCGTACGAACTTCCTCCGCCGCGGCAGTCAGTTCGCCCACGTGCTCCACACGTCGCTTCGCCAGCGTCTTCTTTTTCTTTACTGAGCTCTTCTTGCGCGCATACCCGCTCGCCTCGGCCAGTGCTGCCGCTGTTCCCGAAGTTGCAATCACTAGTCCGACTCGCGGCATCCCAATTTTTCGCTCTGCCTTCTTCAACTCGCGGTCAATGTACTGCTTCAACCGCGCCACGTCCTCCTTCGCCGGCGGATCACTAGCGAGAAACTCCTGCTGCAGCCGTACCGCACCTAACGCCATGCTCGCCATGGACTTGATGCGGCCGCCATCCGACAAGGTCACCTCGCAGCTTCCGCCACCCAGATCAATCAGCACGCAGCGCCCGCGCGCCCCCACCTCGTGCGTCACCACGCCCAGGTGGATCAAACGTCCCTCTTCCAGACCCGAGATCACCTCGACATTCCATCCCGTTGCGGATCGCACCCACTCTGTGAAGGCCTCGGCATTGCGCGCATCTCGCATAGCGCTGGTCGCCACCACACGCACTCTGTCGGCAACATGCAGCTGCACAGCTTTATGAAACCGTTTGAGAGCGCGTATGGTCGCCGCCATCGCCTCCGGCGAAATCACACCCGTCTGAAACACGCTCTCGCCCAGCCGCGTTACCTCACGGTCCTCGTGCAGCGTCTTCAGCCGATGCAGGTGCACCGCGGCGATCTTAAGCCTGCAGGAGTTTGATCCAATATCAATCGCGGCAAAAGTCGGCATCTTTAGTGTTAGACCCTCGAAAACAAAAATCCCACCACAAGCAAGATACATCGCGAGGAACAACTTTCCTGCTCAAACACAACATCCCACTCGCCAGTGGATAAGCCTACGCCGTCGATTTATCGGTCGCCCATTTATCCTATAGAGAACGGCTTTCATGACGACCCCCTCAATCCTCTCCGCGCCCGAGGCTGCTCCAGCACCTGCTACGGTGCCTTCTGACCGCCCTGGCCGCTCCACAGCGCTCTTTGTTCTCTGCGGACTGTGGTTTGCTATCTTCTTCGCTTCGCTCTTTTCCCCGCCGCTGCTCGACGACGCCGACGCCACCCACGCCAATGCCGCCCGCCACATGGTGCTCTCCGGCGATTGGGTTACCCTCAAGGTCAACGGCATCCGCTACCTCGAAAAGGCCCCTCTGCCCTATTGGCTCGACGCCATCAGCTTCCGCATTTTCGGCTTCAACACCTTCGCCGCCCACCTGCCGGAAACCGTCGGCGTCCTCTTCCTCGCGCTTCTCGGCTACCACTGGAGCCGCCGCGCCTACGGAGACCGCGCCGCCTTCTACACAGGCCTCGCCATCCTCACGTCCGCCGGAGTCTTCCTCTTCACCCGTATCTATATCCCCGAGGTCCTGCTGTCTCTCTTTCTTTCAACAGCCCTCTACTGCCTTCTCCAGACCCTCGCGCCGCAAAATAATCTCCCCATTTCTCCTGAAGCGCCACGAACTTTTCCCCAAACCACTTACGCATACATCATGTGGGCGGCCCTCGCCCTCGCCGTTCTCACCAAAGGCCTCGTCGCCCTCGTCTTCTTCTTCGGAGCAGCGATCATCTACCTCGTCCTCACCGGCGAGTGGCGCCAATGGCGCGCGCTCAAGCCCTTCACAGGCCTGCTCCTCTTCCTAGCAATCGCGGCACCTTGGCACATCCTCGCCGGCCTGCGCAACACCGGAGGCATGAACGGCCACGGCTTCTTCTGGTTCTATTTCGTCAACGAGCACTTCCTCCGCTTCCTCGGCAAACGATACCCCAAGGACTACAACAAGCTGCCCGGCTACCTCTTTTGGAGCCTCCATCTCGTTTGGCTCTTCCCTTGGAGCCTCTTTCTCTCGCTGCCGATTCGCTGGATGAAGTCCGCGCGACACCGGACATTCGTCAACGCCAGGACACTTGAAAGCCAGACGACCTTTCTCTTAGCCATCTATGCTGCAGTCGTTTTGGTCTTTTTCTCGATCTCCACCAACCAGGAGTACTACACCTTCCCCGCCTACCTCGCGCTTCTCACCCTCACGGCAGCCGCACTTGCCCGCTCCGAGAGTCTCTACGACGAAGACGCCTCATCTCGCCGCTGGATTACCTTCGCCCACCTCAGCTACACCATCATCGGCATAGCCTCCGCATTCGCCCTTGGCTACGGTCTGTGGAGTTCCCGCAAACTCCCATTCGTCCCCGACATCGGGGATCTACTTGCACACCGCGGCGTCGGGGACTACACCCTGTCGATGTCGCACTTCTTCGACCTCACCGGCCCTAGCTTCGCCGCGCTCCGCCTTCCGGCCTCACTCGCCGCTGTAGCCTTCGCCGTTGGTCCCGCGACCGCATGGTGGCTGCGCACCAAACGCCGCCATCTCGCCTCCACGACGGCGATCGCGCTCACGAGCACAGTTTTTCTAGTGGCCGCGCACATCGCGCTCATTCGCTTCGGCCCCATGCTCTCCTCAGCCAACCTCGCCCAGAAGATTCAGCAGCTTGAGGACAATCACAACGTCTCTCCCGGCACGCAGATTCTCCTGTACGGCGACCAGGCCTACGGTTCCTCTATCCCCTTTTACCTAGGCCGAGTAGTCTATTTGGTAGACGGACGCTCCACGTCCATGCTCTTTGGCTCGACGTTCCCCGATGCCCCGCCAATCTTTCTCACTCACGAAGATCTCGTGAAAAACTGGGGCACAGGTGAACGCAAGATTCTTTTTGTTCCGCTTGAGAAGCGCGACGACGTGGACGGCCTGCTCGGTGACAACAAGGTCCTGCTCGCTGAAACCTCAGGCAAGGCTCTCTATACAGACCGGCCACTCGACCAAACAAATCGGACCGCTCTAACTCATTAGAAATGCCATTGCTCCAGTGAATCCGACCGTAGCTCAATTCGTATCCATTCATCCAAACCACGCGGCTGAGGAGCAGCGCAGCGTAACGCACGTGGCTGCCTCTCTCCCGCCAGCGCGTTCGTGGAGTCTCCGCTCGATTACCCTCATCGTATCTGCCTGGCTCATCCTTCAGATTGGGGGACTCTTCACCCCCGGCCTCCTCGACGATGTCGACTCCATCTACACCGAGATCGCCCGTGAGATGCTCGTTCGTCACGACTACGTCACCCCTTACGTCAACGGGGTTCGCTTCTTCGACAAGCCTCCGCTCATGTACTGGATGGCTGCGGCCTCCATGCGAGTCTTCGGGCCATACGACTGGGCAGCGCGTCTCCCCCTCGCCCTCGGTACGCTCGCCCTGCTGTTCTCCGTTTACGTTCTGGGCATTCGACTCTTCCGCTCCGTCTCACCCGCCAATTCCCCCGACCGCGGGGGTTTCTACGCCGCGCTCGCGCTCGCCACCAGCGTCGGCCCATATCTCTACACGCGCTTCTACATCCCCGACATCCTGCTCGCTCTATGGATGACGCTCGGCGTCCATCTCTTCCTCATTGCCCTTGATCGCATCCGCGAAAACCGCTCGGCTATCCTGCCATCGATCGCCTTCGCCGTCGTGATGGCCCTCAACGTCCTCACCAAAGGACTCATCGGCCTCGTCTTCCCCATCGCATTCGTTCTCTGCTACCTCGCGCTTACGCGCCAGCTTCGGCTACTGACTCATCTTCATCTCCTTGCCTCCACCGCCGTCTTTCTTGCGATCGCCGCGCCCTGGCATATCTTGGCCGCGCTGCAGACCCCAGCCATCCCTCTCCCTGCCGGATTGGGCCTTCCTGCCCGTGGCGGCTGGGCCTGGTTCTACCTCTACAACGAGCACATCGCCCGTTTCCTGGGCCGCCGCATCCCGCACGACTACGGCCAGGTCCCTATTCCTCTCTTCTGGCTGCTAAGTGCGCTGTGGGTGATGCCGTGGACTCCGTTCCTCTTCCCTGCGATCGCTTCCTACCTCCGCGAACTTCGCCAGCGCGTCTCCCTTGCCTCCCGTCAGCATGAAGCGGCTCTCTCCCTCATGCTCTGGGCCGCGATCGTGCTCGGCTTCTTCACCCTCTCCAGCCGCCAGGAGTACTACAACCTTCCCGCCCTCCCAGCGCTGGCACTCATGGCCGCTGGCCTCCTTGCCCGAGCCGACTCTCGCACCCGCGACGATTCAGTCGCCGCCCGCGCCAGCGTCACCCGCTGGACCCTGTGGTTCCTGGTGCCCCTGACCACCGCCATTGCCGCTGTTTGCGGATACTTCGCCATCACAGCGCCGCGCCCAGCACCTGGCACCGACATCGCCTCTCTGCTCGCCGCCAATCCCGAGTTCTACAACCTCTCCCTCGGCCACCTCTTCGACCTTACCGGGGCAGCCATGGGACTCTTCCGTGGCCCACTCGCCGCCGTCGCCATCAGCATGCTCGCCATTGGTCTGGGAAGCTATACCCTGCGCCACCGCGACCGCCACTTCGCCGCCAACCTTATGCTCGCCGCCGGCATCACTGTCACCCTGCTGGCCGCGCACGAAGGCTTAGCCCGCTTCTATCCCATCATCGGCTCGAAAGATCTCGCCCTGGCCATCAACCGTGACAGCCTTCGGCCAGCCGACCAGATCATTCTCGACGGAGAACTCACGAGCGGCTCGTCGCTCGTCTTTTACACCCATCAACAGGTTCATCTGATACATGGCAACGTCAACAGCCTCTGGTACGGCGGGCTTTGGCCCGACTCTCCACACATCTTCGAGACGGATGACTCGCTCCACCAACTATGGGCCAGTCCCCGCCGCATCTTCCTGCTGACCTACAATCCCACCGCTCGCACTCGTGACCTCATGCCCTACGGCGCCGTCCACACCCTCGCCTCGGCGGGTGGAAAGACCGTACTAACCAACCACTAAACGGATTCGATTAAGCGGGCTCAGGGAGTCTCGACGCGTCCACCCTCGCGCATCCGATAAACCTGTCCGCGATAGTAAAACCGGTCCCCGCCGTAGCTTCCAAGCCACAAAACGCTTCCAAGCAGATCGCGCACCGGATAGATCAGCATCCCCTTCACCCAGTCCTGATCGCCCATCACACGCAGAACTGCTCCAGCCTGCACCCAGCGGTTCACGACCATCGCTGCCAGCCACACCAGACCCAACACAACATGTCCGGTCAACAGACCCCACAACAGCCCCATCAACCCGAACGGCATAGCGAACGTCAGTCCGCTACCCAGATGCCCCCACGGTCGCGATCGTCGGGTGCTCTGCATCCATCGCAACTGGTTTCTGAATGACACGCTAAAAGGGGTATCCTCCACCAATAGCCGAATAACGTGCGTCGCCAGCCGCACACCAATTCCGCGTGCAGCCAGCCTGTTTCCCAGAACAAAGTCGTCCGCGTAAAACTGCCCCAGTTCCTCGAAGCCGCCAGCCTCGGCAAACGACTGCTTCCTGACAGCCATCGTTACCCCAAGCGCGAACTTCGTGCCCTCAAGCATATCGGCCGCCATTACGCCTGAACTCATCTCAACGCTCTTGCCCACCGCGTCCAAGTGCGACGAGAACCGTGCCTTCGAGCCGCGATGCAACGTCCCAAGATAGATGCTCGAAGCCAACCCAACCTTTGGGTCCTTCAGATTCTGAACCATTTTTCGCAGATAATCCGGGGTCACCCGCGCATCGGCGTCGCTCGTAATGTACAGCTCATTTTTGGCAACCGAATCCAGCTTCGCCAGAGAAAAGACCTTCGCATTATGGAACTGAGGTGTCGGCTCCCCGGACGTTACGTACTTGGCGTCAACGTGCGGAAAACGGGCCCCCACCGACCGCGCCAGTTTCAGACCGGCATCATCCTCATGGCGCGCGCAAAACAAAAGCTCAAACTCAGGGTAGTCCTGCTCAAAGAAGGTTTCGAGATTGCGCTCCAACCCGTCTTCGGTGCCATGGAGCGGCTTCAACACGCTCACTGGAGGCAAAAACGGCGATACCTCGGCTTCCCGGCCCTCGCGACGCTTGCGCAGGCCAAAACGCGCTGCTGCCGCCAGTACCATCGGGCAATAGATCGTGGAGGTGACGGTGCCGCCAATCGCGATCCAGAGCAAGCACTGTTCCAGCAGTTTCATCTCATCCTTACTAACCCGGAATACGGCAAGAAATCCGAAAACAACAGACTTAAGTCTATCGCACGACGTATTTTGTCCCGGTGTTCGAGAAGACGTACCGCAAGTGGATGAAGACTCAGCCTCTATTTCTTCTTAGGCGGCACAGGCGGCACCACAACCGGGCGCCGCAGCGGAACCAGCCCAGCCACCGTCCCCTGTTGTTCGTGAATCCTGGTCAGCATCTCCGTCCGAACATAATCCACAAATCCCTGCATTTGTCGGTTCATCTCTTCCATCCGCTCCCGCATCTGCAGAATTACCGCGATACCCGCTATATTTACGCCCAGGTCTCGCGCAAGGTTCAGAATGAACTCCAGCCGCTCCAGATCTTCGTCTGTATAGAGGCGCGTATTTCCCTCGCTCCGTGAAGGCCGTAGCAGTCCCTCACGCTCGTACAGTCGCAGCGTCTGAGGATGGATCTGATACATCTCCGCCACCGCCGAAATCATGTACGCTCCCCTGCTCTTCCGCTTCGTAGCCATGGCCCGCCCTTTCAGCCTTTCTTTCTCACGGAAAGTCTAGCCTGTTGGCTCGCATTCGCGTCAAACAATGTCAGCTATGTTGTTCTCATTCCGGCACCGGATTGGATTCCCATGAAGAGACCCTCGACAACCCTGACAATCCTCGGTGGCCTCACCGCCGCAACCGCCGCAGCAGCAGCAGCCTACGCTCTCGCTCCTCGTTCGCGCCGAGTCTACGAAGATCGCGTCGTCCTCATTACCGGCGGCTCCCGCGGACTCGGTCTCGCCCTCGCCGAGCGCTTCGGCCGCGCCGGCTGCCGCCTTATCCTCACGGCGCGCAACGTCGACGAGCTAATCGACGCGCGCTATACCCTACTGCAGCGCCATGCCGTCCGCTCTCCTGAGTCCGTCCTCCTCATCCCCGCCGACCTCAGCGACCCCGAACAAGCCGAAAACCTCATCGATCACGCCATCGCACACTTCGGTCGCATCGATGTCCTCATCAACAACGCCGGCATCATTGAAGTCGGCCCTGTGGAAGACCAACCCCTCTCCGCCTACCGGCGTGCCATGGCCACGAATTTCTTCGGCGCGCTCCACACTACCCAGGCCGCGCTGCCGCACATGCTGCGCATCGCGTACGATCGCCCCGCCTCCATCGTCAACATCGCATCCATCGGAGGCAAAGTTGCCGTGCCGCATCTTCTGCCCTACGTCGCCAGCAAATTCGCCCTCGTCGGTTTCTCGCAGGGCCTTCACGCTGAGCTTCGCCATAAAGGCATCCGCGTCACTACCGTCTGCCCCGGCCTCATGCGCACCGGCTCGCACGTCCACGCCAGCTTTGTAGGCGATCAGCAGAAGGAATCGCGCTGGTTCACCCTCGCCGCCACCACACCCGTTATCGCGGCCTCGGTGCGCCACGCCGCCAACCGCATCTATTCGGCCGTAGCGGCCGGACGTGCGGAGATCACCATTACGCCGCAGGCGTGGCTTGCCGCTCGTGTCGCCGGCGCCGCTCCCGCCACCACGCAATTTCTCGCCTCGCTCGCCAACGAATTCCTCCTTCCGGAATCGCCAGTGAGCAACCAGCTCCCCCTCCGATTCAATCTCCGGACTCTGGATTCTCATCGTCTCCATCGGATTCGCGAAGACCAGCCCGATCAGACCCCGATTCCCTTCGAGGAGGCGCCAGCAAAGAGCGACGTAGCCAGCGATGAGGACTCCTCAGACAAGAAGGCCAGCTTCACTCACTGGCCCTCACCGTCTGATCAACCACTTATGTAGCGAAGTCATCGCCTCACGTTTTGGCAAACAGCTCTTCGCGCGGATCCTCAGGGTTCAGCTTCGCCAGTTCGCGCAGAATCTCCTTCGATCGCTCGTCCTGTACCTTTGGCAGCACGATCTTCACCTCGACGATCTGGTCGCCGCGTTTGCCTTCATGCACCGCCGAAGGCACGCCCTTCTCCCGCAGCCTGAGCTTCTGCCCCGTCTGTGTGCCCGGCGGAATTTTAAGCTGCGTCCTTCCTCCGCCCTCATGCGTGTCAATCGTCGGGACATCGATCTTCGCCCCTAGCGCCGCCTCCGTCATCGTCACCGGAACAGTCACGTAGATGTCATCGCCTGTCCGCGTGAACACCGGATTGGTTCCAGCCCGGATGATCAGGTAAAGATCGCCCGGCGCTCCACCATTCGTCCCCGCATTGCCCTTGCCGGCAAGCCGTATCCTCTGCCCATCGCGCGTGCCGGGCTTGATACGAAATTCCAGCGGTTCTTTCTTCGTGATGACACCTTCGCCATCGCACGTCGGGCATGTGTTCTGCACTTTTCCTGAACCGCCGCAGCGCGGGCACTGGATGTTGAACTTCATCCGTCCGCCCATCTGTGTTACCTGCCCCGATCCGTGGCACTCCGGACACTCCGTACTGCCGCCGGTCGTCGACTTGCCCTTGCACGTCGGACAAACCTCCTGCCTTTGAATCTCCAGCCGGGTCACGCCTCCACGTATGGCAGTCCAGAAGTCCACGCTCACCTGGTACTCAAGATCCGTACCCGGCTGCGGCCCCCGCGCTGCGCCACGCCCACCCGTAAACATTCCGCTGAAGATATCGCGGAAGCTCCCACCAAAGCCGCCACCAGCCTCCTGATGCTGTGCTCCACCGCCCTGAAAGTCTGAAAAATCGAAGCCGCTGAAGTCGAACGGAACCTCCTGCGCTCCGCCGCGTCCAGCCTGCGCCCCGCCGAAGCCTGCTCCACCGTATCCTCCACGCGCCGCAGCCTCCGCAGCCGCCGGGTCGATGTTGTCCGAGTAGAACCCAAGCTGGTCGTAGATCTTTCGCTTCTTCTCGTCGCTCAGAACATCGTTCGCTTCGGAGATCTCCTTGAACTTCTCCTCGGCCTTCTTGTCGCCTGGGTTTACATCCGGGTGATACTTGCGCGCGGCCTTGCGAAACGCCTTGCGAATCTCGTCCGCCGTCGCCGTCTTCTTTACGCCTAGTACACCGTAGTAATCCTTGTTCTTAGTCGTCGCCATAGTCTTTTTTGCGTTTACTTCCAGTCCTGCCAAATCACTTCAATTTAAACTGCCTGCAACCACCGAACCCTACATCATCATAGAGCGGTCCGCCCTCGTAACCGTCGTTATTAATTCGCCTGGCAAGTCGGACACCAGAACAGATTCCTCCCCGCAATCTCCTGCTTCTTGACAACTGTCCCACACACAAAACACGGCAGCCCATTTCGCCGATACACATAATGAGCCTCCTCTTTCAATACCGGCCCTTTCTTGTGCGGCCTGTCCGCAGGCTTCGTCGTCACAAGTCTCCTGTCGACCATCGCCGCAGGCATCAATGCAACGGCATCCTTCCAGATCGATCGCAACGTCTTCTCGTCAACGTCCTTTCCTATCCGAAACGGACTCACTCTCGCGCGATACAACAACTCCGCGCGAAAGATGTTTCCAACTCCCGCAAACATCGTCTGGTCCATCAGAAGCTCTGCAATCGACTTCCTGCTCTTCGCCACCTTCGCAATCATCTTCTCCGGACCATCCCCGTTCAATGGATCAGGCCCGAGCTTGTTCTTCAGCGCGTCCCACTTCTCCTGCGTGTAGATCGAGCAATCCATAGGCCCGCGCAACTCCAGCCACGCAATCTGCTCTGGATCGAGATGCCCTGTCCCGTCATCCTCCGAGTACCATGCATGCCGCTTGCTCTCACCCGGAACCGCTGGCTTCTTTACCGCCGCGGCGTTCCACATCCTTAAGCGCAGGGCACCTTTCACCTCAGGCAAGGGCCCCGATCCCTCCGTGAAATCCCCTTGCAATCCAAGATGCACATGCAGAATGCGATCGCGACCAAAGTCGTATCCCAGGTGCTTCCCAACAGCCATCACCTGCTCCAGCTTCCGCCCGTCGATTACCTCGGAATCAGTAAATCTTCCCTGAGGCCCATCCACGCGAACCGTCTTACCCGCAAACGCCGCTGCATGTCTCGTCGCCCAACGATGAATCTCGTTTCCCTCAGGCATTGCCTCGAGCCTCCTCGCAAAGCTTCCATTCTGATTACGCCATAGAAAACGGCGACGGCATAGTCGCCGTCGCCGCCCTGAACCACTTTCTGATCTTGCTAACCAGCTAGGACCTTAATTCCAGACCTGCTTTGCTTCTATCGCTTCGATTGCAAAAACCTGGTCCGGTTCCATCTGTTGCATCTTGCGCGCAAATCGCTCTGCCTCTTCCCGCGTGTCAAACATCATGCGGTTGTAAAGCTGGCCTGCACGTACCTGATCGCATCTCCACATCGTCTCGGTCATCGCTTTGCCTCCGGCGTATCGATTGAGCTCCAGGTTTTCTAACCACAACAGATCGGCAATTTCCTCTTCTCTACTACTTCTACTGCTATTCACGTCAAACACCTTTCCTGGAAGTAAGTCTCGCATTTGCTGCATACCTACAATTCCATCAGGGCCCGTTACTTCTCCTTCTAAAAGAAGAGGGGCAACCACTGAGGAAGCCCCTCTTTGTTACTACGTCAAATCGCTTGCCGCGGATGTCGACTACCGCTTATTTCTTATCCTCGACATCCACATACTCGGCATCAATAACACCTTCGTCCTTCTTTGGCTCTTCGGTGTTACTCGCCTGAGCAGCCGGTTCAGGCTGCGCAGCTGTCGCCTTGTACATCGCCTCGGCGAGTTTGTGGCTCACATTTGTTAGACGCTCGCGAGCCGAATTCAGCTCACTTGCGCTCGGTGTACCCGCAAGTGTTTTCTTTGCTTCCTCCAGCGCCGATTCAACGTCACTCTTGTCCGATTCGGCAACCTTATCGCCAGCGTCCTTGAGCATCTTCTCGACGTTGTAGACCATGGAATCAAGGCCGTTGCGAGCCTCAATCGTCTCGCGCTGCTCCTTATCCTCGGCCGCGTGAGCCTCGGCGTCTTTCGCCATACGCTCAACCTCTTCCTTGCTCAAACCCGAAGAGCTCGTAATCGTGATCTTCTGGTCCTTGCCCGTCGCGTTATCCTTCGCCGTCACGTTCAGAATGCCGTTGGCGTCGATATCAAACGTCACCTCGATCTGCGGCACCCCACGCGGAGCTGGAGGAATCCCGCTCAGCTTGAACTTGCCCAGAGTCCTGTTCTGCGCCGCCATCGGACGCTCGCCCTGCAACACATGCACCTCAACCTCGGTCTGCGAGTCCGCCGCCGTCGAAAACGTCTCCGTCTTCTTCGTCGGAATCGTTGTGTTGCGCTGGATCATTGGAGTCGCAACGCCGCCCATCGTCTCAATCGACAGCGTCAGAGGAGTGACGTCCAGCAGCAGCAGGTCCTTCACGTCGCCCGCGAGCACACCGGCCTGAACCGCAGCGCCAATCGCCACGACCTCATCCGGATTCACGCCCTTGTGCGGCTCTTTACCGAAGAGCTTCTTCACCAGCTCCTGGATCGCCGGCATACGAGTCTGTCCGCCAACCAGCACGACCTCATCGATCTTGCTCGCGTCCACGCCCGCATCCTTCAACGCCTGCTTGCACGGTCCAACCGACTTCTGCAGCAGATCGTCGACCAGGCTCTCCAGCTTCGCGCGCGTCAGCTTGCGAACCAGGTGCTTCGGTCCGCTTGCGTCCGCCGTGATAAACGGCAGATTGATCTCCGTCTCCTGCGCCGTCGAAAGCTCGATCTTCGCGCGCTCGGCAGCATCCTTCAACCGCTGCAGCGCCATCTCGTTGCCCTTCGAGGTCAGATCCAGGCCCGTCTCATCCTTGAACTCCTTGATGAGCCAATCCACAATCCGCTGGTCAAGGTTGTCGCCGCCAAGGTGCGTATCACCGTTGGTCGACTTCACCTCAATCACGCCCTCGCCTACTTCAAGGATCGAGATGTCGAATGTACCGCCGCCGAAGTCGTACACGGCAATCGTCTCGTCCTTCTTCTTGTCGAGGCCGTACGCCAACGCAGCCGCAGTCGGCTCGTTCACAATGCGCTTCACATCTAGACCGGCAATCTTGCCCGCATCCTTCGTCGCTTGGCGCTGCGCGTCGTTGAAGTACGCCGGAACTGTAATCACAGCCTCAGTCACGGACGAGCCAAGATAATCCTCAGC
>Ga0105248_10004578_pt1 | contig 15313 bp, 19 predicted proteins | sample KBSS34metaG_FD_81524 | JGI IMG/M metagenome (GOLD analysis project Ga0105248, IMG submission 81524) | Switchgrass rhizosphere microbial communities from Kellogg Biological Station, Michigan, USA - KBS S3-4 metaG | ecosystem: Host-associated > Plants > Roots > Rhizosphere > Soil | place...
GATGACGATTCAATGCGTCGTTTCGCGAAAGAGATCGCGACGAAGGGGTTGAAGCGTGATGATGCGCGCGAGGTGCGGCGGCAGGAGATGGGACCCCGGGTCGTGCCGGAAGCCAAGCCTTACGTCTTCAAGTACGCGTCGCCTGAGAAGGATTTCAATATTGAAGTGCGGTTCAAAGCCTCACAGGTGAGCGATGCAGAGGTGGCGTTGATCCTGCGCGCTGTCGCGGATGAGATTGACGACGAGCCCGCGACCACTTGAGTCCGCTTTGCCGACGCCTGTGGGAAGTTAATTTAAAGCCAATTCCACAAGCAAAATATCTACTTCGACGCCAGTTCCAAAGGCAAAATAACTACTTCGAAGCCAGGGTTTTCTTCTTTTCAGCGGCCGCGCGTTTCTGCAACGTCTTCGCCCACCGCTCGAAAGTCGGTTGCAGCGGCTTGAACAGCCGCGCGCGGAAACTGTGCTTCCGCTCGTTCCACAACTTCAACTGCTTCTCCGTGTACTGCCTGATCGCCGGTTCAAGCTGCGTCTTCTTCAGCGAATGCTTGAGCGTGAAGTGGTAGTGCTGGCCCACGAGCGAAAACACGAGCGCGACGATATTACTCTTGAACGAAAGCCGCGGAACGATGCGTTTGTGAAACGGCTTGTCCGGCGTTAAGAGGACGTTGATCGCGAGCTCCAGCCAGGCGCCTTTCGGACCCTGCCGCGGATGATAAAGACCGGGCAGCTCGGTGGCCTGAAACTGGCCGCGAATGCGCGGTTCGGTGATGAACGGCACCAGCCTGATGCGTTCGATGCCGCGTGTATGTTCCCTTGGAAGACTATCGAAGGCCTCTTCGATCTGTTGCAGCGCGCCTTTCGGCAAAGGACCCTCGTACTGGTTTTCAATGCGTATCGCCATAAGAACCCGTCACTTTAGGGGAACGCGACCTATGGGTCAAGCGGGGTCCAATGTCGCTATAATCACCGCATGGAGATGGCCCAACTGGAATACTTCTCGAAAGTCGTCGAGGAAAAAAGCTTTTCAAAAGCAGCCGACCGCGTGTTTCGTACGCAGCCCGCGGTGAGCATCGCGATTCGCCGTTTGGAGGAAGAGATCGGTTTGCCCCTGCTGGATCGAACTCAGAAGATGCCGGTGCTCACCGAAGCCGGGCAGGTCGTTTACGACTACGCCCAACGCATTCTGGCGCTGCGAGATCAAGTCGGACAGGCGATCACCGAGATGCAGAGCCTGAAGAAAGGGCGCGTGCGCGTGGGCGCGAACGAGAGCACTACGCTCTACCTGTTACCCGAGCTGATCCTAGCGTTTCGCGAACGTCACCCGGACGTGAAGGTCGAAATCTTTCGCCACGTTTCGAGTCATTTGCCGCGAGAGGTGCTCGATCGCAACGTCGATTTCGCGCTCATGGCGTCGGAGCCTGAAGACCGCGATATCGAAGCGTTTCCGATCCTGAAAGACGAGCTGGCGCTGATCATGAGTCCGAAGCATCAGCTCGCCACACGCTCGTCAATAAAGATCAAGGAGCTCGGAACCGAGTCGTTCATCGCGCACAACGTGAAATCCGGATCGCGCGTGAAAGTGGTAGAGGCGTTCGCGCGGCAGCACACGCCGTTGAACATCACCCTCGAACTCGCGACGATCGAAACCATCAAACGTTTCGTGCAGAAGCGCATGGGACTGGCGTTCGTGCCGCGCATGTGCGTCCGGGAAGAGCTGGAGCGTGGAGTGCTGGTGAGTGTGCCTGTGCGTGGTTTGAGTCACACGCGAACGCTGTGGGCAGCGCATCGCCGCGGCGCGAGCTTTTCACCGGCGGCCGCGGCGTTCTTGAAAGTGCTTAAGTTGCACGCGGAAGGGAACTGACGTTTACTGCTGCAACTTTTCCAGTGCCGCGGGCGCGTAGAAGTAGACCACGGCAAAGACCGCGAGCGCGCCCCCAGCGCGGAGCACCTTCGGAATCTCCATCTCCAGGAAACCTGAAAACATCGCTGCTACGCCGGCAGCCGCTAGTGCGAGCACAATACGAAAGACGGTGTACTGAAACGCTGTTGGATTTGGCACCGCGAAGGCTGCGATCAGTAGCACTACGATGAACACTGCGCCAAAAACAAAAGCCAGAATCTTTTCATGTGATTTCTGCATAAGTTCCCTCAGTTGGAATAACTCGATCGTTTCGCGTACAAGCAACAATGCGCCGAAGCCGGTGATGAGCCAGGACCAGACCGGATGGAAGTGAACAGTAAATGGTTTGAACGTCCCGATAGTTATGAGTAGAAAACCAAAAAAAATGCATGGCATCGAGGCCAGGATATGGCCCTTCGTCAGCTCAAGTTTAGCTAGTGCCAGACTAACCGGACGAAGCTGAGAAGGAATGATTGGTTTCTTACGTGGCATAAGCTAACTGCGTAGCTTCAGTCTCGGCCTGACCTTCGGCGTCGACATAAACCGGTCGTGAACGAAGCGGCGAGACGGAAATCGTGGCGTCTTCATCCTGGTCGATGAACCCTGCATCGACGAGTTTGATTGGTGTATTCAGAAGTTCTTCGGGTACGAGGAAATCGCCGGGAGCGTCGCTGCCTTCGTAGAGATACATCCGCGCGAGAAGACCGACTTTGGCGGCTGCCTCAAGTTCTGCTTCGGCTTGTTGCTTGTTAATGCCATTGAGCTTTGCCCACCTATCCGTATCGATATAGCGCTCGTCGCCGAGCGCCGCTTGTAATCTCCGGACTCGTGGTTCACTGATTTTTCGCGCCAGCCAATCAACGGGCCAGGTAAGCCAGGAAAGCATCAACCGCTCCTCCACTGAGCATTTTGCGAAATACAATCTTGCCTTCTACCGGATAAATAACCAAAGCAGTGCCGGCGAGCAGGCCGATGTCGAGATCTTTTTGCACGTCGATCTCACACTGGCGAACGCGATCGGATCCAACGAGTTCGTTAAATTCCGTAGACATTACAACGTGCATCGGCTGGCGTTTGCGACCGAGTCCGCCGCCGCCGGTTGCGTGACGCGTCTGTCCGACGGTTCTGACGGCAAACGTGCCGGCGTAGGTATTAACGTTGGCCGTGTCTTTCATCAGCTCGACCGCATGTCGTGAATAATCCACCATCTCGCCGAGATCTCCGACCGGAACGCCTGTCGCTCCGAGAGCCTGATCGTGCAATTCAGTATCGACGAGGGGCGTCAGGATTCGAGTGATCTCCTTGCCCAGCAGCTCGGACCACGTCGTCGGTGTACTCTGGACGGTCAATGTTCTCACTCGCAGCAGGGAAGGCATTGCTTCGATCATCACGGGAATAGTGATGACGTACCACTCCCCCACATCTTTCGCGGTGAGAAACTGCATCTGCCGGCGTACGCCGGCCAGCACTCTGACGTGATGCGCTTTCGGCGACTGTATCGCCCACCATTCGACGTCCTTTACGGTCTTGCCAATTTCGAGGTTTGCGAGAGTCGAGGCCATCGACTTCTTGAGATCCCGCACGAAAACTGATTGATGGAAGTAACCGTCGAAGCCCTCGAAGAGAAGGTTGTAGAGAGTCTCGCGATCTTTCTTGAGCTCGCGCACGACGTTGAGTGCTTTGTCCAGACTGCTGCGGCCGGTTGATCCACCGGGCAGTTGGGCTAGGCGATCAGCGCCGAGTTTGGAGATCCAGAACGCGTTTAAGTTTTCGGCAAGAGCCATAGAGTCGGGTTTCCAGTGGACGACAGCATGGCGGACGCATTGAAGAGCATCGTTGTGAAAGCCGTAAGGACTGAACCGCGTCGCGCGTACCGACCTAATAAGGCATAGGCTGTGGGAAGTCAAGAAATTATGTGGCAAAAAACCTGATTGACAGATCGCAGTTACGGGTTTAATTTGGGGGCGCCCTCGCAACCTCAAAGGAGTTAACCCAATGGCGAGTAAGAAAACCGCTACGTCGGCTAAGTCTGCGAAGTCCACAAAGAAGACCTCAGCCGCAGCTTCCACTGAAACCTCGAAAGAGGTAGTGATGTGGCTGCGCCTGCCGCGTCCGATGAAGGCCGAAGAGCTTGCGAAACTCGGTTTGAAGGGCGACATCTGTTTCGGTGGCGACACCTGCATCGCGGCCACAAACATGCACGCGGAAGCAGACATGGTCATCGTCCAGGCTGATCTCGAAGCGTCGCTCAATAAGGCCGGACTCTCGCGTCGTTTCGATCCGTGTTTCGGCGGCGATACCTGTATCGTCTAACTCTCTTTACAAACCGGTTGTGGAGGCACGCTCATGGCGTGGAAAGCGTCTCACTATACCCACCTCATCCCTCTCTCCGATGGCAACGGAGTCGTTTACAACGGTCGTAGCGGGGCACTCGTGAAGTTGTCTCCGGGCGCATTTGCGCGTTGCGGAGACATCATCAAGAGCGGCGCTTCGGGCGCGCCGTTGAGCTCTGCGGTTGAGAAAGACGACCTGTTTGCGCATCTCGTGGCGGGGAATTTCGTGGTCGAAGAAAGCTTCGATGAGCTCGGTTTCATCGAGGAGCAATACCAGCGCGAGCGGCAACACTCGCAGTTTCTGCTGACGATTCTGCCGACGTTTGGCTGCAATCTCGGTTGTGATTACTGCTTCGTCGGGAAGAAGCGCGGCGGCATGGACCGTGAAAAACAGGACCAGATCGTCGAGTTTGTGACGGAGCGGTTCGCGACGAAGAAGTTTCCCAGCATGGCGGTTGACTGGTTTGGCGGTGAACCGTTGCTGGCGTTGAATACGATCGAGTATCTGTCAGATGCGTTTCTGGATCTGTGCAAGCGTTACGACACGCCCTACAGCGCGCAAGTGATCACGAATGGCACGATGATCTCCGACAGGGCAGTGGAGGTCATGCACAAAGTCGGCATCGATCGTTTGCAGATCACGCTCGACGGGCTGCAAGAGATCCACGATCAGCGACGGCCGAGCAAGCTACGCGTTATCTCGTCGTTTGAGCAGACCATTCTCGGGCTCGGAAAAGTCGTCGGCGAGTTTGTCATTCGACTGCGAATCAACGTCGATAAGCACAACCTGGCAGACGCGTGGAAGCTTCTGGATTTCTTCGCTGAGCGCGGTTGGCTTGGCGCCGGCAAGAGTTTTTATCCTTACCTCGCCCGCATCTCGCCGTTTACCGATGCGTGCGCTTCAGTGGCCACCGAGGTCTGCACGATCGATGAGTTTCAGGAGATGAACATGCAGTGGATGCGGCGTCTGCACGAGTACGGCGTACCCGTCGCTTTTCAGGGACTGTATCAGTTTCCTGAGCCGAAGCTGTATAACTGCGGCGCGATTGGCAACAACGGGTTCATCTTCAATCCGAATGGCGAGATTCATAAATGCGGCCTCGCGGTCGATGATTCGAGCGAGGCGATCGGCCAGCTCGGCGAAGATCTCGACAGCGCGCATCCGAACGCCGTTAAGTGGAAAAACTGGAGTCCACTCGACAATCCTGTGTGTCGCGGCTGCGAGTTTTTGCCGTCGTGTCTGGGCGGCTGCCCGCGCAATCAGATGCAGATGCGCGAAGTGCAGAAGAAAGAGAACTGCCAGTATTACCAGCAGCACGAGAACCGCATCCTTGCAACGCATCTCGAGCTCGCGCAGATATAGTGCGTTTGGAATTGGCTCGCCGCGATTGGTATAGTGAGGGCTCGTGAAAATATTTCCACGCGTGACGAGCTCTTTCATGATCACTGCTGCGTTGTCGGCGGTGATCATTGGTTCGTTGTGCTTTTCAGTTGGCGAAGGACTGCGCCTCACGCCCTTTCCCAATTCGGTACTGACGCGCGTAAACGACGCCGGGTCTGTCTCTGACGTAGAAGAACAGGGGAGTGAGTCGCTTTCTAAATACGGCCCGCTCGATGTACCGACGCAGAATCAGAAACGCGGCAAACGCAACACGGTAGAGCTCGCTGCCGGACCTCGATCTCAGACGCAGCCAGTCTTCGCCTTTTTCATTCCATTTCGACATCCAGCAGACACTCTCGCTTGTCTGGCCCTCGTTGCGCCGCCACCGAGCCGCGGCCCGCCTCTTCGTTCGTAGTAGTTTCCGTTGTGACAATCCATACTGAATCCGTAAGCCGGAGGTGTATCGCGCTTACGAGCGAAAGGAGTTTTAAAGATGTCGACAATCAGTGAAGCCGCTCTGCCTGGCGTGGGGCGAAAGTTTCAGGTCGAGACCGCGAACGGTGATCGCCTGGTGATCGTGATTCACGACGACGGCACACGCGAGCTCTATCACTTCACGCGCAAGAATCCCGATCGGGTTGCTTCCGTAGTGACTCTCGCCGACAGCGAAGCACGTCAAATCGCGGGAATCATCGGCGGCCTGACTTATGTTCCGAAGGCCTTACCGTCTGCCGAGATCGTGCTCGATGATCTGTTGCTTCAGTGGTACACGATCGAGCCCGGATCGGTGTGCATCGGGAAGAGCATTCGTGAGCTGCAAGTGCGTACCGCCACCGGCGCTTCGATCGTTTCCATTATCGAACCGGACCGTGTCAAACGCATCAATCCCGAGGCAGACACCGTGCTCAACGAAGGAGCAACGCTGATCATGGCGGGTGATCGGATGACGATTGCGAGGCTGAAACGACTTCTCGTGACGGGCAGGGTTGATTGATATGGAGCACGCTGTCCTCGAAGTCGGTCTGGCGTTGACGTTAATCACGTTCGCCGTGTGGCTCGCGTCAAAACTTCGCTTGTCGAACGTTCCGTTTCTGATCCTGATCGGCATGGCGGTTGGCCCACATGCGCCGCAGTTTGGCGTGTTTGACTTTCGCTTCATCGAAACCGCGCCGCTGATAGAGTTCATGGGGCGCATCGGGATCCTGTTTTTGCTGTTCTATCTGGGGCTCGAATCCAACGTCAGCCGGCTGATTCAAGCAGGGCGTTCGATCATGATTGGCGGGACCATTTACATTCTCATCAATCTGGCGCTCGGGTTCGCGTACGCGTATCTCACCGGTTTTTCGGTCAAGGAGATGTTGGTGGTTGGCGGAATCACGACGATCTCCTCGAGCGCGATTGTTGCCAAGATTCTGTTTGACTACCGTAGAACAGCGAATCCGGAAACGGAGCTGATACTCGGCATCACGATGTATGAGGATGTGTTCCTCGCGGTGTATCTGTCGCTGCTCTCGGGCATCGTGCTTAGCGGAGCGACTTCGCTTCGGGGCGTGTTGTCGTCAGCGGGACTCGCGCTCGGATTCATCGTCGGGTTGCTGGTGATTGGAAGGTGGGCCACGCCGCTGCTGAATCGTTTGTTGCGCATCTCCTCGAATGAAGTCTTCATCATGGCGGTCTTTGCGGGGTTGTTTCTGTTTGCGGGATTCGGCGAGACGATACACGTCGCGGAAGCGATTGGCGCCTTGCTCCTGGGACTTATTCTCGGGGAAACGGAGCACAGCGGCCGGCTCGAAAAGCTGGTGGTGCCGTTTCGGGATTTCTTCGGAGCGATCTTCTTTTTTGGTTTTGGTCTGACGGTGGATCCGTTTGCGTTGGGAGGGGCTGTTTGGCTATCGCTCGGCGCGGCGTTGTTGTCGCTGATTGGAGTGATCGTTGCGGGGCAGTTGGCGGGACGTGTGGCTGGGCACTCTGGCGCCAGGTCGTTCAACGTTGGTCTGACACTGCTTGGCCGCGGCGAGTTCTCGATCATCGTCGCCAAGCTCGCACAATCAGGTGGACTGCTGCCACTGATTCAGCCGTTCGCGGCTCTGTACGTATTGCTCCTGGCGACCTTCGCGCCGCTGCTGGCCAAGGAGTCGGAGTGGATCTATGAATTCCTCGGGAAAACACTCAAACGCAGGAAGCTGAAGAAAGCCGAAATAACGGCAACAGATGCCCCCTAGAAGGGGGAAGCCTCACAGAACTACGGCATAGTTACCAAAAATACTCAAAAGGGGAGTAAACTATAAAGCAACGGAACGATAAAAACCCTCATCTCTGTTCTACAAGGGGTTTTCTCGCTATCCCAGGCAAACAGGGGGGTAGGTCCCGATGGACTCGCAGTACGGAGAACTCAGCGGCTTGGTTAAGGCTGTCGGGATGCTTGTGTCCACCGGGATAGCAATCGGGTTAACGTGGCGCGGGCGCGCGAAGTGGGAACCGTCAGAAGAAGATATATCGCAAGGACCCCAGAAGGTTGGCGGATTACTCACCGCGGTAGCAATCGCTCTTCTGTGGTCCTTGTATGCGGATATTCAGCATCTGGATTTCCTTACCCAGCTTGCGGTCGGCTTATCCATCAGCTGCCTGTTCTTTTTACTGGCGTACGGGTTCCTGATTACCACGCAGACATATACCGTTGTCAAAGGTTCGAAAAGGAAACGGGTCCAACGGAAAATTATCGGCGGGTTTGGCCTGTCGTACAGAGCAAAGCTGGCTATTCAGGATGTAACCACCTTCACAACTGTGCAGGAATTCCTGCAACAGGAAGTTTACGATCCGGATCGAGTCTGGAGCCGTCATTCCCGCGCTGTAGCAAAGTTATGCTTTGTAGTTTGTTATCTGGGGCTCGTTGTTTGTGGCTCGCTGGCTTTGGCATGCGCGTCAATAATTTTCCTGGTCACATCGTCAGCTCAAACTCAGCACAACCTGGAAGCGCCGTCTCCGAACTTTAAAAAGCCAATTCAGTTTGCAGTTGTCATTAACGGTGACGTTCCTTATACGCAAGATATCTACCAGGGATTTCGATCGGCGGTAGACGAAATGTTCAAGGGGACGAGTTACATAGCACACTTTGAAAATGCTGTGGGTTACGCAGAAACAGGGAAAGACTCAGAGAACAAGACTGTTTTTGATTCAGTTTTGAGCAGCTTTTCCAGCAAACCGGATTACCTCGTAACAATCGGGACGCAAGTCAGTGAATTCGCCGACAGAAGTTATCTGAATGATATACCGATAATTTTTATTGGCGTAACAGATCCTGTAAAGAGTCATTTAGTACAGCATCTTGGCAGTGACGTGCATCGCGGCAATATCGGAGGGGTGGTTTACGGAGTTCCAGCACAAATGTATCTTGATTTTTATGCTGAGGCTCTCCCGGGGAAGATGTTTGGGTTTATCTATAATCCAAAATATCACCAGGACGTTATTTTCAAGGACAAGTTACTCGAGTTAGCTTCAAAAATGAGTCCGCCTTTTCCGATTGTGCCGATCGAGGTGGACCATCCGGAGTTGACTGCAGCGCAGCAGAGTCTGGCGGATATTTTCTTTGGAAAGTATTACGTTGCTTCACATCTCAAACAGTTTACGTCGAGGTCCTCTAAGCCGATTGTTGGCTTTAACACGAGGACAATCAACGAAGATGAGATTCTCGTTTTTGGTTGCGACGACGTAGAGTTGGGAAGAATGGCGGCGCAGCAAATCGTCTTACCAAATTTGCTGCAACATGTGGCTTTGTCAGATTTACCGATACTGGTTCCGAGCAGTCCGTCTATTGGCGTAAACCTGAAAGCGGCGCGAAGGTTCGGCATCACAGTTTCGAAAAGCGCCATTAGCAAAGCTCAAAGGGTAGTTCAGTAGGAGAGAGAGCAAGTCCGAAGCGATATCATTTGCGTCCGATAATAGAGATTATGTTACTTCGTTACTTCGTTACTTCGGGCTTTGCCTCAAAACTCTCAATTTGACAGTCCTTTTGAGGCAGGATGATCTTTTGCCTCAAAAGTCAGGTTGGTTGAGCGGATTGAAATATCGGAGAGGAGCCCGGCCTAAACTCGAACCAAAAATCTTCTCCGAAGACCCCCGCTTCTGAATAAAGCGTCACCTTGATAAAGAGGTGTTTGGAGGTGATCGTTACCCATGTTGGCTTATTCGGGCGCAATGCTGGTTGATCTCGATTGTCGATGATCGTTATGAGTCCTTGTACCCGTACAGCAACGTTGCGACCGGCTTGTCCTTGAACCCCCGGTTTGTAGATCAAGTCCTCTAACAAACCCACAACTAGCGCCCGTTCAGATCCAATTCTAAAATTCGTGTAGTTGCACGGCTCAGTTAACCACACTCCGTGACTAACACTGCCTAGCTCATTCCGCTGCGAATCGTAGTAAATAAGTCGCGCTCGAACCGTGCTTATCTCTGATGACCGTTCAGGCTCGTTTCTGAATCTCGCGACAACGGCGGGGGTTCCTTCACGGCTTTCCGAGAATGTGAAACTGGACGAGTCGGCGGCTATCCTTACAAACTGCCGTTGCGAAAGCAGGACGATGTTTGGTTTAGACGGCGGCTCTAGACGTGTGCGCGTGACGCCCGTAGCGACTGCATAGTCGGAGAATGAGCCGAGACTGAGTATGGGTTCATCACCTACCACCCTTAGGCGACCAACCATTAACACAAAGAATGCGCCAAGCGCGAACGCTATAAGCACTGGGCCGAGTATAGGTATCTCCGTTAGGTAGTAGATCAGGAAGCCGCCTAAGAGCACAAGAAAACCACCTATTGCAATGAGGTCGGCGGACGCGCCGATTGCAAACCAGAACTTTGATCTGGAGGTTTGCGAATCGGAGGCCGGAGGCAAGTCAGACACGAAGGAAATACCACCTTTTCCGGCGCAAGAAAGCCGCACACAAGAACGGGCATTGCCGCTTGATCCTCCAAGTAGTAGAATCATGCCGCAATCTCGCGCCTAGACCGTGTGAGATTTTAGAGTATGAGGCCCGCGAAGTGCTATCGTTCATTTCGCGGGCTTCTGACTTTACGCCGCGTTTGAAAACTCTGGCGTGATGTTTAGTTCATGCATTGACTGAATCACTACGCACAAGTTATGACAGAGCACCTTACACAAGGCTTCGTTGATCTGCGCCGTGAGCGACTTGCTACGAAGTCTCTGCCCGAACTTCGACTTGATCATGTGGAACGTGGTTTCGACGTTTGATCGCTTGTGGTAGTGCTGCAAGAACTCATCACGATGCAGATTGTAGAAATAATACCGTTTGGTCCAAGTGAGGCTTAGAGGACAATCTGCAAGGAGATTTTATGGGCTTGATCGACGACATATTGAAGGGTCTGCCAGTCAATCCGGCCCTTCGTGAGCAGATAACCCAACTTAACGCTCAAAAGGCGGCGGCGGAAACGGAAAACGCGATTCTTAAAGACGATCTTCGCAAGTTGAATGCTGAGATCGTCAAGCTAAAGAAACAAATCGAAGACCTCATTCCTAAAGATGACCTCAATGAGATCGAGATGGACTTACTTCAACGGGTCGTTCGATACGGCCCTGATAATCAGTATGTGGGTGTGTTCACGCAGGACATGCGTCTCCAGAGGCAACGCATCGAGTACCATCTTCAAAGGCTTGTTGAGACAGGATACTTGGAATCCGGTTTATATGATCCCGATTTCGGAGACCACTACGAACTCACACAGAAGGCTAGATCGTTACTTATTCGTGAAGGCCTGCTTTAGAAACAGCAACATACTCTTACTGAGTAGGTATCATATTAATTCCTTGCACAGATGAAACAATGTCTCTATAGTGTTTCGCCTCAGTAGAGGCGGGACTGGCAAGTGTTATCAGCACTCACCAGCCCCTTCACGACCGAATCCTGTATGAGAGGTATTCGACCATGCCGAATAAAAATACCACGAAGTTCTATCAGACCCTGATCGCGGCCCAAAGAACCGTCGATCTAATTGACCATGAAAACACGCCGGATCGCATTAGCGATGCGGTGCTGGAAAAATTGATTGAGATCTCTGCCGCGTCCAGAATCAACATTTGGCATAAGGCGACAGGTATCAGTCTGGAGAACTTGGCCGTGCTCTATATGCTGTATCAGCAAGGCAATGGCTTTAGACGCTCACGGCTCTATGGCCGCTATGAAATCGGGCGGCTGGAGCGCGAGCGCGATGAACGTAACAATAACGGGCAATCGTAAGTCGGCCCTTTAACTCAAAAGTCATTGACCGCAATTCGCGGCGCGATGATCGGTCACTTTGATTTTTGAGGCAAACGGCGGATTTATGAGGCAGACGCGAATTGTGAGGCAAAGCCGTTATTTCGTTATTTGGGGCTTTGCCTCAAAACCCTCAAACTGACCGGGGTTTTGAGGCAAACAGAGGTTTTGCCCCAAAAGTCAGTTTCGCGTCCAAGACTTTAAAATGCGAAAGCCGCAACGGTGTTTTGACGCTGCGGCTTGATGGATCGCGATGAAAGGCCAGCGACTTGTCGCCCGATCAGCTGGTTGCCGCCAATTTGGTTGAGATAAGCTGATTAAGTGAAACCCCTTCTTCAGCGGCCTCGATTGCGAGCTGTCGATGAAGATACTTTGGTAGCCGTATATTGAACGTGCCGCTATATGGACGTTTATTCAACGGCTCGGGCACTTTTTCGCAGCTGTCTTGCAAATCTTCAAAAGCGTGTTGTACAACGGCTCGAATTTCGCTGAGCGCCTTAGCCTGAGTAGAACCATGCGCCGCTAAGGACGGAAACTCAAGAACACGCCCGATAAAGGCTTCGTCTTCCGGGGACCACACCACACTATATATATAATCCCGAGTATCGTATTGCTTACCCTGTTCCGCTGCTGCGTTTACCTTATTCCGCGCCATGAGTTTCTCCCTTCTCACTCCTACCAATCGTCTCATCCGACCCGCCCTGTTGTTTAGCTTTTAATCGCTCCAATGCCGCAATAACTTGATCCACTTGGTACGGCTTGGCTTTGGACCCGTCTCTCTGCAAGTTAATACGCGGGTCTCCCGCCCAAGGCGTCTTGAAAATATGGTGACTACCCCGAATCCTTTCGCATCCAAAGTGCTCTTGGCAGATCCGAACCAAGGCCGCAAACCTGACATTTGTCCTACCCTCGCTCAGCTCCTCAATTAACTGCTCAATAGATGCCATAGGATCCTCTCTGGTTGCGTATAGTACTACGGGTAGTACCATAGGTCAAGTTAGAAAATTCGTCGATTTTCAAAGCTTTTAGGCCGCGCTCTGAAACTCCGGTGTGATGTTTAGTTCGTGCATCGACTGAATCACCACACACAAGTTATGACAAAGCACGGCTTTGCCTTAAAAGTCTCGTTTGCCTCAAAACTTTGCGACTTGCCTCAAAAGTCAGACTGACGGGGCTGGTAAGAACTGGCTGAGTCTTTCTTGCGAGAAACGCCATTCGACAGGAATCATGTCAGTACATCCCATCGCGATACCTTTCTTGTAACAGCGATTCTCCCAAAGGATAGTTTCGCCATGCCCTCCGCGAGCTTCCTTATGACGGCTGGCAATTTCTAAAACTGTTGCAAGGTAGATTCGTGGGCACTCGCCAAGTGCGACACCTTGAAATTGCACGAGGCAATAAAGAATGTCTTGACTGCGATGCATCTCAACCCAGGCATCGGCTGTCTCGTGATACGTGCGGCCTCGTTTGTAGTTCTGCATCAAGCCCCAGCCTCCGTCTTGGCTTCCTTTGACAGAAACATGAATTCCTCTACCGCCGCGAGTAATCATTAGATCGTAGAGCGGTTGATTTGCGCCATACTGCACCAACACATCACAGCCGGCTTGAGCAAACATGCCAGCGGCAAAAGCTTCGGCGGCAACTCCGACGTGGTACTGACGCATTGTTTTGATTAAGGGCATCATTCAAGACCCCTCTTTGATTAGAGTTGTTTGAACATCGCACTTGCGGCGTCTAAAAATTCTGCATGGATACGAAGTATTAAGCTCTTACTATTTTCGGTGGCTGAGTATTCCCGCCAATTACGCCGACAGATGTTTGCCTCAAACTCTCAAATTGACAGAGCTTTGAGGTGAACGGGGTTTCGGCCCCAAAAATCAATTTGACCGTAAATCTCTTTCGAGCCACTCGACTGCTTTTTTTACGTAGTGCTCTTTGTCGCCACGAACTCTGGCGAGAGTTTCCTCAATCTGAGCACGTGAATCCTTATCTTTCACGAAGTGCGTGAGCAAGACGAGACCCAGACGGCGCTCCCAGGGGTTCTTTGATTTGACCAGCTCGTTTGACCATGCAAAGAGTTCGGCCTGTTTTTTGAGGGCTATTCCTTTCACTCCCTGCATTCCGAGAGTATCGCATACGGCCCAATCGGTAATTTCAGCGGCAAATTTCTTTGCCAGTGTGAGGGCTCGATCAGGATCTTTTTTGCACGACTTTCCGAGTAGCTTCGCCGCTAACAGTTTCTCCTCGAAGGCGCCTGATTTCCACAGAGCTTCAGCTAACTCAAAACCATCGTCGCGGTGTTCTTTCGCGATCTGGTTCAGGAGCGGCAAACGGACACCATAGACGTGTTGGGAGGTAGGAATAAACTTCCGGACTGCAGCTTTCGCTTTTTCGTCGGACTTAGCCGCTAATGCTTGTTTGATTGAAAATACCCTTTGTGAAATGTCCATTTCATTAACGCAGATGAGGCGAGCTTACCCACCCCGAATTCCCTTGCCCAGCCGACGACTACAACGCCACACATCCCGACCAACGAACCAGTCTGCTAGCCGACAGTCGGCGGCTTGATCGTTCCTCCCGATCTGCTTCGGCCGGGGCCGCGGGCGATCGGTTGGAGTGCGCCGGGCGTGAGTCCGATGCCTCCTATTGTCGGAACGCCAGGGGTCATCGGTGTCGAACACGCTTGCGACACCAGCATTTCATTAGCGGCGATCTCGCGTTGCACGGCGTCAAACCGGTTGGCCAGAGCCTCGAGCTTTGCGAGCTCGTCCTCGAGATTCTTTGCACTCCGCCAAGCCAGGAAACTCGCGGTTGCCACCGCTGCTATCGCTGCGGGCAGCAACCATGGGGCGAAGAACGACGCCGCCAATCCCGCTGCTGTCGCCGCAAGACTCATACGCGCGACGTTAAGCGCTTGCTGCGCTGCAGCGACCCGGGCGATCTGGGCATTGATTTCCATTTGTAATTGACTGGCCCGTGCGCGAGCGTCAGCCAGCATTTGCTGCGCGGTGGCGCAATCGACTTCAGCCGTCAGACCACCGGGCAGCGGTGGCGGCGGTGGTGGTGGTGTAGTTGGCGAAACCAGACATGCGATGACGTCCCAGATCAGGAAGGCGAGAAGAACTGCGAGCACGAACAGAAAGAAAATCAGAAGCGGGCCAGCCACGATTTCTCTACCAAGTAGCACGACGAGGATCAAGACGATCCCGACTGCCAAACCAATCCCCAACCAGAAATAAACGAACGTCCGAAGCGTCGAGAGCCATCTGTCCAGGATGCATTGCCACATACGAGTACTCTCCCTTTTCACTCACTATCGGAATCTGAGAGCTCACACCTTGCCCAACCCAGCCTCCCACAGTGCATTTCGCAATGACTTTTTTCTGAGAAGCCCAATATTGAAGTCGTGAGTATCGGACTGCGCTGAGAA
>Ga0105248_10004579_pt1 | contig 15311 bp, 9 predicted proteins | sample KBSS34metaG_FD_81524 | JGI IMG/M metagenome (GOLD analysis project Ga0105248, IMG submission 81524) | Switchgrass rhizosphere microbial communities from Kellogg Biological Station, Michigan, USA - KBS S3-4 metaG | ecosystem: Host-associated > Plants > Roots > Rhizosphere > Soil | place...
AGGTCCCGCAAAAACCGCTCCCGTGCCCGCTGCAGCCGTGGCTCCGTGAACCCATCCAGCTTCACGCCAAAGGTGCCGTCGATGACAAACTCACCCGAACCCATCGTCATAGAAGAAGGCACCGGCATCAGCGTAAGCGCCTGCCCGTAGCTTGAGAGCGGCACCGCAAGGACACTTAGAAGCAAAAGAAGAAACGAGCAGCGGGACAAAAAGCGAGTCGATTTCAAGAAGGCAATCTCCGTCGGTTGGATTCCATCAACAGCATGCGCCGGTCTGGCAGCGAGAATTTACCCGCCCGGCAACCTAGCCATCCTAGTCGATTCCTCTGCTTCAGAAAACGGCAAAGGCTCTCGATCTTGCTTTGCCTCAGATCCGCCCCGTTCACCCACTCGGATTCACCATTCGGCACAGCCCTTTTGTAGCCTCTCCCGCTCCCATGTACGATGAAAGGTTAGGAGTTTCCCATGAGCACACCCACCATCCCGCCCGCAAGCGCCGAGGCAAAGCCCGTAGTTCCGGTTAAAGAGAGCAAAGCTCAGAAGTCCGAGCGCCTCAAGCGGGAAAAAAATCCCTGGGAAGCCCTGGAGGAGATTCGCACATTTGCCCGGGAGGGCCGCTCGAGCGTCCTCCCCGAGTGGGCTGAGTTCTACTTCAAGTGGTGGGGCATTTACACACAAGGTGACGGCCTCGGAGTCACCGGCGGCACGGGGGGCACGGGCAAAGCCACGGAGTTCTTCATGCTCCGCGCAGGCATCCCCAGCGGTCACGCCACATCGGAGCAGATACGCGCCATCGGCCAGTTCGCCCGCGACCATGCCCGCAACCTCGCCGACATCACCACTCGTCAGGCGATCCAGTTGCATTGGCTCACCATCCAGGATGTCCCCGCCGCAATCGAGGCTCTCTACAAAGTCGGCCTCTCCCCCAAAGGTGCCTGCGGCGACGTCGTCCGCAACGTGACCGGTTGCCCCTTGGCAGGCCTCGATGCCCACGAAATCATCGACGCCAGCCCCCTCGCCAAAGCCATAGCTCGCGAGGTCAACGGCAACTCCGAGTTCTACAACCTCCCGCGAAAATTCAAAATCACCGTCACCGGCTGCCCGGTCTGGTGCTCTTATCCCGAGATCGATGACATCGCCCTCACTGGCGCCAAGCGCCTGCTACCCGGCGGTGAAGAAGAAATTGGCTTCTCCGTCCACGTCGGCGGCGGCCTCAGTAACGAGCCCCATATGGCCGTTAAGCTCGACTGCTTCATTCGCGAAGATCAGGGCGTTCAGGTCGTCCACGCCATCACCGAAATCTTCCGCGAGCAGCAAGGTCTGCGTCAAAGCCGCGACAAGGCACGCCTCAAATATCTCTTCATGAATGAGGGCTGGCTCCCCAGCCGGTTCCTCGCCGAGTTGCAGGCAAAGCTTCCCTTCCAGCTCGCTCCAGGCGTTCCCGACCCCACCCCCGACGACGTCTTCCGCGACCACGCCGGTATTCGCCCGCAAAAGCAGTCAGGCCTCTACTCCGTCGGTGCCACCGTCCTCAATGGACGCATGACCGGCGAGCAGCTCGTCGCGATCGCAGATATCGCCGACGAACTGGCCAGCGGCGAAATCCGCACCACTGTCACACAGAACTTCGTCATCCCCAACGTTCCCAAAGCCAACCTCGACTCCGTCCTCCACCGCCTCTCCCAGCTCGGTCTCACCGTTGAGGCTACCAACTTCTGGCGCGGAGCCGTCGCCTGCACTGGCACCGAGTTCTGCAAACTGGCCATCACCGAAACGAAGGGCTTCGCCCGCTGGCTCGTGCAAGAGATGGAAGGACGCCTCCCAGGCTTTGACCAGCAGCTCACCATACACGTCACTGGTTGCCCCAACAGCTGCGGGCAGCACTGGATCGCCGACATAGGCCTCGAAGGAAAAAAGATCAAGCACGAAGGCAAGCTCGTCGACGCCTGGCAATTCGCGCTCGGCGGCGCGCTCGGCCAGCACCGCGCCTTCGCCCGCACCCTCACCTACCGCGCCCGCTCCGAAGAGGTCCCTAATGCCCTCGAACGCCTCCTCGGAAACTATCTGGCCACGCGCGGTACCGATGAGAATCTCCGCGCCTGGTTCGCCTCCCGCACCAACGACGATTTGAAGGGCATCCTCGAATCCGGTGTATCTTCAGAAGTGCTTGTGACAACCTAGCATCGCGCGGCCGCCAGAGTGCAGAAAAAAACTGAGTACGAATGCCTTGGAGCAGGGCACGACTTCCAGTCGTGCCGCAAATGCTTGAAAAAATTGGACTGGGCTTTAGCCCCTGCTGGATTTACCCTCGTGTAGCAAGCGTTCCATCAAGTTTTTCGCCAGCCTTTGTAGTCTAATCATTCGTCCATGACCATACGCAGGATCGCCCAGATCGCCGGTGTCTCCAGCGCCACGGTCTCTCGCGTCCTCAACGGCTCCAGCCTGGTCACCGCCGAGACCGCCGCCCGCGTCCAGCAGATCATCGACCAGATGGGGTTCGTCCCCGATATCACCGCCACCGCCCTCCGCTCCGGCAGCAGCGGCACCTACGGCCTGCTCATCCCCGATATCACCAACCCCTTCTTCCCCGAATTCATGAAGAGCCTAGAAGCTTTGGTCATCGAGCATGATCGTGAGCTCCTCGTCGCCACCATCGACTTCCATCAGGGAGGCATGGCCCGCTCCGTCCGCCGCATGCTCACCCGCCGCGTCAACGGTGTCGTTCTCATGGCCTCCGAAATCGAGACCGAGCCCTTCGAGGCCCTGTTCAAAAACCGCGTACCCCTGGTCACCCTCGATCGCAAAAAATCCGGCATCGGCCTCAGCGACATCGCCACCGACTATGTCGGAGCTATGAATCAGGCCGTCCTCCACCTCAAAGAACTGGGCCACCGGCAGATCGGCTTCATCGGCGGCTTCCAGGGCCTCGGCACCTCCACCCTCCGCCTCGAAGCCTTCGTCCATGCCATGCGCAACCTCGGCCTGACCGTCCGCGACGAATTCATCCGCCACGGCGACTACCGCGTACCCGGCGGAGAAGCGGCCATGACCGACCTGCTCATCCGCAAGACCCTCCCCACCGCCATCCTTACCGCCAACGACATGACCGCCATTGGCGCCCTCCGAGTCCTCCGTGACCAGGGTTTTTCCGTCCCCCGCGAAATCTCCATCGTCGGTCTCGATGACATTCAGCTCAGCGAACTGGTAACGCCCTCGCTCACCACCCTGCACACCTCTCGGGCAGAACTCGCGCGCCTCGTCTTCTCCTGCCTCGAACACGCCAATAAGCGCACCCCCACCCGAGGCCGCCAGCTCACCATCTCCGCCAACCTCGTCGTCCGCCAGTCCACCGGCCCAGCGCCCCAGCGCAAAAAAGCCCGCTAGCCTTCGCTTTGCCCCCGGGCCGCATCACCCAAAAGCACGATTTCGCCCTATCCCCGCAAAATCACCCAAAAGCATGACGACATCTGGCCCCGTGAAACCGCATCGTGACTCCATCCTCAATCGGATCAAACTTGCAACAGGGAGCCTCGCATGAAAAAAATCGTCCTGACCTACGGCCTTATCTCGGGCCTCATCATCTCCGTCCTGATGGGCGGCTCGCTACTCCTCGCAGACAAGATCGGCTCCGGCCACAGCATGCTTCTCGGCTACACCATCATGGTGGCGTCCTTCCTGCTCATCTATTTCGGCGTCCGCAGTTACCGCGACAACAACCTCGCCGGCCAGATCACCTTCGGACGCGCCTTCGCCTGCGGCATACTCATCAGCCTCATCACCACCGTCTGCTACGTCGCCATGTGGGAGATTCTCTACTTCAACTTCATGCCTCACTTCATGGACAGTTACTTCGCCGCACAGATTCACAAGGTCCAGTCCTCTGGCCTCGACCCTGCCACCACCGCCGCACAGGTCGCCGCCATACAGCACTCTCAGCAGCTCTACCAAAACCCCTTCGTGAACATGGCCTACACCTTCATCGAGCCACTGCCCGTAGGCATTCTCATTACTCTCGTCTCCGCCGCGATCCTCCGCCGCAGAACCCCTCTCGAACCCAGCCCCGCCCATTGAGTCAGCACCAAATGACACCAAAGGCCGGGGCATCACCCCGGCCTTTGCTTGCCGACAAATCTCGTTCTCAAGACGCTTTGCAACCAGGGCGCGGCTTCAGACGGACCACAAATATCTCAAAATAAGAGGCGGGTTTTCGCCCCTGCTAAGCCAGCAGATACCGAATAGTCGTCTCCAGCTTTGCAGGATCATTGTTCCAATGGCCATAGACTTCCCACGAAGCACCTCCAATCGATCGATGATTTGCCTTGCACCATCGCTGGATCGCTACGTGTGCCTCCCCCATGCGCTCATACGGCCCAATATGCACCACCACCGCGACCTCCCCGGACGGCGTCTCAACGCACCTTACATCCCCCTCGTCATCAAAACGGCTCGGCACCTGTACGCCGAAATCCACGTTCATCGCCTCCCCCGGACATTCAGGATGGTGATAGAGAAAAACATTCAATCCTGAATTCGGCACAGGATGCGTCCGCAGAAAGGCCCAGACGCGGTCCAGAGCGGGTTTCCATGCCCCAGCCACACCTCCCACTGGAACTCTGGCGCGAACTGCAGCCAAAGTCAAAGGCTGAGCAGCTTCAACCTTGATTTTGTAATCCACAAGCAGACCTCCATATGCCGAAATTCCATCGACAGAACAAAATCTACCATCAGAATTCCCCTTAGCTCTCAGCCATCGTCACACCGGCTCTCGCATTTTCTCCACTGCCCAGCAGCATTTCGCAACACCCCTTGCCGACTCTCCCCCTAAAAGAGCAAAATGAGCGTTTGTGACCAATGTAAACGGATTCATTGGGGGTTTTTGCTGAAATCCCAACCCGATCCACTGCCCCGTAATGCCCGAAATTTCTATCGAAAGTACGAAGAGGACACTCCCAACATGCGCATCGATCGTCGCGGTTTTCTCAAAACCACCGGAACTCTGATTGCCACCGCCTCTGTAGCCGGCCCCGCCCTTACCGCCGAAGCCGAGTCCCCCAAAGGCCGCGTCATTCTCCCCATCAATCAGAACTGGAAATACAGCAAGACCGCCACCGATGCCGCCCACGCCCCGGGCTTCGACGACTCTTCCTTTGAATCCATCGTCGTTCCCCACACCAACATCACCCTGCCCTGGCACAGCTTCGACGAAAAATCCTACGAGTTCATCTCCGTCTACCGCCGTAAATTCAAGCTTCCCGCCAGTGCCCGCGGCAAGCGCGTCTTCGTCGATTTCGAAGGCGTCATGACCGCCTCCACCGTCTTCATCAACGGCCAAAATCTCGGCGAATACAAAGGCGGCTTCACTCCCTTCAGCTTCGACCTCACACCCCATCTCAACTGGGATGGCGAAAACGTCCTCGTCGTAGACGTCGACTCCACCGAGCGCGCCGACATTCCACCCTTCGGCTACCAGATCGACTACCTCACCTTCGGCGGCATCTATCGCGAAGTAGCCCTCCGAATCGTCCCTGGCACATTCCTCGAAAACATCTTCGCCAAACCCAAAAACGTCCTCACCGACGCTCCGTCGCTGGATGTCGACTGCTTCGTCCAGAGCCTCGATAAATCCGCCGACAAGCTGACCCTCGAAGTCACCCTGCTCAAAGGCGACACCGAGGTCGCTCACGCCACCAGGAAGCTGGACGCCGTGGCCAGCACGGACCCTAAAGCTACGACAGTAAGCCTCACCAGCATCGGCAAGCCCGACCTCTGGGACCTCGACTACCCCAACCTCTACACCGTCCGCGTACGCCTCCTCAAGGGCACAGAGGTCGTCGACGAAGACCACCGCCGCATCGGCTTCCGCGAAGCCTCCTTCACCGACAAGGGATTCTCTATCAACGGCAAAGTCGTCAAGCTCCGCGGCCTCGACCGCCATCAGACCTTTCCCTGGGTAGGACAGGCCATGCCCGCCCGCCCTCAGCGTCGCGACGCCCACATCCTCAAGCACGAGCTGAGCTGCAACCTAGTCCGCACCTCGCACTACCCCCAGTCACGCCATTTCCTCGATGCCTGTGACGAAATCGGCCTCCTCGTCCTCGAAGAGATCCCCGGCTGGCAGCACATCGGCCCCCAGCCCTGGAAAGACATCTCCGTTGACAACGTCAGCCGCATGATCCGCCGCGACTGGAACCACCCCTCCATCATCCTCTGGGGAGTCCGCATCAACGAGTCGCTCGACGACCACGACTTCTACACCCGCACCAATGCCATGGCCCATTCCCTCGATACCACCCGCCAAACGGGTGGTATCCGCTACTTCCAGGAGTCCGAATTCCTCGAAGACGTCTTCACTATGAACGACTTCGGCTTCCCCCTCAAGGCTCCCAACCACCCCCGCTATCTCAACACCGAATTCGTTGGCCACACCTTCCCCACCAAGACCATCGACAACGTCGAGCGCCTCACCGAACACGCCCTGCGCCACGCCCGCATCCACAACCAGCTCGCCTCCGATCCGCAATACGCCGGCGGCATCGGCTGGTGCGCCTTCGACTACAACACCCACTCCGACTTCGGCTCCGGCGATCGCATCTGCTACCACGGCGTTACCGACATCTTCCGCACCCCCAAGCCAGCCGCCAACTTCTATAAATCCCAGTGCAACCCCAAGAGCCAGGTGGTCCTCGAACCCGCTTTCAACTGGGCACGCGGCGACCAGTCCGTCGGCTTCTCCAACTGCGTCATCTTTTCCAACTGCGACCGCCTCAAGCTCTACATCGGCGGCAAGCTTCAAATCGAAATCGACCCCGACAGAGCCAACTTTCCTCATCTGCCCTACCCACCCTTCGTCGCTGACATCGGCAAGCTCATCGACCCCTGGGGCGACCTCAAGATCGAGGGTTACCTCGGCACCAAACTCGCCGTCACCAAAAACTACTCCGGCCGCGGCGTCGACAAGAAATTCGCCCTGCTCCCCGACGACACCACCCTCCTGGCCGACGGCGCAGACACCACCCGTGTCGTCTTCCGTGTCACCGACGAGTTCGGCGCACTCTGCCCCTTCGCCACCGACGCCATCCGATTCGAGATCGAAGGCCCCGCCACCCTCATCGGCGACAACCCCTTTGCCCTCGTCGGTGGCACCGGCGCCGTCTGGATACGCGTCAAACAACAGTCCGGCCCCGTAGTCTTCACCGCCACCCACCCGGTTCTAGGCTCGCAGGAGGTCCACTTCACTCTGACTCCCTCAACCCCCGAATCCGTTTAGGAACCATCAGACCAGCTGATGCCTTGAAAGGGCGTGGCTTTAGCCACGCCGCAACACAAAATCGCCAAATCCGGCTTTAGCCGCCGAGGGAACGCCTTCCAATGAACCGACAGCAAATGCTAACCCGCGTATCCACCCGCAAAGAACCTTGGGACATGCTCGTCATCGGCGGCGGCGCCACCGGTATGGGCGTCGCCATCGACGCCGCAGCACGCGGCTTCGACGTCCTCCTCCTCGAGGCCAAGGACTTCGGCAAGGGCACCTCCAGCCGCAGCACTAAGCTCATTCACGGCGGCGTGCGTTATCTCGAACAGGGCAATATCTCCCTCGTCATGGAGGCCCTCAAAGAACGCGGCCTCCTCCGCCAGAACGCCCCCCACCTCGTCCACGACCTCGCCTTCATCGTGCCCAACTACTCCTGGTGGGAGGCACCCTTCTACGGCATCGGCATGAAGGTCTACGACCTCCTCGCCGGCAAATACGGCTTCGGCCGCTCCCGCGTCCTCTCCGCCGAAGAAACCATAGCCCGCCTCCCCAACCTCCAGACCGAGGGCCTCCGCGGAGGCGTCGTCTACTACGACGGCCAGTTCGACGACACCCGCCTGCTCATACACATGGCCGCCACATCCGCCGATCACGGTGGCACCCTCATCAACTACGCCCCCGTCGTCGAAATCACCCGCGACGAGGACGGCTTCGCCAACGGCGTCACCTTCCGCGACGAAGAAACCGGCGCCACCCACACCGCCCCCGCCCGCGTCGTCATCAACGCCACCGGCATGTTCGCCGACGACGTCCGCAGAATGACCGACCCCACAGCGCAAAAGATGATCGCCCCCAGCCAGGGCATCCACCTCGTCTTCGATCGCTCCTTCCTGCCTGCCGAGTCGGCCATCATGGTCCCTCACACCAGCGACGGACGCGTCCTCTTCGCCATCCCCTGGCACGACCACACCGTCGTCGGCACCACCGACACGCCCATCGAACAAGCCACCTACGAACCGCGCCCATTCGAAGAAGAGATCCAGTTCATCCTCGACACCGCCGCGCAGTTCCTCTCCAAGCCCCCGACACGCGCCGACATTCTCAGCGTCTACGTCGGCATTCGTCCCCTAGTCAAATCCGACAACGGGGACGCAGACAAAACATCCGCCCTTTCCCGCGACCACACCATCCACATCGACTCCGCCGGGCTCATCACCATCGTCGGCGGCAAATGGACCACCTATCGCCACATGGCCGAGGACTGCGTCAACCACGCCATCACCATCGGCCGTCTCGATGACAAGGCATGCAATACCCGCACCCTCAAGCTCCACGGCTACTTCGAAAACGTAGACCTGCTCGGCAACCTCTGGGTCTACGGCTCCGACGCCTCCGGCATCAAGGCCCTCGCAGCAGGAGACCCTGCCCTGCTTGCACCCATGCACCCCGACCTCACCTACTGCGCCGCCGAAGTCATCTGGGCGGTCCGTCAGGAGATGGCCCGCACCGTCGAAGACATCCTTGCCCGTCGCACCCGTGCTCTCTTCCTCAACGCCAAAGCTGCCATCGCTCTGGCCCCAAAAGTAGCCGCCATCATGGCCAAAGAACTCAAGCAGGACCAAGCCTGGATCGACAACCAGATAGCAGCTTTCAGCACCCTGGCGGCACAATATATCGTTCCCGTTTCGGACGGCGGGACAACGCTCGAGTGAGAGTGCCCAACGGGTTAGCGATTACTCCAGAATGGTAAAGTAGTGCTGTATAAGAAGCTGCCTCGATTCCGAGCGGCTTCTCAAGGAGAACTCGTGTCCGCGCCGACCGCCATCAAGCTAGACCCCCTCGACAACGTCCTCGTAGCACTCGCTGATCTCTCCGCCGGCACCGACGTTGTCTTCTCCGGCCAGACCTACCCCGTCAGCGAGAACATCCCCGGCAAGCACAAATTCGCCGCGCAGGAGTTCCCCGTCGGCAGCGAAATCCTCATGTACGGCGTCACCGTGGGCCGCGCCCGCGAACCCATCGCCAAAGGCGGCCTGCTCACCACCCGCAACGTCGCCCACGACGCCCGCGCATTCGCCGAAAAGACCACCGACTACTCCTGGACCGCCCCCAACGTCGAGCGCTGGCGCGACCGCACCTTCCTCGGCTACCACCGCGCCGACGGCCAGGTAGGCACACGCAACTACTGGCTCGTCATCCCCATGGTCTTTTGCGAAAATCGCAACGTCGAGGCCCTCCGTGAAGCCTTCGAAGAAGAGCTGGGCTATGGCCGCCCCAAACTCTACCGCCAGCAGGTCCGCGCCATCATTGACGCCTACCGCGCCACGACGCCGAGCGCACCCGCGCCCTCCGAACCCGTCACCAGCAAGCTTTTTCCCAACGTTGACGGCATCCGCTTCCTCCTCCACCAGGGCGGCTGTGGAGGCACCCGCGACGACGCCAGCGCCCTCTGTGGGCTCCTCGCCGGATACATCCACAACCCCAACGTCGCCGGAGCCACCATCCTCAGCCTCGGTTGCCAGCACTCCCAGGTCTCCGATCTCTTCGACGAACTCAAAAAGCGCGACCCGGCCCTTTCCAAGCCCGTCCTCGTCTTCGAACAGCAAAAATCCGGCCTCGAATCCACCATGATCTCCGAAGCCATCGAGAAGACCTTTGCCGCCCTCGTCGAAGCCAACAAAGCCGAGCGCAAACCCGCGCCCATCTCCAAGCTCACCATCGGCCTCAAGTGTGGTGGTTCCGACGGCTTCTCCGGCATCTCCGCCAACCCCGCCCTCGGCCAGGTCTCGGACATGATGGCCGCGCTCGGCGGCAAGACCATGCTCTCCGAATTCCCCGAACTCTGCGGCGTTGAGCAAAACCTCATCAACCGCGCCACCGACACCCAGACCGCCGACCGCTTCATCCACCTCATGCGCAGCTACGAGGCACGCGCCAAGGCCGTCTTCTCCGGCTTCGAGATGAACCCCTCGCCCGGCAACATCCGCGATGGCCTGCTCACAGACGCCATGAAGTCCGCCGGAGCAGCCCGCAAAGGCGGCACCTCACCCGTTCAAGACGTCATCGACTACCCCGAATACGTCCGCCACGAAGGCCTCACCCTGCAATGCACCCCCGGCAACGATGTCGAGTGTGTCACCGCCCAGGCCGGAGCCGGAGCTACCGTCGTCCTCTTCACCACCGGCCTCGGCACCCCCACCGGCAACCCCATCACCCCGGTCATCAAAGTCTCCACCAATTCGAAACTAGCCGATAAAATGTCTGACATCATCGACATCGATACCGGCCCCATCATCACCGGCCAAAGCAATATCGAAGCGATGGCCGACTCCATCCTCGAACTGATCGTCGACATCGCCAGCGGCGCCCAGCACACCAAGGCCGAGTCTTTGCGTCAGGATGACTTCATCCCCTGGAAGCGCGGCGTCTCGCTTTAGCCAAACTTTCGTTCTATCCTTAGTCCTGCTTTTCTCACTGGTCCTGTTCGAGCTTGTTCAACCTCTTTTAGTTCGGACTTTGTCCTTAACGAACGGATCTTCCCAAGGCATGCAGGCGCTTTGTAACAGGGCACGACTTCAGTCGTGCCGCGCATGACAGAAATAAAAGAGAGGGGCTTTAGCCCCTGCATTCACTCCATGGAACCAATTTGCACGACCTGCTTGTCCGTAATCTCGACTCGCCGCATAACCCGGAGGTAGCGTGGCCTTTCTCGATCAACACTTTCTACTGGACAACCAGGCAGCCATCGATCTGTACGAAAAGCACGCAGCCCAGCAGCCCATCTTCGACTACCACTGCCACCTGCCCCCGCGCGACATCGCCGCCAACCGCCGCTTCACCAACCTCTTCGAAATCTGGCTAGAAGGCGACCACTACAAATGGCGGGCCATGCGCGCCAACGGCGAGTCCGAACGCTTCTGCACCGGCGATGCCACGCCCTACGAAAAATTCCTCGCCTGGGCCCGCACCGTCCCCTACACCCTGCGCAATCCCCTCTACCACTGGACCCATCTCGAACTGCAACGCTACTTCGGCATCAACGAGCTGCTCAACGAAGACTCCGCACCTCGCATCTGGGCCCAGGCCAACGAATTCATGGAGAGCAACTCGCTCGACGTCCAATCGATCGTCAAACAATTCAAAGTCCACACCATCGGCACCACCGACGACCCAACCGACACCCTCGATCATCACAAGCAGATCGCAGCCGGTGACCTCACCACGCGTGTCGTCCCCACATTCCGGCCCGATGCCGCTCTGCGCGTCCACCTGCTTGAAGACTTCAATCGCTGGATCGAGAAGTTAGGCCTCGCCGTAGATTCAAAGATCGACTCACTCAAAGACCTGCTCAACGCCTTGCGCCAGCGCCAGCAGGATTTTCACGCCGTCGGTTGCCGCATGTCTGACCACGGTCTCGACATCACCTACTCCGAACCCTGCACCGAGACCCAGGCTGCCGCCATCTTCACCGCCGCCCGCGCGGGCATAGCCGCTACTCCTGAAGATCACACCCGCTTCGCCAGCTTCGTTCTCTTCTTCCTCGGCCAGCTCTACTCGGAGTCGGGCTGGGCCATGCAGATCCACCTCGGCGCACTGCGCAACGCCAACTCCCGCGCCAAAGCCATCCACGGCCCCGACACCGGCTTCGACGCCATGGGCAGCACCCTCCAGACCCATGCCCTCGCCACCTTCCTCGACAACCTCGAGCAACAAAACACCCTGCCCAAAACCATCATCTACAACAACAATCCCATCGAGAACTACTCCTTCGCCACACTCGTCGGCAGCTTCTCCGCCCAGGGCATTCCCGGCAAAGTCCAGTTCGGCAGCGGATGGTGGTTCCTCGACCAGAAGGAAGGCATCGAGTGGCAGCTCAACGCCCTCTCCAATGTCGGCCTGCTCTCCCGCTTCGTCGGCATGGTCACCGACTCCCGCTCCTTCATGTCCTACCCCCGCCACGAATACTTCCGCCGCGTCCTCTGCAACCTCATCGGCTCAGAGATCGAACGCGGCCTTATCCCCAACGATGACGCATTAGTAGGCCGCATGGTCCAGGACATCTGCTTCACCAACGCCCACCGCTTCGCCGCCATCCCCAGCTAAACAATGCACCTTTCCTCCGTTGCCGTTGTCTTGTTGGTTGTCATTCCCGAAAGGAACCCGCTTTCCCCAGCGTCCACTACCTACCGGGGTGCCCCACCTTCAACGACGCCCTATGTCGTTTAAGGTGGGAATCACAAATATCCATGAGTCGTTGCCGTTCCGGTTGTCATTCCCGAAGCGAATCCGTTTTATCCGTTGTCCTTCACTCCCACCCTCAACCAAGGCCAGGGTGCCCCATCCATCACGTTTTTTGTGATGGGTGGGAAAACAAATTTCCATAAGTCGTTGTTCCGGCCGCTGCTGTTCTTTTTGTCAACCCCAGGTCACCCGAAATGGCCGCCAAAACGCCACCCGGACGCAAGCGTAAAGACGCGTTTCCCCGCGACCAGCTTGATCAAATCCATCTCCCCGAATCCAGACAGCAGCCCCCAAAAAATACCCGCCAAATCTGCATGCAATTATGGGTAGAAAGCGCAAAATAGAAAAAGACCGCCAAATCCGCATCCGCCACCGGCCCCATCCGGAAGGAATAGGATCAGCGGCACCCGAATGAAAAAGGTACCCCCTCCCCCCCCTTGCATCATGCAATTGAATGACAACCTCACCCGGAACGGTGGTAAGTAAGGATCGGAACCTAACTATGGCAACTACCTACACCACCCCTGAATCTGGATGCTTCCACCCATGCAAACACTGCTCCGAAAGCTCGCGAAACCTCTCCTGTGAAATACCCTCGCGCTGCTCGATAGCCAGCGGATGATCGGTCGGTTCAAGTTCGAGGCACGGGCGCTGCCCCGGAACGCGCGAGATCACATGGCATTTGAGATTCAGCGTATCTGGGTACTGCCAGATGCGATTCGAAAACCATCCGAAATAGGGCGGCTCGGTTGTCCTTGCGTGTTTCTTGGCCAGTTTGCGTTCCCGCTCAAAATTCACGCGGCTCAGAGATGACCAGACCCCGAAAACAAACGGACTATCGGAATTGAGGATAGGTATCTCCAGCACAGCCCGAATGTAATACTCACTCGCGTCGATCTCACAGTAGTCCTTGTTAATCCAGCACCCTTTTGGAGAAAAATATCGTCTGCGATCACCCCAATTTGCGGGCGCATCGAAGGCAAAACTATTTGGAACCGTGTTGTGTATTTCGCCGCAGCAACTGCATTTCCAGCCCGTCATCTCGCCTTCCGTCCTTGCGTCGAAGCATGAGGCAACGCCGGCTTCACCACCGGACTCGAAGGCGCAGGCTGGCTAGGCTTCGGCAAAGCAGGCTTCACAGCCGGAGCAGCCTGCGGTGAGGTTGGTTTGACGGCAGCAGGCTTAGCGAAAGGCACAACCGAAGTTGCACCCGGCTTCGGCGAAGGGGACAGAGGCTTTGCCCCAGGGACTGAAGGCGCTTTGAGCCCGGGTGCAGCAGGCGGAGACTTTACCAAGGGCATAACAGGCTTGGCCACAGGTTTACCTGCCGCTGTACCTGCAGGCAGAGGAATCGCGCTCGGTGCCTTCGCCGCATCCGCCACAACCGCGGCATCTCCGGAGAAGTGCTCATCATCCTTCCCCACAATCGCCGCCTTCATAAACGTCATCCAGATCGGCAGCGCAGCCTTTGCTCCAGTCTCCTTCTCCCCGAGCGACTGGCGGCTGTCAAATCCAACCCAAACGCCGCAGGTCACCGACGGCGAAAATCCCAGAAACCACGCATCGGTGTAATCGCTCGTCGTCCCGGTCTTGCCGCCCAGCGGATGCTTCAGCTGCGAAGCTGCAGCGCCCGTGCCCGAGCGGGTAACCTCCTTCAGCAGCCGCATCATCGTCCGCGCCGTCTCCTGGCTGGTCACTTCCTTCACCGCAGGAGGCTGCTCCCACAACGTAATTCCATCCGCGTTCGACACCTTGCGCAACAGCCGCGGCGTCACCCGCAACCCGTCGTTCGGGAAGACCGCATACGAGGCCACCTGCTCCTCCAGCGTGATCTCCGCCGCCCCCAGCGCCACCGGCAGGTACGCCGGCATATTTGCCGTCACGCCAAACCGGTGCACCGTATCGATCACCGTATGCATGCCAACGCGCGCCGCCAGCTTCAGCGCCGGGATATTCCGCGAATGCGCAAAGGCCGTCAGCACCGAGATCGCGCCCATATAGTCGCCCTCGTAGTTGTGCGGCGTATAGCTGCCAAAGCTCACCGGACCATCCACGATGATGTCCTCCGGCTTCACCCCAGCCTCCACCGCAGCCGTATACACATAGGGCTTGAAGCTCGACCCCGTCTGCCTCTGCGACTGCGTGGCCCGGTTAAACTGCGACAGCGCATAATCCCGTCCGCCCACCATCGCCAGCACATCGCCGGAAGTATTATCCATCGCCATCAGCGAGCCCTGCGCCCCAGAGTCCTGCTCCAGCGTAGCCTTCCGCGCCGTCCCCTCCATCGCCGACCCAAGCTGGACGTAGATCACATCCCCCGGCTTTACCAGAGCATCCCCATGCGCCTGCCCAGTCCACTTCCAGTCCTCCGGAGTCATGACAATCGGCATATTCCCCACCCGCCCACGAATCTCCAGCGGCAGCACCGACGTCACCAGCGCATGCACGTAGTCTCCCGGCTCCGCATGCATCGTCCAGTCGGGATGCTTGTAGTCCAGCAGGTCCACTCCCTGTGCCAGTACGTTGACCGCAGCCCCCTGCCAACCCCGCCGGTGCTCATACGTAGCCAACCCATCTGCTACGGCATGATTGGCCACCTGCTGTAGGTCAAGGTCGAGGGTGGTCTCGACGCGCAGCCCTGCCTCATGCACATCCTCCGCCCCAAACTGCTTCTCCAGCTCCCGGCGTACTTCCTCCACAAACCACGGCGCTACCGGTACTTCCGGCTGCGGAATATGCAGACCAAGCGGGGCATTCCGAGCCGCATCCGCCTGCTCCTTGGTGATAGCCCGATCCTGCTCCATCTCGGTCAGCACCAC
>Ga0105248_10004582_pt1 | contig 15308 bp, 12 predicted proteins | sample KBSS34metaG_FD_81524 | JGI IMG/M metagenome (GOLD analysis project Ga0105248, IMG submission 81524) | Switchgrass rhizosphere microbial communities from Kellogg Biological Station, Michigan, USA - KBS S3-4 metaG | ecosystem: Host-associated > Plants > Roots > Rhizosphere > Soil | place...
CCCTACCGCTGGCTCGAATACCTCACCTTCGGCCCCCTCCTCCAGCGCACCCGAACCCACTACCTTCCCCAAGTCTCAAACCACAAAAGCGCCCTCATCCTCGGCGATGGAGACGGCCGCTTCACCGCCCAACTCCTCCGCCAAAACCCGACCATCCGCATCCACGCCGTGGACATCAGCCCAGCCATGCTCCACTCTCTCGCGCAACGCGCCCATCCGCACCAATCCCGTCTCACCACCCAGCAAGCCGACCTACGCCACTGGAGCCCCACCGCAGGCAGCAGCTACGACCTCGTCGTCACTCACTTCTTCCTAGACTGCCTCACCACCGAAGAGATCGCCCAGCTCGCCCAGCGCCTCGCCCCATCCCTCACCCCACACGCCCTCTGGCTCATCTCCGACTTCAGCATCCCCCCGACCACCTTCGGCCAAACCATAGCGAAACCCCTCGTAGCCACCCTCTACCAGGCCTTCCGCCTCCTCACCAACCTCAGAATCCACCAGCTCCCCAACCATCCGGTTGCCCTCGCCTCCCAGGGCTGGACCCTCCAGCACCACCACTCCCACCTCCGCGGCCTCCTCATCTCCCAACTCTGGACTCGCATCTCACTCTCCTCGTCCCAATCGCCTCCTCCAGCGTCATAATAAGAGCAAGTCGCCAAGTCGAAAGGCCCCGCCATGCCCGATACCGCAGCCGCTCCCTTCGTCCCCTCCGCCATCATTGGCGCAGACCTGCCCCGCATCGACGGACCCCTCAAGACCACCGGCATCGCCCAGTACGCCGCCGACTATCACTTTCCCAACATGGCCCACGGCGTCGCCGTCACCAGCACCATCGCCAGCGGCACCATCCGCTCCATCGACGCCGGCAAGGCCGAAAAAATGCCCGGCGTCCTCTTCGTCCTTACTCACGAAAACATCGACAGCGTCTACCGCATGGCCCCCGGCGGACGTGGCGGACGTACCTCCGAAGCCCGCCCGCCGCTCATCGACAACGAAATCAGCTACTGGGGCCAGTACGTCGCCCTCGTCCTCGCCGAGACCTACGAGCAGGCCCTCGCCGCCTCCGCAGCCATCAAAGTCGACTACGTGCAGACAGCCCCCAATCTCGACCGCAAGCTCGACGATCCCCAGACCGACGCCCTGCCCCTCCGCACCGAGTCCAAACGCGGCGACGTCGCCTCCGCCTTCGCTTCAGCCGCCGTCAAGATCGATCAGACCTACATCACCCCCGCTGAAACCCACAACCCCATGGAGATGCACGCCACCGTCGCCGTCTGGGAAGACCCGAAATTCACCCTCTACGAAACCTCCCAGGGCGTCGTCAACCATCAGCACGTCATGGCCGAAACCCTCGGCGTTCCCCGCGAAAACATCCAGGTCATCACCCGCTTCCTAGGCTCCGGCTTCGGCGGCAAGCTCTTCCCCTGGCCCCATTCCGCTCTCGCCGCGGTCGCCGCAAAGCATCTCAACCGCCCCGTAAAACTCTCCGTCAACCGCCGTCAGATGTTCACCAACGTCGGCCACCGCCCCCGCACCCAGCAGCACATCCAGCTCGGAGCCAACGCCCAGGGCAAGCTCGTCTCCCTCCGCCACGACTACCGCAACCAGACCTCCCTCCACGACGACATCCGCGAAAACTGCGGCGAAGCCACCCCCTTCCTCTACTCCACCCCCAACCTCCTCGTTACCAGCGCCCTCGTCCGTCGCAACATCGGCACCCCCACTCCCATGCGCGGCCCCGGAGCCGTTCCCGGTCTCTTCGCCCTCGAGTCCGCAATCGACGAGCTCACCATCGCCCTCAAACAGGACCCCGTCGCCTTCCGCATCGCTCACGACACACTCATCGACGAATCCACCGGCCATCCCTTCTCCAGCCGCCACCTCAAAGAGTGCCTCGAAACCGGCGCCAAGCAGTTCGGATGGGAGAAATACACCCCCGCCGTCGGCTCCATGAAGCGCGGCGATAAAGTAATCGGTTGGGGCGTAGCCGCTGCCTCCTGGGGCGCATTCCGCGGAGCCTCCGAGGCCGCCGTCGCCCTGCTCTCCGACGGCACCGTCCGCGTCTCCAGCGGCTGTCAGGACGTCGGCACCGGCACCTACACCATCTACGCCCAGATCGTCTCCGACCGCACTGGAATCCCCATCGACCGCATCCGCGTCGTTCTCGGCGACAGCTCCCTCGTCCCCGGCCCCACCTCCGGCGGCTCAGTCGCCACCGCCACCGTCCTCCCCTCCATCGCCGAGGCCACCGACAACGCCATCAAAGTCGCGCTGACCACCGCCACCACTACACCCGACTCACCCTTCCACGGCAAACCCGCCGACTCCCTCGCCTTCCACGAAGGAAGGGTCCACATCAAGACCCAACCAGCATCCTCAGGCACCCCGTATCAGGAAATCCTCAAAGCCGCCAAAGTCCAGGCCGCCAACGGAGAAGGCAAATCCGGCCCCCTCGGCGCCGACCCCAAGGCCCAGGGCTACAGCACCCATTCCTTCGGAGTGCAGTTCGTCGAAGTCGAATACGACCCCGAAATCGCCCATCTGCGCGTCTCCCGGGTCCTCTCCGTCATCGACGGAGGCCGTATCATCAACCGCAAAACCGCCGCCAACCAGATCCTCGGCGCCGTCGTCATGGGCGTAGGCATGGGCCTGCTCGAACAAACCCTCTACTCCCCCAAAACCGGACAGCCCATCAACGGCAACTTCGCCGACTACCTCGTTCCCACCCACGCCGACTGCCCCAAAATCGAAGTCACCTTCCTCGACCACCCCGACCCCATCCTGGGCGAATACGGCGCTCGCGGCATCGGCGAAATCGGCCTCGCAGGCATCGCCCCGGCCATCACCAACGCCCTCCACCACGCCACAGGCATCCGCGTAAGAGAGCTCCCCATCACCATCGAATCCCTGCTCAACACCTAGCCCGGCAGCAGAAAACCAGAATTGTCATCCTGAGCAGCCAGCGTCGAAGCGCCTGCTTCTGGCTGTGCCTGCCCACAAGCAGAAAAATCACGCTTCAAGAGAAATAGGCAATCAACAGGCAGGATCGGGATACCGTCCGGAGATTCGCTTAACCTAGCCTCAAAAGTGAGCCATCCAAAGAGCGCAATCGCAAGCAAACGATACGCCAGGCGCTTCGGAGATAAGGACCACAGAGCATGAGGATAGAAACCAGGAACGAGCCGGACGCATCAGCGCAGGCAAATCTTTCATCGACAAAAACCTGGAGCGCCGTCGGATCGATGGCACTGTGCGTTGCGCTTTTGATCGCTTCCGAGTTCATGCCAGTCAGCCTGCTGACGCCAATCGCCCACGATCTCCACGCCACAGAGGGAATGGCCGGGCAGGCAATTTCAATCTCCGGCCTCTTCGCCGTTGTAACTAGCATCTTCATCGCCACCCTTGCCGGCCGCCTCGACCGCCGGTATGTGCTCGTCGGGATGACGGGATTGATGTTGTGTTCGCTGATCCTGATCGCCGAGGCGCCGAATTTTCCCCTCTTAATGCTGGCCAGGGCCCTTTTGGGTATCGTGATTGGTGGGTTTTGGTCGCTTGCGACGGCGACCGTCATGCGCCTGGTTCCTGGCCCATCTGTCCCGAAAGCACTTGGGATCGTCTACACCGGCAATGCGGTTGCAACTGCATTTGCCGCGCCCATCGGAAGTTATTTTGGCGGAATCATCGGCTGGAGAGGAGTCTTCTGGGCCATGGTTCCCTTCGCGGCACTGACCATGATCTGGCAATGGATCAGCTTGCCTGCCATGCCGCCACAAGCGTCCAATCCCGTAAGTAAGCTACTCGGCCTCCTCAAACGCCGTAACGTAGCCTTCGCCATGATTGGCGTCATGCTGACCTTTTCCGGCGCGTTTGCCATGTTCACTTACTTGCGACCTTTTCTAGAGACCTACACCCACGTCACCTTGCCTCAATTGTCCCTGTTATTGCTGGGCCTGGGCATGGCCGGATTCATCGGTACATACGGCGCGAGCGCGCTTCTGAAGGACCAACTCTATCCCCTTCTCAGATGGCTGCCCCTGGCGTTGGCGGCGGCGACTCTCGCCCTGCTCATGGTGGGGCACACAATATGGGCAGTCGCGCCTGTGATGATTGCCTGGGGAGCAATGAACTCCGCGGTTCCAGTCGCGTGGTCTACCTGGTTGACTCAGGGCATCAGGGATGAGCCGGAGAGCGGCGGCGGCCTGCTGGTGGGTGCGATCCAGTTGTCGATTATGCTCGGTGCCTCATTCGGAGGAGTGCTCTTGGATCATCTCTCGATAGCGGCAACAATGATTGGCGCCACTGCGCTTCTGATTCTTTCGTCGCTGGTTATTGGCAAAGGCAAGCGACTGATGCCGAACGCATAAAGACCAATCTGCAAATCCAGATGATCTCGACCAGACTTGGGAATCTCACGACAGATTCGCCCCAAAAGCCAGCAGCCGCCCGTCGCAATCCTTCACCACAAACTCTCTGCAATTCCACGGCATATCCGCAAGCCCCCGGAAAAACTCCACGCCCTTGCCTGCATACTCGGCATAGAGCGCGTCCGCATCTTCTACAAAGATGTAAGCGTCCAGCAGTTCTTCTTCATACTTCTCAGGATTCGCCGTAGGCGGCTCGGCACAACGGAAATGAATCGCATACTCGTCGCGCGCCACGATGGCATACACCGGCGGGTCTTGCCATGTTCCGATACACGCAAAACCCAGCTTCTCCTCGTAGTAAGCAAGCGTCCCAGGGATATCGAGGGTAAAGAACTGCGGTGCAATCCGGCGAATCATGCCCCAAGTCTACGCCAGCCATTGCCGACCGTCACTCGCTCCGCAGCGACACGCTAGGATCGATCCGCGATGCGCGAAGCGCCGGAACATAACTCGCAACAAACGCAATGCAGATCAGAACCATAGAAACAGCCACGAACGTCGCGCCATCGGCAGCCCCCACGCCAAACAGCAGCGAACGCATCAGGCGTCCCGCCGCCAGCGCGCCTCCAACGCCGATCGCCACACCCCAGATCGCCAGCGTCATCCCGCCGCGAACGATCATCGCCACAATCTTCGCCCTCGTCGCGCCAAGCGCCAGCCGGATACCCACTTCGCGGCTCCCCTGGCTCACCAGGTAGGCAATCAGCCCATACATCCCGATCACCGCAAGCCCCAGTGAAATCGCCGCAAACACCCCCAGCACCAGCATCGTAAACCGCCGCTGCGCCAGCGAGTGGTCAAACCGCTCCTGCATCGTGCTCACGTTGTAAAGCGGAAGATCGGGATTGACTTCATGCATCTGCTGCTTCACCGCGCCCGCCAGCGAAGTAGGATCACTGCTCCCCCGCATCACCACATTCATCGCGCGCGTCACATACTGCGTCTGCGGCAGATAGAACGCAATGCGTGAGTCCGCGTCCAGCGTGTATTGCTTCACCCGGCCCACCACGCCTACCACCGTGATCCACGGCGAATCCGTCTCGTGGATGCCTCCAATGTGAAAGCGCCTGCCAACCGCCTTCTGATTCGGCCACAGCTGTTGCGCCATCAGGTCATCTACAATCGCCACCCGAGGCTTCCCCACCACATCGTCCTCGCCAAACAACCGCCCCTCGCGCAGAGGAATCTCCATCGCCTGGAAATAGTGGCCACCCACCATGCGCGTATCGGCCTGGATAAATTTCTCTCCCACCGGCGAAACACGTCCCTCTACTGTGATCGGCCCCCATGCAAACATCTGGCTCAGCGGCAGCGAAGTCACAGCGCCGGCCGCGGTCACACCCGGCAATCGTTCCAACCTCTGCCACAGCTCGCGATACGCCGCCAGCACCGCAACCTTGTCCTTGTATCGCTCCCCCGTCATCGTCAGTTCCAGCGTCAGAACGTTATGCGGATTAAAGCCCGGGTCCACATCGCGCAAACGCATAAAGCTGCGCAGCAGCAGACCTGCGTCAATCAGCAGCATCGCGCACAACGCGATCTCTCCAATCACCAGCCAGCGGCGTAGTTGGTTCCCTCGCCCCCAGATCGCGCTCGCCCCCGAAGAACCGCGGCCGGTGTCCTGCAGTCCAGCCTGCACATCCAGTCGCGAAACCCGCAGCGCCGGAGCCAGCCCAAAGAACACCGCCGACACAACGCACACACCAAACGTGAAGCCAAGCGCAGCCCACCCGATGCCGATCTCGTTCACCCTCGGCACACTCTCCGGACCAATCAGCCGCACACAGCGCAGCGCCACCCAGGCCACCGCAACTCCCACCGCCCCGCCGGCAAACGCCAGCAAAACGCTTTCCGTCAACAGTTGGCAAATGATCCGCCCTCGCGTGGCGCCCAGAGCCGTGCGCACCGCCATCTCCTTCTGTCGCGCCATCGCCCGCGACAGTTGCAGGTTCGCCAGGTTCACGCAGGCAATCAGCAGCACGCAACCAACCGCACCCAGCAGCAGATACAGCGTGCGCCTCACATTGCCCACCACCTGCTCCAGCAGCGGCACAATGCCAAATGTCAGGCCCCCGTTCGGCGGATACACCTCGGGAAACTCATGCCGCAGCCGCGCCGTAATCGTGTCCATCTCTGCCTGCGCCTGCGGCGCCGTAACCCCCGGCTTCAGCTTGCCGACAATGTTGTAGTCTTCATGGTCGCGGTCCTGTGCCGCATTCGCTGGCAACGGCAGTGGCAGCAGAATCTCCGCCTGCTCCGCCCCGTCCAGCGTCGGCATGACCTCCCGAGGCAGCGAAAACGAGCGCGGCATCACCCCCACAATCTCGTACGGCAGTCCATTCAGCAGGATCTTCCGGCCCAGCACCCCAGGATCGGCCCCGAACCGCCGCGTCCATGTCCCATAACTGAGTACTGCAGTCGCCGTTCGTCCCGGAACATCCTCGTCCGGCACGAACACCCGCCCCAGCGCCGCCCTCTGCCCCAGCAGCGATAACAGGCTCGACGAAACCCGGATCGTCCCCACCCGCTCCGGCTCGCCCGAGCCCGTCAGGTTGTAGTTGCCCCCAATCGCGATCCCCAACTGCTCAAATCCGCGATGGCCGTTCTTGATGTCGAAGTATTGCGCCGTCGAAAACCAGTCTTCCGTAATATTCAGTCCCGGCGACCGATTCCACAGGATCACCAGCCGCTCCGCGTCGGCATACGGCAGCGGACGCAGCAGCAGTCCATCCACGATGCTGAAAACCGCCGTATTCGCGCCAATCCCAATCGCCAGCGAAAGCACCGCCGCCACCGTAAAGGCGGGCGCGGCAGCCAGCACACGAAGAGAGTGCCGCACATCCCTCAGCAAAATACCCATACCTGCAAGAGCCTCTGGCCAACAATCTATCGCAATCGACACAAGTATGAGCACAATCGTGACGAATGGATGGGATCCAGTCCTTCCCGCAAACAAAAAGACCGCTGCGACTCATCGCATCGGCCTCAGGCTGGTGATAAAGTCCGATTTCCTGAAGGGTACGGGCTTCAGCCCGTACATAACCCAGGCATAATCAACGGGCCTTCAGGCCCCGAGGGAGTTCTTTTTAGGTTTATTGGCCTTTTCCCATCGCAAACAACCTACCGCGAAATCGCTTCCAGCTCCCGCTCAGGCTCCGCGCTCGCATCTCCCGAAACCCGGCCCCGGTCAGCCACACCCACTCGCTTAGGATCGCGCTTCGTCTCGCCCTTCAGATGCTGCGAAAGCCGCTTCGCCGTAAACTTCGCCCCGCAAGCAAACCGGCACATCGGCCCAAAATTGTAAGCAGAAGCCAGCCCCGTCATGTACAGCCCCGGAACGGAAGACTCGAAATTCGAACTCAGATCCGGCACCGAACGCACCGTCCGCACCTTCTCCGAAAGTCTCTCATCCAGAAACTTCAGCGACTTCAGAAACGGCTGGAAGCCAGTTCCCGCAATCACGTGGTCCGTCATCATCTCCCGCGACACGCCGTTCGCATCCTGGTAGCGCACCCGCACCCGCGAACCCGCCTCCGTCACTTCCTGCAACTCGCAGCTCAGGTGCGGCGTCACATGCCCTTCATATCCATCCCGCGAAAACCACCCCGGCGCTGGCCCCAGGTGCCGCGTCACCGCCCGGTACCGCAGCTTCTCCGGCAGCGCATGAAACACCAGCGGCAGATCCACCGCCAGCTTCGACCGCCATCCCAGCCCGATCACCGACCGCGGATTCGTAATCCGCTCCATCAGTGGCCGATAATCCGCCGACCGGTCATGAAAATTGATCTTACTTTTCCGCGCCATCAGCGAAGTATCCGCGCCCGCCTCATTCAGCGCCACCGCGGCATTCACCGCCGAAGCACCCGCGCCGATCACCAGCACCTCTTTGCCTGCAAATTCGTCAAACGGCCCATGATGAAAGGTGTGGCTAACCGCCTCGCGCGACAATCCCGAAAGCACCTTCGGCAGGTACGGAAAGTGGCTGATCCCGACAGCCAGCACAACCCGGCGCGCCTTTACTCGCTCGCCCCCCGCCGTCTCCAGCTCAAATCCACCCGGAATCTGGCTCACCCGTGCAATCCAGGTCTCTTCCAGGTTCGGCACAAACCGCTTTTGGAACTCCTTGCCGTAATCCACAAACGTCGTCCGCTTCACCGGCGGACCCACCGGGGCATAATCGATCCCGTTCTCAGCGCAGTACTCTTCCAGCCGCCATCCCCGCCCGGGCGCATACAAATCCGAAGCAAACCCATCCGACTTCAGAAACATCCGCGGCGGCATGTGCTTGTCCCAAGCTTCCATGCATGGCCCAAACACCCGGTACTCCACTCCAAGAGCACCAAGATGTGCGGCTATCGAAAGCGCATACGGACCAGACCCAACAATTGCGACGGGGATCACAGGATTTCCTTTCAGAGAACTCCACTCAATTGTCTCTCAAGACTAGCCAACAACACTACAACCATCGAGTCACCGCCCCATATCACTTTCCCGTTCCCAAAATCCCACTCTCACCATCCCAAACCAGCCCCAACCCCCCCTGGATGCCCCAACGACACACCTTCGTCTGTTCGAACGGCAAACCGGGTGCCCCACCTTCAACGGCGTCTTGTGCCGTTTAAGGTGGGAACTACAAAAGAAAGGGGAATCGCTGTCCTGGTCGTTGCCTTTTTGTTTGTCATTCCACTCAAGGAAAATCTGCTCTCCAGTGCTTCTATCCCCGGCGAACTAAAGAAATGCCGTCATCCTGAGCGCAGCCGAAGGACCCGCGGTTGTTTTTGCTTTTGCCCTTGCTTTCTTTTATTCCCCTAAGCGGAATCTGCTTCTGTAGCCACAGTTGCCCTGGACGGCTGTTCCCTAGTCCCTGCCTCCCCTAACTCCCCGCCACCAGATTCCCAAACCAGAAATCCCCCTTGCAACTCCCTACCTCCACAAAGGAATTCGCCAGCAGCGTCTTGCCTGTGACATCGGCAAAGTTGCCGCTCAGGTTCAACTGCGACCCATCGTCCATGCGAAGCGAAATATCAAAGTAGTCTCCCGATACCGTGCTCACTTCGCCAGCTGCCGGCACAATGGTTTCCCCCTTTGTAAAGCACGAAGTTCCGCTCACGGTAACCGACGCACTCAGCGGCGTCGTATATACGGTCGCTCCGGAGATCGTCGTCCCCGCGACAGGCGTCCCCTGCGTAATCTTCGCTGTAACCCCAATCCCCGTCAGCCCAATCCCGGTTAGTGTCCCGGTATAGGTGCCCGTCAGGTCAGGCAATCGTGCCGCAGTAAAGGTCTCTTTATCGTCGAACGGGCAACTTCCCCCGGTCAGCTTTGATTCATAGCTCCCGCTCCATGCCGTAGCACCAACTGCCGGTACCTTTCCGTTCACGACTACCGTCGGCGTGCTCCCTGCGGCGCTCTTCATCGCAAAACTTCCATCCGCGGCGATGACGCCCTGGAGAGTGACACCAAATCCCCCGCTTGCGCCAAACGGGTCGCCCGGGCATATCGAAGCAACCGCACCCGTTCCATAAATCTGGTTCCCGTTGGTCGCAATTGCCAGCGAGAAATTCGGCGCCTTCAGCTCCCCGAACCCTCCCAGCAAATGCCAGTTTCCCTGAATTCCCCCCGCCACCGGCGGTGCCACCACAATCGGCGAGTTTCCCCCACCGCACGAAACCATCCCCAAAGCTGCCACCAACAACCCTGCCAGCAAACTTCGCCGCATCCACATAGCGCCCCCAGCTAACTCAACAGTTATCCCGAATTGTGCCCCGAGCATAACACGAAGTCATGAATCCGGATTCAACTCACCCAGCGCGACGGAGGTTCCTCACACTTCGCACTCCACACTTCACACTCCCACCACCTCAATTCCCCTTGACAACCCCCACCCGCTCCAGCAAAGTGATCCCACCCATAAATACACATAAACGGAGCCAACCCATGGAAGCCATCCACCACCTCGCTCATCTCAACGTCTGGGCCATCCTCGTCTCCGCCCTCGCCCAATGGATTCTCGGAGCCATCTGGTACTCCCCGGCACTCTTCGCCAAACCCTGGATGGCCCTGCTCAAGCTCGACCCCAACGGCCCCAAAAAGGGCCTCGCCTTCGGCATGATCAGCTCCTTCATCGGCAGCCTCATCCTCTCCTTCATGCTGCTGCACATCATCGTCTGGTCCAACGCCACCACACTCCACACCGGGCTCTTCGTAGGCATGGTCTGCTGGCTCGGCTTCATAGCCTGCCCCAACTTCGCCCAGGGCATCTACGAACAGCGCCCCTTCAAACTCTTCGCCATCAACTCCGGCTACTGGCTCGTATGCCTGTTAATCTCAGGCCCCCTCCTAGCCCTCTGGCGTTAAAGCATTTTCTGAAATGGTGTAGACCGGAACCTCGCAGGTGTGTTGATTTTCCTCAAGAAAATCAACATTCTCCATTTTTTGAACATTCACAGTATTTCGGAAAATAGCTTAGTGCTCTTCACCGCGCCCGAACATCCCTGAACGTAGAGCCGGAATCGAATCAAGGGCCAAAGGCCCGAACGATACCAGCCTGGGGCAACGCCCCAGGTAGCCAGCAGAGGACAAGATCAAGGGCTGAAAGCCCGACCTATCGCCATTCCAGCTAACTCGCCGCTCATAACACCCGCGCAGCATCCTTAGCAAAATAACTAACAATAAAATCCGCCCCAGCCCGCCGCATCCCAATTAGCGACTCCAGCATCGCCCGCTCCTCTTCCAGCCACCCCTTCGCAAACGCCGCCTTCAGCATTGAATACTCCCCGCTCACCTGGTACGCCCCCATCGGCACCTCAAACCGGTCCCGCGCCGCCCTCACCACATCCAGATACGGCATCGCCGGCTTCATCAGGATCATGTCCGCGCCTTCCGTCAGGTCCATCTCAATCTCCCGCAGTGCCTCGCGCACATTCGCCCCATCCATCTGGTACGTCTTCCGATCCCCAAACTGCGGAGCAGAATCCGCCGCCTCCCGGAACGGCCCATAAAACGCCGACGCAAACTTCGACGCATAGCTCAGAATCGGCACCATCTCCCGCCCCGCATCATCCAGAGCCCGCCGTATCTCCGCCACCCGTCCATCCATCATGTCGCTCGGAGCCACCACATCCGCCCCAGCCAGCGCCAGACTCGCCGCCGCCCGCCCCAGAGCCTCTACCGAAGAGTCGTTCTCCACTTCAAAGCCATCCGCCGTCTCATGCACCATCCCGCAGTGCCCATGGCTCGTGTACTCGCACAGGCAAACATCTGCAATCAGTACCAGCTTCTTCGCAGCAGCATTCGCCTTCAGCGCCCGCAGCGCTGTCTGCACAATTCCCTGCGGATCGGCAGCCCCCGAACCTTCTTCATCCTTCGACTCCGGCAGCCCAAATAGCAAGAGACCCCCAAGCCCAAGCCCGGCAGCCTCCTCCGCTTCCTTCACCGCCTCATCCACTGAAACGTTAAACACCCCAGGCATCGACGAGATCTCCCGTCGCACACCCTCCCCGGGGCAAACAAACAGCGGATAAATCAACTGCCCCGGCTCCAGCCGCGTCTCCCGCACCAGATTGCGCAAAGCCTCAGTCCGCCGCAACCGCCGCATCCGAATCAAAGGAAAATCCATCCTTCAATTCTAATCGTCGTTGCAAATCACCGAAACCGCCTGCCCCGCCTCTCCCACCAGGCTGCGTCGATATTTTGGTAGACTTCGAGTCCTTACCGCCCAGTCATCTTCAGCGCATCCTCTGGCAAACGTGCGCCCTCAAGCGAAAGTTTTGAGGTGGCGTCTTCGATCTGCTTGAGCTCGTCAGCCGTGAGTTCTACATCGACGGCCCCAATGTTCTCTTCCATCCGGGTCATTTTGGTAGTGCCAGGGATCGGGACGATCCACGGCTTTTGCGCCAACAGCCAAGCTAGGGCGAATTGTGCCGATGTGACGCCCTTCCGTTCCGCCGCCGCTTGCACTGCATGAACAAGCACCATGTTGGCTTTACGGGACTCGGGCGAGAACCGGGGCACATGATTGCGAAAGTCGCTCGGGTCGAACTTGGTGTTTTCGTCGATCTGTCCCGTCAGGAAACCGGCACCGAGAGGGCTGAATGGAACGAAGCCGATTCCAAGCTCTTCGAGCGCGGGCAGTACATCGTCTTCTGGACCGCGCCAGAAGAGTGAGTATTCGCTTTGCAGCGCCGTGACCGGCTGCACGGCGTGAGCTCTGCGGATCGTCTCTGCTCCCGCCTCCGACAAGCCAAAGTGCGTCACCTTACCTTCGGCGATCAGTTCCTTCACAGCGCCGGCAACTTCCTCGATCGGCACATCGGGATCGACGCGATGCTGGTACAGGAGATCGATGTGATCGGTGCGAAGCCGCTTCAGGCAAGCCTCAGCCGCGGCCTTGATGTGCTCGGGACGGCTATTCGTACCAGGACCGCGCTTGCCGGTTTCCAGATCGATATCGAAGCCGAACTTCGTTGCAATCACAACCTGTTCGCGGATCGGCTGGAGTGCCTCGCCTACCAGTTCCTCATTTGCAAAGGGTCCGTAGGCTTCGGCAGTGTCGAAAAAGGTAATTCCCTTGTCGTGGGCGGAGCGAATCAGTTGGATCATTTCGCTCTTGTCGCCGGCAGGGCCGTAAGCCGAGGTCATGCTCATGCAGCCGAGTCCCAGTGCTGAGACCTCAAGGCCGCCGTTTCCTAATCTTCTTTTCTCCACGATTGCTCACCTTCCTACTGCAGTTTTGCTACACCTCACTTGCTCTCCACTTTGACCGGCCTGAGCAGATGCGAAAACGTGAGTTGTGCAAGCTTCCACTTGCCGTTTTCCTTGCTATAAATCTCGGTCACCATAAAGGGATTGGTGACTTCATGCGTACCGACTACTGCCTGCAAATCCATGTCTTCCAGCACGACAGCCGAGTTGCCAAATATGCGAACGTCAACTGCATAAACGAAAGCCTTCTTGTACCAGATGCCGCCGCTCTTGATGGTAGCGAGTTCCTGTGTTTTCCCCCAGGTCCCGCCCATGTGAGTGAACATGGCTTTGTCATCAAAGAGTGTCTCTAAGGAATCGACCTTTTTATCAGCCATCCAATCCCACTTCATCTTTGAGAGGTTGATGACTTCCTGTTGTTCGGGCGTATGACTCGCGGCAGTTTGAATCGTTTCCGTTGGCGGTGCTGGCGATTGCTGTGCGCAGGACGATTGCCCAATCAGTGTCGATAGAAACAAACCGAACAGGAACGTTTTCATGGCTCTCTCTCCCGGAATATCTGTGGTTGACCTGTGAGGAAATTGGAGTAGCATGGCCGATCGTTCACGCTACTCGAATACAAGAAGAATTCTGTGCTCAGGATTTCGGCGGCGCTTCGACGCCGGAAAGTGCAAGTACCCCGTCCGGCAGACGTTTCCCTTGAATCTGAATACTCGATACCGCCGCGTTCAACTCCTTGACTTCATCCTGGCTGAACGTAACTGAGCTGCCACCGACGTTTTCGATCATGTGCGCCATCTGCGTTGTGCCTGGGATCGGCACGATCCACGGCTTCTGCGCCAACAGCCAGGCGAGCGCAATCTGGACTGGAGCAGCCTGCTTCCGTTCAGCCCATTGCTTGACAAGCTTTACGAGTTCAAGGTTGTGCTTCAGGTTTTCCGGAGAGAACCGAGGTTCCGCCGCGCGAATGTCACCGGGCGCGAAGCGAGTGTTTTCATCAATGGCTCCGGTGAGGAACTGCACACCCAGCGGACTCCACGGCACAAACCCGATGCCCAGCTCCTCACAGATGGGGATGACGACCTCTTCCGGTCCGCGCCAAAGCATCGAATATTCGTTCTGCACGGCGGTGACTGAAAGCGCCGCATGCGCGCGGCGAAGAGTCTTCGGTCCCATCTCGCAAAGTCCCCAGTGGAGGACCTTGCCCTCCGACATGAGATCCTTGACTGCTCCGGCGACATCCTCAATCGGAACCTCCGGGTCGACGCGATGCTGATACAGCAGATCGATCCGGTCGGTCCGGAGCCGTTTCAGCATCCCCTCGACGGCTCTCTTGATATGGTCAGGCTTACTGTTGAGACCCATCCTGAACTGGCCGGTGTCGGGATCGATATTCCAGCCGAACTTCGATGTGATCACGACCTTGTTACGGAATGGCGCGATGCTTTCCCCGAGAATCCGTTCGCATTCGAGAGGCCCATAAGCCTCCGCCGTATCGAAAAACGTGACTCCGTGATCGTAGGCTGCGCGCAGAATGGCGATCATCTCCGGACGGTACGGCACCGTCGTCTCATACTTGCGGCTCATGTTCTGGACGCCGAGGCCCACGGCCGACACTTCAAGCGAACCCAGCTTGCGTCGCCCACTCATATGCGCTTGCACACTTGGCTCGGCACCAGCGGGAGCTGAAATGCCACCTGCAATTGCCGCGACTGCGGCAACTCCGGTAACGCCTAAGAAGGAGCGACGGTCAATGTTGCGCTTCATGCCTCTATCATCGACGTTCTGCATAATTTGAGCCTCTCACCGGTTTGGGGGCTGGTCTGACGCCCCGTCTGCCTCAACTGCTGCTATAAAACTAAGCTCTATCTACACAGGTCGGCCCTGCAGTGCACGACAACATCCCTGCAAATCACGACAATCTTTCGCCAGAAGAATTGACGCCTTTCGCAGCTACCTTGACGCCTTTTGCATGGCACGACTTTGTACACTTCGATATGGTTGGAACAGGAGTCAGTGATGCTCAAGCATTTCCGGGTTCCAGGACGTCTCGCCGTCAAGCTGGAGGAATTGGGAGTATCTGTTCCCGCAGTACTTCGCAAGGCGGGTCTTCCACGCGACCTCTTCCAGCAAACCCGAGTGCTCGTCTCCACAGGAGAGCTCTTTGCACTCTGGCGC
>Ga0105248_10004583_pt1 | contig 15306 bp, 32 predicted proteins | sample KBSS34metaG_FD_81524 | JGI IMG/M metagenome (GOLD analysis project Ga0105248, IMG submission 81524) | Switchgrass rhizosphere microbial communities from Kellogg Biological Station, Michigan, USA - KBS S3-4 metaG | ecosystem: Host-associated > Plants > Roots > Rhizosphere > Soil | place...
AGCATCGTCATCTGTGCCGCGGTCTGCCCGGTTTATTCCTCGCGCGTCTCGTCGATGCTGTTTTCCCACCACACCTTCAGAATGCCGTTCTTCTGCAGCAACGTATCCTTGATGACGTCATACAGAATGTTCCAGCCGTCATTCTGCTGATAAAAGACGTAGTTGCAAACCTCGGTCGTCTGCCTGGCTGCAATCTCCTGATCCGGGCGGCGCTCCTTGAACTCAACGACATCATCGCCAGCCGTGAAGATCTCCATCAGCGGCGGCATGGCCCATTCGATCGTATCCGCAACTTCCGTCGACACAACGCGCGAGCGATCCGGCGTAGCGGGCGGTGCGAGGTCTTCTACCGGCTCGGCCAGATAGTAGTACTCCGACTTACGGCGCATCTCCGACAGGCGACCACCCATATAGGCTTGCGACTGGCGCAACTCGGCATCGACGATGGTGCCAAGGTCGTCATCACTCATTCGCTTCGGATCAGCCATTATGCGTAGTTGTTGTGCGGATAGTTGAGAGGTTTGTATTCGGTCGGCTCGGTCCATATCACGCAGCCCAGACCAAATGCGTCGGCGCCGTGACTCGACCAATCGTGTTCAGGCCCAAGGCCAATGTCTCGATCCGAGTCGCGCTTTTCGTGATACCAGCCAAGCGCTTCACGGCCTTTCTCAGTCGGTTCAGCATCGAACCTGATCTGCGGGAAAAGCACTCGCGCGCGCTCAATACGCTGCATCGCTGCACCCTTACCCTGATTGGGTACGACAGTCACCTCATAGCCGGCCTTCTTCAATGCCGACTCATACGAGACGTCATAAACCTTGTCCTGCGTCGATCCATCATGCGGGAGCCAGAACTGCGCACGATCCGGCGTATAGCCTTTGCGTCGGCACCAATCCAGGTGGTAATCGATCGGCTGGCCCTGGGCTTCGTGGTAGTTCACGATGCGGATTTCGCGACCAATGAACTGCATCGCCCAGATCACAAACGCATCGGCACGTGCGCCGGTACCTCCGATGTCGCAGATCAGCCGAATGGCCATCAGCGGATCGGCCGGGAAGAAGCCGATGCGGTTTTCGTCTTTCGCCTTGGACAGGTGCTTCGTGAAGTACGCGCCTTCCAGCGCGGTCACATAACCGCCTTCCCATATGTGGTCGCACTGTTCCGGACGCTCATCTAGATCACGCGCGCGATCACGCTGCAACTTGCGCGGAAACTTCGGGTTGTCGCGCCAGTTCAGCTCCACGACCTTGATGCGAGCGTCCTTGCTTAAACGAAAGCGCTTTTCGACTGCTGCGCTCTTGCGCTTCGGGTTCCACGTGACCCACAGTTCCGTGTTCCAGTCATCGCCTTCTTCACGCAGCGTAGGAATCAGCGTCGTGAATGCGAGATCCGTCACCGGCTCGGCTTCATCAACCCAGCACAGCAGCACACGGCCTTTCGACTTGACCGATGCGATGTTCCGATCAAGGCCCGCGAACGCGAACGCAATCCGTCCGTCGCGGCTCTTGATGTATTTGTCCCCTACCTCGTAATACGCATTCAGGAACGGTTCTTCTTCGATGGCCCGCTTGCATTCCTCGAGGCTCGAATCCTCAAGCGAGTTCATGAACTGCCGGGCGCACAGCAAAATGCCCTTGATGCCCATCGAGCCGTACATGTAGCCACGCACCGCGACCATCTTAGCGAAACTGCGAGTCTTCGCCGAACCGCGGCCGCCGAACGCCCCACGAACGTCTGCTTCGCCCTCGAATACCGGGATCAGCTTGTCCGGTATCTCAATCCGCGCTGTTTGCACGCATCGGCACCAGTTCAATCCGACGAACGTCCGTCAACGGATCTTTCGGCTTGTTCAATTCCTTCACGGTCTCTTTGTTGGCGTTCAGCAAGTTCACCGCGATCTCGCTCGATTCGTTCGCCATCTTCGTGAGTACCGCAATGCCCTTTAACGCGGCAACGCTGCCTTCTTCCGTCAGCGGCGTGGCGTCATCGATCTCGGCGGCCTTGTTGTGCGCGATGCCCGAAAGACGGTGCGCGGTCGCCGCACCATATCGAGCGGCACCGGCCAGGTGCTCACTGATCGACTTGAGATCATCGGCAAGTGAACGCGCCGCCATCTGTTCAGAAACGTTTAGAAACGACAGCGCGCGCTCTGTATCAACTATCTGATTGGCAACAGCTTTTACCGCTTCGTGGCGTTTCGAAAAGCGCATCGAGATAGCCGCTTTGCTGACGCCATACTCGCGAGACAGATCAGCAGCCGAATCGCCAGCGAGGAGCCGCTTGCCGATCGCTTCCCACTGGAGATCCGTCAGTTTCGAAGGCCGACCCATCTATTTGCTCACGCCCTTAACGGGTAGCGAGCCCTGTTGCGAAGGTGAGGATTTACAGGACCGAGCGAATCGCGCCGCACACGTTGCGCAACTTTAGGCCAATCGTCGCAATCATCGAATCAGCGGACCCCTCGAGAGATTCGGCGGCCTCTAGAATCGAATCGATGAAACGATGGGCTGGGTGCTCCGCGGTGTCGACGTCGAGCGGTGCATTCACCACAGACGGTTGCGTGACGCTTGCGGAGGGCAACACCACACCCGATGCAGCGTTTGGGTCAACGTAGCCAACGCCAGGGTTGACGACAGGCGCGATCGACATCGGCGCGGGGGTCATCGGAACCAGCGTCACAGGGATAGCCGGCGACAGATTCGATGTGTCGGTCGAAGCGCTCGCCACAGAAGCAGCCGAAGTAGCGTCGATCGACGTCACAATCGGGGCATCTGTCGGCTTTCCCGGCTCACTCAGCGCTTGCTGCGCGTCCGTTTGAACTGCCATACCTGCCTGCGCCGCGTCTTGCTGATCCATTTCGATGCTCCAAATGAGAAAAGCCCGCGCTGGGCGGGCAGGATGTATTGCGATGGGTACGCCCTCAAGTGTGCGGCCTGAGCCGACACTCACCACGTCAGACGCGTTGCCGCGCGTCTAGGCCAGCCAAGGCTCGGTGAGCGAGCAGAATCGAACTGCACACTTGAGGACGCTGGTAATTCTAGATGCGGGATTTTCCCGTATTAGGCAGCCAGCTTCGGATCATCCCCGCCGACGATTTCGCGTAGTGCGTCGAGCTTGTTGAGCAGCGACGCCTTAAGCGTAACGTCCATCGCGCGTATGCGAGAAAGGTCACTTTCGATCGAATCGATGATGGATTGAGCGTCGGGCATGATCAGAAAAGATAAGGCCCGCGTTGCACGGGCACCTTTACAGCCTTTCAGAAATCATATCCTATTCGGGGTTTTCATCAACCACCGTTTTATCAACCGTTTTGGTTTCCTCAGCGCTCATCATGCGTCGGTACGCCTTGTACGCTTCGCCGCGGAATTTCTTGAACGCCTTGTAAAACGCCTGGGGGCTGATCTCCATCGCCGCTGCCGCCGTCTTGATCGGGCGCACCTCATGCAGGTAATACAGGTAGAACGCCAACTTCGCGTTGCTCTCCGGCTGTCCCAGCACAGCAAGGTTGAAGTAGCTCAGGTCCGCACTCAGGATGGCATCGGGCGCTTCCCGCACGCGCTGCGGCCTCATGCGCGCAAGAATGTTCTGCGGGATCGGTGGTACCCACAGCTTGCGCGATCGATGCCAAAGCGCCCACGCATTGCAGAACTGATCCATGTGCTGGTTGTCGTCTTGCACGCTCATTCGTTTCCTTTCCTCAGGTACGGACACATTCCACGTTGCGGGTCATACAGCCAGCAATGCACCTTATCTTTGATGTCTGCGCAGTCGTCAGTCTGATCCGTGCACAGCCGGTGTAATTGAATTACACCCACCGTCACCGGCTCAACGACAGGTAATTGCTGGATTTCCATCATTTTTCGAACCCCACCAAACCGCCTAGCACGCCGATCAGCACGAACAGGCAAACTTGGCCGCCCGTCAACAGGCCGGCGCCGAGCGCAATGGCTATTAGCACGACCAGCGCCACGAACGAGAGCACAGCCGCGATGGCGAATTCATCTTCCATTTATTTACGCCCCATGTGAAAGCCCCGCGCAATCACGGCATCAACAAACCTGACGAAATCGCAATAGCTGAACATCGATTGAGGTACACGGCTAGCCATTGATTGCGCAGCCTCCCTGAGCGACTGGAGTGCAGCATGGCCGCCTTCGTCGTACATGCTCATGCCGCTCGCAACAATTTCCGCCTTCACAGCGGCTTTCTCGGATTCGGTCATCAGCCGTCCCAGCCTTCCCGCGGCGTTTCCTCGGGCACGTACGGCACATAGATCGGCACCATTGCCCGAACCGCGCGATATTCTTCACGGGTAAGCAACATGACGGCGCCGTTACGCATCTCTCCCATGCGCACACAGAGCGGGCCGAGCACGTCCTCGAGCTCGACCGGCGCGGCGTAAATGACTTTCGTCTGGCCGCTCATGGCTCAATCTTCCGGAAACAGTTCGGCGAGGATCTGGCTGTACTGCTTCTTGCGGCGCTCGGCCAAGGCCGCTTCGTCCATCAGACGCAGCAGCGCGGCGAAGTCGATCGACTTGTGTGCGCACAGTTCCTGCACACGCGCTTCGGTCGAAATCAACGATTCGTCAATCTTCGCCATCTCCAGCTCGGCTTGCGCCTTCACCTGGCGAGCACGCATCGGCGCGAGAGCCGCATCCAGTTTTTCTTGCGACAGGGAGATGATTTCTTTGAAAGGTCTGAGTTTCATTATTCGTCCGTAAGTAGGACAAGCAGCCGCTCGTCCGGGTTTTGTGTTTGGATACGCTTGGCAAAAGCGTTGCTCTGCAAGTCCGCTAGCCTGGCGAATTCGGCGGCTTGCGACTGGTTCATACCCAGTTGGTTGAATTGCGCCCCGAAGCCATGGTTGTGGCCCGGATCGCTGATGCTATGCGCGTGCTGTCCAAGCATCGCCTGCTGTTGCGCAGCCAACTGCTCGTAGTAGCCTTGACTACAGCCCTGCATCGCAAGGTTCGAAAGTCCAAACATCACGTTCACCTGTAGATGTGATTTAGCCACTTCACCGTGGCGAAGAAACCGGCCGCAAAGCCGGCAACGAAAACGCCTGCGGTGATCGCGATCAGGGCGCCCGTGCTCATTTCACGATCTGCCAGTCTTCGGCCAGGCAATCGCGCACAGGCGGCTGCCACGTGTCGACGATGCCGTCAGCCGCCTTGAAAGCGAAGTACGCCGCATACGGCACCGCCGAGCCCTCGCCGAAGTACTCTTTCGCCGCGCCGGTCTGCACCGGATAGGAGGCCGGCGGTACGAGATAGACGAACTCGCCATCCCACTCGGCGCGCGCGACGCGCATTCCCCGCTTCAGGGCCTCGATTGCCGAGCCGAACGAGAGATCGCCTGATTTCGCTTTTTCGCGAAAACTATCCGCCCGTTCAAGATCTGACTGCGCGCGCCGGATGACCTCCTCGAGCGGCATCTCCTGGAACTCGCCGTGCACGCTTAAGCGCACCATGTTCAGGGCCAAGTGATCGATCATTGCTTGCCCCCGTTTTTCACGGCCTCGAGACAGAACGCCGAGTGCTGCGTGTCCGAGTCCGAATACGCGCACTCAATTGCGGCCGGATTCGACGCTTTCGCCTCAACGCCCGAATGCAGATAATCACGGTGCGCCGTACAGCCGCCGACCACGACCACGAACGTGCAGAACGCGATCGCCGAATACTTCATCCATGCAGTGCTTTCCATCGCTTCTCCAAATACCGGAAAATCCGGTAATTCAAATGCTGTCCCGAAGGACAGGCCTTAATGTCCCGCGGGACAGACACGGGACGTCCACCGGACAACCGCGTGACTTCCGCCGGAATTCCGCGGGACAGTCACGACCTGTCACACGGACGTCCAGCGGACAGGTGCCGGAATTCCGGGAGCCTTCCGCTGGAATTCCACCGGAAACCCATGGGTTTTCCAGCGGAAACCCACAGGTAACCCATGGGATACCCAGTGGGTTTCGTGCGTCACGCTGCGTCACCGTGCGTCTCGCCGCGTTGCATTGCGTTGCACGCCGTTGCATTGCGGTGCGTGACGAGTGCTTGCAGCTGCTCGCAACTGCTAGCAATCCGTTTGCAGTTGCTAGCAGTTGTCCGCATGACGAGCGGACAGATTGCGGATGGGCGCCAACAGTCCCAATTTCGGGACGCGTCCCAAATCCGGAACCGTTCCGCTTTTGGGACCCTTTCCAGCCGCCGCTAGTCCCGATTTGGGACAGGTGTCCCGATTTAGGACTACTTCCGGTAACGCTCGCGGCGTTACTTAACTGTGTGTTCACGGTTAGTCCACCGTTACCAGTGCGTTACCGCAACGTTCCAGAACCGTTACCGAACCGTTACGAACGCGTTCCGGAAGCGTTCCGATCCTGTTCCTTAACGGTGGTTTAACTGTTAACGGGGTGATGTCAGCCTGATATCGGAGCGATATCAAAGCGTCTCGAAAGGGTTCACCAAAGCCTTCACCGAAGGCTTCACCAAAGGGGTACTTGGGTGCACCCTGCCGCTCACCATGCCGGCGGCTGGGTGCGACCTTGGGTGACGCTGTCATCGGTGAGGACCGCGTTGCTTGGTCGACATGGTCGACAATCTGTCGGTCATGGATGCTTGTAGGATGCCCGGAGCATTGCTCAAGCATTCCTTGAGCACTCCCTGAAGGATCCTTGAGCGATCCTTGTAGGATCAGTGAGCCAAAGTAAAGCGGTTGACTTTGAGTCCGTAGTCCGACTACACCCGCGTCTACAGGCCCGTCTACGTCAGCGTCTACCGATGCGTCTACCGCACGTGTAATCGGATTACAGTCACAGAGCGCGGCCTTCGCGCGCGCGCCGTCTGTCGCACGGTCTGTCACAGAGGGGGTTACTGAATCGGTAACGGTTCCTGCTTTGGTAACGGTTACGCTTTCGGTAACCGGCACTGAGTCGGTTTTAGCTACGCAGTACAAGATCTGTACAGGTGTACAAGTCCTGTACAGGCTGTACAGATTCGGGACGTGGGCGGCCTGCTGGACGGCCGAAATATCTGCCGAACCCGCAACAGGCAAGGCTGCGTGGGTGGCCTGCTTGGCGCACGGAAATGTGTTCCCGTGAACAGTTTTCCGGAAGGTTGAGCCGAGGTTGGCCCGATGGTTATCCTTGATCTTCACCTTAAGGTAAACCAAAGGCGAACCATGGCGACAAGCACTTGCGACCTTGGTAGCAAGTCCTTCGAAGGGGCTTGCATGGGGCTTCGGAGGGGTTGTTGATTCGACAACGGGTTGTTGAAATGACAACGGCGTTGTCGATTTAACAACCCGGCCGCACGCGGTCGTTGCCGACGACTGCGTTGGCTCGCCCTGGCGACTGACGCCTCTACTCGGCCGAGTCTGTTCACCGCCGCGGGTCCGCAACGGAGAGGCGCCATGCGTCAGAGGGGTTGCCGAATCGGCCATTGCTGAATGAGCAACCGTTGCCGATTGAGCAACCCTCATGCGGCCACCGATAAGGTTTCGCGGCCCATCACCGCCAGTCGGTCGGCCTTTTCGTTGCCGGCGTCGCCGTTATGGCCGCGGACCCATCGGAACTCGGCGCCGACGCGCTGTTTCTCTGCGTGCAGCGCGAGCCACAAATCGCGGTTCGGCATCGGCTCGCCCTTTTTCCGCCAGTCTTTGCGCTGCCAACCGGCCGCCCACACCGTCAGCCCATTGACGCAGTACTGGCTGTCGCTATGAACGATCGCCCGCGCGCCGTCAGGCAACGCACGCATCGCGTACAGAATCGCGGTCATTTCCATCCGGTTGTTCGTCGTCAGACGCTCGCCGCCGAAATCACTCGCGCCATCATCACGGTGCCAGCCCCACCCACCCACACCAGGATTCGGGTCGCACGCGCCGTCAGTCCAGATCTTCAGAACTTCGCCCATCCCGATTCCTCTTTCACGCGCCCGATAGTGGTACTTACTCAGTAGGTAGTCTCAACCTCAACACCTACCCCTAACACCACACCCCGCACTTCTTGGTTGGTGGGCAGACCCAGCCAATCCTGGGTGTGCCTTCATATGCCTCTCGATCGGAGCCGCATAACCCGCCAGACATTCGATGCAAGGGCTCTGGCTTCGCCACCCTATTTCCCGTGTTTCAGCATCTAATCCCACAGTACGGGTCTTCCTTAGCCGCTGCCGTTAAACCATTTCCGACCAGCTAAGTGCTCACTGCTCAGCTACTACCTGTCGACGTCCCGGTGTTCGGAGAACCGGGCTTAGGCCTCTCTTACTTCAGCGCGTCAACAGCGGCCGGCTCATCGCCAGCGAAGATCGCCTCGAGCGTCAGCTTTACGCCGCGCTGTTCAGCGAACTTGATCAACTTGCGGGCAACGTCCAGCGAGGGATCGCAGCCGCCGTTCTCGTATTGAGAGATGGCGGTTTGCCCGACGCCCAGCACAGCGGAGAGCTGTTGCTGCGTCGCCGAGAGGCTGGTTCTGATCCGATGAATGCTGTTCATTTCCCGTTTATTAGTGAAAACGAACAGATTATCAGTGATAGTGAAAGCGGCTGTCAACAGTGAAAATGATTGATTCCCACCAGTTTCACTGATATCATTCGCGACTCAAAGGGGAAACTCCGAGTACGGAGAGGCAGAAAATGACATTGAAGCGAACAGGCTCGACTGAGCTCGAGGACGCGGCGCGGTTGCAAGCGCTTTTCTATGAATGGCAATCGAAGCAACAGGCGGCCGGACTTCCTTCTTCGCAAGCCGAGGCAGCCAGGATTCTTGGTTTTGGGCAGAGCGCCGTGAGTCAGTACCTCAACGGGGCGATACCGCTCAATTTCAGGGCCGCCAGCAAATTCGCAGAGCTGCTGCGATGTTCAATACGCGACATCAGCCCGACCATCGCTGAGCAGGCCGTGGCTCTTACCGAAAGGGTGGCCGCCGCAAAGAAGCACTACGAGACATGGATCGACGAGACTGGGCGCGGCGTACCTGTCCTCAGGAGATCGCGAAATAGCGGGGCGCCAGCCCCTGTGCGGGCGCCCGTGCAACAGTCGAGTCTGTACCCACTGATCGCATGGAACCAGGTGGCAGACTGGCTAAAGGTCGGCCCAGCGCGAGCGCCAAGCCAATGGTTCGGCGCGCCGATTGATGTGTCCGACAGATCGTTCTATCTCGAGATTCGAGGCGACAGCATGCACGACCCGGCTGCCGCGACCGCCTTCAGAGAAGGCGAGATGGTGCTGTTGGATCCGTCTGTCATGCCCACGCACGGCGCGTTTGTGCTGGTCCTGGCTGAGGACGCAGATGAACCCATATTCCGCCAGCTGGTTGTCGAAGGTGGCAAGCACTACCTCAAGGCAATCAACCCGTCATGGCCCGACAGAATTAGTGTCGCGAGCGATCAGACGATGGTCTTGGCAACCGCACGATCGAAGGTAGTGATTTTTTAACGACTGGCCGATGTTTTATCATTTTTACTGTTGACCTCCTGAATTACTTCCACTAATATTTTCCTCAGAGCGTTACCAAACACACGCAGTGAGGAAAGAATGATGCACGCAGGCCTGATCCACTGGATCGACAACCACGACACGGCGGCGCCGACGATCGACAATGGCGATGGCACGCTAACCGTGTCGAGCTGGGTTGTGCGCACCAATCTCCCCGAAGGCCACGCTGATCGCGTTTTCATGGATCGCGAAGTGATCCCGGCGACGCTGTCGGCCGCTCGCGACGTTCTTGGCTATTAAGCACACTCGCGCTGTTCGTGAAGGTGACGAACTTCGACGAGAACGTGACGTAGAGCGTTACAACATTCCCCCGGTCGCTGGCAAGTTGAACGAGATCATCGCCGACAAAGTCGACAAGATCTCTGAAGATATCAAAGCCGCAAGTGATTGATTTCTTTGGAAGATGCGCAGTAGTCGCGTCCACGCGAACACTAGGGGGCTAGAAGCGCAGAAAAACTGCTGTAGCATTTCGACCAGTGCAAATCAGTTTATTCACACCCTAGTTCGTGAAAAAAAATCTGAAAGGGCTTAGGATCACGTCCTGCATGTCCAGCAAGTGTTTAATAGACTCGTTAGGGTCAAGGAGAGATTAGCGAAGCACAGATCAACCGAAACCTCAGGTCCGAAGCACGACCTACTCGATAAGCATAACTAAGCGATCGAGCGGGGACACTCACGCCTACGATCTTGAAGCCACGAAGTTTTATGGGGTTGCCAGAAATGGCGATGTGGATAGTTGCGCGCTGACTGCCTAGGAACAGTCAGCGCGCTGGAGAGCGAGACCAAAAAACATGAACAAGCCGAATTGTATTGCTGCATCACAAGAAGTCAAGACCGAAGTTGAACGCGTCGAGTACCTGGCAAGCCCGAGCAGCCTTATTCGCCTTCTGTGGAGCAAAAAGGCTCCGCTCGCACGCCATGAGCTGGAGTGGGTCGGATCGCTCGGCGAGACTGCTGCGATCGAACTGTCGCAAGTGGCGGACACCGTAGAGGGAATCGGCAACCTGATTATCAATGACGAAGACTCCGGCGCGCTTCAGTCCAAGGACGCCGTTGCACGGTTGCTGTATTCGATCAGCAATCAGATTTCCGTGCTGAGTGAGATTGTCTACATCACTGGCGACGCCAACGCCCTATTGAAACTTGCGGGGGGTAGCGATCGTGGCTAATAAAAAATTCCCCTTCACGATCACCGAGTTCGGCCTAACCGCGACCGTCAACGAAAACGTGACCACTGTGGCAAGCACCTGGATGGGCACGCGGCCGATCGACTATTGCGCCGAACAGGCTAAGAAGTTGTATGCGCTGACGATGCTGATGACCGGCACGGGCTTCGATGCATTCAAGGAACTGGTTGATGACGACCAGCATCGTGTCATGAACCTGATGAACGACCTTGCCTCGCAAGTCGCAGTGCTGTCTGCACTCGAGCAGGAGTCGACTTTTTCGTCATCGGTGCGGGAGATTGCAAATGGCTAAGGGAGCGGAGCAGGTCGTCGACTGCGATAGCCATGCGCCCGAGCGCTCGCCGCTCAGCGAGGATCGCTGGACGACCGGCAACGAGCCGGAATTTATGGAGGTCCGGAGTCAGTTCGTCGCGGATCTTCTGCGTTCCACAAGCGCAATCAAAGCTGTCGGGCGAATTCTTCATAACTCGCTTGCTGGCCCAAATGGGGGCAATGAAATCGATCAGTGGCACCAGCAGAATCTGGCTGGTGCGATCGAATGTCTGTCCGATTTCATGTATGAGCGGCTAGAGGAAATGAATGCCAGGGCTGACAGACTGCGGAGAGGACATGCCTAAGCGACCTAAACGCGTTCTCAGCGCCGAGTACCGAGAAGGCGCGCAAATGGCGCTGGATTTCCTTCGCGCAGAAGAACGACTCAGTACTGATCCATGGATCTTCGCCGAGCGCTTTACTCGGCGAGCCGACGCGATGAAGCCGGAAAGTGCAATCGGCTTCCGCGACGCGGTGTTCCTGTTCATTCAATGCACGCTCCAGGATGCACCAGCAAATCTGGATGGTGACGGCGATACATGGTTGCTGGATCTCGAAGACCCTGATCGCTGGATGGAGGACGAACATGCGTAACGCGGCGAGCAACGTAATTCCGATTCCGTGCAGGCCAGTTCGTCGCATAGCCATGACTTACGTTGCGATCGACGGAAGCAACACGACCACCTATGGAATGGATGGGGTCACGCGATCTGACGCCATCAGATTGCGCAGCGCGGCGATCGAACTTGCTGAATGGCTGCAGGAGATTATCGATCGTGACTAACGACTTCTTCAAACGCGCCGCCAAGCGTCGGCCGCCGAATCCGTTCATGGAGCCGTGGGAGATCGCTGCAGCTCATAACCACATTTCGCTTCCGCGCGTCGCGCGCATCCAGGGCGAGACGTTCGGCAAGGATCGGCATCACCTGATGATCCATGACGCGTGGGGCTGCAAGCCTGTCGAGGGCCACCATGACGACCACTACGCCGACTACACGTTTCCGGAAGGGTGGCGCATCCGTCGCGCGGAGTGGGATGACCACCCAGCGGAGTTGCTTGATCCCCTGGACGATGCGCGCGCCGAAATCATCGGGCCGGAGGAAATCTACGGCGCGCCGATGCTTTCGATACTCCCGCGCTACCACGTTGTCACACGTTACGACCTAGACGAGCGCGTACGCGTGGTGGCCGTCGACCGTCGATCCAACCGCTCGATTCGCCAGACCGTCTGGATTTCCCCGAACGAGCAGGCGCTCATTCTTCGCCAGATCGCCGAGTACACCGAGTGGCTGAACGAGGTCAAGCCAGACCACTGCGACGTTTTCGCATATTGGGGTGATGTATGAGTATCGAAAGCACTTTGCCTTTTGCAAAAATCGCTGAAGACCTCAGCAGATCGCCGCTCGTTCGCTATGTTGCGCTTCGTAAATGCGCGGTGACGCTTGACCGTCTCATCTCCGAGCATCGTGCCCATATTCGAATGCTCGGTCGAGCAAAATCGAAGCTTCTGGAGCAGTCCAGGTTCAATACTTGGCGCGCTAACGTGCAGCAGGATGCCATCGACTGGTGGAAATCGCGACTTCGCCCGATCGAGGATCTACAGCAGAAGTTGGGGCGTGCGCTGATTGATATCGGTGCCGAGTTGGACGAAGCGCTTGATTTCGATGGTTTGTGTGAGCTGCTTGTCGTGAATACCGCTGAACGCCGTGAGATCGAGAACAACACTTTCACGGACAAGCGCGATTTCATGACGGTCGCCTCGGTCTTCGGCTTCGACAACTCGGCAACGTACCGATGCAAATATTCGAAAGGTGACCCGGTTTATTGGGCGATCAACGAGGAAATCATGCGGGTAATGTTCGACACGCCCGAAGGTAAGGTGGCGTCCGACAAGATGTGGCAGGAACTGTTCAAGCCAGGAGGCATGTTTCACGGAATGCCGACCTACTACATGCAGCCGGACGGTAGCGTGTTGCGCAAATCCGCCGATCTCACAATACACGACGAAAACGGCTCGCACATCGTCGAACGCCCTCTCGGGAGGTAATGAAAATGACTCAACTTGTTCCTTTCACGTTCGACGGCCAACAGGTCCGCGTGGTCGAAATCGATGGCGAATCGCACTTCGTCGGTAAAGATGTCTGCGACGTCTTGGGCTATGCGAATCCCAGCGACGCCATGGGCAATCATTGCCGTGGGGTCGCGAAACGCTACCCCATCCCGGACAGTCTTGGCCGGCTTCAGGAAGCTCGCGTCCTCACGGAAGCAGACATGATGCGCTTGGTGGTGAATAGCATGCTTCCCGCTGCTGAGAAGTTCGAACGCTGGGTGTTTGAAGACGTGCTTCCGTCGATCAGGCGCACAGGCAGCTATCAGATGCCTATCGTGAAAGTCGATCAGTCTAAGTTGGTTGGGTCGCTGCACATCGCAGAAATGTGCTCAAAGCTCCTGAACATGGCTCCGTCGAGTCGAATCGAGATGCTGGCTCGCGTTGCCAAGGTCTACGACATCAACCCGACATTCTTGCCCGCTTACGCTGTCGACGCTGCGAGCGATTCGGCCGCCGGCAGTTCGATGCCCACGAAGTCACTGACCGCCCTGCTCCGGGACCACAAGATCAGGGTGGCGACGCCTATCTACAATCAGATGCTCGTCCAGCTCGGTCTGCTGCGCCCCATGACGCGCGCAAGCAAGTCCAGCCCTGACGGTCAAAAAATGTTCTATTCGATCACGGAGAAAGGATTGCGCTTCGGCAAGAACATCACTTCGCCCAAAAACGCACGCGAGGTACAGCCTCATTGGTACTGCGACCGGTTCACGGAGTTGCATGCTCTGGTCGACGAACACCGGCTGCGCCAATTGGGAGAGGCGGCATGAAGCAATCGCAATTGAATCACCTGCGGCGCCTGCTCGGCTGGGTGCGCTGCGAAATCGGGCAAACGCCCGATGAAGTCGTGAATACTGCTCGCGTTCTCGCCGGGGCTGGCATCAGCCCCACCGACTATGGCAAGCAGGCGCTTGTCGCAGCTCACGACCGGGCTCGCAGCGTTCCGAAATACGTGCGCGCGGCGGTAAAGGCGCTTAGCTCCATGATTTCAGAGCATGGCACGGTCGTCGAATCCAAATGCATGCCAGGTGGATGCGGCTCGTTTGGCTGCGAAGGTGGCCGCTACTGCTTCGATGCCGAAGGAAAGCCCCGCAGGCCGGTCACTGATGAGCAGCGGAGCGCGATCACGGTCGCGCTTCTCGCGCAAGCTACGCAGCCGGGGTCAATCGAGTACATCGATGAGGATGACCTTAGCGAAGGCGACAGAGCCTATTTGGCCAACCCCAGCCTACCCGACTACTCAATCAAATCGCCGCCAGAGGAAACCGTATCGATCCCAGTGAAGCCTACAGATGCCCTCCTCCGGCCGTTCTACGAGTGCCCGCCAGAAGAACTTGAATTAGCATGGAACGCAATGGTCAGGGTGGCTCGCTCGACTCTCACGCGAGGCAACCCATGACCATGATCCAGAAACACTATCGCGTGCCGGAAATCGTCAAGTTGCTGGGTGTGAGCCGGAGCTGCGTCTACCTGTGGATCCAGCAGGGCGATTTGAAGGCGGTGCGATACGGGCGGCGCGCATTGGGTGTGCCGGAAACGGAGTTGCGCGAATTTATGAAGGGCAAACACACGGAGGCGGCTAAATGAATTCGCCAATCAAGCCCATCTACATGGATCTGCGCACGGTGGCCGCGTTCATTTGTCTTTCGGTGGCCAGCGTTCAGAAAATGGTCCGCGAGGAGCGCTTTCCAAAGCCGCGCATGCTATCCGGACGACGAGTCGCGTGGCTCACGCGGGAAGTCGAGGAATGGGCCGAAGCTAGGCCAACTTCTGACATCCTGCCGCCTGCCAATACCGGCGCCAAGAAAGCGGCTTAAGTACGTTTGGCGGTCGCGAGAGTCTCAAGCTTGCCCGAGAGTTTCGTGAGCCACTCGCGACGTTGACGGTCGTAGCGGTACAGATTGTAGACACCCTCAATACCTTCCAGCATGTGCCCGATGATTGATTCTGCAACATCAGTCGGGCAGTCCATAGACGCAAGCATGGTGCGCACGGTGCGGCGTAGATCATGCGGCGCCCAATGCGTCACCGTTAGCCGCGGACGTCCATTGTCCTTCAGTGTCTTTGAATATGGCTGGTAGTAGAACACGCCCGTCTGAATCACTGCCTGCTCGACATGCCCCCCGCCTCCTCGCTTGGGGAAAAGGTATCCTTTCCCGTAGCGAGCCAGCCTGCGCCTAATGATCGCTTCCGCTCGGCCTATCAGCGGCACCCGTAGA
>Ga0105248_10004584_pt1 | contig 15304 bp, 12 predicted proteins | sample KBSS34metaG_FD_81524 | JGI IMG/M metagenome (GOLD analysis project Ga0105248, IMG submission 81524) | Switchgrass rhizosphere microbial communities from Kellogg Biological Station, Michigan, USA - KBS S3-4 metaG | ecosystem: Host-associated > Plants > Roots > Rhizosphere > Soil | place...
AGAACTAATCGCCACCGTCACGGGTGATATTGATGCGATTCAGGACTTCGTTTCGCAAGCACTTCTAGGAATAGTGGTTGACGTGCTGACCTTGCTTGGAATGCTACTGGTCATGTTCTACCTTGACTGGCGTTTCACCCTGATTGCCCTGTCAGTAACACCATTGCTTTTTGTGGTCGTCTACAGCTACACACACCGAATTAAGAAAGCTTCTCGCGCGCTCAGAAAAAAAGAAGGAGAAGTAGTTTCCATCGTTCAAGAAGTCTTTTCATCGATTCGAGTCGTTAAAGCCTTTGCTCGTGAAGACTACGAACAGGAACGTTTTGAGCAACAGAGTTTGGAAAGTGTCGAGACCGCGTTACGAGCTCGCAGCCTTAAAGCAAAACTCTCACCCGTAGTGGAAGTGATCGTGGCAGCGGGAACAGGCCTGGTCCTATGGTACGGCGCACGGAGTGTAGTAGCCGGACACATGACCGCCGGGTCACTACTCGTCTTTTTTCTATACCTCGGCAACATGTACAAGCCGATGCGAGATCTTTCCAAGATGACCGACACGATATCTAAGGCCGCGGTTGGTTATGAGCGGATTCGTGAGGTGATTGTAACTGAAGACGAAATACGTAATTTACCAGGCGCCCGGCGCGCCCCCGAATTTCGGGGCGACATTAAATTCCATCATGTAAATTTCGGCTACAGCAAAGATCAACCCACACTGACAGACGTGAATTTTGAGATCAAGCCTGGACAGATCGCAGCGTTTGTAGGTCCAACGGGAGCGGGCAAGAGCACTATCGCAAGTTTAATCGGACGGTTTTATGATCCAATCAAAGGCCAGATAACAATCGATGGACAGGATATTCGAAAATACAAAATGAAATCACTGCGACGACAAATGAGTTTTGTTTTGCAGGAGAACCTTCTGTTTCGAGCTCCTATCTGGCAGAACATTGCCTATGGCAAGCCAGAAGCATCACGCGCTGAGATCATAGAGGCCGCGAAGTTAGCGAACGCAGATGAGTTCATCAGCAAGATGCCCGAGCAGTACGACACGATGGTCGGTGAAAAGGGGGTAACTCTTTCCGGAGGTCAACGACAACGTATTGCGATCGCACGGGCGGTAATTCGGAATGCTCCAATCCTGATCCTCGACGAACCCACTTCCGCTCTCGATGCGGCGTCGGAGGAGCTAGTCTTTGAGGCGTTGGCGAGATTAATGAAGGGCAGAACATCGATCGTGATTGCACACCGGCTGGCTACTGTGCAAAAGGCTGATGTTATCTTCGTGCTTGACCATGGCGAGATTGTCGAACACGGAACTCATTCCGCATTGTTGGCCGCCGGTGGTTTGTATGCTCACCTACACGATTTACAGTTTCGCAACCAGGAAGACGCTCTCATTGTGTAGCGTGGAATCGTTTATTTAGGTCCGCAAAAAAACTACCCCACCCCCAAGACTGATCTGGATTCATCCGTCCTTCATTGACGACTGCATTGCTTCGCACAAAAAGTCACCTTGTAGTCCGCGGAGCGGACGACTGCTAATAGCCCAACGATTTATCGCTAGGACACCGACGATTCCTTTTTTTAGTCCGTGAAACGGACGGCTGCAAATAGCCCAGCACTTCAGTGCTGGGGGAAAGCAACGTGAAGCCAGCGCAGTCCGTGAAGCGGACGACTGAACAAGGGCCATACCTGATTGTTTCAAGAACGTTTCGGTTCAGCCGTCCGTTTCACGGACTGAAAAAGGAATCATCGGTGTCCCAGCGATAAATCGCTGGGCTATTAGCAGTCGTCCGCTGATCGCGGACTACAAGACAACTTTCTGCATGTCGCTTGCCAACAAACCTCTTTCCATATTTCTGTCCCTTGCCGATCCGTGGCACGCGTGTTGTAAAGAACTTTTCTGTCGCAGCTACAGAATCACCGAGTCAAACAAATTGATCGCAATCGAATTGCCGTTGAGGTATGAGAAATTGAAGTCATCAATAAAAGTCATTAAGCGCAATCAGAACGTGAACTCAAACAGCGCTCAAAAAGGTGGAACCAAAAAGGCTGGCGCGCGAAATAAGCGCGAGATTGCCATGACAGTAAAGAACTGGATCGTCGAGTTACGTCAAGAGCGACAGACCAGATCTCACTTCTTCGCCAAACTACCAGACTGACCGACGTTTTCATCGTCGCGAAGACCCTGGTCAAGATCTCTATAGAACTCTGCTTCTCCACCTTCGAAATGATGACCTTGAGCTTTCACAGGGAAAAGACGCTTTGAATCCGGTGCCGCTTCGAATATCAACTGTGCATCTTTGAGTGGTGAAGTATCGTCATTGGTCGCGTTAAGGATGAACACAGGTATGCCAGCCAGTTTCTTTACGTATTGACGTGCGTCGAAGACCTTTTCCCGAGGTGTGCCATGAGTAATGTAGATGAGCGCATCCGCCGGTTTCCACGCCAGTTCGTTGTATATAGGCGGACTTATCGCCACAACTCGATCGACCCGATTACTGAACTCCGGTTGCGACGCCACCAGCACGCTATAACCCGCACCCAGCGACCAACCGCCCAGGATCAGATTGGCTCTGCTGTCTACCCCCGGCTTTGCTAACGCAAGTTTTGCTATCGCATCGTAATCGAGCGTGAGCTCTTCAGCGGTGATTGGCTTCTGCGAACTCGCAACATGCACCAGGTAGTCTTTCGCATCAATTCCCACAACCGTCATTCCACTTGCGGCCATGTGTGCGGCGATATCAGCGCAGAAAGGGCTCCAGCCCCCGTCACCACTCGTGAAGAGGACCAACTTTTGATGTGAGGCGTTCTCCTCCTGGTACAGATGCAAAGTAACAGGCAAACCCTCGTGAAGGGAGACTTGATACGAAGAATGCTTCACTTCGTGAGACAGTTCCTGCGGAGTCATGTGGTGATAAAACCTGTGATACCAGACTAGTGCGTACGCAGAAGCACCACACACACAGACCATCAGAGAAAACGACGCAAGAATCCATGGAAGAACTCTGGAGTTGGGTACCTTCGCAATTCGATTTGCGCTGAATAGAAGGAAATTCATGGTGTAACAAATAAGACCTATCATGGCTTCCCATTCTTAGCCGTCTCTCGCATCCAGGACACAGCATCTCCCAGCGCCGCATAAAACTCCTCACGCGCTCCGGTAAATCGGTGATTGCTGGCTTTGATCAGGACGTACCGTTTGGGATCGTTAGCGCTGGCAAATAGTTCCCTTCCCACCTTGGGAGGACTAGCTGTATCGGATGTGCTCTGGATCATAACTATCGGCAAAGGCGTGACCTGAGCCAGCACATCTGCACTGTGAAAGCCATAGTGTGCTTCAACGTTCGAGTTCGAATGGTTTCCACCTACACCACTTACGAGTTGGTTTTGTTTTGGTAATCCGATTGAAATGATGCCGGCCCAGTTGGAACGGGTCTCAAAGTCCGCACCTACAGCGATAGCAAAACCGGCACCAAGAGACCAGCCATAGATATACACCGGCGTTCCAGAATCAAGGTTGGCATAAGCGCGAAGCGCTTTTGCTACATCAACGTAATCACGCGCTAGTTGTTTCGTAGTTAGTGGTTTCTCAATCGATGAAAAGTCTTTCAGGTAAACTTTGGAATCAATTCCCGCAACGACGAACCCGGTGTGCGCCAACTCTTGCGCGGTGCGGGGCGCTAGCCCTCGCCACCCTCCATCCCCACAAGCATAGATTGCCGGAAGTACCGCACTGCTACTGCGAGGACGATAAAAGTGTATGGTGAATTGTCGTTGCCTTATTGAGATGGAAACATCTTCAGTTACTACGTCCGGCCACGTCTTTGTGTCATCAGGATCATAATGATCAGGCGGCACTGGCTCCTGGAACGCGGGGGTTGTCGGACTGGTGGGTTTTGCCTGGCTGCTAGCATTGGATTGCGCACCAGTCGTCGCCGTTACGACGGTTGTTGTAGTCGCCGCTAAAACGACGAAAGCCACGCTGAACAAAGTCCAACGATGAATGAGGCAGCGTGTTTCCATGTTTTCACTCTTTCCTGAAAGCGTGCTCGATCGAGGAGACCCTCAAGCATAAAGGCATTGCGAACGCGAATAAGGGCATAGAGCATTCTGATTGAAGGTCTTCGCTGATTGAAACAGAAATATCGTGGCTCCCATGCGTGAGGGTGGTACTTAGCTTTGTAGTGATACAGCTGCTTGAAATCGTAACTTCCACTGATTCGTTTGTAGACCAACCGCATGAGCCACGCGACTAGCGGGTGATCCAACAGATCCGGATCGTCGAGCATTGCTAGCGGTGCAAGTCCCATCGAAACCATTTCGTAGCCATCATTACGAAGCAAGTCGCAGATTTCTGAAGTTAAGAGCTCCATCGTCCCACGTACGGCATCACACCTTCGTCGGGTAACGTCAAGGTAATAGCCATTACGCCCGTAGATCGGTTCACAAACTACGAAACCTTCGATTCGATCGATGTTCTTTCCTGATCGCGCAACGAAATAGCGCTTCGCGGAAGGTCGTTCCAATCCAAGAGAGCCCAGCACGAAACCTAACTCGCGGCCGCCTTTGATCTTCAGCCACTCTTTCGAAATTTCTTGCAGCTCCTCGTTGATCTTCTGAGCGTCATTAGCGAACGGGTTATGCTCACTCACCACAACTCCTTCACGCCGTGCCTTGTTCGTGGCTGCCCTGACCAGTTCCATCTTCCCGCCCGCTAGTGTGAAACGGTGGATATCGAAAATCGCCTCTTTCCCAATTTGAATGTCTGCGAACCCCTCCCTGCGAAATGCTTCCAACATGTTGGGAGATACCTGATACGCCCCTACCGATTTCCTGATTGTAGAAACAAAATCGTGGACCAGCTTCTGCGCATCGCCGGGCGCACAAAGTGGATCACCAGCGATCAAGGCTATGCCGGCACTCATTTGATACGCGAGAAACCCGTCGACGCGGGCTGAAGTGAAATACAACTTTGCGCCTTCGAGCAAGACATATGAGCTCGAATTTGTACCAAAGCGCTTTACCCACGAATCGAGCTTTGCTTGGGAGAGTGAAGAGCCGGGCAACGGCGGTGGATTTGGCAAACTAAGCCCGGTGGATGTTTCAACTAAATGCATATTAGATGTGTTGACGAATCCCACGCTCCCATTGTTTGGAAGCCATTCCTTTCTTTCATTCCGGTAAATGATTTCATGATTACCAACTCGTATTGCGTAGCGAAGCCGCATTCGGCACGCGTTTCTGATGATGCCGGTGATGTTTGTGAAGATGATGATGATGCGTCGACTCACTGCCATTTACAGTGCCTGACTTCATACCGAATGCGGCTGCGCCCAGAACTAACACCGCTCCCAGTAGTAATGAAGCAACTCTCCTCATGCTTTGGGTTCCTTTCAAAAAAGGTTGAACTCAGTTCTTCGATTGGCAACGTGTATGCCACTGGGATGTCCCAACCGGAGGTACTGACAAAAAGAGAAGTTTGTCGTCTGGAGGAACTCGATTAGGAAGTCATTGACTGTGACCTGATTGTTTGACGCGCAAGAATGCCACACTCAGTCGTTGGTGGCCTCATCGGAGTGAGCCTTCTCCTAACGCTCGACGCCTTCTGCTCCATTCTTCCGCAGCGGTTCCGCTTTCACTCTGAAGAGATTTCTCGTTTACTAACGGAATCACTTCTCAAACTGAACTCTCAGTCCAAGGGAGCATTCTTGCCGCGGCATGAGCATTGCCGATCAGTCTCATTGTGGAGTCAGAGTTAATTAAGTACGGACTTCTAGCTGTTTTCCTCGCTGCGCTCCTGGAGGCAGACGTCGTCCCTGTTTTGGCTGGGGTGGCAGCGCATCGGGGCTATTTCAATCCGGTGCTTGGGATCATTGTTGCGAGCGGTGGTGCGCTTACCGGCGACTGTTTTTGGTATTTCTTAGGACGCCAGGAGATTATTCAAAACAGCAAAATGGTTCTTCGACTCAGACCAAAGGCAGAGGCACTTTTTTATCGAGTGGGTATGTGGCAGATTCCCGCGTCACACGTGGTCTACGGAACGCGGATAGCTACTATGACGTGGTTAGGTGCGCGGGGCTCCGCGTTCGGGTCATTTGCAGTGGTTGATGGAGTGTCTTGCTTCGTACTAACGACCTTCCTTTTGTTCCTCGGCTTTGCATTAAGCGCAAGTGCACAAATCATACTTCTTCATGTGAGACGAATCGAGATGGCGCTACTTGTGACTCTGATACTCGTCGGTCTGAGCTTCCATCTACTTCGGAAGTTTCGGCGAAGGAATCCGCAGCTCGGTCACCAACTTGGCACGGCGCGGGTTACTGATTGCGCTGTAACTGGCGAGCGCAAGATGTAAGGGTCATAATGGATCCTCGAATATGCACACATTTAAACTCCATACCAAAACAACACTGCTAAGTTCTGCCATTCTTGTAGTGATGTTAGCGGCAGCGTTGGTGCTAACAAGTGCGGCGATTGCGAATCTCGAGCGCACTGACGACGAAGCCGTGGCGGAAATTCAGGCCACTCAACTCGCGCAGCACATCAGTGACATGGGTATCTTTCAGGATCAGGAAGCGCTCGCACGTGCGGCAAACCTGATCAAGGGATCTCGGCCCAGTATTGTAAGCGTAAGGTTTTGGGAGCTCTCAAACGGGGAATTCGTGGAGAAAACAGCAGCTGACGGAAGTACCGCGGCGTCGCCTGTGCCACCGGATATTAGGGACGCGATACGAAACGGTCGAGCCTCAAAAGTAGGCAATGCGAATCCGCCCGATTCGTCACTCTACCGCGTTTTTGCCACCACGTTTGCCGGCGGTCACCCGAGTGGAGCGGTGGAAATTGTTCAGCACCTCGACAGTATTTGGGTAGTCGCGTTTCGCTACGTCAAGAATGTCATCTGGATGTCCTTGATCGCGATTGTCCTGATCTTAGCGGGCACCTATCTGCTGTTTCGTCAACTTGTTTATAAGCCCATCGAGAGACTTTTGATTGCGATGTCCCGAGCAAAGGAAGGTGATTTGGATGCCAACGTGCCTGTCCGAGCGCACGACGAGTTAGGTCTCCTCACGCAGGAATTCAACAATATGATTGAGCGGGTAAGCGACATGACAAGCCAGCGCGAAGCTCAGCAACTCGTGCTTCGTGATCGGGTGCACGAAGCCACTCTCGAATTGGAGAAACGGAACCAACAACTGCAACAGACGAATCTGGAACTGTGGCGCACAACGAAACGCATGAATGAACTAGGACGACTCGCTGCTGCGGGTCAAACCGCAGCGCAGTTTGCCCATGAAGTCGGTACCCCACTCAACTTGATCAGTGGTCACGTCCAATTACTCAGATCAGATCTTGAGCGAGATCCACATGATGCTGAATCACGTATCAGGACGATTAGTGCTCAGATCGAACGCATTGAACGTATTGTTCGCAGGATGCTGGACAAGACCAGGTTTGAAACGGAGCTTTCACCGCTGGATTTAAACAGCCTACTTCACAGACTTTGTGATGCGATGTCGCCTGCGTTTGATAGACGCGATATTCGAGTCGTCGAATCGTTGGCCGACACCCTTCCGCTTATAGCGGGTTCTTCGGATCGGTTACAACAACTGTTTCTGAACCTTATCAATAATAGCCTCGACGCAATGCCGAACGGTGGAGAGGTCTATATATCGACCAGTATCGAACAAGCCAAGCCAGGAAGAACTGAGCAGGTAGTGGTGGATTTCGCCGACACAGGATCGGGGATGACGGCTGAAGTGTTGAGTCACATCTTTGATCCCCTCTACACCACTAAAGAGCGCGGTCATGGGACCGGTTTGGGACTCGTTATTGTCAGTCAAATCGTCGCAGAGCATGGAGGCGTCATTGATGTCGGAAGCGAGCTTGGGCAAGGAACACGCTTCCGGTTGAGCTTTTCGGCAATCCCAAATGAACCTTCCCGAGCGGCCGAAGTGCGCGAGCCAGCGATGGAGTTTGGTATTAGATAGGAGTCAATGAACCACATCCTTGTTGTCGACGATGATCAGGACTCATGTGACCTTCTGCGTGAGATATTTAGCGTTGAGGGTTGGAGTGTTCACACGGCCCTCGATCCCGCTCAAGCCCTGAACGTTGCTGGCAAAGAGAAGATCGATCTCGTTGTAAGTGACATAAACCTCGAATCAGACCAGTCGGGACTCGATCTACTGAAAGATTTGCGGGCCCAGTGTCCCGTAATTCTGGTAACCGGGTTTGGTACGCTCGACTCTGCCGTAGAAGCGGCAAAGGAAGGGGCTTGGGACTTCATCTCCAAACCTTTCAAGGTCGAGGAAGTGGTTGCTATTGCCCGCCGGGCTCTCGCGCAAAACAAGACAAGTGAAACAGAAGAACTAAAAGCCGAACAGCTATCAGCTCCTTATGAACAAGGAGGACTCGTTGGACGATCTCCGGTAATGATCGATCTCTACAAAGAGATCGCGCGCGTTGCACCTACGCGATCCACGGTTCTGATAATGGGTGAATCAGGAACAGGTAAAGAACTTGTGGCAAAGTCCATCCATCAGCACAGCACCCGCTCGTCAGGCTCTTTTGTCGCAGTAAATTGCGGTGTGCTCACTGAAACTCTTTTAGAGGCTGAGCTGTTTGGGCATGTCCGAGGCTCATTTACCGGAGCGATAGCCGATCGTAAAGGGCTTTGGGAAGAGGCAGAGGGAGGAACACTTTTTCTTGATGAAGTGGGCGAGATGAGTCCGAGCTTGCAAGTGAAATTACTGCGAGCACTACAGGAAGGAGAGATCAGGCGCGTAGGCGCCACACGCACAATGCGAGTAGATGCTCGCGTCGTTGCTGCCACAAATCGAAATCTCGAAGACGAGGTCAAGGCAGGAAGGTTTCGTGAGGATCTCTTCTATCGTCTCAGCGTCGTAACGCTTCGAGTTCCGACGCTGAGCGATCGTCGAACGGACATTCCCCTTCTGGCTGATCGCTTTTTATACCTGGCAGTCGACCGAAACGGGCGTGGTCCTCTTAAGTTGTCGGAAGAAACGGTTAGGACGCTGGTTGCTTATTCATGGCCGGGAAACGTGCGTGAGCTCGAGTCGACGATTGAGTATGCAGTGCTGCATGCACGCGGCCACAACGTTGTGCCGGAAGACTTACCGGAAAAACTGCAATCACCGCAGGTACGAGCAGCTGCGCGCTCGCCACTGTCCGCCCTCTTTGAGGATCTACCGTCGATTGACGAATTAGAGCGTCGTTATCTGCTTTATGTATTGGATGTCGCCGCTGGCAATCGAACACGTGCGGCCGAGATTCTGGGTGTTGATCGTCGCACTTTGTATCGGATGATTGAGCGTTTTGGAATTGCCACCGACTCTGATTGATCACATCCCTACCGCGAGCGACTTCAATACGTCTACCAAACGTCCGAGTCGCTCGCGGCTTCCCTGCTCGATCTAATGAACGATCGTCACCGTCCTCCAGAATCGTTCATTTCACCTAAACGTCTCCAGAGCAATGCACATGCCAACAGGTTAGTCTTTGCGAATGGGTTAGTTTGTAGAAAACTTGGCCTCGGCTAGTGTGGCTCTTTTGCGCGCTATTGCTATAAAGCCTCACTCGGCATTCGCTCTTTGACCAAGTCTATGGTTGGAAGTAAGGCACCTTCGATACTCAACCCACCTTCTTTGGATTTGTGTTGTTGAGATACTCCTCAAGATTCGTGTAGCCGTCGTGATCTTTGTCAGCAGCCCCGTCAGACGGATCACGCGGATTTAACCCAAACCGAAGTTCCCACGAGTCGGGCATCCCATCTTCATCCGTATCAACAGGCGGCGTGTTTGACCTCAGCTTAGGCCAACCACCAACTTGTTCCTGCGAGTCGATGATCGATCCCGTACCACTTTTCACTTCGTTAATGATGCGAGTATCGACCGAGTCGCGACGCGGCAGCGACGCACCTACACTCGCCAGCACTGCCAGGTAGGCGTTGTGTGCGGATGAAGTGTGCACCAGTGGAGCATCAAATGGTTGCACCACCATTTCCACTAGACGCTTGCCGTTGATCATAAGCGGATCGAAAAACCTCGAATTGTCGGCAGTGAACTCGTCGTGGCCTTCAAAGATGTTATCGCGGATGTAGAACTTTAGCTCGGATGGACCGCCAACATGGATCGGTGTAAGCGCCTTGCTACTCGGACCGGGACGAATATAGTTCGCAACGTAATTCACTTTGAGCACGCCCTGCGTCAAGCCTGAACAAATTTCGCCGTAGTCATACATTACGTTGTTACGAACATCGAAAGTGGGAAAGGGCGGCCGTCCGTAATTGTCGCCCAGACGTGGATTGCGTGAATTGTTATGTACCCAGAGATTGTGATGCCAGGTGACCGGTCCGTTTGCTCGCGACAAAGAGCCGTAGCCGTGGTCGCCTTTGGCGTGTTTACTGTGATTCAGCGCGTTGCCAATCAGGCACCACTGGATCGTAACGTTGGAAACATTGCCGGCCAGCGAAAGTGATTCGTCGATGGACCAGGTGGCCGAACAATGATCAAGCACTACGTCGTGAGCGCCTGACACGAGAGTGATACTGTCAGCTTCTTGTGAACTGACGTCACCTAAACGACTTCGCAGGTAACGAACAACAACATCGTGAGTAGCAATGTTGAAAGTGAAGTTGCGAAGACAAATTCCATCACCGGGAGCCGTCTGTCCAGCGATGGTCAGGAATGGATTCTTAACTGTGAGAGGAGAAGCGAGAGTGATTAGACCAGACATTCGAAAGATGACAATGCGTGGACCCTCCGCATCACAGGCAGCTCGCAAACTTCCAGGTCCATCGTCGTTCAAGTTAGTGACAAAGATAACTCGACCGCCACGTCCACCCGGTGTGTTAGTGCCAAAACCTTCGGCACCTGGAAAAGCTGGGACAGCAATCGGGACTGCGAACTTGGGTGTGGAACGAGCCGATGTGAGTAAAACAATTGCGAGGAGGAGTAGTGTTATTAGTTTGAGTTTCATCACCTTGCTTCGAATTCCTCTCTGCGCACCCTCTGCGTTCTTTGCGCCTCTGCGGTTTGACATATCCTCAACTCCTTTACCGCTGAGGCGCAGAGAACGCAGAGATTGCGCAGAGATTTCAACCTTTCATCAACTACCGACCCGATTAAAATTTGATCCCAAAACGCGCCGCAAGATCTCTTCGACCAGCTTTCGTAACCTCCAGGGCTCTGCTGTCCAAGTCTTGTACGATCCACTTTTCTTTCTGCACCACACTTAAAAGCGCAGCTCCAAGTGCTCCGGCGAGATGTGGCTTGCGCTCGCTCCAATCCAAGCACTCGTAAGCAAATCGTCGTCGAGTTGCCCTCGTCTGCGCCAGATCAACACCTAGTTTTGTAAAACCCTCTGAGCCTGAAGTACTGAGGTCGCATTCGTTTCCCGCTCCTTTTGCAAACCAACCCAATTCTGCAAAGTGACTGAAAAGCGCAACTCCCAACCTACCGGCCAAGTGATCGTAACAAGTACGTGCCAGTATCAGACGAGATGGAGTGGTGGGCACGAACTTCTTTTGTGAATCACCCGCAACAATACTGAGGGCCTCCAGCGCAGTTGCCACGTCAGATCCATTGAGACTGTAGTAACGATGTTTTCCCTGGACGACAACTTTCACGAGTCGTTCAGTCTTTAGTCGGTTTAGATGAACGCTTGTGGTTGAGGGTGTCACGTCGGCAACAGCTGCGAGCTCGGTACTGGTTCGCGCGTGACCGTCGAGAAGCGAGTAAAGGATACGTACTCGAGCCGGCTCTCCAATCGCGGCGGCAATTCTGGAAATAACTTTGTCTGGGTCATCTACTTTCATGTCTTCATACTAACCCAACTCTCACACGCGACACTTTGATGAACAGCGAATCGTTGATGCGGAACATGCGCTAGGGTTTAGAGGTCGATCTTTTCTTACTTGAACGTTAGAACCACGAGACGCAGAGAACGAAGCTCTGGGTAGGTAAAGACTCAATCTTCCCCACAGAGCTGCGCTGCTTGTCCAGGACACGCAGATAACAAAATGAACCTTCAATCGAACAAGTTAGGAAGGTGGTTTAGCTTGACGGCTTAAATGTTCCAGCACCGGTCAGTGTATGAGTGTGTGTTCTAAGAAGTCACCGAGACACAGAGATGCACAGAGAAAAACCAAACTGATTTCAAATGGTCTTTCCAACAAGATTCTATAGAGACTTAGAGAAAACTGCTTTCCTATGAAAGGAACAAATCATGAAGATCGTCTGCATCATTCGCTATCAGATCGATCCATTCCAGCAAGAGGCGTTCAAAGTCTACGCCGAAAATTGGGGAAGGATCATTCCGCGCTGTGGCGGCAACCTCATCGGCTACTTCCTGCCGCATGAAGGAACAAACGACATCGCCTGGGGCTTGATCGGTTTCGACAGTCTCGCTTCTTATGAAGCTTATCGAGCTCGTTTGAAAACTGATCCGGAAGGAATTGAAAACTTCGAGATGGCCAAGACAAAGCGGTTGATTCTTCGGGAAGAAAGAAACTTTGTGGAGGGTGTCGAAGGCACGCTTGGGATCGCACCGACTCTGCGCCAGGACAGTGCTATTTAGGAAACAGTTCGCATTAACTGCAGAAGCTTGAGCCACGAAGGCACCAAGACACTAAGGCACTAAGTAAGAATAGAAAGCTGGGTATTCTTCATTTTCTTTTCGTGCCTTTGTGTCTTAGTGGTTAGGTTCGGTGGTTAGGCTCGGTCGATTTGAGAAACTTCATTCACTAAGGAACGGTACAGTCTTCCAACACGACGAACCCCTTGCCGCCCAGACCGCCGCCGATGCCTCGTACTATTCCTTCAACAAGAGCTTGTCCACCGCCGCTGAAATTAGCCAAGCGAGAACTTTGTGATTTGTTGAAATAGCATTGTGTTTGAGCATAGCCACCAGCTGGCGAATGGAAGGTCAGAGTGATTTGCCCACTCTTACGAACCTCGATTGCATTAACTGTCCCATTGACGCGAATTCTTTTTCCGACATACATCTGATTGGCCCGAACTTCGTTGCCTTCAAAATCCATCACCAACTGACCCGCGTTGATAGGCGCCGCCCCATTTTGAGGATTTACCGGCATCGTAGTGGGCTGCATTTCCGGCTCAGATGAAGCGCTCGCTTCCCTCTCGATGCTCAATCCCTGATCAGTAAAGCTGATTTTGTCTGCGGAAATACCGAAGACAGACTGGAGATTCTGTCCCGCAAGTTGTTGTCCAATTTTTATACTCTCAGCGTTGTTGCTTTGCTTCCCTTCTTCGTATGCCGCCAGGGCAAAGCCTGTAAAGAGCACGAGTGTTTCGTACATCTCCTGCTTCTGACGATCGGTAACTCGAGCTAAAGCATTTCCCTCCACTAACGCCAGAGCGATCGTTTCGCGCAGTTCGAGCAATTGCGGATCTGATGGTTGCCCTTCGCCGTGATAGAGGCTTGAGTTGGTGGCCAGGAAAAAACTTAGCGCCAACGCGAGATCATTGGGCTTGCCCAGTTCTCGAGCGCTCTTGTCAAACTCCTGAAGGATGGAGGTCATGATCGTCTGCACTTGCGGATTACCCGGGCCTATGACATTCGCAATCTCAGCGGTCTTGAGTTGCGTGCCGGTCGAACGAAAGTGAACAGCGGCATCGTTCGGCGGTGTGTTCGAATGCTCCGATGTGCTTTTTTTCACTCGTTGTCGAGCATACCGATCAATGATGATGTTGGTGATTGTCGTGCTAGCGGGATTGTTCCAGTTGCCACCGAGTCGATCCGTATGCTGCGCCATCACGGTCATGGTCGTGAGGAACAACATCGAGATGAGGCACCACGCCGATTTGAAGTTCTTCATTACTGTCTCCTACATGCTCAGTGGTAAGTGGTATGAAATCGGCTGAGAATAAGGCTCCCCGTCTCCGCGTCCCGCATCATGGCCCAAACCGCTGGCGGTACTCACCCGAGCTGATGAAGGCCTTGACCATTTCGGCGCTGATGAAGTTTCCATTGAATTGATTCAACTTGTCCAACCAAAAGTTGTAGCCGGTAAAATCCAAACCAGCTTCGGGTGCGTCGTTTGGATTTCTCCTCAGGTATCCGAAGTACTGCATCAACACAAAAGCGCGATTGGTTTCCTGCTGGTTTAGCAAGGAATTTTCAGCGACCCGCCGCAATGCGCGACCACGCGCAGCTGTATCGGTTGTATTACCCGCTCCGGCGAACTCATTAATCACCGACGTTCGCTCTCCCGCATCTGGAGCAACTCCCGCGCTTGCATACAAGGCATCGACAAGCTGCGTCGGTGTCAATGTTGTTGGCAACGCCGTAGTAAAACGATCACGCGAAACGAACGCGAGGGCAAATGCGACTTTGTTGCTCTCCAACTGTGCCTGCCAATTACCTATTCCCACCTGCACACCTAACGCTATTTGTTGAGCATCTGGCAGGAATTCCTCATACCTCACCGGCACTGGCGCACCTGGCAAATTGCCGTACGCTGACTTATACATCCTGTAAACCAGGTAACCTGTCTCCTGAAATTCAATCGACAGGAAGAACGCTGCGGACACGTTGATGCGCTTTACATCGATGCACCCTTGGTCAGACCCACACGAGGTAATCTCATTGGCCCAAAATGCGAGACCACCAGGGTCAGGCTCGCGACTAAGAAAGTCGTAGTAATGCTCGCGCGCGAAGAATTGTGCATTCGGGTTGTCGAGTGGATTCGTGGTGGGCGTGACAGTGTCATTGTCAGTGATCGTGATTGTTGCCACGTTCGGCTGACCCACGACGGGTGCGCCGCCGTTCGGGTTAATGAGCTGCATGGAGAACGTTTCATTGCCTTCGACGTATGCATCGTCATTAATCAAAACAGTAAAGCTTTTAGTGGTTTCACCGGGGTTAAAGGTCAGGATGCCGGTAATAATAGTGTAGTCGCAACTAATGGACGCCGTACCGTGGACCTCTTGACACGGAGCCTGGGAAAAGGTCGCGATTGGGACCGCCCAACTAACAGTGGAGGTGCCCGAAGTGTTGTTGCTGCGGACAACTGGGATGGTAAGAGCTCCACCTCCCTCGGCTGCGGTGAAACTTGGACTGGAAAATGAAAAGGTAGGAAGTGCGGTGGCGACGAAGTTTGCTGTCTGGAGATCCGTGAGCAGTTGAAAAAACAAAATGCTTTGCGGTTCAAATTGAAAGGAGGTTTTTGACGCCATTACCGTGTAAGTCCGACCGGCCGGCAAGTTGTTAAAGGCGTAGTTACCAGAGGCGTCGGTCTGAACGTTTGTCGCTCCCCCTATAC
>Ga0105248_10004585_pt1 | contig 15303 bp, 11 predicted proteins | sample KBSS34metaG_FD_81524 | JGI IMG/M metagenome (GOLD analysis project Ga0105248, IMG submission 81524) | Switchgrass rhizosphere microbial communities from Kellogg Biological Station, Michigan, USA - KBS S3-4 metaG | ecosystem: Host-associated > Plants > Roots > Rhizosphere > Soil | place...
TGCCGCCAGGTCCGTTGTGATGAAGGCCGTCGGCGCAATGCAAAGTCCAGCGGGCACCGCTGTGAGCGCGGTCCAGGTGGACCACTCCCATATCCGAGGGCGGATCGCCGGGCGCGCGTCGTGGCGCAACGTAATCGGCGTTGCACCGGGTGGATTCACGACCATGAAAACCGAAGCGCAAATGCCAATGGCAAGCGCGGCGTAACCGAACGACCACAACTCCACTTGCAGGCGCAGCGTCAGCAACGGCTCAAGTGCAAATGGATAGGCCAATAGTGCGCAGAACGAGCCCAGGTTCGACGCGGCGTAAAGCACATAGGGGTTGCGCACCTGCGGATGCCCGGTGGCAGCGAACCAATTCTGCAGGAGGGGCGCCGTCGCCGACAGCGCAATGAACGGCATCCCGATCGAGGCCGCGAACAGTCCGACGAGCCAGATCATCACCCCCTGGTCAGGGGGCACGTCAAAACCTCGGGCGATGCCAAGCGGCAGTGAGAATGCCACCAGCGCCAGAAATCCGAGATGCAGGATGGCCGCCCGTTGTGGCGACAGAACACGCGTCAGGACGTGGGCGTAGAGGTAGCCAATAAAAAGGAAGGCCTGGAACGCCACCATGGCCACCGACCAGACCGAGGATGATCCACCAAGTCTCGACAGGACCATCTTGGTAAACATTGGTTGAACGGCGAACACCAGGAGTGCCGACAAGAACATGGTCGCGGCAAACAGTGCCGGGGTCAGGCGCCGCGCCAATGGGAAAACCGGCGCGGCGACACTGATCGGCGGTTTCGCCGTATCGAACGAGGTCATTGTGGTCTCGTTTGCGGATCGCGGTGATGGCTTTCGCCCGCCGCCAGCGCCGATGCCACAACGGCGGACACCGGGACGGTGCGGCGTTCCCTAGCCTGCCGGTTGGCAACGATCACAACGGCGCAGACGACATAGAAGCAGACGCCGAGCGCGTAGGTATTGGCGATCCCGACCTCGATGGACAAGGCCATGCCCAGCACCGAGGCAAACATCGACGTGATCCCGTTGGCGCTCCAGAAGAACGGCAGAAGCTCCGAGTGACGGCGCCAGATATTGAGGCCGAGCGGGAACATCATTCCCATGCCGAACGCTGGCGGCGCCAGAAGCAGCATCGATACCAGAATACGCATGTCGGTCGATTCCGCCCGGGCCCATGTGGTGACCAGGGGAGTCAAAAACCCAGTCGCCACGAGCGTGGCCACGAGTGCGACAACGCGCACGATAATGGCACCCTGTCGGGCCGGACGCGCACCGATCGTGGCGCTGCCGAGCCCGCCAAAAAGCAGAATTGTAAAGAGCACGACGCCCAGCGAATACACAGGATGGCCAAGGAAGACCATCAGCCGCTGCATCTGCGATATCTCGATCAGCATGAAGCCCATGCCGATGGCGCTGAAATACGTGACCGGCGGCGTCAGCGCCGCCAGCGGCATCCGCCGCGACAGGCGGACGAAGGGAACGACGATGTAGTACACGCAGGCGAGAAGCGTCAGCACGACGAGCGCGCGAGTCAACGCAATCGCCGCATTGTTGTTGCCGTAGAGCGATGAGGACGCGGTGAATGCATCCCGGAGCCGCGCCGTATAGAAGAAGAACGGATTGTCGTCTGTCGAGGGAGCAATATTTTCCGGCAACGACTGGAAGAAAGCCGCGTCGGCTTTGCCGGAAAGCAGCGTCGACGTCACCGCGTCGAACGTCACATCCGGTCCAAGCAGGATCCTGAAGCCCTGCGCCAGAAGTCTCGAGCGCGCGCCGTGCCATTGCGCATCGGTCAGGCTGTCAGGGCGGGTAATCACCGTCACCACGTCGCCGACGTTCACGGCGATGACGTGATGGGGCAGCTCGGCGGCCGGCACCCCTTGGCGCTGTAGCGCAGCCGCCGCGATGGCCACGAGGCGATAGAATTCGCCCCGGTGCATGTCCGGCTTGTACCAACGCGACACCGACAGCATTCCGCCGGGGTTCAGCGCTCGATAGAAGTCATCCCACGCCTCCACGGTATAAAGGCGGTTCTCGGTCAGCGTCAGACCTCCGGCCGCGGTCGCGGCCCAGGTGTCGATCAGCGAGATTTGAACAAGGTCATATCGCTCGGACGAGCCGTTGATGTAGCTGCGGGCTTCGGCATTGACCAGCGATACGCCCGGGTGGCGATGGAGATGACCTGAGAATTCCGCGAACTTGTCGGTGAGGACCTCGAAGATCGCGGGATTGATTTCAATTCCGCGGACGCGCTTGGCCCCAAAGAGGAGCGCAGAAAGAATGTCACGGCCGCCGCCCACGCCGACGACAGCGACGTCGGTGGGTGGCTGCACCAGATAGGCGGCATTGATGACGTCGTCTTTCAGGTAGGACAGCTTGCCGATATCGCCATCGTGCCGCGTGATGACCGTGCCGGCGTCCGCGTCGATGTCGAGGAGGTGCTGGTCTATCTTCGTCGAGTGCGGATGGGCAAAGCCCCAGCCAAAGGGCGTGGTCTCTCCCAAGGGCCTCACCCTGACGCGGGAGTAGGTGTTCCAGCGCTCGAACAGCGTTCCGGTCTGCTGACGCCCCTTGGCCCAGAACACGCCAAAATGACTTTGGCCGGAAGCGGCAAGCCCGGTATGTGCGAGCGCCGCGATAGCCAGCGTAAGCGCGACCGCGCGGCTCAGACGCAAGCTTTGAACGTCATCACCGTCCCGCACCACGACCCAGCCCGCACAAGCCGCAAAGGCTCCGATCCAGAGTGTGGCGCTGACCGGATCGACCACGAGCAATGCGAAGATCAGCCCAAGGCAGCCGAGCGCCGCGCCCAACAGATCGGCCGCATAGAGCCATCCGCCGCCGTATGGCAGGCGGGTCAACAGCAGCGTGATGCAGACGCCGCCTTCGGTGAACGGCCATACGAAGGCGACCGTCGTCACCGCCAGAGCCGTGGGCAGGTATTCTTCGGGGATGACGAGCGGCAAGCAAAGAAAGGCGATCATGGCGCCGACGCCACTGATCGCAAACCACGTGGCGTGACGCGCGAATTCCACGCCCACGCGTTCGGGAGCGTAGCGATCCGGGTTGCCGTAGACCTCCATGGCCCCGCGGGTCAGCCCAAGCATCGCCAGTGAAATGGCGGCGAATGCGAAGTGATAATACAACATCACGCTGAAGAAGCGGGTGATGAGTATCTGGTAGGACAGCGCTGCGGACGCCAAAATAAAAATTGCGAAATAGTAGCGGCGTTGAATCCCGGGAATTGCCTGAGGCAAGATACCACTCCTTAACGATGATTTTGCGGACCCGCCGGCGCAGTCGCTGCCGCGAACGTTGGATGAAACCCCTTAAAAAGCGATGACGAAATCTATTCGGACGATGTCTATTCGGGGGCCTCGTCGGGGCATGCCGCTGCGGTTTTGACGCCTGGCAAATCAGCCCCGGTTTCCGAACACGGCCTGAATGTGATCGCGGTAGAGCAGGATTTGCCGCGGCAGTACGGTCATGTCCTGCAGCAGCCGGCCGATGATCAATCCGCCTTCGACAAGGGTCGCGGCCATGTCGGCCAGCGCGTCGACATCGAGTTTCTGTTTCGGCGGATAACGTTCCGAAATTGCCTCGATTTTCGCCCGGAAACGCGTTCGCCACGCCAATATGCCGTCGGCGTTCAGCTTCCGGATTTCCCGATTGAACAATTGGTCCTGATAGGCAAACGAGGCCGCGAGGCATCCAGGATGGCCTTGCGGAAGGTCGGCCATCATCTCGGCGAACAGTTTCAACGACACCAAAAATCCGTGCAGGGGGTCGGTATGGAGTTCATCGCCGCGCCGAAAAATCTCGTCGAGCAGGAGCTTGTCCTGTTCCAAGTAACGGAGCAGCAGACCTTTGGCGAGCTCGCCCTTGTCTTTGAAGTGATAAAAGAAGCCACTCTTGGTGATGCCGACCTCGGCGATGATCTCGTCGATCGAGGTGGCCGAGAATCCTTTGGCCAGCACGGCCGATTCCGCCACCGCCAGAATGCGCTCGCGCGTGTCGTCTCCCTTGCGGCGGGGTTTTTCAAGCATGATGAACTTTACCACGGGTCCACTTGACGGCGCGGGGTAGCCGTCTCGTCCTCCCCGCCGGCGCTAAAAACCCGCGTGTTATCGCCGCTTTCTGCGTGGTGCGACCTTTCGTCCTGCCTGCACCACGAGTCGGCTAGTTCGCGTTTGGCGACTGCATTACCCACTCGCCCACGAACGCGCAGCGCCACCAGCCGCGCAAGCTCTTCAATCGAGGACTTGAGACGATGATGAACAGATCAAAATATCGCAACGGCCTGCCGCAATATTTGAACCGGATGTTCCTGACCGACGGCGGCCTGGAGACGACGCTGATCTTCCACGAGGGGATCGAGCTGCCGTGTTTCGCCGCTTTCACCTTGCTCAAGACCGAGCAAGGCGTTGGCCGGCTGCGCGCTTATTATGCGCGGTATGCGGAGTTGGCGCGGGAGGCAGGTCTCGGCTTCGTGCTCGAAAGTCCGACTTGGCGCGCGAATGCGGATTGGGGGGCGAAACTCGGATATTCCCGTACCGCCCTTGCGCGGGCCAATCGCCAGGCGGTCGACCTCATGCTTGAGGTTCGGGAAAAATTCGAAACGTCCCACGCGCCGATGGTGGTATCGGGCAACATTGGACCGCGCGGCGACGGCTACGATGCCGGCCGCATCATGAGCGTCGACGAGGCGCAGGCTTATCACTTTGACCAGATCGAAACGCTTTGCGACACGCCAGTCGATCTCGTCAGCGCCTTTACTCTCAATTACGTCAACGAGGCGATCGGCATCGCGCGGGCGGCGCAAGAAGCCCGCATGCCGGTCGTGATTTCATTCACGCTCGAGGTCGATGGCCGCCTGCCGACAGGCGAAACGCTCCAACAAGCGATCATGTCGGTCGACGAGGCGACCCGGGGAGCGCCGGCTTACTACATGATCAACTGCGCGCACCCGAGTCATTTTTCCGGCGCCGTCGCCTCCGGAGAGGACTGGGTCAAGCGCATCGGCGGGGTCCGCGCCAACGCCTCGCGGCGCAGCCATGCCGAGCTCGACCAGGCCACCGACCTCGATGATGGCGACCCGGTGGAGTTTGGCCGCGAACACGCCGAGCTTCGTCGCCTGCTGCCCCACGCCAGAGTGCTTGGCGGATGCTGCGGCACCGATCATCGTCATGTCCGGGAGATTGCGTTCGCCTGCGAGGCGGCCGTGGTCTAGCGCCTCATATTCGATGAGGCTACCGCGGCTTTCCGCCGAGAACGGCGGCAAGCTTTGCGCGCTGTGCATCGATGGACGCTGCGAACTCAACCCCGTCGCCCGGGATCACTCCGGCGCCCATGCCGATCAGCCGCGAAGTGATCGCAGGATCGGCCAGAATAGTGCGAATGTCTGCGGCGATGCGCTCGCGTGCCGCCGGAGGCAAATCCCGTGGTCCGAAGATGCCGACCAGCCCATCAAAGGTCAGCCCCGGAAAGCCAGCCTCAGCGATGGTCGGCACGTCGGGATGGGACGCCGACCGGCGGCTGTTGGTGACCGCCACGAGCCTGGCGCGGCCGGCCTGCACGTGTGGCTGCACGATCGGCAGCCCGCCGGCATAGGCCTGGATGCGGCCCTCGCCGAGATCGGCCATCGGCGTCACGACGTCGCGATATTGTACGCGAGTGAGCGCAAGGCCTTCGTTCTTGAAATAGGCCTCGAACTGCACGTCGGTCATGCCGGTGCCGGTCGCGTAGTTCAGCTTGCCCGGTTGCCCCCGGGCGGCGGCGATGAAATCGGCGACGGTCGCGGTATTCAGCGACGGGCTCAACACCAGGCCAATATAGGTGTTGGTGATCCGCGCCACCGGCGAGAGTTCGGCCGGGTCGTAAGGCAGCTTGTCATGCTGATACGGGTGCGCCACGAACGACGAGGTCGGCATATACAAGAGCGTGTGGTTGTCGTGTGCAGAGATAAAGGCGTTGATGCCAACGACGCCGTCGCCGCCGATCTTGTTCTCCACCACCACCGACTGGCCCCACAACCTCGTCAATTGCTCGGCCATGAGGCGGGCGCCGATGTCGGTGCCGCTGCCGGGCCCGAGCGGGACGATGAACTTCACCGGCCGCGACGGCCAGTCCTGCGCGTTGGCAATACCGGTCGCCCCGAAGATCGCACCGCACCACAAGCCCAGCGTGGCTGCTGCGAGTGCCAGTCGTCGCGTCCGATTCATGTCGACCTCGTCGTGTTGGCAGCTTCTGCCATTTCAGATGTGCAGCGTGCCGCGCTTACGGGTTTATGCCAAGCAATTCTGGGGCACCGCCTCGAGTATTGAAATGGGCGAGGCCGTCGAAATGATCCGCGTTGGCGCAAAACCTGCGGAACCGAATAGCCCGTGAAAATCGCTCACGCTGCGTTCGCGCGCTTGGCCAAACATAGCCATCACGTGGGTATCTATCAAATAAGCCGACGGGTCAGCGCAATCCGGATCCAGGATTTGTTCGCAGACCAACAGCAAAGAGCTGGATCCGATCGCGGCTCGGCAGGCCCGTAGAATTTTAACGCAGTCTGGATCCGACCAATCGTGCAGGACCTTCACCAGGAGGTATATGTCCGCGCCTGCGGGCACGCGCTGAAAGAAGCTGCCGCTCTTTGCGGTGATCCGTCCGTCCATCAAATCAGCCGACGTCAGTGCATTGATAACGTCGTCGCGGTCGTAGATCAGACCGCGGGCATGAGGAGCCTTGGCCAAAATATGACGCAAGGTAGCGCCATTCCCGCCGCCGATGTCGGCAATGAGGCCCGCGCCAGAAAAATCGTACGCTTCCGCCAACCGGGCGTGCCTATCGTTGGGTATGTTCGCCATCATGGCGTCGAAGGCGCGCGCCTCCTCTGGATGCTGGCGGAGGTAATCGAAACGATCGGTGTCCCAGGCTGACTGATGCGGTGTGCCGCCAGTCATGGCTGCATCGAGTTCGCCCCAGGCGCCCCAAGAACCGCGTCCCGTCCAAAAGCGTGCTGCGTGGTGCATGCTGTTGGGAACGTCAGTCCTCAACAACCGAGAGCGCGGCGTGTGCGAGACAAGTCCGTTGTACTCAATTCGAAAAACGTTGAAAGCGGCCAGCAGGCGGAGGACGCGAAGGAGAGGTTCGGGTGAAATGGCACAAGCGGCGGCAACCTCCCGAACACTGATCGAATGATCCTCCGGGACAATATCCGCAATGCCCAAATCCGCCACGAGTCGAAGTGTTCGTGACACCTGAAATCCACGTAACAGCAGGTCGAGCTCGTCGCGGTCGGTTTTCGACGTTTTGGAGTTCATCTCTGCAGCGTTGGGATTCCGGCTGTTCTTCCCAGCGCAATGAGCCGCTCCCTGGTGTTTGCTAAAAAACCTGCAAACTCCGCCATTGTGCCCGGATGAGCAGTCTGTCCAATGGCGGCAAGCCGCTGCTGGATCGCCGGGTCGTTTACTATCGTTGCGACATCCGCGGCAATCCGCTCGCGAGTGGCAACAGCCATTCCGCGTGCGCCGAAAAAGCCGGAGAGACCTTCCATCGTCAATTCGGGCATGCCGAGCTCGGTGACAGAGGGGATCTCAGGCGTTGCAGCAGCGCGCTGCGGACTGGCGACGGCGAGAAGTCTTGCTCGACTCGCCTGCGCCTGGGGAATCAGGACGCTTAACGCATGAACAAAAAGGTCCAAGCGACCTTCTCCGAGATCTTGAAGGGCTGGAGCGAGGTCGCGGTAAAAAATGGAAGTGATTTCCAGACCTGAACCTTTGAAGAAAGCGCCCAACACATAGGGCGGGAGTCCTGGCGAGCTTGCCCAGTTCAGCTTCCCTGGCGCTGCTCGTGCACTCTGAACGAGATCCTTCAATGAATGAATCGAGCTTTTCTCGGAAGTCGCTATCGCCAAAACAATCTCAGAAGCGGGGGAGATAGGCACCAGATCATTGATAGGATCATAGGGAAGTTTTTCGATTTGAACCGCGTGAACTGTTGCAACCGCGGAGATGGCAAACAGCAACGCATGATCATCGTGCGAATTGACAAACGAAGAGACCCCGATGACTCCATCGGCACCTGGGCGGTTTTCGACAATGACAGGCTGTGCCCACAGAGCAGACAGGCGTTCGGCAAAAAGTCTTGCCGTGAAATCCGCGGCGCTCCCCGCTGGCACAGGTAGAATCAGGCGCACAGTTCGGTTGGGCCAGGCGGTGGCGGAGCTGCAAACAGACAGACACAGAGAAGCAGCCATGACGAAGCTCGCAAACACACGATACATGTGGCTTACCCGTTCTCTGCCGTTTTTCGTTTACGTCGTCCCGCGCCGGGACGGATGTATTTCTCGTTGGCGGCCACGATCTGAGACATCAGTTCAACGAAGATTTTGCGATCTTGAGGGGGCAGACAGGTCAGCAGCTTGACCTGGCTCGCCAACGCACAAGGAAGCAATCGTTTGCGGGTTCGAAGCCCTGCGTGCGTGCATCGCAGTTTCCATACTCTGCGATCCCTTTCATCAGAGCGCCTTTCGACCAAACCTTTCGATTCGAGTTGGTCGACAAGCCGGCCGGTGTTGACGCGGTCAATGCTGACGATCTCGGCAAGGCGGCTTTGATCGACGCCGGGGTGGATATCGATGATGGTGAGAACGGCCCATTCCGATAGCGTCATGTCCTCGCCTTCGAATGCCTCTGTGATGATCGCCGTAGAGATCATCTGCAGGCGGCGAATGAGATATGCAGGAACGCGCTTGTAAGGAGCGCCGCGCGGCTTGCTCGCTGGAGCCAAAGGCCGGCTATTCGGCTTATTCATACAATTATTATTGTAATAATTGTTATCATTGTCAACAGTCTGGTCAGGCCAATTTTGGGTTGGACTTGTTAAAGCGTTCGGCAGAATTCCCCGCGAGCGCCCTGCATCGCGCCGGCGGGAGAAGCTTATTCACAAACTACCCACGCCGCGTAAGGCGACCCCACAGCGCGTCCGATGCGAGCTTCGCGCCTTCAACGAGTGCCGAGAGCTTGGCCCAGACGAGCTCGTCATGCACGCGGTTGCCCAGCCCGCAATCGGTGCCCGCCATCACGTTCTCTCGGCCGACGGCTTCGGCAAAATTGCAAATCCGGCGCGCGACCAGTTCGGGATGCTCGACGATATTGGTGGCGTGGCTGACGACGCCCGGCATGATCATCTTGCCAGCTGGCAGCTTGATGTCTTTCCAGACGGTCCATTCGTGCTCGTGGCGCACGTTGCTGGCTTCGAAGCTGTACGTCTGCGCGCGGATCTCAAGCACAAGATCGATGATGTCCTTGAGCGGCACGTCGTGGGTGTGGGCGCCGTGCCAGCTGCCCCAGCAGAAGTGGTGGCGGATGCGATCCTCGGGCAATCCCGCGAGCGCATGATTGAGCGCATCGACACGGATCTTCAGATAGCGCCGGTATTCCTCCATCGTCGGTGCCGGCCGCATCATGTCCCACGACGTCGCCACGCCCGGGTCGTCGATCTGCAGGATGAAGCCCGCGTCGACCACGGCGCGATACTCCTCGCGCATTGCCTCGGCCAGCGCGAAAACGAACTTTTCGTCGTCGTTGTAGTATTCATCGTAGATGAAGTGATCGAGCCAGCCTGGCGCGAACACGCAGATGAATGCCTCGTCGACGCCGCCGACCGCGGCCAGCGCTTCCTTGAACACCTTGATCTCGCGCCGGACGGCATCGGTGGCTCGGCCTTTGATCGGCCCGGTGGCGACCATCTTTTCCTTGGCCGGAAAGAACCGCGGCTGCTCGCCCGGGACGCAGAACACGGTGCCAACCCGATCCATGTCGGCATAGAGTTTCGGGAACGCATCGCGCTCCCGGGTGCTTTCACGGCCCGACGCACGTTCCCCAGGCTGCAATGCCCGCGACGTGACCCCGCTCAATTGCTGCCCGTAGAAGCGAAAGTGCCGGCCGGTCCAGAATTCACCGTCGCCGACACAGCTGATCCCGAGGTCGCGTTGCCGTTTGACAATGCCGGCCACCTGGCTGGTCAGCGCTGCAAGATCCTCCGTGGTCTTGTCTGCGGGCACCAATGAACCGCCGTGGGACTGGCCTGTCCCGGGCAACATGCCGCCATGGGAGGTTCTGATCGACCGCTCGCTTCGTTGCATGGCGTTTTCACCGAGAAGCCAGTGTCATGAGGTGCGCTTATTACTACAACATGCTGCTTCAAGAATTGAAAACGAGAACTCGTGCACTAAACCGGCGGCTTTCGCGGGCCCCGAGGGCCAGACGATTGAACAGATCGTTGCATTGCGGCAAAAGCCGGCGATATGGTTGAACCGCAGGTCCTGGCGAATTAATCGGCGTGCCTGCGGCAAATGGTGCCGTCGCGTTTACGGTCGCTCTGCTGTTTCTATTCCTGGCAATCTCGTGCCATCACATCAAGGAAGGCCGGAATGAAATTTCTGGTCGTCGACGATCACACCCTGATCCGCGAGGCCCTGCGCGGCGTGCTCATTGAGCTGCAGCGCGACGCCGTCGTGCTCGAGGCGGGGACCTGCGGCGAGGCCATGGCCTTGATCCAGGAGCATCCCGACCTCTCGCTCATGCTGCTCGACCTCAAGCTGCCCGACCGCGACGGCTTCGATGTGATGGCGGAATTGCGCGAGCACCATCCAGCGCTCTCCGTCGTGATGCTGTCGGCATTCAACGATCGCGACAACGTCATCAAGGCGCTCGACGGCGGCGCGCTCGGTTTCATCCCGAAGACCGGCTCGCGCGACGTGCTGGTCAGCGCGCTGCGGCTCATCCTGGCCGGCGGCGTCTACATCCCGCCCGACATCCTCAATCGCGAGCCGGCCGCGGCTGCCGGATCGGGCCAGCCGGGCGCTGCCGCACGGCCGTCGCCGGCCGAGCTTGGCTTGACCGGGCGGCAGGTCGACGTGCTGACGCTGATGATGCAGGGCAAAAGCAACAAGCTGATCTGCCGCGCGCTCGATCTGGCCGAGCCGACCGTGAAGAACCACGTGTCGGCGATCCTGAAAGCGCTGGACGTCAGCAACCGGACCGAAGCGGTGCTCGCCGTCGCGGCCCTGGGCTGGGAGCTGCCGCGGAACGCGAGCTAGTGGATGGAATCTAACCGTTGGTGCCCGCGTTTGACGGCGGCGATGATGGAAGCGGTCCCCCTGCCGGATTCAAATGCTAAAATTCATCCACTAGCGTGGACCGGCCCAACCAAGGGGGGACGATGGCGACAACACTCTACGACCTCAGCGTGCCAACCTTCTTGCAGACCGTCAGGGCCGTCGCGGGCTTCCTTCAGCGCGCCGCGAAGCACTGCGCCGAAACCGGCGCCGACCCGGACGACTTCGTGCATGCGCGATTGATCGCCGACATGGCGCCGTTTCACTTCCAGATCGAAGCCCTGTCGCATCATTCTGTGTGGGGACTTGAGGCGGTGAAGACCGGCGTCTTCGCCCCGCCGGCGTTGATCGGGGCGATGCCTTTCGCCGGGCTACGGGCGTTGGTAGACGAGGCGATAGCGGCGCTGCAGGCGCTCACGCCCGCCGAGGTCAATAGCTGGGCCGGCAAGGCGCTGAACATTATCCTCCACCGCCCGCTCGACGAAAATGATCGCTCCTGGAGGCCCTGGGCGCCGCGACAACACGCTTTCACGTCGGAGACTTTCCTTCTTTCCTTTTCGCTGCCCAACTTTCATTTCCACGCCGTCACCGCCTATGACATCCTGCGCTCGCGGGGCGTGCCGCTTGGCAAGCGCGACTACGAGGGGCAGCTGCGCACGAGGTCGACCTCGCCCAAATCGGATTCTGCGACACACGGCTAGGGTCGATTCTCACAGTTGACTTCCGGCCCGGAAGTTCGATCGATAGCATCGCCACCGGACCGCCGGGACTCAAGCGTCGGATTTTGACCACTAGTTCCCGCCGCCTTCGGCCGCGCTTTACTACGCCTTGCTTCGGCTCTCGGCGGCGGCCTTCAACAGCCGGGACATCATCGTGCGTAACGTCATCGGTGCGATCGGCTTGTGCAGCAGGTGAAGCCCCTTCTCCTGCGCTTCGCGGAGCCGGTCCGGCAGGATGTCGCCGCTGATCAGGAAAGCCGCGATCGGCGCCTGCAATGCGCCGCGCAATGCGGTGATCACCTCGATGCCGGTCTGTCCGTCGTGCAAGTGAAAGTCGGAGATGATCAGGTCCGGCCTGTTGCCGTCGAGCTTGGTTAGGGCCTCGCGATCCGACTCCGCGGTGACAACCCGGCAGCCCCAGTTCCTGAGCAACCCGCCGGTGCCCTCCAGCACCAGGTCGTCGTCGTCGACCACCACGATCAGCTTGCCGCGCAACGGATCGGCCGTTGCGGCCGCCACGGTCGGCAACGCGAGACCGGGCCGCTTGGCAACGATCGGTACCGTGACATGGAATCGCGAGCCCTTGCCGGGTGCGGAATCGACGCCGATCGGATGCTTCAGCAGGGCGCACAAACGTTCGACAATGGCGAGTCCGAGTCCCAGGCCGTCGCGCTGGCCCTGATCCGGCGTCGCGATCTGGTAGAATTCGCTAAAAATGTTGCGCTGCTGATCCTTCGGGATGCCGATGCCGCTGTCGCAGACGTCGATGCGCAGGCGGTCGCCGACATGCCGGCAGCCGAGCACGATGCCGCCCTTCGGCGTGTAACGGATCGCGTTGGAAACGAGATTAAGCAGCACGCGCTCCAGCAGGATGGCGTCGCTGCGGATCCAGGAGCTGCTCGGCACCACGCGAAGCCGTAGCCCCTTTTCCCGCGCGGTTGCGGCGAAGGTGGCTTCGAGGTGCCGCAAGATATTGCTCACCGGGAAGTCCGACAGACTGGCGTTGAGCGCGCCGGCATCGAGCCTGGAGATGTCGAGCAGCGCGTTGAACAATTCATTCATGTTACCGACCGCGAGATCGATGCGCCCGGCGACGCGGTCGCGCTCGGCTTGATCGGTCTCGTTCCGCAACTGCGCGACAAACAGGTTCAGAGCATGCAACGGCTGGCGCAGATCGTGGCTCGCGGCGGCGAGGAAGCGCGACTTCGCCAGGTTGGCGACTTGCAGCTGATGGGTGCGCTCCTCGACCTTGCGCTCGAGCGTGGCGTAGGAGCCCTGCAATTGCGTCGCCATGTGGTTGAACTGTTCGCCGAGCACCTCCAGCTCGTCGCCGGTCTTGATGGCGATGCGATGATCGAGCGTGCCGGCACCGATGCGGGCGGCGCCTGCGGTGAGCGTCCGGATCGGCACCACCATCATGCGCGCGAGTATCAATGCCGCGAGCAGCGCCAGCGCCAGACCGGCCACGAGGATGATGGCCGTGCGCTTGATTGCGGCATAGAGCGGCTCGTCGGCTTCGCTTTCGGGAATCTCCACGAACACGAACCAATCGAGCGGGGTCGCTTTGGCATACGCGGTCAGCACGCGTTCGCCGCGCTCGTCGACGGCGACCACCGCGTGCTCGGGGGGAGGGCCGGTCGCCTGGCGCGCGGCACGGACCTGCGCCAGCCCCGAGAGATCGGTGTTGCGCAGCACCAGACTGATGTCGGGATGGGCGATCAGCCGGCCTTGACCGCCCACCACAAAGGCCCGGCCGCTGCGGCCGACATGGATCTGGTTGATCACATCCCAGATGTGCGTGAGGTTCACTTCGGCGACGCTGACGCCGGCCTCCGGCGGGCGCCGGCAACCGACAGCGTCATGAACGGCTCGCTGCCGCGCCGGAAATTGACTGGGCCGTAGTAGACCCTGTTGGCAACAGCCTCCCGGTATTTGTCTTCGGCGGAGAAGTCGACATTGCCGCCGACCCGGTCCATGGCCTGCCGCGAAATGCGCAATTGCTCCCGCCCTTGGTCGTCCAACAGCGACAGTTCGGTGATCGCCGGCACCTGACGCAGCAGCCGGATACCGTCGAGTTCGCGCTGCTCCATGGCCGGGATCGCCCAGGACAGGTGCGTGGTCCAGCCGAGATTGCTTTCGATCTCGCGGATGAATTGGGAAATTCTGCCGGCGGCGGAATCCGCCTGTTCCCTCTGCAGACGCACCAGCGCGGCGCGATGCTCCTGATAGGTGAACCAGGTCTCGATCAGGCTGTTGGTGATGAGCGCCGTGCTCAAGACGGCGACGAACAGCGCGACGTATTTCCAGAATAGCATGACGTGCAGCAGGCGGCCGACGAATGATCGGGTGCCGCTGATGGTCAATTTATGAGCGAAATCGGTCACTGCTGGCTCTGCCTTGCCCGGCCAACTGCAACATTGCGGCCTTATAATGTGCGTCGTGATGGCGCGCGCCCGGGCAATGGCGTCGCTTGGCTCGACCGCGTAAACTGTTGGCCAGTGCTGATATCATAGCAATCCCGAGAGACCACCACATTATGAAGCGCACCCTGAACCGGCGCCAGCTTGTTGCTTCCGTGGGCGCAGCCGTGCTCGTCGGTGGCCGGGGCGCCCTGGCGCAAACACGGTCCGGCCCGCAAAAGCGAGTCGGCCTGATGATGGCCATTGCCGAGAACGACCCCGAAGGCCGCAACCGTGTCGACTCCTTCCGCGCCTCCCTTGCGGAGGCCGGCTGGACCGATGGGCGGAATGTGGCAATCGACGTGAGCTGGTATGGCGGCAGCTTCCAGCTGGCTCAGGCCGCCGCCAAGGCCCATGCGGACCGCAAGGTCGACGTCATTGTCGTCAACGGCACGCCCGGGATGGATGCGCTCCGGGCCGCCGGCACCAGCCTTCCCGTGGTGTTCGTGGTGGTCAGCAATCCGGTCGGCGCGGGCTATGTGCAGAACCTTTCGCGGCCCGGCGCCAACATCACCGGCTTCAGCACGTTCGAGCCGGAGATCGTCGGCAAGTGGCTGCAACTGCTGCGGCAGGTGGCGCCTGATCTGAAGAATGTCAGCATGATGATCGACCCGAAGTTTACAGCGTTCAACGCGCTGTGGCAGGCGACCGAAAGCATGGCTCCCCCGCAGGGCCTTGTGCCGCACTCGGCATTCGCCAGCAGCCTGGAGGAGATCGAGCGCGCGCTTGCGGTGATCGCCAAACACGACGGCCCGGGCCTGATCGTCAGTCCGAGTCCGATCAACACGGTCAATCGGAAACGTCTCATCGCGCTCGCCAACGAGATGCGAATCCCGGCGATCTATCCATTCCGCTTTTATGTGCAGGACGGCGCGCTGCTGGCCTACGGCTTCAACGCGGCTGATCAGTTCAAGCGCGCCGCGGTCTATGCGAGCCGCATCCTGAAGGGCGAAAAGGCCGGCGATCTGCCGGTGCAGGGGCCGAGCCTGTTCGAGTTCGGCATCAA